>Ga0209267_1002314_pt1 | contig 12381 bp, 10 predicted proteins | sample GraSoiAngelo_137_FD_185894 | JGI IMG/M metagenome (GOLD analysis project Ga0209267, IMG submission 185894) | Grasslands soil microbial communities from the Angelo Coastal Reserve, California, USA - 14_0929_09_30cm (SPAdes) (version 2) | ecosystem: Environmental > Terrestrial > Soil > Grasslands ... | reverse complement strand
GCGCGCGAGCGCGACGAACGGATCGATGAAGTGCGAGTAGCTCTCCGGGATGACCCCGTCCGGCGAGCCCGGAAAGCGGCTCGCCGAATTCACCGGGATGAACGGATGCTCGGCGCACCAGAACGACTCGAAGCCGAGCTCCTCGGCTTTCCGGGCCATGAAGCCGACGTCGACGTGGTACGCGGGCAGCGGAACCGAGACGCCGATGTTCATGATCGCTGGACTCCCTCGCGCATCAACGCAGCGCCTGGCGGAGGGAGGCCGCGACGTGGGAGGTCGCGCGGTTGCCGGTCGCGATGAGCCGCCCCATCGGCATGAAGCCGTGGATCATTCCGCCATAGTTGACGTAGTCGACCTGGACGCCCGCGTCCGAGAGCCGCGCCGCGTAGGCCGCGCCCTCGTCGCGCAGCGGGTCGAACCCCGCGGTGATGACGAGCGCCGGCGGAAGACCCGCCAGCGACGGCGCGCGCAGCGGCGAGACGCGCCAGTCCTGCGCCTCGCCCGCCGCTTTCAAGTAGTGGTTCGTGAACCAGCGCATGCCGTCGCGCGTGAGCATGTAGCCGTCGGCGAAATCGCGATACGACTTGGATTCGGCCGCGACGTCCGTCACGGGGTAGATGAGCACCTGAAGCGCGATGGCGGGGCCGCCGGCGTCGCGCGCCATGAGCGCCACGACCGCGGCGAGGTTACCGCCGGCGCTGTCGCCCGCGACGGCGACCCGACGGCCGTCGATCCCGAGCTCGCCGGCGTGCGCGACGACCCAGCGCGTCGCCGCCCATGCGTCGTCGACGGCCGCCGGGAACTTGTGCTCCGGCGCCAGCCGGTAGTCGACGGCGACGACCGTGATGCCCGCCTCGGCCGTGATCTGCCGGCACTGGACGTCGTGCGTGTCGAGATCGCCGATCACCCAGCCGCCGCCGTGGTAGTAGACGAGCACCGGCAGCGGGGTGCCGGCAGGCACATCCGCCGGCCGGTAGACCCGCAGCGGGATCGGCCCGCCCGGGCCGTCGGCGGTGAGGTTTTTGACCGCGCCGATCTCCGCCGGCGTCGGAGTCGAAGCCGGGCGGGTTTCGCGGAAGAGCTGTCGGGCGTCCTTGGGCGACAGCGTGTTGTAGGCGGGCCGCCCCGACTTGATGACGAGGTTGATCACTTCCTGGGCCTGGGGATCGAGGGCCATGGCACGCTCTCCTTCTCGGGATGACATCTCGGCGACAGCCTAGAACACGTCGTCGCGCCGACCGCTCTCGAAGTCACGCGTGCGCTCCGCGAGCGCGCCCGAGTCGAGCAAGCCCTTGTCGGCGAGCAGTTGCTCGAACGCGTGCAGCCAGCGCTCGTAGTAGCTCGTGGATTCGCCTTCGCGCTCCGCGTGCGCGATCTCGGCGATGAGCTGAGCCTGAAATTCGCGCCACTCGAAGCACGCCTCGTGACTCATGGCCACGGTCATGCCGAAGATGCGACCCTGCCAGGCCTCGTCGAAGACCAGCTCGCCGTTCTTCCTCGGCAGCGCCGCCGCGCCGCCCATGTCGGCGATCTCTCGGCTCGGGACCGGTTCCATCGGACGCCTCCTGGTCAGCGGGCCGCGGCAGCCGACGGCTTGACCACCGCGACACCGATCATCGAGTCGCGCGTCACCAGCGTGGCCAGCTCGGCCTCGCTCAGCCGCTCGGTGCCGGCCGGGCGCTCCGGCAGGACGAGATAGCGAAGCTCGGCGCTCGAGTCCCAGATGCGAATCTCGGTGCTCTCGGGCAGGTCCACGCCGAACTCGCGCAGGACCACGCGCGGCTCGCGCACCGCGCGCGAGCGGTACTCGAACGACTTGTACCAGACCGGCGGCAATCCGATGAGCGCGTGCGGATAGCACGAGCACAGTGTGCAGACCACGAGGTTGTGCACGCCGGGCGTGTTCTCGACCACTTGCAGGTCGACGCCGCCGAAGCCGAGCTCTTCGATGGCCGCCGTGCCGTCGGCGAGTAGCCGCTGGCGATAACCGGGATCGACCCACGCGCGCGCCACGACCTTGGCACCGTTGTGCGGGCCGATGTCCTGCTCGTAGGCGCTGACGATGCGGTCGACCGCCTCACTCGCGACCAGCTTCTTCTCGATCAGCAACGACTCGAGCGCGCGGACGCGCAGCGAGAGGAGCGACTCCGGCTCACGGTGATGATGTCCGTGATCATGGTCGTGTCCGTGAGTGCCGCTCATGACGTGCTCCTTTCGGGAGCGGCCGGCTCGAGATAGCGCTCCCAGAGATCGATGTGGACGGGCGCTCGGGGCTCCGCCGAGGCGCCCCACAGCAGGGCGGCGTCGAAGCGGACGCTGTAGAGCGCGTGGGGCTGCTCGCCCTGCCCGTGGGCGTTGGTGTCCGGGAAAATGAAGGTCCCGTGCACGCGGACGACGACGCCGAGCTTGCCGCGCGCGTAGCGCGGCAGCCGCGTGTGCCCCACCGGCGCGTCATGACGCGTGAGGACTCGTTCGCCGGCCGCGAAGCGCGACGCCGGGCCGGGCTGACGATACGGCGTCCGGTCCTTAGTGACTCGCAGCATGCGATCGGTCAGCTTCGGATCCGAATGCGGCGGCGCCGGGTCCGTGCCGCGGGCCAGCTGGGCCATCCGGCGCTCCAGCTCCTCGCGCGTGATGATGCCCTTTTCCACGAGCAGGCGGATGTTGCGATCGAGCCAGCGCTCGTAGTAGCTCGCGCGGAGATAGTCGGCCGGCGCCATGCGCTCGATGGCGTGGCGGCTCTCGTCGATGTTGAAGATGTGCTGCACGGCGCACGCGCGGGTGATCCCGAGCACGCGCCCTTCCCACGGCGCGTGGAAGACGGGCTCGCGCTCCACGCGCCCGAAGCCGTGCATACCGCCCATGTCGTGGATGCCGTTCACGTTACGAGACCTCGCGTCGCACTGTGCAATGCGGCGGCGATCCTGTCAAGGAACCGACCCGAGCAAGAGGCGCGTGAGCTCCTCGGGCTGGCTCAGCATCGGGTAGTGGCCGGTGTCGAGCTCGTGCCACGTGGCTTTCAGCCGTTCGGCCGTCCGGCGCTGGTGCGTCTCGGGCGGGTTCGTGGCGCGCCGGCAGCGGATGACGGTCGTGGGCCAGGCCTGGCTCCAGAAGCTACCGAGCTCGACAGGCGCCTCGAGCGCCGCGACCGGATGCGGTGTATAGCGAGCGAGGGCCCAGGCCCGCAGGTCGGGATCGAGATCGGCGAAGAGCCGCTTCTCGACGTCGGTGCGCGTCGGCCCGGTCGTGATCGCGGTCGTCTCGTTGGCCGACACGCGCTTCACGATGTCGCCGACCCGCTCGCCGGGCATCAGCGCCAGCGCGTCGACGAAGACGAGCCGTCCGATGCGGTCGCGGGCCAGCTCGGCCGCCTTGCAGATGACCATGCCCCCGGAGCTCGTGCCGACGAGGACGACGCGCGCGAGGTCCTCGTAGAACAGGAGCTGCGCGATCTCCTGAGCGTGCGTGGCCACGGTGATGGCCGGGCGTACGAGGTGATGGCGCTCGGCGCAGCCGTCGAGCGTCGGCGTATGCACCTGGTGTCCTGCGGTTCGCAGGCGTTCGACGACCGGCTTCCAGATCCAGCCTCCCTGATACGCCCCGTGAACGAGCACGTACGTCGCCATGGTCGCTCCTCTGTCTGGATCCCGGATGCACCGATCGGTTCTCGCGCCAGGCCGCGCGCGGCGACCCGCAGTGTACACGGTGGGGGCTCTCTGCGATACTCGGCGGGCGCGGAGGGTCGGCCCCGCGCGTCGTGTTTCACGAGGCCGAGAGTCGCCCGTCAAAATCGAGGAGAGGCACATGAGGCTTGCGGGAAAGGTTGCGCTCATCACCGGCGGTGCGAGCGGCATGGGTCAGAGCGAAGCCATCATCTTCGCGCGGGAAGGCGCGAAGGTCGTCGTCGCCGACGTGCTCGAGTTCGAGGCGCGTCAGGTGGTCGAGAAGATCGCCGCGGCCGGCGGCCAGGCGCGGTTCGTGAAGCTCGACGTGACGAGCGAGGCGGACTGGGAGAACGCGGTCAAGGCGACCGTGACGGCGTTCGGCAAGCTCGACCTCCTGGTGAACAACGCGGGGATCAGCGGCACCTTCGATCCGGACACGTTGAGCACGTCCGCCTGGGACACCCTCATGAACGTGAACGCGAAGGGCGTGTTCCTCGGCATGAAGCACGCGCTGCCCGCCATGCGCGACGCCGGCGGCGGATCGATCGTGAACATCTCGTCGATCTCGGGCTTCGTCGGCCAGGACCGGATCCACATGGGCTACAACGCGTCGAAGGGCGCGGTGCGGATCATGACCAAGTCGGGGGCCGTGCAATTCGCGCAGCACGGAATCCGCGTCAACTCCGTCCATCCAGGCGTCCTGCCTCCGATGCGGACCTCCAAGGCCTCCGCCGATCCGGCGTGGCGGGAGAAGTCGCTGCGCGCGGTGCCGCTGAAGCGCGAGGGGCGAGTGGAAGAGGTCGCCCACGCGGTGCTGTTCCTGGCCTCGGACGAGGCGTCCTACATCACCGGGATCGAGCTCCCGGTGGACGGCGGCTACCTGGCGGTGTGAGCGGTCGGTAAGAGGGAAACGGCGATGCCCGAGGCGGAGTTCGACCGAGCGAAGGCCAAGGCGTTCACCCAGCTCATGGTTCGCCACCTCGAGGGCGCCGCCGTCTCGGTCATGCTGGAGATCGGCCGGCGGGTCGGCCTCTTCGAGGCGATGGCGGAGATGGGCCCGGCCACCAGCGAGGTGATCGCCGAGACGGCCGGCCTCAACGAGCGCTACGTTCGGGAGTGGCTGGCCGCCATGGTCTGCGGCGGCATCGTCGAGTACACGGCGGCCGAGCACACGTATCGGCTCCCGCGCGAGCACGCCGCCGGGCTCACCGGCTCGTCGACCCGCAACCTCACGAGCATGGTGGAGATGTTCCCGCTGATGAACCGCGTCATTCCCGAGGTCGCCCAGGCGTTTCGGACGGGCGGGGGCGTGCCGTACAGCGCCTACCAGCCGGACTTCACCGGGCTCATGGATCGGCGGAGCCGTCCGCGCTTCGACGAGCTCCTCTTCAGCGCCTATCTCGGCAAGCCCGAAGGAATCATCCCTCGTCTCGAGGCCGGCATCCGCGTCGCCGACGTCGGATGCGGGACCGGACACTGCATCACGTTGATGGCGCGACGATTCCCCAAGAGCACCTTCGTCGGGTACGACATCTCCGAGGAGGGGATCGCCGGCGCGCGCGCCGCGGCCCGCGGGCTCGATAACGCGTCGTTCGTCGTGCAAGACATCGCGAAGCTCGAGACCCGAGCGCCCTCCGATCTCATCACCGCGTTCGACGCGATCCACGACCAGGCCGATCCCGCCGGCGTCCTGCGCCGGATTCGCGCGGCGCTCGGCCGCGGCGGCACTTTCCTGATGCTCGACGTCTGTGCGTCGAGCGAGCTCGCCGACAACATCGGCGTACCGATGGCGCCGTATCTCTACACGATGAGCACCATGCACTGCATGAGCGTGTCGCTCGCGGCCGGCGGTCCCGGGCTCGGCACGGCGTGGGGCCACCAGGTCGCGACGCGGATGCTGCGCGAGGCGGGCTTCCGCGACGTGCAGCTGCTCGAGCGAGTCGATCCCGCCAACTCGCTGTACGTCGCGCGCTCGGGGGACTGACCCGCGGCGATGGGCGAGCGCCTGTTCGGCGCGCGGGTGCGTCGCCGCGAGGACGGGCGGCTGATCACGGGCCACGGACGCTACGTCGCCGACGTGGCGCATCCGGGCCTGCTTCACGTGGCGGTCCACCGTAGCCCGCACGCCCACGCGCGCATCGTCCGCGTCGATCCGACCGAGGCGCGGCGCCGGCCCGGCGTGGTCCACGTGCTCGTGCCCAAGGACGTCGCCGCGCTCGGGCGCCTGCCGCTGCTCGTCCCGCACGCGAGCCTGGTGGCGCCGGCGTGCCCCGAGATCTTGCCGCAGGAGATCGTCTCCTATGCCGGGCAGGCGGTGGCGCTCGTGATCGCCGAGAGCGCCGCCCAGGCCGAGGACGCGCTCGAGGCGCTCCGCGTCGAATACCAGCCGCTGCCCGCCGTCGCCTCGCTCGACGACGCGCTCCGCGCCGGCGGGCCCCGCGTGCATCCCGGCGGCAACGTCGCGTCGCGATTCACCCAGAAGGTCGGCGATCCGGCCAGCGAGCTCGCGCGGGCGCCGGTCGTGCTGCGCGAGCGCTTCCATCTGCATCGCGGCGCCGGCATGGCCATGGAGACACGCGCGATCGCGGCGCGCTGGGACGGCGATCTGGGTCAAGTCACCGTGTGGTCGACGACGCAGGCGCCACAGATCCTGCGCCGGCTGCTCGCACGCTATCTCGCGCTGCCCGAGCACGCCGTACGCGTCGTGACGCAGGACATCGGCGGCGGCTTCGGCCCCAAGGCGATCGTCTACGCCGAGGACATCCTGATTCCGTTGTTGGCGCGCGCGCTCGGACGCGCGGTCCGGTTCGTCGAGACGCGCCGTGAGCATTTCCTGTCGGTCACACAAGAGCGCGACCAGTGGCACGACGTCGAGCTCGGACTGACGCGCGAGGGCCGGATCGTCGCGATCCGCGATTCGTTCGTCCACGACTGCGGCGCCTTCGTCTCCTGGGGCGTGATCGTGCCGATCCTCACCTCGGTCAGCGTGCCCGGACCGTATCGCGTCCCGAACTACGAGGTGACCCTGACCGCGCTCTACACCAATCGCGTGCCAGTCACGCCGGTGCGCGGCGCGGGGCGGCCGCAGGCGGTGTTCGTGATGGAGCGCATGCTCGATCTCGCGGCCGGGCGGCTCGGGATCGACAGGGTGGCGATCCGCGCACGCAATCTCATCCAGCCCGACGAGTTTCCGTACGACGTCGGCTTGATCTCACGCGACAACAGCCCGCGCCGCTACGACAGCGGGAACTATCCCGAATGCCTGCGTCGCGTCGCCGAGGCCGTGGGCGCGGCCGACTTCGCGGCGGAGCGTGAGCGCGCCCGGGCCGCGGGCCGGGCGATCGGGCTCGGCTTCGCGCTCTTCGTCGAGGACACCGGGCTCGGTCCGTACGAAGGCGTCCGGGTTCGCGTCGATCCGGCCGGCCACGTGTTCGTGTTCTCCGGTACCTCGAGCCAGGGGCAGGCGCATGAGACCACCTTGGCCCAGATCGTCGCCGACGGGCTGTCGACGCCGCTCGAGCAGATCACCGTGGTCCCGGGCGACACCGCGGGCATTCCTTACGGGGTCGGCACGTTCGCCAGCCGTGTAGGCGTGCTCGCGAGCAACTCGGCGGCTCACGCGGCCGCGGAGGTCCGCAAGAAGGCGATCGCAGTCGCTGCGGACCACCTCGAGGCGGCGCCGGAGGATCTCGCCCTCGAGGACGGGCGCATCACCGTGCGCGGCGCGCCGGCGCGCGGTCTCACGCTCGGTGACGTCGCCGCCATCGCGACCGCGCCCCGGCCGGGCTACGCGCTGCCCGGCGCGATGGATCCCGGGCTCGAAGCCTCGGGCTACGTCCACGTGCCGCAGTCGACGTACTCGAACGGCGCTCACGCGGCGGTCGTCGAGGTCGACGCCGAGACCGGTACGGTGCGGATTCTCAGGTATGTCGCGGTCGACGACTGCGGCACGATGATCAACCCGCTGGTGGTCGAAGGGCAGATCCACGGCGGCATCGCCCACGGGATCGGCAACGCCCTGCACGAGGAGATCGTCTACGACGCGACGGGCCAGCTCGTGACCGGCACCTTGATGGACTATGCGCTGCCGCGCGCGGCCGACGTGCCGCCGCTCGAGGTCGGTCACGTGGTGACACCTTCGCCGCTGAACCCGCTCGGCGTCAAAGGGGCGGGTGAAGGCGGGACCTTACCCGCGCCCGCCGCGATCGCGAACGCCGTGGCCGACGCGCTGCGTCCGCTGGGGGTCGCGATCACCGAGATGCCGCTCACGCGCGAGCGTCTGTGGCGCTCCGTGCGCGCGGCGCGCGGTTGACGCTCGCAGTGCGGGTCTGATACCGTCGCGCCGCTGAGCGCGCACGAGCGCGGATGCCGTTCACAATGACAAGGAGGTCAGGCATGGCGAGCGAGGCACGCGACCGAGACGATGCGAACCTGATATCGAGGCGCGTGCTGATCAGGACGGCGGGAATCGCGGCGGGCGCCGCCGCGCTTGCGCCGCGCATCGCGGGGGCTCAGGCACCGGCGCCGATGGCTCCGCCGAGCACGATCACGACGCCGCCGCGCGATTTCGGCCCCAACGCGCCGCCGAACGTCTACTTCACCGATCCCGACGTGCTGACCATCGATCCGATCTTCAACGGTCTCCGGCAGCCGAACGCGCCGATCCAGCGGTTGTGGACGGGCGCGCTCTGGTCCGAGGGCCCGGCGTGGAGCGGTGTGGGCCGGTATCTCGTGTGGAGCGATATTCCGAACAACCGGCAGATGCGCTGGCTCGAGGACAACGGTCGGGTGACGGTCTTCCGCATGCCGTCGAACAACAGCAACGGCAACACGTTCGACTTCCAGGGGCGCCAACTGTCCTGCGAGCATCTGACCCGCCGCGTGGTGCGCTACGAGCACGACGGCTCGATCACCGTGATCGCCGATCGGTTCGAGGGCAAGCGCCTCAACTCGCCCAACGACGTCGTGCCGCATCCCGACGGGTCGTACTGGTTCACCGATCCGCCGTACGGCGGCCAGCTCTACGAGGGCGCGCCTGACACGGCCGGTGGTCCGAGCAACGCGGCCGGCCGTCTCAAGTCGCGGCTGGGTCAGGCGGTCGGCATGGGCGACAACAAGCGCGAGCTGTCGACCAACGTCTATCGCGTGGATCCGAGCGGCAAGGTGGAGCTCGTCGTCGGCGAGGATCAGGTCCCGGATCCGAACGGGCTGGCGCTCTCGCCGGACTACAAGAAGCTCTACGTCATCAGCACCGGCAAAGGTCCGGGCGACACCGGGCCCGGCGGCAAGGGCGAGATGTACTCCTTCGACGTCGGCACGAACAACAAGGTCTCCAACCGGAAGCTCTTCAGCGATTTCATGATCGACGGCGTGAAGTGCGGCCCGGACGGCGTGCGGTGCGACGTCGACGGCAATCTCTGGTGCTCGAGCAACGCCGGCCGCGCCGTGGGCTACAGCGGCGTGACGGTGTGGAGCCCCGAGGGCAAGCTGATCGGCCGCATCCGCCTTCCGGAGATCTGCGGCAACATCTGCTTCGGTGGTCCCAAGCGGAACCGCCTGTTCATGGCGGCCAGCCAGTCGCTCTACGCGCTCTACGTCGCGACCCAGGGCGCGTCGCCGGGCTAAGCCGCCGGGGCGAGGCTACGCAGGACCGCCGGCGAGCGCCGCGAGAACGCGTTCCAGACGGAACGGGACCGGGCGCAGGCGCCCGCCGGTCGCGTCGAACGCGGATCACGCTTTGCGCAGGAAGTCGAAGTCGCAGCCGTGCTCGGCCTGGAGCACGTGGTCCATGTAGAGCTTGGCGTAGCCGCGCGCCGGGGGCGTCGCGGGGCGTGGCAGGGCGGAGCGACGGCGCGCAATCTCGGTGTCGTCGACGGCCAGGTCGATCCGGCGGTCGTTCACGCTCAGGCGGATGCGGTCGCCGTTCTTCACGAGTGCCAGCGGCCCGCCGACGGCCGACTCGGGCGAAACGTGCAGGACGATCGTGCCGTACGCCGTGCCGCTCATGCGCGCGTCGGAGATGCGCACCATGTCCTTGACGCCCGCGCGCGCCAGCTTCGACGGAATCGGCAGGTAGCCGGCCTCCGGCATCGCGTAGCCGCTCTTGGGCCCGGCGTTCTGGAGCACGAGGAAGTCGTCCGGCCGCACGTCGAGATCCGGCGAGTCGATTCGCGCGGAGAGATCGTCGAGCGAGGAGAAGACCACCGCGCGGCCTTCGCGCTCGAAGAGCGCCGGGTCGGCGGCGGAGCGCTTGAGGATCGCGCCGCCGGGCGCCAGGCTACCGAAGAGCGCGATGAGCCCGCCGACCTTCTGATACGGATCGGCGAGCGGACGCACCACGTCGCGGTCCACCCAGGTGCCCTCGGCGGCGAGCCGCTGACCGAGCGTCTGCCCCGTGACCGTCAGGCAATCCAGGTGCAGCATCGGTGCAAGCTCGCGCAGCACCGCGCCGAGGCCGCCGGCGGCGTTCAGGTCCGACATGTAGTGCTGGCCGGTCGGCTTGAGGTCGATGAGGACCGGAGTCTCGTCGCTCAGCGCGTTGAGGCGCCGCAGCGAGACCTCGACGCCCACGCGCCCGGCGACCGCGGTGAGATGGATGATGGCGTTCGTCGAGCCACCGATCGCCAGCAGCACGCGCAGCGCATTCTCGACCGAGCGCTGGGTGATGATCTGGCTCGGCCGCAGCCGCGTCGTCGCCAGCGTGACGGCCTGCTGGCCGCTCGCCTCTGCGGCGCGCAGCCGATCGGCGTGCACGGCCGGAATCGCGGCCGTCCCCGGCAGCGCCATGCCGAGCGCTTCCGTGATCGCGGCCATCGTGCTGGCCGTGCCCATCACCGCGCAGGTGCCCGCGGTCGTCGCCAGGTTCTCCTCGATGCGCTCGATCTCCTCCGAGGTGACGCCGCCGGCGCGGTACTTGGCCCAGAAGCGTCGGCAATCCGTGCACGCCCCGAGGCGCTCGCCCCGGTACGCCATCGGCATCATCGGCCCGGCGAGCAGCTGCACCGCGGGCACGTCGGCCGACGCGGCGCCCATGAGCTGCGCCGGGACGGTCTTGTCGCAGCCGCCGACCAGCACGACCGCGTCCATCGGCTGGGCGCGGATCATCTCCTCGACGTCGATGGCCATGAGGTTGCGGAACATCATGCTGGTCGGGGACAGAAACACCTCGCCGAGCGAGATCGTCGGGAAATCGATCGGCAGCCCGCCGGCGGCGAGCACGCCGCGCTTCACGGCGTCGATCAGCTCGGGAAAGTGCCGGTGGCAGTTGTTGAAGCCGCTCGCGGACTGCGCGATCCCGACGACCGGCCGCGCCAGCATCGCCTTCGAGTAGCCCATCGACGTCGCGAAGGAGCGGCGCAGATAGAGCGCGAAATCCGGGTCGCCGTAGTTGGTGAGTCCGCGCGCCAGACCGCGAGGGCCTTCCGGGATCGTCATAGTCCGCGATGCTACCCCATCTGTGGGGCCGACGCCGATCGTCGGTAGCGGCCGGTATCTCAGGCCACGCCTAGCCGCACCCCCGGCCGGAGTCCTGAGCTCTTGGCGAACGCTCCCGCGGCGATCTTCTGACCGCCCTCGGGCCGCACGCGCGTCACCTGGATCTGACCGCCGGCCGCGCCGATCGTGAGTCCCGAGTCATCGACCGCGATCACTTCCCCGGGCCGGCCGGACGCGGCGCCCGCGATTTTCTTGGCGTCGAGCAGCTGCACGGTCGCGCCCTCGTGCGTGGTCCACGCGCCGGGCTGCGGATCCGCGCCGCGGATCAGATTCCAGATGGTCTGGATTGGCTGCTGCCAGTCGATCTGGGCGTGCTCCTTCTTGCACCAGCCTTCGTAGGTTGCCTTGGACTCGTCCTGAACGATTTTCGGCGCCGTGCCGTCGCGTACCAGGTCGACGGACTCGACCAGCGCCGCCACTCCCATCGGATAGAGCCGGTCGAAGTAGAGGCTTCCAAGCGTGTCGCCGTCGCGGATCTCGACTTCCTTCTGCAGTAGGATCGGTCCAGTATCCAGCCCCCGATCGGGCCAGAAGATCGAGAGCCCGGTCCGCGTCTCGCCCATGATGATCGGCCAGTTGATGGAGCTCGGGCCGCGATGGCGCGGAAGCAGCGAAGGATGGTACTGGATCGTGCCGCGAGTGGGCTGGTTCAGTACTTCCTCCGGCACGATGAGCGTGACGTAGGCCATCACGCACAGATCCGCCTTGAGCCGCGCGAACTCCTCCCACACCTCGGGCTTGTTGCGAAACGATCGCGGCTGAAAAACCGGAAGGTTGCGCGCGAGCGCGGCCTCCTTCAGAGGATCGACCCGGCCGCCCTGAGCCGGATCAGGGGCACAGTAGACGCCGACGACGTTTTCTCCGCGCTCCAGCAGGGCCTCCAGCACGCTCTTGCCGAACGCCTGCTGACCATGGACGACGATACGCATGATTCACTCCCTCACGAGCGTAGTGGATGGGAATGCTACCTCATGTGGGCTCGTCCCTCCACCCGCGCTGACGTCCCTCGTCAGCTGCCCGCGTCTGACTGTCACGCCCTCGAGCTCCGATGGGCCCTAACCCGCGAATTCGCAGACGGTTTGAGTGCTGGCACCGCGCGTGCACCTATAGCCCGACAGACGCGAATTGCGCGAACAAGAAAAGCATTTCCGGTTGCTCACGTAAAAGAAGGAGGACGACTATGAAGGCTCATCTGAAATCCGTGGTGCTCGGGCTCGCGTTG
>Ga0209267_1002310_pt1 | contig 12396 bp, 10 predicted proteins | sample GraSoiAngelo_137_FD_185894 | JGI IMG/M metagenome (GOLD analysis project Ga0209267, IMG submission 185894) | Grasslands soil microbial communities from the Angelo Coastal Reserve, California, USA - 14_0929_09_30cm (SPAdes) (version 2) | ecosystem: Environmental > Terrestrial > Soil > Grasslands ... | reverse complement strand
ATATCCGGCATCGAGATGCGCTCGGGATTGAGGAACCGCTCGAACAGCAGGTCGAACTTGAGCGGGTCGATGTCCGTGATGCCGAGCGCGTACGCGACCAGCGAGCCCGCGGCCGAGCCGCGGCCGGGCCCCACCGGAATGCCGCGGTCCTTCGCGGCCTTCACGATGTCGTAGACGATCAGGAAGTACCCGGCGTACCCGGTGTGGGAGATGACCTGGAGCTCGTAGTCGAGGCGCGCCTGGACCTCCGGGGGCACCGCATCGCCGTAGCGCACCCGCGTCCCGGCGCGCGCGAGGTGCACGAGGAGGTCGTTGTCGGACGCGAACTCGGCGGGGCGCGGGTACTGCGGCAGGAAATAGCGCTTCTCGAAGTCGAACTCGCACAGCTCCGCGATGCGTTGGGTCTCCGCCACCACCTCGGGGTGGTCGGGGAACAGCGCGCGCATCTCCGGCTCGGACTTGACGTAGCTCTCTTGGCCGAAGAACCGGAAGCGGTTCGGATCGTCCAGGTCCTTCCCGGTGCCGATCGCGAGCAGGACGTCGTGCGCTTCGGCGTCCTCCTTCCGCAGGTAGTGGGCGTCGTTCGTCGCCACGACCGGCAGGCCCAGGTCCTGAGCCAGTTGAAACATGCCCGCGGTGACCGCTTTCTCCTCGGCCAGCCCGTGGTTCTGGACCTCGAGCCAGAACCCGTCGGGGCCGAACACGCGCGCGAAGTACTGGGCACTCGCCCTGGCTGCCTCGTAGTTCCCCTGTCGGAGATACAGGGCGATCTCACCCGACAGACAGGCGGCGAGCCCGATCACCCCGTCCGAGTACTGCTCCAGGACCTCGCGATCGATCCGGGGCCGGCGGTAGAAGCCCTCCAGGAACCCGATGGAGGAGAGCTTGACGAGGTGGTGGTAACCGGTGCGGTTCTTCGCGAGGAGGACGAGGTGCGAGTACGGGCCTGGCGCGTCGGTGGGGCGCTCGCGGCGATGGCGCTCGCCGAATGCGAGATACGCCTCGAAGCCGAGGATCGGACGGACCTTACGGGCCCGCGCCTCGGCGTAGAACTGCCACGCGCCGTGCAGGTTGCCGTGGTCGGTGATCGCGAGCGAGTCCATCCCGAGCGCCTGGACCCGCTCGAGCAAGTCGGGGATCCGGTTGGCGCCGTCGAGGAGAGAGTACTCGCTGTGGGTGTGGAGGTGAACGAACGCCATACGGCTACGAGGAATGATACCGGCGCCTCGATGCATTGTCAAAAGCGCGCGGCGACGGATATCTTGTGGCCCCATGCGCCGCGTCGCGAGCCTGTTCGCGCTGGGTGTGGTGATGGCGCTGCTGCATCGGGTGACGGCGAACAGTCCCCTCGAGGCGCGGGCCACGCTCGCGCTCGCATTTCTGTTGCTCGCGGCCTACCTCGGCGCCGACCTCGCGCTGAAGGCGCGGTTGCCCCGCGTCACCAGCTACGTGCTCGTCGGTTTCGCCGTCGGTCCGGCGTGGCTCGGGCTGGTCCGGCGCGAGGAAGTGGAAGCGCTGGGCTTTCTGCACGACGCCGCGCTCACCCTGATCGCCCTCACCGTGGGAATGACGCTGCGGCTCTCCGAGCTGCGCCGTGATCGGCTCGCACTGACGCGCGTCGCCGCCGGCGCGATTGTGTTTCCCTTCGTCGTAGTATCGCTCATCACGCTGTCGGTGACCCCATGGCTTCCGTTCACCGCACATCAAGCGTGGGGAGATCGCGCGGCGGTGTCGCTCGTGCTCGGCACGCTCGCAGCGGCGTCATCCCCGGTCGTGTCGATGGCCATGGTCGAGGAGCTCGACGCACGCGGTCCGTACGCGCGCGGGCTGCTCGGCGTAACGGTGGCGCAGGACCTGGCCGTGGTGGTCCTGTTTGCCCTGGTCATCGTGGCGGGCAAGGCGCTCGGGAGCGCGGGCACCGTCACCCTTGCGGTGGCGGGGTTGGCACTGGGCGGCCTGGTTGCTTCGTTGGCCGTGGGTCTGCTCCTGGGCTACGCGTTGCACCGGACTCTTCATCTGGTGCGAGGTGACACCGCGCTCCTCCTCGTGGCCGTCGCGTTCATCGTGCCCCAGGTCGCGCGCCTGACGCACCTCTACACCCTGATCATCGCCCTCGCGGCGGGGTTCTATCTTGAGAGCTTCGCGCCGCCCGCCGAGGGCGATCGCTTGCGGACCGACCTGAAACGCGGCACGCTCGCCGTGTATGTCCTGTTCTTCGCTCTGAGCGGAGCGGGGCTGCGGATGGGGGTCCTGGCCGACTGGTGGCCCTGGGTGCTCCTCCTCATCGGCCTTCGGGCGGTGAGCCTGCGGTACGGTGTCCTTTGGGCTGGACGCCATCCCGGTGTGACGGCCGCCCTCGCCCGGGAGGGCTGGCTCGGCCTCATATCCCAGCTGGGAATGGCGGTCGTGCTGGCGCAGCTCGCCCGGCGCGCCTTCCCGGAGTGGGGGGTCTCCCTCGAGACCCTGCTCGTAGCGATGATTGGAGTTCACACGGTCGCAGGGCCGATCTGCTTCCGCCTGGCGCTCGAGCGCGCCGGGGAAATCACTCGAGGGTCAGGACGAGGGGGGTCACGCGATGCCGAAGGGCTTGTGGGTGGTGGTGGTGTCGTCGCTTCTGGCGGCGGCCTGTAGCTCGAGTCCGCCGGGGCCGAAGCCGCTGGCGGCATGCACCGCGACGAGCGGTGGCCAGGTGAACCTCGGCGTGGCTGCCTACGCCGCGATCGACCCGACGCAGACCGCGGGATGCGCCGTGTTTCAGGCGAACCCGTCAGGCTCCGCGACCATCGAGTACCTCGTGGTCCCACTATCAGCGAGCAGCGTCCCAGACGACTCGCAGGCGTTCAAGCTGGGCGGCAACCCGCTCGCCGCCCCCCCGCTCGCCGCCGCTCCCCTGGCTGCGCGGTCGAGCGTCGCCCAACAGTTCGACCTCACGTTGCGACGGGCGGAACGTGAGCTCGTCGCGCGGACTCCGATGCGCCGGCCCGCCGCCGCCCCTCACGTTCCACAAATGATCAGCCCCGGTACGTCCGGCACCTTCAAGGTGTGCGGGAACCTGAATTGCTCCACGCATCCCACCGTGACGGCGACGGCGAAGACCGTTGGGGTGCACGTGGCGGTGTACGTCGACAATGCTTCGCGGGACACGCTGACCACGGCCGATCTCGACTCCGTCGCGGCGGTATTCGACACGCTGCTGTACCCGACCGACACCGCCGCGTTCGGGCGGGAGTCGGACATCGACCGGAACGGGCTGGTGCTGGTGCTCATGACGCCCAAGGTGAACTCGCTCGTGACCTCGGCGCAGTGTAACGACCCGGCGTTCGGCTTCGTCGCGGGTTATTTCTACGGCGGCGATCTGATCAGCGGATTTTCGGGAGGCAACAACGCGGAGATTTTCTATTCCATGTCCCCCGATCCGTCCGCCACCGTGAGCTGCATCCACACGACGACCGAAGTGAAGCAGCTCGTGCCGGTGACGTTCATTCATGAATTCCAGCATATGATCAGCTTCAATCAGCACTTCCTCATACTGGGCGGATTCCCGGAAGACTTGTGGCTCAACGAGGGGCTGTCGCATTACGCGGAGGAGAACGGCGGTCGGCAGTTCCTGCCGGACACGGCTACGTTTTGCGACTTCGTGTTCGGCGACCTGTACAACGCTGGGCAGTATCTCACGGCGCCCCAGAGTCACTTCCTCGTGGACACGGCCGGCGTCGGCGGGTTGGCGGAACGCGGAGCCTACTGGCTCTTCGTCCGTTTTCTCGTGGACCGGTTCGCCGGGGGCACGACGCAGGCCGCGGCGAATACGTTCACCCGGTCGCTCGAGGCCACCAATCAGGTTGGGGTCGGCAACGTCGTGGCCAGGACCGGCACGACCTTCCCGACCATCGTCGAGCAGTGGACGCTCGCGAACTACGTTTCCGACCTGCCCTCGTTCCCGACGCCGCCTGAGCTGCAGTACGTCAAATGGCAGTTTCGCACCGCGTTCCCGACGTTCAATAGCAAGTGCAACAACAAGATTCCCGCCGCGTTTCCGCTGGTACCGCAGTCCGTGACCGGCAGCTCGGCACAGCTCGCGGGGATGCTCCGCGCCGGGTCGGGAAGCTACTACGTGATGCAGCAGGCCCCCAGCACGCCGAGCTTCACGCTCCTGTTTTCCACCAGTTCCGGGACGGCCCTGCGCACGTCGCTCGTTCCCCAGCTCGCCGTCTTGCGCCTGCAATAGATGAAGGGGCGCGTCCCCCGTGCGTTGCTCCTGACGGCGCTGAGCGACGTTCTGCTCGCGTCCGCGCTCGTCGCTCAGGGCGAGGGCAGTCTCCCCGCCCTGCTGGGCTCGGTGCGTGGAGCGGGCATGGGGGGGGCGGGAGCGGCCCTGGTCGGCGACGCGGGCGCGATCTTCGCCAACCCGGCCGGTCTCGCCACCATCCACCACGTGGCGGTCGAAGGCGCATATGAGTCCTATCCCGCGGGCAACACGCTCTCGACCGGGGCGTTGGCCCTGCGGGTGAGCCGCTTCACGTGGGGAGCCGGCGCGGCGGCCCTGGGCCCGAGCTACACCCGCGCAGATTTGCTGGGCGTCTCGTCTCTCGTCTTTCGCACGGGACTGGTGGCGCTGGGCACGTCCATCAAGTACGCGCGCGAAACGATCGGCGGAGCACGGCTCGACGCCTGGGCGGGCGACGCCGGCCTCGCCATCGCTGTGTTCGACCTGATGGCGTTGGGCGTCAGCGTCCAGAACATCGGCGGCGATCTTGGCCCCGGGTTGCACTTGCCGCGCCGCACGCGAGCCGGCTTTACGCTGAATTACGTCGATCCCCAGGGCACGTACCGACTCCTCACGACGCTGGAAGGTCAGTGGCCCTCGGAGGGCAGCGCGTTTTTGACCCTCGGCGTGGAAAGCGGCATGGTGACGCACGGCCTGGGCCTCCTTGGGCGTGTGGGGTACGTCGGTCACTCGACGACGACGTCGGCCTCGCCGTTCACCGCGGGGGCGAGCATGGAGCTGGGCCGTCTCCATCTGGACTATGCGTACAGGGCCGACGATGCCCTGGGCGGGCGGCATCGCGTGGGATTGCGATGGACCCCGTAATCGAGCGCCGTCCGCCCAACTGGGCGCGCGTCGGTCGACGCCTGCTGGCGTGGGTGGTGATCGGCGTGCCCGTACTGCTGGTGGTGACGCTCGTGACGAGCGCGGACGTGCGGTATCTGGCGCGCGCCGGCGTCGAGGAAGCCCGCATTCTCCTGAAGCGGCGCGCCATCGACAAGCTCACTCGCGATCCCAAGACCGCTCCCGCCCTGCGCCAGCGCTTCGAGCTCGTGCTCGCCGCTCGCGCGTACGCAGCGGATTCGCTCGGCTTGCTCGTGGGCGAAACGTTCACGAGCTACGCGGACGTCGGACGGGACACGCTGCTTCTCGTGCTGTCGGCGTCGCGTCGCGACCGGCTGCACGAGTACACCTGGCATTATCCGATCGTGGGCACCGTGCCGTACAAGGGATTCTTCGACTTCGCCCAGGCCCGGCGCGCGGCGGCGGACCTGGAGCGAAACGGATACGACACCTACCTGCGCACCGCGGGTGCCTTTTCGACACTGGGATACTTTGCAGACCCGCTGCTCTCCACCGTCATGGAGCGGGACACCATGGAGCTCGTCGCGACGGTCATCCACGAGCTCGCCCACAATACGCTGTATCTCAAGAGTCAGACTTCTTTCAACGAGAGCTTCGCGAGCTTCGTCGGGTACCGCGGGGCGCAGGCGTTCTTCCGATCGCGCGGAGACTCGCTCGACGCGAAGCGCGCGGTGGCCCGGTGGCGCGACGAGCGCACGCTCGACCTGCTCTACGCCGAGCTCGCGCGTCGCCTCGACTCCGCTTATGCGGCGGCGCCCGCGGGGCCGGGCCTCGAGCGGGCCCGCACCACCATCTTCGGGTGGGCCCGCGCGCAACTCACGGGGCCGGTGGGACAGTCGCTTGAAACCTACGACTGGCGCTGGTTCGCCAAGGCTCCTCTCAACAATGCCGTCGTGATCGCGCAGCGCCTGTATCGGATGAACCTGAATCTGTTCGAGGACATCTACGTACAATCCCGGGCGGACTTGCGGGAGACGATTCGCGCGATTCAGGTGCGCGTCTTCACGGAGCCGGGGCGGGATCCGTATCAGGCGTTGTACTCAAGAGGCGGGTAGAAAAGAGGCGAGGGCTAGAGGGGGGACGGACGGAGAGGCGACGGAGGATGATGCGAAGAAGCACTCCGTCGCCTAATTGCCGCGTAACCGCTCCGCCTCCGCCACCCGCTGCAGCGCTATGGCATACGCTGCCGTCCGAAACGTGACCCCTTTCTGCTTCGCCAGGTCCCGCACGCCGACGTACGCCTTCGTGATCGTCGCCTGGAGCTCGCGGTTCACCTGCTCGTGGGTCCACCGGTACTGCTGCAGGTTCTGCGACCACTCGTAGTAGCTCACGGTCACGCCCCCCGCGTTGGCGAGGAAGTCGGGGATCACCGGAATGCCGCGCTCCTCGAGGATCAGGTCCGCCGTGGGGGTGGTGGGCTCGTTCGCGCCCTCGACGACGACCTTGCAATTGATCGTCCGCGCGTTGGACTCCCTCGTGATCACTCCGCCCAGCGCCGCCGGCACGAGCCACTCGCATGGGACGGTCCATAGCTGGTCGTTGGTGATCGCCGTTCCGCCCTTCCACTCGGACACGGGCCGGCCCCCGGCCGTATGGGCGAGGAGGCCGGGGACATCCAGCCCGCCGTCGTTTGTGATACCGCCGTTCACGTCCGACACGGCGACGACTTTCGCGCCGGCCTCGGTATGGAGCAGCCGGGCGAGGTGCCCGCCCACGTTGCCGAACCCCTGAATGGCGACGCGGCTTCCCTTCAGCGGAATGCCGAAGTCGCGCGCGTATTCCATCATGACATACATCACGCCCCGTCCCGTGGCCTCCTCGCGGCCGAGGGAGCCGCCCAGCGAAACGGGCTTGCCGGTCACCGCGGCCGGCGTGTACCCGTGCCGACTGGAGAACTCGTCGAGTATCCACGCCATGACCTGGGCGTTGGTGGCGACGTCGGGCGCGGGGATGTCCCGGTACGGCCCCAGGACGATCGAGATCCGCTGGGTGAATCGGCGCGTGAGCCGCTCGAGCTCGAGCTTGGAGAGCCGCTTGGGATCGACGGCGACGCCGCCCTTCGCGCCGCCGAAGGGGATATCCATCAGCGCGGTCTTCCAGGTCATGATGGTCGCGAGGCCCAGGACTTCGTCGTGGTCCGCGTCCGGGTGGTAGCGGATCCCTCCCTTGCACGGACCGCGCGCGCCATTGTGCTGGATGCGATAGCCGGTGAACACCTCGATCCGGCCGTCGTCCATGCGCACCGGGACCTCCACCTGCACCTCCCGGAACGGCCGCATCAGGATGCGCCGCATGTACTCCTCGAGGTTGATCAGGTTGGCGGCACGCTCGAACTGGCTGTCGACGATCGATTTCCCCGTCATCGTGCGCGGGGATCGTGCGGTAGCGGTCACGGGAAAATGGTCCTTCGTTCTGACGGCACCCGGCCGAGAGCGAGCGTGGCTGAAGCCGCGGCTCGGCACTGCCGCTCAAGCGGCGTCCTGCACGCCCGTTTACGGGCAACGCCGAGCCGCGAGTTCACTCGCGGACGAGGCGACGATGGGCCAGACGGCCCGCCGGGTGCTGCGCTTCGGACAGCGCGTGCGCGACGTTCAGCCGCTGTGGCCGGCGGCCGCCCGGCGGGGGGTCCGCGAACACGCCGATCACGTCCGCCGCCGTGGAGGTGGGCTCGGGGAGGGGGACAGAGAGAGGCACGTGCTCCAGCACGAACACCAGGCCCGTGGCACGCTCGGCAACCGAGGCGGTGAGCGTGGACCACCCGGCGTCCGCCGGTTGGGGGCGTTGGGCGACAACCAGCGGGCAAGCAGCCGGGTCGAAGCTCGCGCCCCCCACCAGCGGGGCTCGCAGCGCGTCGGCCAGGGTGCGCCACACCGGCAGTGCCGGGCCCAGGGTCACCACCTGCCCGAACCGCCAGCCCGAATCGCGGGCCAGGTCGAGGAACGCGGCAGCGAGCGCGGCGTCGTCCGGTGGGGGGACGTCGGTCCCCTCTTGCGACGCCAGCACCACGGTGCCCGTCTCGGCGAACCACCGCTCGGCCGACGTGAGCTCGTCCGGACGGCGCGGTGCGTAGAACGCGTAGCGTTGCGTCACCCCGATTTCGCGCTCCGCCGCGGCGCGCTGCTCGGCGTGCTCCGCCGCCTGGGCCGCGCCTTCGTAGGCGACCTCGGCGGCCTGATAGCGACCGGCGTCCCGCAGGATGCGCCCCCGCAATCGGAGCGTCTCGGTGTGCGGCTCGAGCCCGAAGGCACGATCGAGGGCGAGGAGCGCGCGATTCCGATCGCCGAGGCGGAACGCCGCGTACCCGAGCTCGTGCCAGACCAGGGCGAGATCGGGGTCGGAGTCGACCGCCTGCTCGAGGGTGCCGAGCGCCTCGCGGTACCGCTCGAGCTCGATGAGCGCGGCTCCCTTGAGCGCCAGTGAGAACGCGGAGTCCCCGAACTGGGCCCGCGCGCCCTCCGCGAGACGGAGCGCGTCGTCTTTCCGTCCCTGGCGGCGCAACAACTCGAAGCACTCGGCCCATCCGGGTTTCAGGTCGGGGTGCTCGGCGAGGAGGTCGCGATAGGCCTTTTCCGCGTCGGCGACCCGGCCTTCGCGGGCCAGGTATCGCGCGCGGGCCATCGCGCGCTCGCTCGGTGCGTCTGGAAACAGATCGTACGACGCGGTCGTCCGCATGGCGTGCGAATATAGCCCCGGACGTCTGGACGGCTAGACGTGCGGCCGTCTCGCCGTCTAGATTCTCCGCGCCATGGAGACCGATCGCCTGTTGCGTGAGCTCACCGATTTTTTGCGCATTCCATCGGTGTCGACGAGCACATCGCACAACGCCGACTGCCGCGCCGCGGCGGAGTGGGTCGCTGGGGAGCTCCGACGACTCGGCTGTCGCGAGGTGGAGTTCCTCGCGAGCGGCACGCATCCGGTCGTGTGGGGCGTGGGGCCGGATGTGCCCGGTGCGCCGACGCTCCTCGTCTACGGGCATTACGACGTCCAGCCGCCCGACCCGCTCGACCAATGGACGACGCCCCCGTTCGATCCCACGGTGCGGGACGGTCAGCTGTTCGCGCGTGGCGCGGCAGACGACAAGGGACAGGTGTTCTGCCTCCTCAAGGCGATCGAGGCGGGTGGCGGGGGGGGCGGGGGGAGCCCGCCCGTGAACTTCCGCTTCCTGATCGAAGGTGAGGAGGAGTTCGGCAGCCGCGTCCTGTTCGAGCTGCTGCGACGCGAGCCGGAGCGCACGCGCGCGGATGCCGTGCTCATCGCCGACATGGCCTACATCGCGCCCCGCTGGCCGGCGGTCTACACCACGCTGCGGGGGCTGTGTTACGCGGAAATCACCGTCCGCACGGCCAAGACCGACCTTCACTCCGGAGAATTCGGCGGGGCTGCGCCGAACGCCCACGAGGAGCTCGCGCGGCTACTCGGCCGCCTCAAGACGCCCGACGGGAAAATCCACGTGCCGGGTCTGTATGCGTCCGTGAAGCGGCCGTCCAAGCGCGAGCTCGCCACCTGGAAGCGCCTGCCGTTCAAGGAGGGCGAGTTCCTCAGGCATCGCGTCCAGGCGAAGGCGCTGACGGGGCTCAAGACTCACTCGGTCCTGGAGCGCCTCTGGGCGCTCCCGACGTTCGAGATCCACGGCATCATGGGAGGCTTCACGGGAGACGGCGCCAAGACGGTGATCCCGGCCGAAGCCAGGGCGAAAGTGAGTCTCCGTCTCGTGCCCGATCAGAAGCTCAAGACCGTGGAGCGTCAACTCACCGCCGCGGTCAAGCGCCTGGCGCCCGCGTACGTGCAGGCGAGCGTCACGTTCCTCCACGGCGCCGATCCCGCCACCGTGGAGGTGACGCATCCCGCCTTCGGTTTGCTCGACCAGGCGTTCCGTGAGGTGGTGGGGCGGGGGACGGTGCCCGCACGTGCTGGGGGCTCCATCCCGGTCGTGCCGGCGCTCGGCAAGAGCGGCGCCCCGGTCATTCTCACGGGAATCGGTCTTCCCGACGATCGGCTGCATGCCCCGAATGAGAAGCTCGATTTGAAGCAGTTGTGGGACGGTATCAAGGTCTTTCGGCGATTTTACGAACTGCTGGGAGAGAAAGGCGTATGAGGAGAGGCGTGGAGGGACAACGTGGAGGAGAGACGTAGAGAAACAGCGTAGCGTACGCATTTCCTCCACGGTTCTTCTCCACGTCGTTTTTATACGGCTTTTTTGCTCAGGTTTCGCAGTTTATTAATGTCGTGCTGGCTCAGCCCGCGTCCGCCGTAGCGCTCTTCCTTCCAAGGGTCGCCGTGCATGTGGTACCCGTTCTGCTCCCAGAAGCCGGGCACGTCCGCATCGAGGAGCATCAGGCCCCGAACCCACTTGGCGCTTTTCCAGAAATACAGGTGCGGCACCAGCAGCCGCGCCGGCCAGCCATGCTCCGGCGTCAGCCATTCCCCGCTCCACTTGAGCGCCACGAGGTTGTCGGGCCGATCGAGGTCTGAGAGCGGGAGGTTCGTGGTGAATCCCTGCTCGGCGGACACGAGGCAGAACTTCGCCTCGGGTTGGACGCCGCCTCGCTGCAGTAACAGCTGCACTGGCACGCCCTCGAAAACGTTGTCGAATCGGCTCCACCGGGTCACGCAGTGTATGTCGCACTGGACCGACTTGCGGGGCAGCTGCAGCAGCTCGTCGTAGGTGAGCGTGAAGGGCCGGTCCACGAGCCCCGAGACCTCGAACGTCCACGTACCCGTATCGACGCGGGGGACGTCACCGTAATGCAGGACGGGCCACTTGATCGTCACCACCTGGCCGGGTGGCAACCGGTCTTCAGGCACCGGGATGCGACGCCGCAGCTCCTCGAGAAACTTCGTCATGGACCGTCGCCTCGACGCCGAAGGCTGTTTCGAACCCGTGAATCACGGAGGTGAGTGCAGCGTTCCACAGGTCCCGCTCCCCTCTCCCCTCTCCCATTTCTCGTTGGACCGACGTCATCTCGACTCCCGGAATTCCACACGGAACGATGCGCTCGAACTGGGCGAGGTCGGTCGTGACGTTCAGCGCGAACCCGTGCCACGTCACCCATTGCTTCACGTGAATCCCGATGCTCGCGATCTTGCGCCCCCCCCCCCGCGTCCAGACGCCCGTGTAGGGCGGGTTCCGACCAGCGGGAATCCCGATCTCGGCCAGCGCGGTCACGAGCGCCTCCTCGAGCGTCCGGAGGTACCAATGGAGGTCGGGCTTGTGGCCGGTGAGGTCGAGGATCGGATAGCCGACGAGCTGCCCCGGTCCGTGGAACGTAACGTCACCCCCGCGCTCGATCTCGAACACGTCGAGGCCGACGAGACTCAGCAGGTGCGCGGCGCGGGAGTTGCGACCCAGCGTCACCACGGGCGGGTGCTCGAGCAGGAGAAGCAGGTCGTTCGCCAGCTGGCGATCGATCCTGGCCTGGGCCAGGGAGCGCTGCCACGCGAGCCCCTCCGCGTAGGGAACGAGTCCGGCCCGCACCACTTCGAGAACGCGTGTGGTCACACGCCGCTCCCCGTGCCCTGTCGTTCATCTTCCACGCCCGAGCCGGCGATGGCCCATCGGCTCGCCGTCACCCCGACCGCGAGGCTCAGCGCTCCCCACACGAGCAACCCGGGCAGCATGAGGAACCGATCGGTGACGGCGGCTAGAAATCCCACCAGCAACGCTCCCACAGCGGCGAGGACTCCGATCACACCCCGTTGCCACAGGTTCTCGAGCGCCTGGCTGCGGCGCCAACCGAACAGGCCGGCGACGGCGACGCCCGCCAGCAGCCCGGCGAGGAGGGGGTCGGCGGCGGCCTCCCGGTAGCGCTCGGGGTCCAGCCTGCCCTGGAGCAGCTTCACAAAAATCTGCGCGAGCGTGATGGTCGCTCCGCCGAGTCCCGTCCCGGCAGCGAGCGCGCCGATGCCGATGGCTAAGGGGTCTTTCTGTCCCGCACTCACATGTCGATCGCGCGTCCGAGGGAATCGAGCGCCGCCTGCGCCACCGCCTCCGACATGGTGGGATGCGCGTAAATCGCCAGCTCGACCTCTTCCACAGTGTATTCGTTCGCCCGCGCCACGGCCAGCTCGTGAATGAGCTCCGATGCATGCTCGCCCACGATGTGCGCGCCCAGAATCTCGCCATATTTCTTGTCGCGCAGAAGCTTCACGAACCCCTCGGTCTCGCCGGTCCCACGGGCGCGCCCGTTCGCCGAGAACGGGAAGCGCCCCACGACGTAGTCGAGCTTCCGCTCCTTGCACTGATCCTCGGTGAGCCCGATGCTGGCGAC
>Ga0209267_1002308_pt1 | contig 12397 bp, 9 predicted proteins | sample GraSoiAngelo_137_FD_185894 | JGI IMG/M metagenome (GOLD analysis project Ga0209267, IMG submission 185894) | Grasslands soil microbial communities from the Angelo Coastal Reserve, California, USA - 14_0929_09_30cm (SPAdes) (version 2) | ecosystem: Environmental > Terrestrial > Soil > Grasslands ... | reverse complement strand
TCAGCTCAACGATATCGAGATGTATTACGAGACTGAAGGTACGGGAGACCCGCTCCTCCTTCTTCATGGCGGTGCGGGTTGCCAGGAACATTGGATCCATGCCGGCCGCGACCAGTTTGTGCGCGAATATACCCTCATCAAGCCGGACGCACGCGGTCACGGTCGAACGACCAACCCCCACAAGACGATTACACACCGGCAGTGCGCGCAGGACCCTCGCGCTGTTGGATCGTCTTGGCATCAGGAAATGTCGGGCGATCGGATTGAGCATGGGGGGAAATATCCTTCTCCACATGGCGACCTTGCAACCGCATCGAATTGAAGCGATGGTTGTCGTCAGCGCAGCCATGTATTTTCCGGATCAGGCCCGGGCGATCATGCGACAGGTCCCGCCAGCTGACGACCAGCCATCTCAAGAGTGGGAAGCGATGCGTAAACGTCACAAGCTCGGGGACCAGCAGATCGTGGCTCTTTGGGAATGGACGCGGGGCATGAAGGACAGCTATGACGACATGAATTTCACACCGCCTTCTTTGTCCAGAATCACCGCCTCAACATTGATCGTCTATGGGGATCGCGATCCACTCCACCCGGTCGAGATGGCCGTAGAGATGTATCGCGCAATTCCCCGGTCCGCCCTTTGGGTGGTGCCAAACGGCGGCCATGGGCCGGTCTTGTTCGACGCTGCGGCTCAGTTCGCTCAAACGGCAATCGCGTTCTTTCGAACGTCGGCTAGTGGGCAACCCTGACAGGTCACCTTCGAAGCGGATTAGCGTCGAGTTACATCGAAACTGGCCCGCTATCAAACAGCCCGATCGAAAACCGCCCGGCTGCTGATGGCTAGGTATTCAGCTTGCGACTTGCAGAACTCCTAATTCGTGTCAGGCTGAACGATGTAAATTCTCTCGATTGGTGGCGAGACGTGCTTCCCCTGGACGAAAAAATCGAAAGAACGCAACGCTTGCTGAGAAGGCTAGAGGAAGATGAGCCCCTATTGGCGCTGCGCGTTGCAGATTTGGGAAAAGACCATCAGCAGTCAGCGAAACGGTTTGCCGCTCAGGTTATGGCCCGGACTAGAGCGGAGCTCCAGAAGTTAATGGAGCAAAAATCCAGGGATGTTGAGTTGTTCCTGCCAGCGCCCGCGGACTAGCGAGGCTTTTCCCCGGAAGCGGCCTTCGGCGCAATGGACGACTCACACGTGAAATGTCATTGGCGGAAATTGCCAGGTCCTTTCCGCACATGCGAAAAGAACGTTGGCAGAAACCGAACGCAGGCCCACTACTTGGTATCCGATTGCAGGGCCTGATTTAGATGCTCGATCGCTTCATCGATAGACTTGATGGCTGCTGCCTTGTGACCTTTGAAATCGCTGGCCGCCTTGGTCTGTAACTGCATCTTGACGTGTTGCAGTTCTCGAATCGCGGCTTTTATGACCGGGTGTCCTTCTTTCCCCTCTTTTTTCTCGGCCAGGTTCTTGCCACCCGCTTGATAACCTCGGGCAAACGATATTGTTGGCATTAACAGACCAACAGCTAGCGTGGTTGCTGCAAGAATAGGTGTGGTTTTATTCAGAACGAACATGCGGATCCTCCAGGTGCCGTACTGCGGACTCACACGGTGGTTTATCAGAATTCGGAAACGATCGCAACCGAGGTGGATCAACAAAAGTACGCAGTTGCCCCTGAAACCGGGCAGCGCGCCTGATTCAGCCCCGACTCCTAGCACTTCAAGGCGCCTGAGGCCACCACCGCTTCAGGCGCGGATTGCGTGGGACCGCTGCTTTCTTCGATGGTAGTTTCTTCCCACAAACTCTTATCTCTGAGGATGCGGGAGACCAGCGCAGTGTGCATCGCATGACCGGCACGGTCGGCTACGACGCTGCCCAGAATCTGCTTACCTAAGAGCGCCAGGTCGCCTATGAGGTCCAGAACCTTGTGGCGAACAAATTCGTCCTGGAACCGTAACGGAGGATTCATCACATCGTCACGCGTGAGCACGATGACATTGTCAGTGGAAGCTCCGCGAATTAGTCCCTGTTGACGCATAGCATCCGCCTCATGAAGAAAACCAAAAGTGCGTGCTGGGGCAATTTGCCGTAGGTAATTGCCATCAGACAAATCGACCTGAAAAGTCTCGCGTCCGATGAGAGGATGGGGGAAGTTGATGGCATAGGAAACCGAGTACGTGTTGGAAGGATAAACTGCAATAAATTTGCTGCCTTCGCGCATTTCCAGTTCGCGAAGCATTCGCAAATATGTCCGTGGCCGCCGTTGTCGCCGGATCCCTCCCTTATTGATCATCTCGATGAAAGGACGCGCGCTGCCATCCAGGATCGGCAACTCAAGGTTGTCTAGCTCTACAACCGCATTGTCGATTCCGGTGCCGATAAATGCCGAAAGCAGATGCTCTGTGGTTGAAATGAGCACGCCCTTTTTCATCAAACTAGTGGCATAGCTGACGCGAGCCACGTTGCGGCTAGTTGCCTCGACCTCGAAGCCATCGAGATCAGTGCGTCGGAAGATAATCCCCGAGCCCGGTGGGGCAGGCAGAATGCGCAGGGTGACCGGAGCTCCGCTGTGGAGTCCGATGCCGCTGAATTCGACGGCGCCTCGAATTGTTTGTTCCTGTCTCAAGCAGGCTTTGGAATATCTCTAATACGATGACCAGCTTAGCGGGAACGATGAAAATTCGTATGTGGCAAAAAAGCCACAATTCGTGGCCGGACGGAACCCGGAGCATCCTGGCTGAGCCTTCACTGAGGCCTTTGTTGAGATGAGGCGATCCGTTGACCCGATGCGGGCAACCTCGAAACTTACCTGGAGACGCTTTAGGTCCCACGTCCTTCATTTGGGAGGAGACTTACCTGGATCGTAAGGAGCATTGGCATTGAACATTGCATCGCTCAGCCCACGGTTATAGCTGATGGAATTCAGGAATCGCTGACTGGCCATGTCGCCATTGTAATAACGAGATACGCTGAACGGCGTCATGATGCCCTGCACTGGACGGAAGTTGTCATACGCCTCCTCATCAGCGTTGCGCTCTTTATCAACCGGATCACGCCAGCTAAAACTCTTCTTGATCGGAAGGTGAGTACTGGGATCGATATAGATTGTGACCGCCTGATTGCGCGCATTCATGATGGTTACTTGCTCAGCAGGCTTTTGCTCGGCAATGTTTGTGCCATCGTAAAACAACGCGACGCCGGGCTCGTTGATCCAGCGGCGAAGGACCCAATCCAAGGAATATTCCCGGCGACGGAGGTATTCGGCCAACGCCTTTTCTTCCATGAAAGCCGCGCCCTTATATGTGACCTCGTAACCTTTGTTGCCGTTATATAAATATATGACGTCACGCTTTTTGGTCAGCTCGACGCGTTCCTTATCAGGAAATTTGGTAAAGCGCCAGTACAGCACCCCTACGCTGGTTGACTGGCCATGATGAAAGCTATAACTGCGTCCGTCCTGGCTGGAATCCTGCACGTTGAGGTACGCCTGCCCGCCGAGGGCCTGAATCATCTGATCGATCAGAACTTTTGCTTTGCGGGCGTTTTCCTGACCCGCGGGTAGCGTCTGAGCGGACTGGGCAGGGCCGGGGGACGCCGGGGTTTGCCCTAAGTTGTTGGCCAGCAGGAAAAAAATGGGGACGAGGAATTTCATACTCCACCATTTAGATGCCCTGAGGAGTAATTGTAGCCGCCCAGGCCGTGCTTCCCCCGCTGTGGACCGCCCAGAACGGTTCCCCTAACGTGTCCGGCGGCTCGGCGGCAACCTTATCCTGCCAGCACGGCGCCCCCGTTCACATTAAAAACTTCGCCAGTAACGAAGCTTGCGTGTTCGGTGCAGAGAAAAAGAATGGGCGCCGCAATCTCTTCCGGCTTGCCCGCCCGCCCCAAAGGGATGACGCTGAGAATTGCCTTGCTTGACTTGGCGTCGTTTAGCGCCGGAGCGGACATATCGGTGTCTACCCAACCCGGCGCCACGCAGTTGACGTAGATACCGTCGCCTGCCAGTTCGGTCGAAAGTCCCTTAACCATACTGATCAGCGCGCCTTTAGTGGCGGCATAGTCGCAGTGAAAGGCCTCACCCCTTTGGCCGGAGGTGGAACTGACCAAAACGATATGGCCGGCCGGGGAATCTGGTTTCCCCTGTCTTTTCATCTGTGCCACGGAATGCTTGATCAGCGCAAACACGCTGTCTAAATTCACCGCGATAGTTTTGTGCCACTGCTCATCGGCCATTTTGTCGATTGGTGTGTCCTCTGGCGGCCAGATGCCGTGGTTAGCAACGAGAATGTCCAGACGTCCAAAGCGATTTACGACGGCGGAGATGAGCCTGCTCACATTCTCAGTGCCGCTCAAATCCGCGGCAATGGCAATACATCTATCTTTGCCGCATTCCTGCGCAAGTTTGTCGGCCTCGGTTTTTGACTTTTGATAGTTGAAGACAACACGCGCGCCGGCGGCGACAAACATACGAACAGCGGCGGCTCCGATGCCGCGCGATCCGCCAGTGATGAGAGCGACCTTGCCGGAGAGGGAGAGAGAGACAGTCATGAGGGGAATAGTGTGAGGCTTCACGTTTCAAGTTTCAAGTGATGCGTGGCAGAGTAAAAGAAGTTCAGGGTGCGCCCGCATTCCAGCGCAGACCATGGGCCCATTGCAGAAAGGGATCATTGCAGACAGAGACCAAGAACCGACAACTGGCAACTGCTTCTAATTGCCCCAGCTCGGCGCCTTTTCGGCTTTGAGTTCGCGGCTGAGCACGCGCACCAACATTCCATCGTAGCGGGTGCCACTCAAGGTTTCCAGTTCGGCAATCGCCTGGTCGGCGGTCTTGGCCGGCGCAAAAGAGCGATCGGTGGTCATGTTCACATAAGCGTCAGCGAGTGCTACGATACGCGCCATCAACGGAATCTCTTCCCCGCGGAGACCGCTGGGGTAGCCGCTCCCGTCCAATGCCTCATGATGATGTTCGACTGCCTTCTGTAGTGTTTCACTGTCTGGTATCGTGGCCACGATCTCGCAACCCACGCGGGCATGCATCTTTACTAGATAGAACTCATCCTCAGTGAGCGAGCCGGACTTGTTAAGGATGCGTTCCGGCACGAAGATCTTTCCAACATCGTGGACGCGGGCTGCGAACACGAGATCGGCCAACTCTTCGGGCGGTAGGCCAAGGGCCCGTCCGATGAGTTCCGCGTAGCGTGCGACCAGCTCGCCATGGTTTGCGGCATGGAGTTCGCGCAACTCCGCCGCGCGGTTCAGGGCTTCGATGGACTCCTTCAGCACATGAACGTTATAGGTATCATCGTCGCGGCCACCAAGTTTTTGCAGCGTGGTAACCAGTTCTTCGAGATGTTCCGGGCCAGTATGCTCGCGTTGTAAAAACCCTTCGATGTATCCAGAAATCAACTGCCGCTGTACGGCGAAGCTCTCCCCTTCGCCAAATTCTTCCGCAGTAGAAACGCGGTTGCCGCCGGCGTGCTTGGAAACATACATGCCGGCATCCGCTACGCGGATGATGTCCTCGCTGGAGAAACCATGTACCGGGAAGCTTGCCACTCCGAAGCTGCCAGTTATGTGGTGCTCAGCCAGCATAGGATCACCAGCTACCCACAACCGAAGCCGCTCAGCCAGAATCTGCGCCTGGTCCACTCCGGTCTCCGGCATAAGAATCACGAATTCATCGCCACCGTAGCGGGCCACTACATTGGATTGGCGGCACTTTTGCTCTAATAACCGCCCCACTCTCGCCAGCACCAGATCGCCTTCCAGATGGCCCAAAGTGTCGTTGACTTCTTTGAATTTATCCAGGTCCATGAGCACAACCGAGAAGGGGCGTCCCGAGCGCGAGGCACGCTTCCATTCCGAACTGAGGCCTTCCCAAAAGAATCGACGTGTTTTTACGCCCGTCAGCCCATCTGTAATCGACTGCTGCTGCAGCTTTTGGAATACAAATGCATTGTGCAAGGCGGTGGCCAGCAAATCTGCAAGGGTATTCATAATGAGAACGTCTTGTGACGAAAAAGCATTTTCGCTCTGACTCTCCACGTTCAGAACCCCTAACAGCGACTCTCCATAGGTGATGGGAATGCACAATACGGCACGCGATTCCGGCAGGATTCCCAACAGAGAACCTTCCCCGGCATTTTGCACCAGCGCGGACTCTCCGGTGCGCGCGACGCGGCCGAGAATGCCCACCCCGAGTTGAATCCGCTTTCCCATCGCCTTCGCGGTAGCGCCTGCTTCAGCCTTGATCTCGATATCTTTGGTGACGTAGTCGAGGATGCCTATACCGATATGGTCATAGCGGAAATTCTTCTGAATTTCGGCGACAATCTCGCCCAACATCTGCTCCGCAGATTCGCTCGAGATGGCTGTTTTCGAAATGTTGTTCAGGAACCCGAGTTGATGAGAGCGCCGCTGCTCTTCGGCAAACAACCGCGCATTTTCAACCGCCACAGAAACCTGACCAGCAGCTGTCCGCATGACTTCGAGATCGCGTGGCTCGAAGGCGTACTCACGGTCCATGCTCATCGCAGCCATCACGCCGGCGGGCTTACCGCCGAGCAGTATTGGTGCAGCGCAAAAGCATTTGGCGGGTCTGGCCGGAACGTAGGTGATACCAATTCTCTCCCGAGCTTTCTCGATATCGGATCGCAACAGCAGCGGCTGCCCCGTACGAATGATGTGCTCAGTCAAACCCTTACTTACCTTGCGGGATCGTCTTGGCAGCACCTGTCCTCTCTCCACTTCCAGTTCGAAGCGGATCTCGTCGCCTTCCTGAAAGGCAATGTAGAAGTTGCTGGTATCGAAGATCTGCCCCAATTCTTTTTGGATGGTGCGCAACACTTCGTCCTGATCCAGACGAGAGCTGATGGCTTGGCCAATCTGCGTCAGCAGTTCGTATTCTTTAGTGCGACGTTGGGCATCGTGCATCACCACGTAGTTCTCCAGCGTAAGTCCAATTTGCAGCGCCAGTCCGATCAGCAGCCGGAGGTTGGAAGCTCCGAACAATTGACGCTCCGCGTGGGGAAACAAAATGACGCCGAAGTTGTGCTCCCTTGTCTGAACGCTGACTGCAGTAACGTTGCGAATGTCTTCCGCAGCCAGCACTTCCTTAAACCGCTCGAATCGCCCCCCGGGGAATGCGGGTAGCGGCTCCGTCATTTCCGGGACATTGCGAAAAGTAACGAACCCGCCGCGACGGTAAGCTAACTCGCAGATGTAATCTCCTGCACCGCCTTTCTCCAGCTTGGTCAAAAGTTCAGGCGAGAAGCCGCGCTGCACCGAAGGCAAAATGCTGCGCCATGGCTCAGCGATGCAGATCACGGCGCGGCGCGCCGATAACGGCGAAATCAGCCGGTCAAGGATGCTCTGCAGGCTGGGAACCAAGTCTCCCGCCGAGAGCAGGCGTCGCGGGTCCACCCCCAGAGTGGAGAAGGCCAGCGCATTTTCCTGGACGGCGTTGCGCTCATTTTCAAATAACACCATAACCATGGCGATGCCCAACAGCATTTGTGGGATCGGGCCCAGGAAGTGGCCAAGGCTGCCAAATTTTTCCAGGAACGGATTCTGAAATTCTCCCGAGCCCATTAACACTGCCCACACTGCAAGCGAAATAGCCAGTAGTCGGAAAGCCAGCGATCCCTTCTGATAGGCGTAGCGATAAAAGTGAAATGAACAATACAGCAGGATTGCCGCAAGGCCGAACTCAAGCCGGTAGTGAGGCTGAGGAAGAACCTCGGAACGGAAGACACCGCTCACCACATGGACCCGCAATGGCTAGCGCTATGTCGTACCAGCGCAAGCGGAATCTTTCCCGCATCAGACGCGTGGAGACGAAAATACATAGCGCCATGGCTACCATGGTTAAAGAACCGAGAAAATACACCAGGCTCGAAAAATACACGTTGCTCCATGGAGCACGGAAAAAAGTCCACGCGTCGATGGCGTAATGCAGGGTGTAGGCGGCCCATCCCAATTGCCAGGCGCGAAAATAAGCCTGACGACTCTGCGCGTGCAGATAAGTGAAAAGGAGGAACAGCAGAAACGCCACGACCCCCGGGATGATCACCAAACTGATAGCAACACTGCTCATGGCGCCAAAGACAGCTCTCCGCCAGCCTCGTTGCAAGGCCGACTAGGGAAGTTAGTCCCCAATGTTTTCACATGATTACAACTAAGACAATAGGGTTGAGGATGTCTTGAAATTAGGCCGAGGACTATGAATCTCCGAATCGAATCAATAGGTTCCGGACTTTTTACCACCCTTGACAAGCTTGATCTGGTTTATTGTGCAACGTAACACAGGGGAATTGGTTACCTGCCAAACGGATCCCTGCACGTGATTTGATCAACTCTCGCCCACCAGAAAAAAGGGAACACCTGCATCCGCGCCGCTCATGTTCCCATCTATTCTATAAGGCTGCTGAAAAAGATTCCGCAATCTGTGTCGCAGCATATTCGTGGGCACTTTCCCTGCGGACCAAACAAATCCGCTCGTAATCACCACGTCACATTCACCGCAAAGGATCAGAAACATGTCTCGCGTGAAAGCCGTGCAAGTAAGCAAACCGGGAGGGAATTTCGAGATCGTTGAGCGTCCCATTCCCGAGCCCGCTCGCGGACAGGTCCGTATCAAGGTCGAAGCCTGCGGCATCTGTCACAGCGATGCTCTGGTCAAAGAAGGACACTGGCCCGGAATCCAATATCCGCGCGTGCCCGGCCACGAGATTGCAGGGCGCATAGACGCGGTTGGCGCCGACGTGACACTTTGGAAGCGCGGCCAGCGCGTTGGCGTCGGCTGGCACGGCGGACACGACTTCACGTGCGAGGCTTGCCGCCGCGGCGACTTCCTGCTCTGCCAGGTCGGCAAGATCACCGCCATCAGCTTTGATGGCGGCTACGCGGAATACATGATCGCTAACGCGGAAGCGGTCGCCGCCATTCCCGACGACTTGCCCGCCGATCAGGCCGCTCCGCTGCTCTGCGCCGGCATCACCGTGTACAATTCGCTGCGCAATTCGGGAGCGCGCGGAGGAGACCTGGTCGCGGTCCAGGGCATTGGCGGCCTTGGCCACTTGGGCATTCAATACGCTCGCCAGATGGGTTTTCGCACGGTTGCAATTGGGCGAGGTGGAGATAAAGGCCCACTGGCCCGCAAGCTCGGCGCCCACGAATACGTTGACACCAGCGCCGGTGCTCCCGCCGAAGCCCTGCAAAAATTGGGAGGAGCGCGCGTGATTCTCGCCACTGCCCCCGATTCCAAAGCGATCTCGGCGCTAGTGGATGGACTGGCAGCGAACGGAAAGCTGGTAATTGTCGGAGCAAGTCCGGAGCCTCTCACCATTACTCCGCTACAACTCATCGGCGCGCGCCGCTCGATCCAGGGATGGCCCTCCGGCACCGCCAAAGACTCCGAAGACACCATGCAGTTCAGCGCGCTCACCGGCGTCCGTCCAATGATCGAGCGCTACCCGCTGGAAAAGGCCGCAGACGCCTACCAGCAAATGATCAGCGGCAAGGCGCGGTTTCGGGTGGTGCTGACCATGGGCGGGTGAACTGACTGAACCTCAACATTAACCAATATAAGATTGGAGCCGTCATCCTGAGCGAAGCCGAGGTATGAGCGAAGCGAATTAAGGCCCCCATTCACTCATGCGCTACTATAGCCTTGCGAGGAGTTCTCTCGATGGACAAGAGGCGGCAGCGTTATTTGAAACACACTCCATCAGTGATTTTTGCTGGCGCAACCGCGCTGCTCGTGATTGCTCTAACCTCCCTCCCATACGCTAGGGCAGATCAAGTTGCTACAAGACTTGCAGTCGTGCCGGCGTGGTCAATCCGATGGCAACCAGCCCGCCTGGTGAACGGCGCTCCGGTTCTATTTCGAGTGAAGCCGCCAACCCTGGTCAAATCGCTCAATGGCACTTGGCTTGGGCACGACCTGTCCTTTACTTTTGAGCCATCGACCAGAACTTGGTTCGCGCTCGCCGGCATCAGTCTCGAAACTAAACCAGGTACCTATTCCCTTACCCTCACCGCTGAATCGGAGAAAGGAATGCCTGTTTTGTCAGTGAAAAGAATACGAGTTGCCGCCGGCAAGTACCACACCATAGCCCTCCTGATCCCGAAGAAGTTCACCGAACCCAATGCCGCGCAACTGGAGGCGATTAATCAGGGCAAAAGCCTCAAGGACAAAGCATTTTTGCAAAGCGGGGCGCAGCGGGAGTGGTCAGGCGGTTTTCTTCCGCCCGTCAACGCACCGGTTTCGGATGTCTTTGGTACCCGCCGGACGTTCAACGCGGCAGTTCAAAGTGTGCACAAGGGCCTCGATTACGCGGTCCCTGCAGGGACTCCGGTTTTTGCCGTCAACAGCGGAACTGTAATTCTGGCGCACCCGCTCTTCTTTGAAGGGAATTGCGTTGTACTCGATCACGGACAAGGCCTCCTCACACTTTATCTGCATCTGTCCGAAATTACCGTGAAAGAAGGGGACCACATTGCTAGAGGCCAGCAGATTGGGATCAGTGGTGCTACCGGACGCGCGACCGGGGCACACCTGCATGTCGCGGTTCGTTGGCAGGGAGTATATCTGAATCCCGCGACTTTGTTCTCGCTACATTTACCCCGAACCTGACGCCCGTCTGTCAATTTGCTCCGGCTGTAGGTAGGTAGTGGGTCATCAGTTTGATCCTGCCGGGCGGTGTTAATTGGGGACTCGGGGGGCCCCCTCAACGGGTTCCCAATTACTTTTACTTTCTGCGACACGGACGGTCGTCAAATCGCCAGTCGTCCTGGACAAGGCTTTCCAATTCCTCCACTATTAACCCGTAGCGGCGGCCCCCTGCTGAGAACTGTCGTACATCGCATCCGCAACTGCTACGCCGTCACGAAAAGTGACGGACTTACCAGAAATAGCTGGAACTCGATCCCCGGGGACCAGGATACCCACCAGATTCAGGGGATCAGCAGCCGAGACCACGATGGTCTCTCCGGTGGGTGCTAGCTTTCGCGTGGCGCGCAGCGACTCCACTGCCACCGGCAAAGCGAACTGTTCGCCGAGGAATCCGCTCACGAACCGGCCACCGCGCACTTCGCCCCGATCTTCCGATCGCTTGAACGCGACTTGCAATTCTCGCCACTTCGGCAAATTCGTCTCACGCGTAAGCACATCGCGGAATACGATGCCATATCGTTTCAATAGCATCCAGCAAGTAGCCTCCACCGCTTTGGATCGTTCGACCGCCTGATCGGTGTAAAGCAACGCCCACCTTCCCGTACTGTGACGGGGACGAGCGCTGCGCCCGCTACCTTGTCCCGCACGGCGTTTTGGATCTATCAGGGACCGAAGGTTGTCGAAACCATCGGCTGTCACCAGCCCGCCCGCAACCAACTCCCACAGCGCCGTTTCGATTTCGGCTTTGAGCTTGCCCGTGCCGCGAACAATATCAGCGAAGAACGAGGCCCCACGCTGGCGCAAGAATTCCATCACCTGGCGCGCCCCGTGACTCAATCCGCGGGGCTCGGACTGTTCCGTCGCAGGATGGTGCGGCGTCATCCAATCCGATTCCTCACGCACAAAAAAAGTAATAGGAGCAACACTGGTCGGAATGACCCGTCGTTTACCCGCGGCCGAATCCTCAAGCGTTGCCGGATGGGGTGACAATCGTCCCCAGCCTACTGCGCCTGTGAGGCATAGTTGGTCCAATACTTTTGGATCGTAATCGGCGATACGCCGAGCCAGCACTTGTCGCTCCCAGGCGTTTGCGGGAATTTCGAATCCTTGGAGCAGATTGAGTATTTCCAGAGTTCCCCGTTCGCCTACAACCTGGGTGCCCGGCGCCAGGTGCTGCCAGCGCAGCAGCCATCGCATGAACTGAGCGGCTGTGACCGGCTCGATTTGCTTTCGAAGAGTAGCAACCGTCAGCCGGTGAATTCTCGCCAGCAACCGCCGGTCGCACCATTCGATTTCCTCGTCCCGCGGAGGCAGAACCCCCATCCGCGTGGCAGCATCCGTGAATTTGCCTCGCAAGATGGCACCGTTAGCCTCGAGCCTCAGCAACGTTTTAAAGATGTCGGAAGAAGACACACCCACCAGCGTGCCCAACTGCGCCGCGGTGGCTGGGCCTATATGCATCATCCAGCCTGTGATCAACGCCAGCAGAGCATCCTCGCGCGAGGGAAGTGCTGTGCCAACCTCTGGCAGAGCCCGATCAAAATTGGCTTGAGGAAACAACAGCGCAAAGGTCTTCGCTCGTTCCGCCGCAACCCAATAGCGCCGACCTTGGTCAACTGTCGCGATCGCCGCTCTGTTTGTTTCGCCAAGTTGTTCGAAGTACGCACTCCATTCGCTGCTTCTCACCTGAGGACGGACGCCCTCGTTCCCACTAA
>Ga0209267_1002303_pt1 | contig 12408 bp, 9 predicted proteins | sample GraSoiAngelo_137_FD_185894 | JGI IMG/M metagenome (GOLD analysis project Ga0209267, IMG submission 185894) | Grasslands soil microbial communities from the Angelo Coastal Reserve, California, USA - 14_0929_09_30cm (SPAdes) (version 2) | ecosystem: Environmental > Terrestrial > Soil > Grasslands ... | reverse complement strand
TTATCGGAAGATCTACGGCGGCCAGCCGGACAACCCCGCGGTCATCTCGCTCGCTATCGACTCGGACGACACGTCCTCGTCGGCGGAGTCCTTCTTCGGCTCGATCCTCTTCAAGAAGCCCTGACGACGCGGCGGCGCGTGCCGCAGGCCGTCGCGGAGGGGGGGCCCCGCCGGCCCCGGTGCGCCAATCAGTAGAGCTAGCGCAGATCGCCGACGAGCTGGGGCACCGCGGTCTTGAGCTCGGCGGCGGTCGATTCCGCCGCCGCATTGATGGCGACCAGGAGCGCGCTGTTCATCACGCCCATGTACCAGTTGCCGGACTCGGACTCCACGAACCGCACGTATTGATCGAGCTCGTCATCCGAGAGGCCGCGATACGCCAGAAGCATGCTCACCAGACACGCGCGGCGCATGTCTGCCAGCGTGCGATTACGAGCCTGGGCGATCTGCTGGTCGAGCTGACCGGGGGTCAGGTCGGCGACCGCGGGCAGGCCGGGCTGGAAGGCCCGCGTCAGGCTTCGCACGATGGCCACGGTGATGTCGACGGTCGTCTCTGACGCACCGCCGCCGGCATCGAGGCGCCCGAGCAGGTCAATGCGCCGCGACGACGGGCGATTCCGCTCGAGGTCGGCGACCGCCTCCGCCCCGCCGGTGGCGACGAGCGCGGCGAGCTCCTGTCCGGTGATTCGCTGGCCGAGCGGCGAGTCGTACCAGGCGAGCGCTTTCTCGAGCGGGTCGGAGTCGAGATTCCGCTGGAACTCCGCCTTGATCCGAGCATAGAGGGTATCGGCCGCGAAGCGCTCGGTGACGATCCGGTCGATCGTGATCCTGTCCTGGCTGCTCTGTCTACGATGGGCTCGCAGGAACTGCGCACGGATACCGGCCGTCAGGCTCTCGAGCTGGACTCTCAGTCCCGAGCGCTCCAGGAGATCATCGAGCGCCCGCGCGTCGGGCTGACGGTCGGCACGCGTGATGACTCGGACGCCTCCATCGCGCTCGACCGTGGCCGCCGCCGCGAATCCGCTCGACGCGAGCATTGCTCCGAGCACCGCTGCGGCCATCGATCCACGAGTCATCTTGTCATCTCCTGGGGCGCGCTGTGCGCGCTCACTCGCAGGAGATTGCACAAGCGATGCCAGACAATATTTTCTTTTACATCGTACAGTTATAATCGCGTCCGGTAAGGTCTACCGGTCAAGAACAACTCGGTGCGAGGGAATTACCTACTCGCTCCTGGGGCTAGATCGCCAGCGCGTACCCGTCGCGGCGTGGGTCGGCACCGGCCATGAGCACCCCGGACTCGGGATCGCGCACGATGCCCTGGCCCCCGCCGACGATCCACGACCAGTCGTCGATCGCATGGACATCGTGCCCGCGCTCGACGAGCCCGGCGCGAGTTTCCGGCGAGATGCGCGACTCCGCGTCAACGAGCCGATCGCGATAGACCCGCACGCGCGGCGCCTCGATCGCTTCCTGGATGTTCATCCCGAACTCGAGCACGTTGAGGAGCATCTGGGGCGTGGTGTGGAGAATCCCGTACGAGCCCGGCGTGCCGACCGAGACGTGGAAGACCCCGTCCCGGAAAGCGTGGGTCGGCGACATCATCGTCCCCGCCTTTCGCCCGGGCCGCAGAACGTTCGGTGAGCCGGGATCGCGATCCATCCACTTGAGGATGTTGTTGAGAACGAGCCCGGTCCCCGGGACGGCAAAGCCGGAGCCGAACGGCATGCCCAGGGTCTGGGTGACGGAGACCACGTTCCCGGCGCCGTCGGCGCAGGCGAAATGGGTGGTGTGCTCGTTCATGAAGCTCGCGGGATGGCCCTCCGCGATCTGCCCGTGGAGCTTCTCCGGGTTGTGACGCTCGCCTTCGCTCACCGCCGCGCGCTTGCCGTCGATCCGCGCACGCTGGGAGGCCGCGTACTTCTTCGACAGGAGTCCGCCGATCGGGACCACGTCGCCGTAGGCGTAGGCGAGCCGGTCGGCGGAGCCGAGCTTCACGGCCTCGATCAGATGATGGAGATAGTCGACGGAGTTGTGGCGGAAGCCCTTGAGGTCGTAGCCCTCGAGGATATTGAGGGTCTCGAGCATCTGGAACGCGGAGAACGGCGGCGGCATCGAGAACACCTGGCGGTCTCGATAGGTGATCGTGGCCGGCTCTCGCCATTCGGGCGCGAACGCGGCCAGGTCCTCTTCACCGAGCCACCCGCCGGCCTCGCGCACCGCACGGGCGACCGCGCGCGCGATTGGTCCGCGGTAGAAGACTTCCGGGCCGCCCTCCGCCACCTGGCGGAACGTCGACGCGAGCTCCTTGTAGGTCACGATCCGACCCGGGCGCGGTCCCCCGTTGCCCAGATAGAGGCGCTGCGCCTCAGGAGAGCGGGCGAGCGTCTCACGCGCCGCCTCGAAGAACTCGACATTCTTGAACGTGAGCGGCACGCCGTTCTCGGCGAGCGAGATCGCCGGCGCCAGCACCCGCGCGCGGTCCATCGAGCCGAAGCGTTCGAGCGCGGCGAGCCAGCCCCCGAGATTGCCCGGAGTCGCGCACGACTTGGGGCCGCCGACCAGCTCATCGTCCGTGCAGGCGGCAGGATCCGAGGCGGCGGGCGATCGACCGATGAAGTCGAGCACGTGGCGCTCGCGCCCGCGCGAGATCAGCATGAGGCCGATCCCGCCGGCGCTCGACATGAACGGCTCCACCACGTTCAGAGTCGCGCCGACGGCCACTGCAGCATCGACGGCATTGCCGCCGGCCAGCAGCATCTGGATCCCGGCCATCGAGGCGAGCGGGTGAGCGGAGGTGACGACGCCGCGAGTCCCCATGACGCTCGGTCGGTAGGCGTTTCGATGTGGTGGCATGTGATCTCCCCTGTCGTCGCGTCCTTTATACACCGGGTCTACGCCATCGGACGCTCGTTGAGGCGAAGCAGGCGCCACCTCGCCCCGACCCGCTCGAGGATCGTGAGGGCACCGTAGTCCTGCCCGACCGCAAGCAGGCGACGAGCCGAAAGTCCGAGCGTCCGGCAGATCAGCGCGCGGTTCGTGCCCCCGTGCGCGACGATCGCGATCGCCTGCCCGGCATGGGCGTCGACGATCGATTCGAAGGCCGGCCACGCGCGGGCCTCGAGATCCGGGACGCTTTCGCCGTCGGGGAACGGGAACTCGCCGACGTTCGACATCCACTCGGCGAACTTCTCCGGCTCGGTGCGCTGGATCTGCGCGGCCGTCAGCCCCTCCCAGCGCCCCATCGCCATCTCGCGCAGCTCGGGCACGACCGTCGGCCTGAGCCCATGGGGCCCGCCGATGATCTCGCCGGTCCGCCGGGCGCGGGTCAGATCGCTGGTGAACAGGGCGCCGAGCTTCACGGACGCGAGGCGGGCGGCTTGAGCGGCGCTCTGACGCTCACCCAGCGGCGACAGCGGCACGTCGAGATGTCCGATGAATCGTCGCGTCTCGGCGAGGACGACCTCGCCGTGGCGGAAGAGATAGATCAACGCCCCAGATGCGACCATGCCGACACGGTGAGGAGACCGGCGAGCTCGGCGATCTCGATCGCGGCCCCGAGCACGTCGCCCGTGATACCGGCGACTCCCGCCGCGAAGAACCGAGTGACGACCAGCGCGCTCGCGATCGAGACCGCCACGACGACGAGACCGAGCACGCGAAGCGCCACGATGGCGACGACGAGGGCGATCGACAGCGCGATCGGGGCCGCCAGGGCGCCCACGCCCGCGCCGAACGCGGCGCCGTGCCCTTCGGACTTCGCCGGGGCAAACAGGCGCGCCAGCAGGGGTGACGTGGCGCGCGCGACCACCGGGACGACGAGCAGCGCCTGAGCGCGGACACCAGGCGGCAGCTCGGTGACGGCCGCGATCTCAAGGAGTAGCAGCAGGATGAGGCCGAGCGCGCCGAACGCGCCGATCCGGCTGTCACGCATGATGGCCAGCCGGTGCTCGGCGTCGCGTCCACCCAGCCCGTCGAGGCAATCGGCCAGCCCGTCGAGGTGCAGGCCGCCGGTCAGGAGCTTCCATGCGGTGACCGTGAGCAAGCCGGCGAGGAGCAAAGGAAACAAGAGCTCGGTCACGCGCTCGGTGACGACCAGGATCCCGCCGATTCCGAGGCCGATTACCGGAAACCAGGGCGCAGCGCGCCCCAGGGCGTCGGAGCTCGTCCGCGCCGGTCCAGGGAGGGGAACGATCGTCAGATAGCGCGCGGCCACGACGAGGCCCGTCACGCCGCGAATGCTAGCACGTTCCGCTTGACGCCCCCTGCGGCGAGAGGCGACAATTTGAGTCCCTCATGAGCGTGACCAGCGTCGCCCAGAAGTGGGTTTCCGCGGCCGCCGGCATGACGCAGCCTTCGCGGGTGGTCTGGTGCGACGGCGCCAAGGCCGAGTACGACGGCCTGATCGAAGCCATGCTGCAAGACGGCACGCTCCTGCCGTTGAACCCGAAGACATACCCGAACTGCTACCTGCACCGGAGCCATCCGTCGGACGTCGCGCGCACCGAGCAGCTCACCTTCATCTGTACGCGCGAAAAGGACTCGGCCGGCCCCACCAACAACTGGATCGCGCCGATCGAGGCCAAGTCGACCGCCGGCGCCTTGTTCCGCGGGAGCATGCGCGGCCGCACGATGTACGTGATCCCCTACCTCATGGGGCCGGCGGGCTCGCCGATGAGCCGGGTCGGCCTGATGGTCACCGATAGCGCCTACGTCGTCGCGAGCATGCACCTGATGACGCGCGTGGGCCAGGTGGCGATCCAGCACATGCGGCGGGACGACGATTTCATCGCCGGCTTGCACTCGATGGGCGACCTCTCGCCCGAGCGGCGCCTGATCCTGCACTTCCCCGAGGAGAACCTGATCTGGAGCGTGGGATCCGGCTACGGCGGCAACGCGCTCCTCGGCAAGAAGTGCCACGCCCTACGCATCGCGTCCTGGCAGGCCCGCCAAGAGGGCTGGCTCGCCGAGCACATGCTGATCATCGGCGTCGAGGATCCCGAGGGGCGCGTCACGTACCTGGCGGGCGCGATGCCGAGCGCTTCGGGCAAGACGAATCTCGCGATGGCGGTCTCGCAGCTTCCGGGCTGGCGCGTGTGGACGGTCGGCGACGACATCGCGTGGATGTGGGTGGACGCGAACGGCCAGCTCCGCGCCGTCAACCCCGAGCGCGGGTTCTTCGGCGTCGCGCCCAACACGAGCCCCAAGACGAACCCGAACGCGACCGCGATGGTGCGCTCGAACACGATCTTCACCAACGTCGCGCTGACGCCGTCGCAGGAGCCGTGGTGGGAGGGGCTGACGCCGACCGCGCCGGCCGGCCTCACCGATTGGCAGGGACGGCCGTGGCAGCCGGGTGCCGGCGCGGCGGCTCACCCGAACTCTCGCTTCACGGTGCTCGCTCAGCAGTGTCCGTCGATCGCGCCGAACTGGGAAGAGCCGCAGGGCGTGCCGATCTCCGGCGTCATCTTCGGCTCGCGCCGCACCGGCGTGATCCCGCTCGTGTTCGAGGCGTTCGACTGGTCGCACGGTGTGTTCCTGGGCTCGGCCATGAGCACCGAGACGACGGCCGCGATCACCGGCAAGGTCGGCGTCGTGCGCCGCGACCCGATGGCGATGATCCCGTTCTGCGGCTACAACATGGCGGACTACTTCGCCCACTGGCTCGCGACCGGGCCGCGCGTGTCCACACCGCCCAAGATCTTCCGCGTGAACTGGTTCCGCCGCGACGCCGAGGGGCGTTTCCTCTGGCCGGGCTACGGCGAGAACGTGCGCGTGCTCAAGTGGATGGTCGAGCGCATCCGCGGCACGGGCGGAGCGGACGAAACACCGATCGGCTGGGTGCCGTCGGCGGGCGCGATCGACACCGGCGGGCTCGACGTTACGCCGGCTCGGCTCCGCGACGCGCTTCGCTGCGACGCCGGGGAGTGGCTCCAGGCCCTGGGCGAGCTCGACGAGTTCTACAAGCAGTTCGGCCCGCGGCTGCCGCAGCCGATCGCCGACACCCTCGCCACGACGCGCCGCCGCTTCGGCGGCTAGCCCGGCGGCGGCCGAGGTCTAGCGCGCGCCGCCGGCGACGAGCTGGATCACCCGGCGCACCTCGCTGCGATCGAACGGTTTGCTCAGGCCCGGCACGCCCGTCTGCTCGAGGAACGTCTGGATCTCCGCGCTCAAGACGTCGCCGGTCATGAGCACGAAGCGCCGGCACAGGTCCGGAAGGCGGCGCTCCAGCGCGCGGTAGAGTCCGGGCCCGTCGAGGTACGGCATTCGCACGTCGCTCAGGATCAGATCGTAGGACGTCCTTCGGAGCTGCTCGAGCGCCTGCGTCCCGTCGGCGACCGTGTCCACCGTGTGATGGTCGGCGCCGAGCATCTCGCCGAGCAGCTGGAGCACGAGCCGCTCGTCATCCACCACCAGGATGCGCTTGCCCTTGACCACGCCACACGCTTGCCCGGAGTCGACGGGGGCGCGACGACGGGCAGCTCCACGCGAAAGATCGCGCCGTGCCCCGGCTCGCTCACGAGGGACAGCGTGCCGCCGTGACTTTCGACGATCCCGTGACAGAGCGAGAGGCCGAGGCCGGTCCCCTGCCCGACCGGCTTCGTCGTGAAGAACGGCTCGAAGATCCGATCACGGATCTCGGCCGAGATGCCCGGGCCGGTGTCCTCGACGTCGAGCGAGACGCGCCCGCGGACCGCGTCGGCCCGCGTACGCAAGGTGAGCACTCGCGGCGCCGGCGCCTTGCGCAATTCGTCGCGGGCGTTGGTCACGAGATTGACCACGACCTGGTGGAGCTGATGCGGGTCCGCCCACAGCACGGGGAGGCCATCCACCAGATCGAGCGCGACCTCGATGCGGTCGACGCGCAGGTGATACGCCAGCAGCTCCGCCGCGTCGCGCGCGATATCGTTCAGGCGCACGAGCTGGCGCTCGGGCGGATGGCGTCGCGCCAGCGCCAGGAAGTTGCGGACGATCGACGCGCAGCGATCGGCGGCGTGGGCGATGGCCTCCGCACGCGTGGCCGAGGGCGTGCCGGCCAGCTCCTGACGCAGCAAGTTCGCGTACCCCGTCACGGCCGTCAGCGGATTGTTCAGCTCGTGAGCCACCCCGGCGAGGACCGTGCCCATCGTCGCGAGCTTCTCGGTCTGATAGAGGGCCTCGCGCTGACGCCGGAGCTCGGCATCGATCCGCTTGCGCTCGGTCATGTCCCGCACGATCGCGGACAGGAACTCGACGGATCCGTCGGCCCCGCGATGGGCGACGGCGACGACCGAGACGGGGACCTCGCGCCCGTCGCGCGCGAGCAGCACCGCCTCGCCCGTCCACAGGCTGTTGCGGATCAGCGCCGGCCAGATCTCGTCGTGGACGACGGGCCGCAGCCGTTCTGGCGCCAGGCCGGCGATGGGGTGTCCGAGCGCGTCCTCCGCCGAGAGTCCCAGCAGAGCCTGGCCCGCGGCATTGAGATAGAGCAGGCGTCCCGACAGATCCGCGATCGCGACCAGATCGGTCGTCGCCTCCAGGATCGCGGTGAGCCGCTCGCGCGCCTCGAGCTCGAGCCGCAGGCGACGGTAGAGCCGCGCGTTCTCGACGGCGACCGCGGCGTGATCGGCCAGTGCGAGCAAGAGGCGCTCCTCGATGGCGGTGAACTCGCGCGGCCGCTGGCTGCCGACCGCCAGCACGGCCACCAGGCCCTCGGGCCCGACGAACGACGCGGCCAGGGTCTGTCCTGAGGTTCCCAGGACCGCCGTCGGGTCGGGCCCGCCCGTCTGCGCGAGCAGACGGCTCAGGGAGATCTTGCGCTCGATCGCGAGCCGCTCGGCGAGGCTCGGCGTGACCTGGAAGCGGAGCGGCTCGGCCGCACGGTCCTCGATCCCCTCCCAGGCGACCGGCCACAGCACGCCGGCCTCGAAGAGCCACAGCACGCTCGCCTCGGCCCTGATGAGCTCGCGCGCGGCGTTCACGACGCGACGCAGGACCTCGTCGAGATCCTTCGTGGTGATCAGCGACTTCGCCAGATCGTTGAGCACCGTGAGGCCGTCCTTCTCGTCGGCCAGACGGCGCTGCGCCAGGACGTTCTCGATCGTCGACGGCAGCTTGGCCAGGTAGCCGTCGCGCTTGATCAGATAATCCGCGACGCCGAGCTTGAAGGCCTGGACGGCCGAGTCCTCGTCGCCCTCACCGGTGACCATCACGACCGGAATACGGATGCCTTGGGCCTGAAGCTCCTTGAGCACCTCGATCCCCGACAGATCCGGCATCCGGTTGTCCAGCAGCAGCACGTCGTAGTGGACGGTCTTCAGCTTGGTGAGCGCTTCGCGCGCGAGCGTGGCCGTCTCGACGCGCGCGCGGCGGTCGTGTTCCTCGAAGGCCCGCAGAGTGAGCGCCATGTCCTCGGGATGGTGCTCGGCGTAGAGGACACGCGTCGGCGCGCGCCGGCGCTCGCTCGCCGCACGGAACCAGCGGAACGCGCTCTCGAGCACGACCGGCAAGGTGGCCAGGTAGTCCTGGCGCTTCACCAGATAGTCGGTGGCCCCGGCTTTGAGCAGCCGCACCGTGAGGTCGGCGTCGCCCGAGCCGGTGACGAGCACCACCGGCACCTCGAGGCCCCTCGACTTGACCGCGTCGAGCAGATCGAGGCCGGTACCGTCCGGGAGGCGATAGTCCGCGAGCATCACGTCCATGTCGCCGATCGTGACGCGCTCGACCGCGTCGGCGACGGTCCCGACGACGGTCAGCTTGATATGGGGTGCGTGACGGACGAGATGACGGTGGGTCAGCTCTTGATCGGTGGGATCGCCTTCGACATACAGCACACGGATAGAGTCCATGGCCTCTTTCAGCCCTCTCGTCCCGTGAGGGAGTGGGGAACGGTGGTGCGCGTCAATCGCGTAATCTCTCGGCACACCACGTCCAGGTCCAGTGGCTTGGTCACGCACGCATCCGCTCCGGCCCCGAGCAGCACCGGGACCATGGAGGGATGCCCGGTCACACCGAGAATCCGCACGTCGCGCGTCTCCGGCATGCGGCGCAGACACCGACACGCCTCGATCCCGTCGAGGCCGGCCAGCACCACGTCGAGGATGATCAGCGCGGGGCGGAACGTCCCGACCTTGACGAGCGCCTCGTAGCCGTCGGTCGCCGCCTCGATCGCGAACGGTCCGTCGATCAGCAAATCGTGGAGCATCTGGACGACGAGCGGCTCGTCGTCCACGAGCAGCACTCGCGTCCCCGGCTCGGGGCCGACGGGATATGCCGGGCGGCCCTGCGCGCGCAGGAAGCGCTGGAACTCGTCGAGGTCGATGCGGCGATGACCGCCGGGTGTCAGGTGAGCGCCGAGCTCTCCCGCCCGGATCCAGCGTCGAAGCGTGGGAATCGAGACCTGACAGTGAGCCGCCGCCAACCGGGTCGTGAGGTGCTCACGACGCCGTGCCGACGGCCGTTTCACTTTTTGCACATTTGATTCCTAGCATGGGGATTCCCGAACTCGGCACGAAATAGTGCATCCGGACGGCGGACGCGCCGCGGAAGTGGGCGGGAGACGGCCGAAGCCGCCGCGACTCAGACCGGGTAGACGCCGTTCCGGCGCGCCGGGAACTCGTGAGCCTTCGTCTCTGCGTAGGCGAGCCGCTTGATCAGCTCGTCGCGGAGCGCGCTCCCCGGCACGATGTCATCGATCAGCATCTCGGACGCGAGCTTGTACGTGTCGACGTCTTGCGCATACTCGTCGCGCTTCTGCTTGATCCACGCCGCGCGCTCGCTCTCGGGCAGCTCCATGATCTTGTTGTAGTAGACGGCGTTCACGGCCGGCTCCGGCCCCATGATCGCGATCTGCCCCTGCGGCAGCGAGATCGCCGCGTCGGGCTCGAAGGCCGGGCCGCACATCGCGTAGAGGCCGGCGCCGTAGCACTTGCGCACGATCACCGAGATCTTCGGCACCGTCGCCTGCGCGGTGGCGAAGACCATCTTGGCGCCGTGACGGATGATCCCCTGCTGCTCGACCTTCGTGCCCACCATGAACCCGGCGACGTCGGCGAGGTAGATCAGGGGAATGTTGAAGGCATTGCAGAGCCAGATGAACCGCGCCGCCTTGTCGGAGGAATCGACCATCAGCACGCCGCCCTTGACCTTGGGCTGGTTGGCCACGATGCCGACCGCACGGCCGGCGAGGCGCGCGAAGCCGACGATGATCTCTTGCGCGAACAGTCGCTTGATCTCGAACCACGAGCCGGCGTCGATCAGCCGGTCGATGACCTGGTACATGTCGAAGTACTTGCGCTGGTCGTACGGCACGATCTCGTCGATCGACCGGCCGGGCTTCGGCTCGGCCGCGGTCGAGGACGCCGGGACCTCACGATAGGACTGCGGCATGTAGGTCAGATACCGGCGCGCGAGCGCGAGCGCGTCCTCGTCGGACGCGGCGAGCACGTCACCGCAGCCGGAGACCTTGCAGTGCATGAGCGCGCCACCCAGCTCCTCCAGGGTCGTCTTCTCGCCGATCGCCATCTCGACCATGCGCGGGCTGCCGACGTAGAGCGAGGCTTTGCCCTCGACCATGATGACGACGTCGGTCAGCGCGGGCAGGTAGGCCGAGCCCGCCGGCGACGGCCCGAAGAGGACGCACACCTGGGGAACGACGCCGGAGAGCTGGACCTCGTTGTAGAAGATGCGGCCGGCGTGGAAACGCCCCGGAAAGATCTTGATCTGCTCGGAGATGCGCCCGCCAGCGGCGTCCACCATATAGAGGAGGGGCACGCGCAGCCGCGCGGCCTTCTCCTGGATGCGGATGATCTTCTGGATGGTCTTCTCACCCCAGGAGCCCGCCTTGACCGTGTAGTCGTTGGCCATGACACACACGGGACGGCCGCCGACCTTGCCGACTCCGGTCACCACGCCGTCCGCCGGCGTGTCGGCTTCGTTCGAGCGGGCGAAGAGCCAGTCCTCCTGGAACTCGGCGCCCGGGTCGAGCAGGAGCTTGAGCCGGTCACGGACGAAGAGCTTGCCCTCTTCGCGGAGCTTCTCGCGGTACTTCGTGTGGCCTTGCTCGATCCGCGCGCGCTCGCGGTAGTAGCGGTCCTCGCCGGAGCTCATCGGGGCCTGCCGATCACGGGTTGGGGTTGGTCCAGAGGATGATGATGAGCGTGCCCGAGCCGTGCTTGGGGCCGCCGATCACCGCCGGGTTGCCCGATTGCGCCTGGATGTTGGTGGACAGCTCCGTCACGCTGCCGCGCGTGAGCCGCATGTTGAAGCTCACCGCGCCGCCGCGCACGCTCTTTGGCGTGACCTCGAGCTTTCGGTCGCCCGGCACGGGCCAACGCTGCGTCGTGCCGACGGGCACCTCGGCGCGGTAGCGCTCGAGCGAGGTGTAGTTGTTGTAGCGGAAGAGCTGGCGCAGCTTCGGCAGGAAGGCCTCGAGGCGCTCGTCGGACGGCTCCGGCGCGAGGCTCGGCGCGTTGGGCGGGGGGCCATCGCTGGCCAGAATGATTCGCGTGCCGAACCTGACGACCGACTGCGCCTCGGTCACCGCGGCCAGCGCGAAGGCCAGCAGCAGCGCCAGGACCAGGACCAGGAGAGGCCCGAGGGCGTCCCGCAGACGCCGGCGGGCGTTGTGCAGCCGCGACATCACGGTCCCCATCGGTATGTTCAGTACCTCCGCGATCTCGCGGTACGACAGCCCTTCGAGATCACTCAACATGATAATGGCCCGGTGCGGCTCCGACAAAGTGGCCAGCGCGCGCCCGATCCGCTCGCGCTCCTCGATCTGCGTCGCGTGACTGTCGGGCGCGGTCCCCTGATCGACCAGGATGCGGTCCCAGTCCTTCTCGTCGACGCGCTCGGTGCCGAAGGCTCGGCCGCGCGCCGCGTGCTGTCGGGCGCGGTCGCGCGCGACGTTCATCACGATCCGAAAGAGCCAGGTGTAGAAGGCGGAGTCGCCGCGGAACGAGGGCAGCGCCTGGAAGGCGCGGATGAAGGCGTCCTGGGCGACGTCCCAGGCTTCTTCGGGGTCGCGCAGGACGTTGTAGGCGAGGCGATAGACGCGCTGGCGATACTTCTCGACCAGCGGCTCGAATGCCGCCAGGTCGCCGGCACGGCACCGCTCGATGAGGGCCGTTTCGTCCGTGTCCACCGGGATTCACTCGCTCGCCCTCCCGTCGTCGTTAGACGCCGGGGTAGCGATGGCGATTCACCGCCTCCGAGTCGGTCGGCGCGAATCCGCCGTGAGGGCGTCGAAGCCGAGCAGATAGCTCTGCGGGCCGAACCCCGAGATCTGTCCCCGCGCGACCGCGGCGATCACGGAGTGGCGCCGGAACTCCTCGCGCCCGTGCACGTTCGACAGGTGGACCTCGACGACCGGCAGCGCGATCGCCGCGACGGCGTCGCGGAGCGCGAACGAGTAGTGCGTGAACGCGC
>Ga0209267_1002301_pt1 | contig 12415 bp, 12 predicted proteins | sample GraSoiAngelo_137_FD_185894 | JGI IMG/M metagenome (GOLD analysis project Ga0209267, IMG submission 185894) | Grasslands soil microbial communities from the Angelo Coastal Reserve, California, USA - 14_0929_09_30cm (SPAdes) (version 2) | ecosystem: Environmental > Terrestrial > Soil > Grasslands ... | reverse complement strand
GCACGTCACCGCGCAGCGGGCCGGGTCGACGGTCCCTTCGGAGAGGCTGGCGCGCGCGTGAGTGCAGCGGTTGGCGATGGCGTGCACGGTGCCGTTCACGTTGAAGAGCGCGACGGCATCGCCGCCAACGTACACCCGGCGGCTCGTGCCGGTGGGCAGATCGGCGAGCGTGGCCACCGGCGTATAGCCGTCCGCCCGCGTGGGCCGGCGCGATACCGCCTGCGCCGCACCGGCGCCCCCGAGCGTGTCCAGCATGTCCCACAGCGACATCTGGACGCAGGTGAACGTCGGGGTGTCGCGCAGCGTGTAGGACGACGCCTTGCTCTCGCGCAGCTCCATCACCAGGTCGAGGAAGTCGGCCGGAATGTCGCCCTCGAAGGCGACGATGAATTCCTGGTCGTCGAGGCCGTAGGAATACGTCGTGTTGAGCCGGATCGACGGATACTGCCGCCCGACGCGCACGTGCTCGTCCATCATGCCCTGGCGCTCCGCCTTGGGCAGCATGTACCACGCGCGCGTCTTGATGAACGGGTACACGAAGAGGTAACGGGCATCGCTCGGCCGGATCACGAGCCGAGAGGGCTGTCCCGCGCCGGGAGCCTCGGGGAACTCGTAAATCGAGCGGCGCGTCATCGCGAGGTAGCTGTAGGGAACCGCGAGGTAGGCGCCCAGGTCGGTGCGGTTGAGGGCGGTCTGTAGCGCCACCAGCGAATCCAGATCCTCCGCCACCTGCCACAGCAGGAAATCGCAGTCGCCGCGGATGCCGACGAGGCCGTACGGGCGCAGCAGCAGCCGGCCCGCGAAGCTCTCGATCGTCTCGCCGAACTCGAGCTTGGCGCTCGCCTGTCGCTCGGCCGGGAGCCGGCGCCACGCGCTGTCGAGCTTGTAGAAGGCGAAGCGGACGACCTGGCGTTTCTCGGAGGGCTTCGAACTCATAGAACCAATCTAACGCGGAACGCGGAAGTCGGAACGCGGAACGTCAGGCTGGACCCTCTGTTCCGCGTTCCGCGTTCCGCGCTCCGCGTTGCTCCTGCCAGAACTTGCGCACGATCCACACGCCCAGCCCACCGAAGATGAGCACCGGTGTGAGGGCGAGCATCACGGCCGCCCAGAAGTAGACCAGCTCGATCCGCTGGTCGTCTCCCCCGTGCTGCAGCAGCAGGGCGGCAAGCGTCATCGGCCGAGAAAGCGCTTCAAGTGGCGCAGGTAGTAGCTGAGCGCCGCGGCCGCGGCCGCGGAGGCGACGGCCATGACGAGCGTGACGCCGTCCCCCGATTCCCGGTAGCTCCAGCCCGCCCACAGCGCGAACCCCGCGCAGAACACGACCGCGGTGGAGATGAGCAGGCGGTGGAAGGGGATCATGGCGCGGACCTACGCGGCGACCTTGTCCACCACCATGAGCGTGAGCAACGCCGGCAGGTAGGCGATCGACACGAAAAACAGGCGCCACGCGCGCGCCGTGGTGGCGGCGCGTGTCATCGCGACCGACGCCCCCGCGTAGGCGAGCCCCAGCGCCAGCGCCCCGAAGAAATACACCGCCCCGGTGACGCCCAGCAGCGTGGGCAACAGGCTCACGGGAAGGAGCGCCGTCGCGTACAGCAGCACCATGCGACCGGTGTGCCGCCCGTCCGCGTCCGCGACCGACAGCATCACCAAGCCGCCGCGCCGGTAGTCCTCGCGGTAGATCCAGGCGAGCGCGAGGAAGTGGGGCAGCTGCCACAGGAACAGGATCCAGAACAACGCCGCCACGGCCGGCCCCAAGGCGCCGCCGGCGGCGGTCCATCCCCCCACGATGGGCAGCGCGCCCGGCACCGCGCCGATGAGCGTATTGAGCGTCGTGGTGCGCTTGAGCGGCGTGTAGAGCAGCACGTAGCTCGCGAGCGTGAGCGCCGCGAGTCCCGCGGTGAGCAGGTTCACCCGCAGGGCGAGGTAGCCCACGCCCGTCACCGAGATGAGCGCGGCGAACGTGGCGGCAGCCCGCGGGGTGACACGCCCCGATGGCAGCGGGCGGCCCTGGGTACGTCGCATGCGCGCGTCGACGTCGCGCTCGCGCCACTGGTTGAACGCGTTGGTCCCCGCCGCGACGAGAGCCACGCCGATGAGCGTCTGCAGCAGCAGCCGGACATCCACGCCGGCCCCCGAGCCGAGGTAGAACCCGGCCGCGGCGGTGAGCACCACTAGCTGCGTGATGCGTGGCTTCGTCAGCTCGAGAAACGCTACCAGATGTGCTCCGACATGCCGGCGAGGATGAAGATCACGGCGAGCGGCAACGGGATCACCGCCATGATCCGCAGGTTCCAGCGCTCGAACTTGAGATGCATGAAGAACAGGCCCACCAGCGCGGCCTTCCACACCGCGAGGAACAGAAGCAGGATCAGCTTCCAGTTGCGCGAGATGGGCAGCTCGAAGGCGAGCGCCAGCTCGGCGGCCGTGAGGACCGCCAGGTACACCCAGATCAGGATGTAGTTGGGACGCTTGTGCGCGGTCTCCATAGCCCCCCGCCTCAAATGAGGTAGACGATCGTGAACAGGATGATCCACACCAGGTCGACGAAGTGCCAGTACAGGCCGACCGTCTCGATCCCCCCGTAACTCTGCTTGGTGTACTTGCCCGGCAGCGCTTTCGTCAGGTACAAGTAGGTCATCGAGATCACGCCGCACGTGACGTGGAAGCCGTGGAAGCCGGTCATGGTGTAGAATGTGGAGCCGTACAGGCCCATCGTCGCGGCGGGCAGCTGTCCCTTCGCGACCCGCTCCGCCAACTCGCTGCCCTCGCGCACGCCGCTTGGCACGAAGCCGTGCTCGATGAGGTGGATGTACTCGTAGACCTGAATCCCCACGAAGGTCGCACCGCCCAGGATGGTCAGCAGCAGCCAGAAGCGCATTTTCTTGGGGTCGCCGTCCTGGATGGCCGCGTAGGCCTTCACCATCGACACACTCGAGCAGATGAGCAAGAACGTGTTGAAGGCGGTGATCTTGATGTTCAGGACGATCCCCGGCTTGGCCCATTCGCCCGGGGCGCCGAACCGCAGGATGATGTAGGTGCCGATCAGCGCCGCGAAGAACATCACTTCCGACGCGAGGAACACCCACATCCCCAGCTTCGTGTTGTAGACGTCGAGCCCGCGCTCGGCCGGGTACGGGGGCCGCATCTGGTCGACGGTGGCGGCTGCGTGCGTCATCGCTCGTCCCTCTCCTGTCGTCAGTGGGCGGCCGACGCGGCGGCCGGCTCCCGGTCACCCGGGAGCTTGCGGTTCTGCGGCAGGTAGTCCTCCGGCACCTGCGGCGAGCTGAATTCGTACGGCCCGCGGTACACCGTCGGCACCCGTTCCCAGTTGCCGTGCGGCGCGGGACTCGGCAGCGTCCACTCAAGCCCGTTGTCCTGCCACGGATTCAGGCCCGCCGGTTTCCCCTTCTTGAGGCTCCACCAGAAATTCACGAAGAAGATGATCTGCGTCGCGAACAGCAGGAACGCGCTGATCGAGATGAACACCCTAATAGGCTGGTAGGGCTGCAAGAAGGTGTACTGGTTCGGGTCGTACAGGCGTCGCATCTCCCCAGCCATCCCCGTGATGTGCATCGGGAAAAAGGTGCAATTATAGAAGATGAACGTGAGCCAGAAATGCACCTTGCCCCACCGCTCGCTCATCAGCCGGCCGAACATCTTGGGATACCAGTACGGGATCGCGGCGAACAACGCGAACAGGCTGCCGCCGAACAGCACGTAGTGCAGGTGGGCCACGATGAAATAGGTGTCGTGGATTTGCATGTCCACCGGCGTCGCGGCCATGAAGATCCCCGACAGGCCGCCGATCACGAACATCGCGACGAACGCCACCGCGTTGAGCATCGGCACCGTGAACTTGATGTTGCCGCGCCACATCGTCCCCATCCAGTTGAACGTCTTCACCGCCGAGGGGACGGCGATCACCAGCGTTGACACCATGAACGACGATCCCAACGTCGGGTTCATCCCGCTCACGAACATATGGTGGCCCCACACGATCCAGCCCAGGAACGCGATCGCGACGATCGCGAACACCATCGAGTGGTAGCCGAAAATGGGCTTGCGGCTCCCGTTCGCGATGATGTCCGACACCATGCCCATCGCGGGCAGGATCAGGATGTAGACCTCGGGATGCCCGAAGAACCAGAACAGATGCTGCCACAGGAGGGCCTGGCCGCCCGCCGCGGGATCGAAGAAATGCGTGCCGATGATCTGATCGAACAGGAGCATGATCGCCGCGCCGGAGAGCACCGGCAGGGCGAGCAGGCCGAGGATGGCCGTGATGAACAGCGACCACACCGACAGCGGCATGCGGAACCAGGTCATGCCGGGGGCGCGGTTGTTGATGATCGTCGTGATGTAGTTGAGCGAGCCGAGAATCGAGGACAGACCGACCAGAATGATCGAGACCGACCACAGCTCCTGGCCGAACGAGGCGCCCGAGAGATCGTGCCGAGCGGACAGGGGCGCATACATCGTCCACCCGGCCCGCGCCGCGCCGTCCGGCACGAACAGGCTGGACAACATCACCAGGCCGGCCGCGAAGAACGACCAGAACGACCACATGTTGATGCGGGGGAACGCCATGTCGTGCGTCCCGATCTTGAGCGGGATCAGGAAGTTGGCGTATACGCCCACGAGCAGCGGCATGATGGCGAAGAACACCATGAACGTGCCGTGCATCGTCAGGAGCTGGATGTAGTACTCCGGCAGGATCACGCCGCCCGGCGCCATGGTGTCGGGGAGAATGCCGCCCCCCGGCATCGGCTTGCCGGGGAAGCCCAGCTGCCAGCGCATCTGCATCGCCAGGAGCCCGCCCATGAGCAGGAAGAACAGGCTCACGAACAGGAACTGGATGCCGATGATCTTGTGATCGGTCGAGAACACGTACTTCCGGATGAAGCTCCGGTCGTCGTGATGCGCGGGGGCGGGATGGGACGTCGCGGCCACGGTGGTCATGACGAGGCCTCCTGGGCAGCCTGCTTCATCCAGGCGTCGAAGTCTTCCTGAGTCTGCACGAACACCTGTGCCCGCATCCGGTAATGCCCCAGTCCGCAGAGCTGCGAGCAGCCGAGCTCATACGTACCCGGCACGGTCGCCTGGAACCAGGCTTTGATGTCCATCCCGGGTACGGCGTCCTGTCGGACCCGAAACTGCGGCACGTAGAACGAGTGGATGACGTCTTCCGACGACAACGCGACCACGATCGGCCGGCCCACCGGCACGTGCAACTGATTGCGGACCGTGAAATCGTCGGGCGTGCCGAGCTTGCCGTCGGGTCCCGGATAAGTGATCTGCCACTCGAACTGCTTTGCGTGGATCGCGATCGGATAGGCGTTCGCGGGAACGCTGTTGCGGCCCTTGATCTCGACCCAGTAATGGTTGCTGATCAGGCCGAGCGCCACCATGGTCACCGCGGGGATCGCGGTCCAGATCACTTCCGCGCGTGTGTTGCCGTGCGTGTAAAATGCCTTGCGACCCGGACGCTGCCGGTATTGGATGACGAACCAGATCAACCCGACCTCGACCAGCACGAACGCGATGCCGGTGATGATCAGGATCGCCAAAAAGAGGCCGTCGATCGGCCCGGCGAATGTCGAAGCCTTGAGCGGCAGCCACCAGCGCATGAGGCGCTCCTCGGTTAGTTCACTTGGCGGCGAAGCTGAAATCCGCCGTCTTCGTCTCGGTCCCCGCCACCGTCACCATCGCGGTCTGCGTGCCGTACTTCTCATGCCACGCCTCGATCGTGTAGGTCCCCGGCGGCAGCCCCTTGATGCTGAACGAGCCGTCGCTGCCGCTCACGCCGAAGAAGGGATGTGGCAGCACGCCCAGCCACGCGTGCATCCAGCCGTGCACGTTGCACTCGAGCGGCACCATCACTTCGGGAGCGGTGAACGTCCGGTCGGACGTCATGACGGCGGGCTGACTGATGTTGAAGGGACGGTTCTTGGTGCCTTTAGCCTTGATGTTGTGCAGGATGCCGTCGGAGTTCTTGATGGCGAGGGGCTGGCCGACCATGATGCCGAGCACGTGCGGATGGTAGCGGCAGCCGTCCTGATCAAGCGTCACCGGCCCGGCGGGCGCGGGCGCCTTGTAGGTCGCCGGCAGGCCCGACTTCACGTAGACGAACACGTTCTCGAGGGTGCCGTTGGCATTCACGACAACGGTCTCTTCCGTGGGCGGCGCGGCCGTGTATTTCGCCTTGCACTTCGGCTCCTCGCTCATGTCGATCTTCGGCATGGCGGGCTTCGCACCGGTGAACTTTACCTTGCCGCTGATCGTCCCCCCGCCCTGCGCTCCCGGGACCGTCGGGCGCATCCAGCCGGCCAGAGCCACCCCCAGCACCGCGACGCCCACCACCGCTCCGAGCTTCCGCATCCCGCCTCCTCGATGAAAGTCCTCGACTTACCGTCCCACACGCGCCGTACCGCGTCGCTGGGCGCGGCGAATGACCACGAGCCCGAGCCCGAGCGTGACGAGCATCGCCAGCACCGGAGAAATGAACACGCCCGGCGGCGTGGGCCGATCGAGCGCCAGGAAGTACCAGGTGCTCACGGCCATGCGCGAGCCGTGTTCCCCGCTGGAACCGTCCCAGGCGAAGAAGGCCACCGGAATCGCCCGGCCGGCCTCAAGCTGAACTTCGTTGGCGGTATCGGGCGTGGCAAGGGCGCGCGTGAACACTAGCCGCCATTCCCCGTGATCGAAGCGCGCCTGCCCCGCCACCGCGCCGGGCAGCGTGTCGAACCGCTCGCTGCCCCGGGCCAGGCCCGCGACGCTCTTGCGCGGGCTGCTCGTCCAGCGCCACTGGTACACCGGGTCCGTTTCACTCCCCATCAGGAAGTAGGGCCGTTCCATGCCGTCGGGGATGTGGCGGGGGAACTGCACCGCCAGCTGGTCGGGCCAGGGCTCCGCTTTGGGCGAGGCCGAGTCCTCCCCCGCGACTGTCTCGAGCACACGCTGCTCGAACCCGAGCCACGCGCTGTCGGGACTCTGGGTGCGGTCGTCCCAGCTCACCCGCAGCGCGAGTGTGTGGCCGTCGTGCAGCGCCTGCACCCATACGCCCGACACCGCCGGCGCGAACCAGCGGGACTTTCTGATCACCTGCCCCACGAGCGGGAACCAGTACCGGCCCACCCGCCCCCACACCGAATCGTCGGGCGAGGCCGGCACCGGGCCGGCGATCTGCGGTGCGTGGATGACGTCCTGCACCTCGGGCGGCTCCAGCGGCGAGAGCGAGCGCACGTACTGGGCCAGCCGCCATAGCTGCTCGTCGGTGAGGAACTTCTGGTCGATCAGGTCCGAGAACGAGGGCATCGGCGTCCCGTCGAGCCCGGTGCGCAGCCGGTGATAGATGTCGCCCGCGCCGCCGCCGCCGCGGAAGCGCCAGCTCTGGTGTAGGTCGGCGGCAAAGATGGGGAACCCGGCGTCGTCCTTGAGCGTGGGCGCGGACGGCCCGTCGCCCCGCCCCTGGTCGCCGTGACACTTGCGGCACCCGATGGAATCGTAGAACTGCCGTCCCGTCTTGAGGGCCGTCGCCCCGGTGCCGCCGCTCGGCTCGCTCGAGAACTTGAGCGCCGCCACGTGCTGGCTCGTGTCCGCGAAGAACGACGAGAACGTCTTGATGTATGCGGCCACATCGCGTCGCTCCGCGTCCGACAGGCGCCCCTTCCACGCCGGCATCGCGCTCCCGAACAGCCCGTCGTCGATCGCCCGCATCAGGTCGGCGTCGGTCGGTAGCTGACCGGAAGCCGTCGTGCGGATCTTGTAGACCGCACCCGTGAAGTTGCGCGGCCGGGGCAGCATGTGCGCCGCGGCCGGGCCGTCGCCGGCGCCGCCGTCGCCGTGGCACCCGGCGCACCATTTCACGTACACGGCTTTCCCTTTCGTCGTGTCCTGGGCCGGGAGACGGGAAACGGGGAACGGGAAACGGACGAGCGCCAGGAACAGGGCCAAACCGGCGCGACTAGCCGTCATGGGACGCCCCCGTTTCCCGTTTCCCCTTTCCCGTTTCCCGTCTTCTCCCAAGTCCTCGGCGTCCATCCCGTTTGATCGTAGAGAAAGAGGATCACCGACCAGATCTCGCGCTCGGTGAGGAAATCCTCCCACTTGGGCATCGCCGAGTTCCACGGCGTGCCCTCGCGCGGCAACCCGGGCCCCCCCTTGGCCACGCGCCAGAACACGAAGCTCTCCGTGAGCTGCGCGATGGTGCCGTTGTCCTGGAAGTTGGCCGGGAGGGGATTGAAGCCGGAGGCGAAGTGTCCCTGACCGTCCAGGTGGTCCCCGTGACACGGCAGGCAGTTCTGATAGTAGACCCGCTTGCCTTCCGCGACATAGGCCGGCAGCGAGTCGGCGTGCTGGCGCAGCGGGTTCTCGAGGCCCGTCAGCGTGATCGACTTGCCCCGGAACGTGATTTCCGCGGGGGGAGCCGGGTGGATGGAACGAAGATTGGGGGGCGCGGCCACGGTCGTGGCCACCTGCCCGTACGCGATCAGCCCGACCAGCGCCGTCACTACCACGAGTAGCGCGGCCCGCGCCGCGCGCAGCCGCGGCTCGACCAGCACCGCCTCGATCGGCTCCTTGAAACGGGCCCACCGCTCCTCGTTGTCGCTCACGTAGATGAGCACGCCGACGAGGACGGTCACCATGTACTGGAGCACGACGCTCTTCGGAACGAGGGCGCTTCCGGGCAGGATCGGAACGATCCACTCGACCACGACATAGGCAGCGACCATGATCGCCACGGCCTGCCAGAACGGGTGGGCGGCATAACGCCGCACGCTGGGCGGAGCGAGTGGGCTCACTTGTGCGCCGCCAGGAATTGCGCCAGGGCCTCGAGCTGCGCGGCGCTCATCATGGTGCCGAACGTCTTAGGCATGATCCCGGCGAGCTTCTCGTACCCTTTCGCGATCGACGACATCGGGTCGAGGATCTTCTTGCGGATCGATTCCGCGTTCCGGCGGGAGCCGACGTGGGTCAAGTCGGGCGCGATCACCTGCCCCTGGCCGTCGAGCTTGTGGCAGACGAGGCACCCCGCGGCGGCGATAATGGCCTTGGGATCGGTGCTACCCCCTGCAAAACCTCCAGAACCTCCACCACCTGCCGTTGTAGAGGTTGTCGAGGTGCTGGAGGTTGCGGGGATGTCCGACGCGGTCACATCGACCGCGCCACCCTGGGATTCAAGGAACGCGATCACTGCCCAGATCTGTTGCGGCGAGAGCTGCTTCGTCATCACGGGCATGATCGGCTGATAGCCCGCCACGATGTAGGCCTTCGGGTTGTCGAGCGACTCGTACAGATACTGCTTGCAGCTCTTGCCCGCTTCCCGCTTGCCGCAGCGGGCGCCGATCGTCCCGGCGCCCTGCTCGTCGGTGAGGAGATTGGGCGCGCGTGTGCCGAGCCCGTGGCAAGTAGTGCAGCCACCGATGCCGTTGAAGACCTTCTCTCCCGCCGCCGCCAGCTGCTCCGGCGTAACGTTCGCGCCCAGGGTGAGCGTCTGCGGCACCTCGGACTGCACTTGGGGGATCTTGTTGGCGATGAGCGTATAGAGCGCCAGCGTCCCGAGCACGATCCCCACGACCTTGAGGTTAGTGGCCCACACGGCGGCCTCCTCCCTCGCGCTCGGCCGGGGCGACGAATGTGGACTTCTCCGCGAGCCCGCCGAGCCAGAACACGAACGCGACGAGCGTGAGGAAGATCAGGACGCACAGGCTGATCATCTTGGAGGCGTAGCCCAGCGCCGGGGTGGCGGCGTACTTGCTCGTGTCCTGCACTACCTGCCACACGTGCCAGTACTGGCGGATGCCGGAGCGCGCGAACCCCATCAGCCCCATGAGCCACGTGAACGTCACCGCAAGGATGAACAGGGCGTACTGTGAGCGCGGCGGCATTTTGCCCCACTGGATCGCGCCCAGGGACTGCGCGCCGCGCGCCATGAGGATGTCGATCAGCGTGACGAAGACGATGCACGAGAGTACCGCCAGGACCTGATACACGCTGAACCCGATTCGCACGATGGCTTCGACGAAGTAGCCCCGAATCCCGTAGAACAGCACGACCGCGGCCGCGACAGCGAACATCGCTCCTTGGATGATGGTCCCCGTGCGCGCCCACGGGACCACCGGGCGCGTGTTGGCCCGGCGGTACATGAGGAACGACAGAAACGTCGTGAGGATCATCAGGTTCACGGCGGTGTTCTTGGCGCTCATCACGCCCAGCGCCCCCAGGAACGGGTGGTGCGAGCCGCCCATCGCCGCCAGCTCCTTCGAGTCGGCGATCATCGTGTGGGGGGTGCCCCACACGATCGCGCCGAGCACGAGCACCACCAGCAGCCATTTGGTGTAGGGGCGGAACCGCTCGGCTCCCGGAATCCGGCCCATCCCGATCCACAGGTAGTAATTGCCGGTGAGGAACAGCACCGCGATCAGGAACGCCTGGATCACCCACAGCCAGCTCATGAACCCGCCCATCATCGTGATCCCCATCGACTGATCGTACTGATAGATCTCGCGCCCCAGCCAGTAGCCGGCGAACGGCAGCACGATCAGCGCCGACATGGCGATGAAGTTGCCGACGTAGCCCATCCAGTCGTAGTGCGCACGCTCCGCGTCGGTCTTCGCGGCGAGGAAGCGGTAGCTCGCGTACGCGGCGACGATCGCGCCGCCGAACACGACGTTGGCGATCAGGCGGTGCACGTTGATCGGCATCCAGGTCGCGTTGGCGATCGCGTGCCACAGCTTGATCGTCGCCGGATCGGTAGTCGGGGTGATGTCGCGCGGCGGGGTCATCATGTAGGTGAGCCACGAGTTCGCGATGAACATCACGATCGTGCCCCACAGATTCAGTAGCAGCCCGAGGCCCCAGTGACCCCACTTCGGCCGCCCGTACTTCCAGCGGTCCCAGCCGTAGTAATAGAGGTACAGCGTGAACGACTCGCAGAAGAACAGGGCGACGTACAGCCACATCGACGGCGCGAATACGGCGGTCAAGTACGCCCATGGCTTCATCCACAGCGTGGCCAGGATGAACACCAGCACCGCGCCCCAGATCGCCGTGGCGCTGTACGCCACCAGCAGCAGCCGCGTGAACTCCTTGGCGAGCCTGTCGTAACGGGCATCCTTGCCGACGATACCGATCGCCTCCGCGACGACCGCGAACATCGGGACGCCCAGCACGAAGGCGGCGAACATCAGGTGCACCTCGGCCGCGATCCACACCGCCGCGCGGGCGCCGATCAGCGGAAACTCGCCGTAGGCGCGCGTCGTGTCCGCGGCCGCCTGCAGCGCGAGCACCAGGTGTTGCGTCATTGCTGGTCCGTCACGAAAAACGGCCGCCGCTTCGAAAAATCGATCGGCATCGCGCTCCGCACCTCGACGAGCAGCTCCGGCGTCACCTCCCGGCGTCCCTGGCGGCGCGCCCACGCCTCCACCCGCTGCATCACCACCCCGCGCACGAACGAGGGGATCCGCGCCACCCGCTCGCGCGCCGCGGGGGTCCACGCGAGCGCCGGCTGAAAGTCGCCCCCGTAGCGCAGCGCGCGGGCCGGCTCGATGGGGGCCGTGTCGCCCGTCGGCTCGTACACGCACGACGGATCGGCGGCGAGCACGTCCCCCTCGAGCGCGAACCCGCGCGCCCGGCAGCCGCCGCACAGCGCGCGGTACTCGCATGCCCCGCACTTCCCCTGCAGCGGCCCTTCCCGCAGGCGCCGGAACAGCGGCGACGACCGCCATACGTCGACGAAGCGCTGCGACGTGAGATCGCCGGCCACCTCGGGCAGGTACGGGCACGGCGTGACCTTGCCGTCCGGCGTGATGCGGCAGTACTGCGTTCCGCAGGGACAGCGGGTCTCATAATTCAAGACCGGGGAGTCGGGATCGGTCTGATGCACCAGGCGCATGAAGTGCGGGGCGCATTTCGCCCGCACCAGCATGCGGCCCCGGTAGGCGCGCTCCCAGCGCGCCAGGTCGGTGAGCACCGCCTCGTAGTCCGCGGGCGCCAGATCCGACAGCGCCGCGCCGCGGCCCGTGGGCACGAGGAAATAGCAGTTGAACGAGACGGCCCCCTCCTCCGCCGCCCACGCCACCAGGGCGCCGAGCTCGGCGCGGTTCCCCTTAGTGACCGTCGTCTGCACGATGAAGTCGAGCCGCGCCGCCCGCAGCCGCGCGAGCGCCGCCTGCACGTCGGCGAGCGCGCCCCTGCCGTGTCGGAAGTTGTCGTGATAGGAGGGACGCAGCGAGTCGACGCTCACCGCGACCCCCCGCACGCCGGCGTCCGTGAGCCCCGCGATGCGCTCGTCCGTGAGCAGCGTCCCGTTGGTCCCGACCACGACCGTCGCTCCGTTGGCGGACGCGTAGCCGGCGATCTCGCCCAGGTCCTGCCGCAGCAGCGGCTCGCCACCCGATAGAATGAGCAG
>Ga0209267_1002296_pt1 | contig 12446 bp, 10 predicted proteins | sample GraSoiAngelo_137_FD_185894 | JGI IMG/M metagenome (GOLD analysis project Ga0209267, IMG submission 185894) | Grasslands soil microbial communities from the Angelo Coastal Reserve, California, USA - 14_0929_09_30cm (SPAdes) (version 2) | ecosystem: Environmental > Terrestrial > Soil > Grasslands ... | reverse complement strand
CTCGCCTTGCACGGCAGGGTCGTCCACGCGGGTCGACCAGTCCTCCATCGGCGCAAAGTGCTGCCCGTCGCCGTCGAGGGAGGGCAGGACGTCGTCGAGCGCGATCTCGCCGGTCTTGCGCCGACGGGCCCGCAGCTTTTCGTACGCCGCGTTCGCGGCGATCCGATAGATCCACGAGCCGAAGGCCGACTCCCCCTTGAACGTGTGGATCTTGCGAGCCGCGGTCCACAGCGCGTCCTGCGCGACCTCCTCGGCGTCCTGGTCGAGTCCGGTGATGCGGACGGCCAACCGGTAGACGCGGCTCCCGTAGCGCTCCACGAGCTGGTCGGTCGCGTCGGGATCGTCCCGGCGCAGCGCCTCTACCAGGGCGGAATCGACGTCCTCCCGCGTGCCCGATGTGATGCTCATCGCCGAATCTCGCAGGGACCGCTTCTCCGTGACAATTGCCCTTCCCTTCTCGCGGGATGCTTGCTCATTCAAGACACCGTGGGCGAGGTCGTGTGAAGCCGGCGGCGGCGTTGCGAACGCGAGCGCTGTGGGCATTCGTTGCCAATGACGCGCCGGTAGGGTCGATCGAAGGCCGCACCGTGCCATCGGAGTCGCCGGTGCCGGGGCAGGCCCCGTCGCTCACGGCCGGGCCCGTCGGCCGGCCGCAGATCTCGCGGTCAGCGAGCCTGGGTGACCGGCGCGCCGAAGTAGTCGATGTAGTGATCGATCTGGCGCGGTCGTGCCAGGATCGCGGACGTGACGTACAGCACCGCTGCCAGTCTCGAAGTCCGCGCCCGCTTCTTCTTGACCTCCGGTCCCGCGGCTCGGCGCCGAAGGTCGGCTGCGGCCCCTTCCACCAGATATTGGCTCAAGTTCGTCAAGGCAATCATGGAGGAACACCATTGCAAAGGGGCGACCAGCCACGATCCTACCGAGCCATGATCGCGACTCGTCGAGTGAGCCACGATCTTTTCTCAAGCGGGACGTGGCGTTATGTCAGGGGGCGATCGGGACGAAAAGCCTTCGCGTCCACGCGTTGGATCGATTCGCTCGGGTATTGCGCCCGACACGACGTCGAACGTTCGGGCGTTCCGCCCGAGCGCATCATCTCGGCCGTCGCCCCTCGACGAGACGGTCGATCTCGACTGCCAGCGCCACCGCATCGTTGCTGAAGTAGTGCGTGTGGGCCCCGGCGCCCAGGCAGAACTCCGTGCGATCGCCCGCGCGGGCCGCTTCGACCGCGCCATCCGATCCGACCAGCGCGATGCGATACCCCTGTCCCGGCGGCGTCCACAAGTAGCGCCCGACATAGTCGCCCGAGCGGCAGGCGTTGACCCACTCGAGGAGGCCGATATCAGACGCGCTCGGTCCGGCCGCCGCGAAGCCGGCGGCGTTCGAGCCCATCCATCGATACAGCAGTGGAAACCGCTCGGCGTACAGGTCGCGCAACGGCGAGCCGACGGTCACGAGCGCGATCGGCATCTCGCCGACGAATTCGGGCAATCGCCCTTGCACGTGCAGATAGCGCAGCAGGTCGGCGCTGATCACGGTGCCCTGGCTGTGCGACACGATGACGATGCGAGTGTAGCCGCGGTCACGCAGATACGCGAGCAAGGAGGCATAGCGCGAATAGATGCGCGCACGCGGCGGCTGGCGGTTGGGCGGATCCCTGAAGTAGTTGTCGACGTCCAGCACCGCGTCGATCGTCACACGCAACCTCCCGAACGTCTGCGTGAACCGCGAGCCGAGTGCCGCGATCGTCAATGCGCCACCGGCCAGCCACTTGCCCGCGGAAACCAGCGTCTCCCCCTGCAGATACTCCAGCCAGCCGGCCACCCACGTCGCCCATTCGCCCGCCGCGCCGGCCGAGAAGGCAAACTGGCGGTACACGAAGGCCAGGTACAGCACACCGCCGACAATGGCTCCGGGCGGCACGACGATCGCGAACGTCCTCGTCAGCCACGAGAGCCCTCGACCGAGCCACGTGCCGAGCCGTTCCGACCAGACGATCGCCTCGCGCCGTCGGCCGCGTGAATCGACGTTCGTCGTTGGCGAGATCTCCTCCAGCAGCGAAGGGACCAGCACCAGCAGCGCCGCCGACGCGAGCACCGTGAACGCCAGCACCAGCGGCGTGAAGAATCCCCCGAAGGTCTGGATGCGGGCATCGAGAAAGATCTGGCCGGACCGATAGCCGCTGCCGAATATCACGGGCAGATAGTTGAAGTCTTTCAGCTGGTACCCGGCGACATAGCTGACGACCGACCACAGCACCAGGCTCAGCACGATGAAGAGCGCGGTGGAGCCGACCACGGCCAGGCGCGAGGTATCCAGCGACTGCCTGGCCGCGCGGCCGGCACCGTGGCCCAGCCACAATCCCAGAACCAGCGCCGCCGTCTGCACGGCGACGTAGACCGCCCAGATCAGCAGCAGCGCGGCGAGCAGCCATTCGCCCACGTTCAACGCGGTGGTCAGCATCCATTCGACCTGCGTGGTGACGTGCGGCAACACGGCGCGCCCGTCGACGCACAGCGCGAGCACGGTCGCGGCCACCAGAAGATGGCCAAGCACGCGCACGCCGTGGGTGACCCGCGAGTAACGCTCGATCAGCCAGGCGCCCAGCACGGCGTCGCCCAGCGCCGCCGCGCCAAAATGCATCACCGGCACCCGCGTTTCGTCACTCAGCGCCACGGTGACGACCACCGAGCACGCGATGGCGCCCGCCAGCAGCACCAGGAGCTTCGCCCATCGCGCGACCCGTGATGCTCCGCGTAGCCAGGCCAGCGCCGCGAGCGCGGTCAGCACGATCGCGCCGGCCGCGAACAGCGCGGCCAGCACTTGCCCTTGCTGCTCGGGCGATACCAGTGCCGCCGCACCGAACAGAACCAGCATGAGCATCGACAGCTGAACGAGCGCCGCCGGCCCCTTCATCAACCACGCGAGCCACGCGTGCATGCGCTGCAACAGCCTCCAGGCTGCGCCGCCGCCGACCTCGAGCGAGACCTGGTCGACGACGTCGGCCGCGAGCGTACCCAGGTGGAAGAAGAGCTGATACAGCGCCGACAGCGCCCGCAATCCGCCCTCGCCGAGCCGCGAGAGGTCGGCCCAGTAGAGCTCGAAGATGTCGACAGGACGATCATCAGCGCGCCGGCGCAGCGAAACGCATGTGGACTCGTACAGGGCTTCACGTTCGGACAGCGCGAGACGCCCGAGCAGATAGTCGTTCAGCGCGAGGCCGAGATCACTCGTGCCCGCGTCCGCGGCCGCGACGACCGGAACAGACTTCTGCGCCTGATAGAACCCGCTTGGCGTTCCCGGCCGCCGCCTCGACGTTTCGGCCTTGCGCCCGTCGTCGGTCGAAGCCTGTGTCGCCGGGCGTGACGCCGCCCCGCCGGGCTCGAGCTTGGCGACCGGAACCAGCACGTCGTGCATTTCTCCCTGCACGTAGCGCGGCTCGCCTTGCCCGCCGTGACACAAGAGCCGCGCGAGCTCGCGCACGGTCTGCCCCGCGCGCTGATCGGCGATGCCGTGGACGACGACGACGGCGACGCGATCGGTTGCGCTCACCGAAGGACCCGGTTACTTCCCCACGGCCTCCCGCAACCGGGCCAGCGCCGAGCCATAAATGTGGTCGGGCCGCACCACCATCGCGACGCGCTTGTCGGTCGCCGCGATCCGGTCGTACTGTTCCCAGTCCGCGCTCCGACGTCGCGTGGTGGCGCTGAAGATGTGGCGGCGAGCGAGGCGCAGCGTCTCGGGGTCGGCGTTTCCGGAGTGGACGAGCTCGGCCCTGCCCTCGAACACGAGGAAGCCCGACCACCAGTCGACGTGCGAGACCAGCACCGAGCAGCGCGGATCGCGCAGGAGGTTCTTGAACTTCGCGCGCGTCTCCGTGATGGAAATGCCCACACCGCCGTTGCGCGGGTATACGGTGACGATGCTGAGCTGCGGCATCCCGTTGCGCCTGAACGAGGTCAGTACGCCCTGCGGATTGTCGTGCAGGAACTGCTCGATCTGAGGTGGCAGCGAGTTCTGTGTCGGCATGGGTGCGGGCTCCTTGAGTGCGGTGCGCACGACCGCGGCGAAGGTGCCTCCGGATCGACGGCTCGGCCGGCATTCTATCCCCATCACCGCGGCCGCCATCTCCTTGACAGGTGTCACCAAATGTCGTATCCCGCATTATCAAAGGGTTGGGTCGCGTGCCCTTGAGGTGAAGGGCGCCTCAGGCTCGACCTCGCGGAAGGACTACCGAGGGCGGGGCGCGCGAGTCGGTCAACCTTTTCCGAAACAACGAGGAGGCGACCGTGACCTATCTCTCCAGGCGTTCGGTACTACGCGGCTCCTTGGCCGTTGCTGCAGCTCGCCCGTTTGTCGGACCCCATATCGCCAGAGCGGCGGCGACCACCGCCAGTGTGTGGTTCGCACAGGGCTTCGTCCAGGACGAAGACGTGTCCCTGCGCAAGGCCGTCGCCGACTACGAGAAGGCGAGTGGCAACAAGATCGAGTTGAGCATTACCCCGTTCGCGCCGGAACGGCAGAAGATCATCGCGGCGCTCACCAGCGGGGTCGTCCCCGATGTGATGGCTAACAACCCGGCCGAGATCTTACAGATATACGCCTGGCAAGACAGGTGGGTCGACGTCAGCGACATCGTGGAGCCTCAAAAGGCCCAGTACAGCGAGACCGCTCTTGTGTCCGGTCAGGCCTACAACAACGTCACGAAGAAGGTTGGCCAATACGGTGTGCCGATACGGGCCGCGGTCGTCCCATGCCATATCTGGCGACCGCTGGTAGAGAAAGCCGGTCTCAAGATTGAGGACATCCCAAAGACGTGGGACGCGTATTTCGACTTCTTCAAGAAGGTGCAGGACAACCTGCGCAAGCAGGGCGAGCGCAAGGTATACGGCCTGGGCTTCCAGGTGACGGCCAACGGGGTCGATCCCTACAACCTCTTCATGGCGTTTCTCCTGGCTTATGGCGGTCAAGACATCGTCACGAAAGACGGCAAGCTGCATCTCGACGACCCGAAGATCAAGCAAGCGGCCATCAAGGCGACCGCTTACCTCGGCGGCGCCTACCGCGACGGCTACGTGCCGCCGAGCGCGATCAACTGGAACGACGCGGACGACAACAACGCCTTCCACGCGAAGCTCATGGTGATGGACGTCGACGGGACGCTCTCGACCGAGGTCGCGGTCAAGGAAAAGCACCCCGAGTGGTACTTCAAGGACATGGTGACCCACGGTATCGGCTATCCGAACGACAATGCGGGCAAGCCTGTACCGAGCATTGTGGGCGTCACCCAGTGGATGATCCCGAAGGGGGCGAAGAACGTGCCGGTGGCGAAGGAATTCATCAAGTACTTCGCCCAGCCGAAGGTCGTCGGCGAGTTCATCGAGCTGGGGCTGGGCCGCTGGCTGCCGGTCATGCCGTCGCTCGCCAAGAGCCCATTCTGGCAGGACCCGAAGGACCCGCATCTGCGAGGCTACGTCCAGCAGGGCCTCCTCGGCCCGACCGTGCCGGACTACTACGTGTTCAACCTGGCGATGGCGGAAGTCCGCTCACAGCACGTGTGGAGTATGGCCATGATCGACGTGGCGAAAGAAGGCGTGAAGCCGGAAGTGGCGATCGACAAGGCATTCAAGCGCATCGAGGAGATCTTCTCCAAATACAAGAAAGCGTGAGAGCGGAGACCAACACATGAACGGCACCTCGGTCATCGACGTCGGCCGTCCGGCCATCCGGCGGCGCACGCTCTCCCGCTCCCTGCGCGGCGGCCTCAAGGGCGGCGAATACACGTGGGCCCTCGCTTTCGTCGTGCCCTATATCGCCGTGTTCGTCACCTTCGTCGCCTACCCGGTGGTCTACGGGCTGTGGATGGGCAGCGAAGCGAGCCTGTACCGAGAGCTCTTCGCCGATCCGATCTACCAGAGCACGGTGGTGAACACCATCCTCTATCTGGCCCTGGGCGTGAACGTGAAGATGTTCCTGGCGCTGCTGCTGTCCGGCTTTTTCATGCGCCCGGGCTGGTGGATGAAGGTGCTGCTCTTGATCTTCGTCTTGCCCTGGGCGGTGCCGCAGATCTCGACGTTCATCTCGATCCACTGGATGCTCAACGGCGAATGGGGCTTCCTCAATAACGTCCTCTACACTCTCTTCCACATCGAGGGCCCGTCGTGGCTCAATGACCGCTGGTCGGCTCTGGGCGCGGTCATCGTCTCCCACATCTGGAAGTGGACGCCATTCTGGACGCTGATCTTGCTCGCCGGCCGGATGGCGATCCCGCTCGAGATCAGCGACTCCGCCAAAGTCGACGGCGCGACCGGGATGCGCGGGTTCGTGCACATCACCTTCCCGCTGCTCGCCAACCTCTACCTGATCTGCACGCTGCTCTCGACGATCTTCCTGCTCGGCGACTTCAACGCCGTCACCTTCGTCTCCGGCGGCGGCCCCGCCAACCAGGGACACGTGCTGGCCACGCTAGGCATCCGCAATGCGTTCGAGATCGCTCAGCCACGGCTGGGCGTGGCCGCGGTGATGTCGGCGCTGCCGCTCGTCATCCCGCTGGTGATCGTCCTGATGCGCAAGCTCCGCACCTCGGAGGTTCAGATATGAGCACGATCGCAGCAGACGCGAGGCTGGCCACTCGTGCGTCATCCCGGGCGCACAGCTCGGAACGGCTCCGCCGGTACCTGCGCAACTTGGGGACATTGGTTCTCTCCACGGTGATCGTGGTGTGGACGCTCGCGCCGCTCTACAACATGGTGCTGATCTCGCTCGAGCCCGAGGGCGACGTGTTCACCGACCACATCTGGCCGAGGGTCCCGTCGGTCGAGAGCTTCTGGGGCGTCCTGACCCAGGGCCACTGGTATCTGGAGCACTTCTGGCGTCAGTTCGCGAACAGCCTCTACATCGGTCTAATGGTGACGTTCTTCGCGCTGCTGTTCGGAACGCTGACCAGCTTTGCCATCGGCCGGATGCGGATCCGTCACGGCTGGTTGGTGACCAACGCCGCGCTGTTGACCTACGTGATCCCAGCGTCGTTCCTGGCGATCCCGTTCTACCGGATCATGCAGAACTACGGGCTCGCGAACAACCCGTGGTCGGTGATCGCCGCCCTGGTCGCGTTCGCGACGCCGTACGCGATCTTCGTCTTCCAGGAGTACGGCCGCAGCATCCCGATCGAGGTCGACGAGTCGGCGCGCATCGACGGCGCCTCGCCGCCCCAGATCTATCTCCGGATCTATCTGCCGTTGATGGCGCCCGCGCTGGTGGCGGTCGGCACGTACGCGCTGCTGCTCGCCTGGAACGAGTACCTGTACCAGTTCCTGCTCCTGTCCTCGAAATCGAGCATGACCGTGCCGGTAGCGCTCGCGCAGTTCCTCAGCAGCGACCAGTCGCCCTGGAATTACATGATGGCGACCGCGATCATCTACGCCGCGCCCCCGGTCGCGATCTACTACGCGTTCCGCCGCCGTATGACCGCCGGCCTGACGATGGGCGGGGTCAAGGGCTGATCCGCGCCGCCGGTCTCCGAGCCCGTCGCTGAGGCCGCGAAGCGATTCGTCGCGAGACCCCGCCGGCGAGGCCGGCATGAGCAGCGTCCGGCAGGTTCTCGCCGCCGGGCTCGACGCGCTCAACCGGCCGCGGCGATCGGCGTGGCGCCGCAACCGGCACGGCTCGGAGCTCGCCTGGGCGATCGCCTTCGTCGTTCCCTATGCGGCGGTGTTCTTCGCCTTCGTGGTCTATCCCGTCGCCTACGCGCTCTGGATGGCTCGCGACCCGGCGCTCTACCGCGACCTGATCGCGAGCCCGCTCTACGCGCAGACGGTCATCAATACGGCGCTGTTCGTTGGCCTCGGCGTGAACGTGAAGATGTTCCTGGCCTTGATGCTGTCCGGCTTCTTCATGCGTCGCCGCTGGTGGGTCAAGGCCACGCTCCCCGTCTTCATGCTGCCCTGGGCGCTCCCGGCGATTCCGGCTTTCGTCTCCTTTCACTGGATGCTGATCGGCGAGGAGGGTCTGGTCGATGGCCTCCTGTCGGCGCTGTTCGGGATTCAGGGGCCGCTCTGGTTCAACGATCGCGGGCTCGCGCTCGGATCGAACATCGTCGCCTACATCTGGAAGTGGATGCCGTTCTGGACGCTGACCTTCTATGCCGCCCGCACGGCGATCCCGCACGAAATCTATGAGGCGGCCGCGGTGGATGGGGCCACCGGCTCTCGCCGGTTCACCCACGTCGTCCTCCCGCTGCTGGGGAACCTCTACCTGGTCTGCACCCTGCTCTCCACGCTGTGGACGATCGGCGATTTCACCACGGTGTCTCTCGTTTCCGAAGGCGCGCCAGCGTATTCCACGGACGTGCTGGCCACGCTCGGCTTCCACTACGCCTTCGATGCCGCCCAGCCCTCGCTCGGCGTCGCCGCCGTGATGTCGGCCCTTCCGGTGCTGATCCCGATCGTGATCATCCTGATGTGCGCGCTCCAGACGAGAGAGGTGCAGCTGTGAGCGTCGCCCGGGCGTCCGGAGGGCCGGTGCTCCATTCGGGCTCGCGGCTCCGGAGAGGTCTGGTCGAAGCGGCCTCGGTGATACTCGTCGTCGCGCTGTTGATCTGGTCGCTGATGCCCGTCTACAACATGCTGTTGATCGCGCTCGATCCCGACGAAGGCGACATCGAGTTCGAGGGGATTCTCTGGCCTCCGAACCCATCGCTCCACAGCTTCCGCGCAGTCGTGACCCAGGGATACTGGCTGGTCGAAGATTTCTGGCGCCAGCTCGCCAACAGCTTTTTCATCGGCCTGATGACGATGTTCCTGACCACGCTGATCGGGTCACTCGCCAGCTTCGCCCTGGGCCGCATGCGCTTGAGCGGGAGCTGGCTGCTCGCGAACGCGCCACTCGTGACCTATGCGGTCCCGGCATCCTTTCTGGTCATCCCGTTCGTTCGGCTCATGGCAAACTATGGCCTCTCGAACTCGCTGTGGGCGATCATCGCGGCCAACGTGACCTTCGCCACCCCCTACGCCATCCTGATCCTGCGGCAGTACGCGAGGTTGATCCCGATCGAGCTCGACGAAGCGGCGCAGATCGACGGGGCCTCCTCCGGTCAGGTATATCGGCGCGTCTACGTTCCGTTGATGGCGCCGGCGCTGGCGGCAGTGGGGACCTTTGCGCTGCTGCTCGCCTGGAACGAGTACCTCTATCAGTACGTGCTGCTCTCCTCGACGCGCAACATGACGGTCGCGGTGGCGATCGCCCAGTTCTTCAACAGCGACGAGGCGCCGTGGAACTACATGATGGCCGCGGCCCTCATCTATTCGTTGCCGCCGATCGTGATCTTCTATGCGCTTCGCCGCTATATGTCCGCCGGCCTGACCCGGGGGGCCCTCAAGGGTTGAGGCACCGCCGAGGAGCCCGCGGCACGGAGCGCCGCGGGAGGCGGCGCCCCGTGCCGAGCGGGGGTTACACCGTCAGCTGGTCGCGGATCGGCAAGCGACGGATTCGCTTGCCCGTCGCCGCGAAGATCGCGTTGCACAGCGCGGGCGGGATCGGCGGCACCCCCGGCTCGCCCACACCGCCCATCGGCTTCGTGTAGTCGCTGCTGGGGACGATGTGCACGCGGATCTCCCGCGGCGCCTCCGCGATGCGGGTCACCTGGTAGGAGTCGAAGTTGTTCTGCTCGACGCGGCCGCCCTTGAAGCTGATCTCACCGAGCGTCGCGACACCGACGCCCATGACGGCCGCGCCTTCCATCTGCGCTCGGACACGATCCGGATTGACGGTCGGGCCGCAGTCTACCGCGACGTCGACCCGCGGAATCGTCAAGGCCCCCTTGGCGTCCACGGCGACCTGCACGACCGCCGCGATGTAGCTCACGAAGCTGTAGTGGCCGGCGATGCCGAGCCCTTGCCCCTTGGGGAGCTTCTTGCCCCAGCCCGCTTCACGCGCCGCCGTCTCCACGACACGCCGCAGACGCCCGGTGTCCACCGGATACCGCTCGGGCGACTCGCCGTGATTCCAGGTGTCGCCGAGCATCTCCGGGCTGACGACACGGGCGGGGCCGATCACCTCCAGCAGGAAGTCCTTCGGATCGCGACCCGCCGCCGCGGCCAGCTCGGCCACGAACGACTGGACCGCGAACGCATGGGGAATGTTCGAGACCGACCGGAACCAGCCGATCCGCGTGTGGGCGATCGCCTCCGGGTTCTCGATGCGAATGTTGGGAATCGCGAACGGCACGTTGATGACGCCCATGCCGAGCTCGAGGGGCGCCTCGTTCTTCGCCTCCACGTTGAAGGTCGAGATGATCGTGGGCGCCACGGTTCGGTGCAGCCACGCCACCGGCGTGCCCTTCGCGTCGACGCCGGCCTCGAGATGCTCGACCGACACCGTGTGGTAATAGGAGTTGTGCAGATCGTCGTCGCGCGTCCACGTCACCTTGACGGGCTTGCCGTCGACGGCCTTGGACAGTACGGCCGCCTCGATGCCGAAGTCCGGCTTGGACTTGCGCCCGAAGCCGCCGCCCAGCAAGGTGACGTGCACGGTAACGTCGTCGGCCGACATGCCGAGCCGCTTGGCCACCAGATCGCGCGCGGCCTGGGGCGACTGGAAACATCCCCAGACCTCGCACTTGCCGTTGGTGATGCGGGCAGCCGCGGCCGGCGGCTCCATCGTCGCGTGCGCGAGGTGCGGCACGTAGTACTCGGCCGTGAGGCGCTTCGCGGCGCCGGACGAGGCCGTGTCGAAATTGCCGTCGTTGCGCACGACCTTGGCGGGCTTGCGCGCGGATTCCTCGAGACCGGCCTTGTAGGCCGTCGAGTCGTAGCTGGCATTCGGTCCGTCGTCCCACGTGATCTTCAACGCCTGGCGCCCCTGCATCGCCGCCCAGGTATTGCGCGCCAGCACCGCGACGCCGCCGAGAGGATTGAAGTGCGCGGGCGGCGGGCTGGGCTCGATCTGGACGACCTTCATCACGCCCGGCACCTTGAGCGCTTCGGCATCGTCGACGCTGGCCACCTTGCCACCCAGGACCGGAGGACGGGCCACGACCGCGTAGAGCATGCCGTCCAGCCGGGTGTCGATGCCGTACTTCGCCTTGCCGTTCGCGATGTCGGCCGCGTCGACCAGCTTCAGCTGCCCCTTGCCGATATAGCGGAAGTCCTTCGGATCCTTGAGGCGCAGCGCCGCCCGCTCCGGGACCGGCTTCGTGGCGGCGGCCTTCGCGAGCGCGCCGTATCCGAGGCGACGGCCGGTTGCGCGATGGACGACCTCGTGATTCTTGGCGGCCACCTCGCTCACCGGCACCTTCCATTGATCGGCAGCTGCGGCCTCGAGCATGGCGCGCGCGGCGGCGCCGCAGCGGCGCATCGGCTCGAAGAAGTGGCGCGTGCTGCGCGAGCCGTCGGTGTCCTGGTTGCCGAACTTCTTCTCGTCACCGGGCGCCTGGGCGACGCGCACACGCTTCCAGTCGGCCTCCAGCTCGTCGGCGACGATCATCGGCATGCCGGTTCTGACCCCCTGCCCCATCTCGGAGCGGTGGCAGACGATCGTGACCGTTCCGTCCTCGGCGATCGAGACGAACGCCAGCGGGTTGTCGGTCCACCCGTTGGGCATCCCGTCGGCGCCGTATTTCTTGGGCTCCTGGGCGCGCGCGGTCGACTGGAGCCCGACGGCCAGCACGAGGCCGCCGAGCGACATGCCTTTCAAGAAGCGGCGCCGGCTCACGTTGGCCAGCACGACCGAGTCGTCGGACACCGAACGCAACACGCGATCGACCACCGGCGCGCTCATCGCGCACCTCCCTGCTTGGCCGCGGCTTGCTTGATCGCGGCGCGGATACGCGTGTAGGTCCCGCAGCGGCAGATGTTGCCGCCCATCGCCTCGTCGATCTGCTTGTCGGTTGGCTTCGGCGTGCGCTTGAGTAGCGCGGCCGCGGACATGATCTGGCCGGCCTGACAGTACCCGCATTGCGGTACGCCGACATCGACCCACGCGGCCTGCAGCGCCTTACCGACGGGCTCAGCGCCGACGGCCTCGATCGTGACGATCTTCCGGTTCGCCACGGACGAGATCGGGGTGATGCACGAGCGCACCGCCTGCCCGTCGACGTGCACGGTGCACGCGCCGCAGAGCGCCATGCCACAGCCGAACTTGCTGCCGGTGAGGCCGAGCTCATCCCGTAAGGTCCACAGCAGCGGGGTCTCGCCAGGCACATCGACGTTCTGGCGTTTACCATTGATATCGAGTGCGATCATCACGCCCTCCTCTCGTCGTTGAGCCCCCGACGGCCAGGACACCCGATCGCCACTATCGGCGATCGGCATCGATATGTCAGAATGCACCCGATGAAATCACAAAGCGGGCCCGACATAAAGAGAGCTGGCGGGTTGTGACCGGCCATCTCGCTCCTTGCCTTCGCGAGTACGATGCTAGATATTCCACGCACTGAGTCACGGGAGGGG
>Ga0209267_1002295_pt1 | contig 12447 bp, 10 predicted proteins | sample GraSoiAngelo_137_FD_185894 | JGI IMG/M metagenome (GOLD analysis project Ga0209267, IMG submission 185894) | Grasslands soil microbial communities from the Angelo Coastal Reserve, California, USA - 14_0929_09_30cm (SPAdes) (version 2) | ecosystem: Environmental > Terrestrial > Soil > Grasslands ... | reverse complement strand
CGCTTGGTAGGCCCGCGCGATGCGCACCAGCTTTGCCTCATCGAACGCCCGCGTCACCAGGCTCAGCCCCGTTGGCAGCCCCGCGAGGCCGAACCCGTTCGGCACGGAGATCGCCGGAACGCCCACTACGTTGCTCGAGCCGATCATCGAGACGCCACCCCGCACGTCGGGATAGGCGTCACGGAACGGCTTGTCGAGCGGGCTCGCGACGGTGGTGCGCGTCGGCGTCGCGATCGCGTCGAACGGCTTGAGCAGCTCGTCATACGCACGGCCCATGAGACGCCGCACGCGCAGCGCCCGCAGGTAGTCCCGCGCCGAGATGGCGAGCGCCCCGTAGCCGCCGGTGCGGTCCTCGGGTGCGGTGAGATCCTTGAGGCGGTTGCCCTCCATCAGGTCGTCGAACGCACTCACGCCTTCGGCCGCGATGACCGTGCCGCCTACCACGCCGAACGGCAGGTCCGGCAGCTCGACGTCCGGCACGATCTCGGCGATGGCGCGCAGTACGTCGAGTGTGACGGTGAAATTCTCCGCCACCTCTCCCTGCACCGCGTCGATCACACCCTTGGGCACGCCGATCCGGAACCGGCGGTGACTCTGCGGCTCGGGGCCCGGCGCGCGGAACCCCCGCACGACCGATGAGGCATCATGCGGGTCCTTCCCCGCGACCGCGGCCAGCACCAGCGCGCAGTCGACGGCGCTCCGCGCCATGGGACCGAGCTTGTCCATCGTCCACGACAGCGCCATCGCGCCGTGCCGGCTCACGAGACCGTACGTCGGGCGCAGGCCGGTGATCCCGCAGTAGGCCGCGGGCGTGAGGATCGATCCCGACGTCTCCGACCCGATGGCGAAGGGCACGAGTCCGGCGGCCACGGCCGCGCCGGGACCCGAGGACGACCCGCCGCTCCAGTAGTCGACGTTCCAGGGCGTCTTCCCGGGCCCGGTGAACGACGCATTGGCCTGGCTGTACCCCATCCCGCCCGCGAGCTCCACCATGGCGAGCTTCCCCACGAGCACCGCGCCCGCGGCGTCCAGTCGCGTCACCACTGTCGCGTCCTGGTCGAACGTCTGCGAGCGATACGGCTCCGCCCCCCAGGTCGTCGGGTAGCCGCGCACCGCGACCAGGTCCTTCACGCCGTAGGGGATGCCGTGCAGCGGCCCGCGGATCTTGCCCGCCGCGAGCTCGCGGTCCGCCCGCGCGGCAGCGGCGAGCGCGCGCTCGGGCGTCACGGTGACGAGACAGTTGTAGCGCGGCCCGAATCGCTCCAGCCGCTCGAGGAACAGCTCCGCCAGTTCGGTCGCGGACACGCGGCGGGTGCGGAGCAGGCGGCCCAGCTCCAGGATCGCCGCGAACGCGAGATCGCCCGCCATCAGTCCGCGCCGCGGTAGACGGAGAACACGAAGTCGGGCTCGTCGCCGTTGGTGAGCGCGATGCGGTACAGCCGCTCCACACCCTGCAGTCGGGCTTCGATGCCCTGGGTGATCGCCTTGAGGTCATCGGCAGACAGCCGGTCGCCGTAGCGCAGCCGGATCGACTCCGCGAGCGCGCGCGCCAATGGGGATGGCTCAGGTTGCTGCGTGGGGAGCGACGGCGGGACCGAGGACTGGGTCGGGGCGGACACATCCAGGGTCACGTACGGCGCCGCGGCGGCGAGCGCCAGCCGCTCGGCGAACTCGCGACGGGTGATGGGGTCGCTCATGATCAGATGGTCCTCCGAACAGATGGTCCTCCGAACAGATGGTCCTCCGAACAGATGGTCCTCCGAACAGATGGTCCTCCGAACAGATGGTCCTCCGAACAGATGGTCCTCCGAACAGATGGTCCTCCGGCGTCTTTCGAGCATGAGGATCCGCCGTCCGTCGGGTATGAGGGACTGAAGTCCCTACTCGGCGGCAGCGCGTCCTGAAGGACGCAAACCCACTCCCGCGACCAGCGTCCTTTTAGGACGCCCCCGGGCCGAGCAGGGACTTCAGTCCCTTATAACACATCGAGTGGTCGCACGACATACCACATCGAGTGGTCGCACGACATACCACATCGAGTGGTCGCACGACATACCACATCGAGTGGTCGCACGACGCTTAAGGACGCCCCCGGGCCGAGCAGGGACTCTCAGTCCCTAATCACACACGACGGGACTGCCAATTGCTAGTGAATCACCGGCCGCATCAACAATCCGGTCGTGGACACCCGCACTTCATATTCCGCCGGCCTCGTCCCGGCCACGAAGGCGGCAGAGCCGTACTCCGCGTCCACCAGCGGCAGCAGCTTGAAGCGCCGCGCCAGGAAGAACAGGTCGACCGGCCTCGTGAGCGTGACCGAATAGACGGTATGAGGCTTGGTCCGCTCGTCGGTGACGGAGTTATAGCGGCCGGTCACCCGATCGAGCTCATAGGCGGTGTGCAGGCCGATGACGTTCGCCCAGGGGTGCCATTTCAGGATGTGGGCGTCGACGTAGAAGGCGTCGCCCGCCAGATCGTACATCAAGAGCCGCTGGTCGGGGAGCACGATCGTTGCCCGGAAGTGCTGCGGCCCCACGGGTTGGGTCTTTACGGTCGCCGCGACCTCTTCGTACGTGAGCGCGCGGTAGCCTCGGATTCCCGCGGCGATCGTCGCCCCCAGGGCGGCGAGGGACAAGAGCAGCGCCCCCAGGAGCCCCCGCCCCGCGCCGCCCACCACACGGCGCTGGCGCAGGGCCTGGAGGGCGGCCGCTACACACCACACTCCCAGCGCGAGGCAGCCGAGGGCGACGAAGACCAAGGTCGCGGACATTTGATTAGTCTTAAACATGGCCGCGATCGAGCCCGCCGTACACCTCCTCAAGGCCCCCCCGCCGGGGTGCGAGAGCGTGCTGAGCGGCGACGCGATCGCCTTCCTCACCATGCTGGCGCGGCGCTTCGAGCCCACGCGCCAGGAGCTGCTCGAGCGGCGCCGTCAGCGCCAGCTGGAGATCGACGCGGGCCGGCTCCCCGACTTCCTCTCCGAGACGCGCGACATCCGCGAGCGCGACTGGACCGTCGCGGCGATCCGTCCCGACCTGCTCGAGCGGCGCGTCGAGATCACCGGTCCCGTGGACCGGAAGATGATGATCAACGCGTTCAATTCCGGCGCGAACGTGTTCATGGCCGACTTCGAGGACTCGAACGCGCCCACCTGGGAGAACAACCTGGTCGGCCAGCAGAACCTACGCGACGCCGTGGCGGGCACGATCGGGTATGTGAGCCCGGAGGGCAAGCGCTACGCGCTCAACCCGCACACGGCGACCCTGATCGTGCGGCCGCGCGGCTGGCACCTGGTCGAGAAGCACATGGTGGTGGACGGCCGGCCGATCTCGGCCGCGCTGTTCGACTTCGGCCTCGCATTCTTTCATAACGCGGCCGCGCTCATCGCGAAGGGCAGCGGCCCGTACTTCTATCTGCCGAAGCTCGAGAGTCACCTCGAGGCGCGACTCTGGAACGACGTGTTCAACGCCGCGCAGGACGCGCTCGGCATCGGCCGCGGCACGATCCGCGCGACCGTGCTGATCGAGACCATCCTGGCGGCGTTCGAGACCGACGAGATCCTGTGGGAGTTGCGTAATCATTCGGCGGGACTGAACTGCGGGCGCTGGGACTACATCTTCAGCTACATCAAGAAATTCCGGCACCGCCCCGAGTGCCTGCTCCCCGACCGCGGACTCGTCACGATGGACCGGCCGTTCCTCAAGTCCTACGCCGAGCTGGTGATCCGCACCTGCCACCGGCGCGGCATCCATGCGCTGGGCGGCATGGCGGCCCAGATCCCCATCAAGCGCGACCCGGCGCTGAACGCGCAGGCCCTCGAGAAGGTGCGCCAGGACAAGCTGCGCGAAGTCCGGCAGGGGCACGACGGCACCTGGGTCGCGCATCCGGCGCTCGTCCCCGTCGCCCGCGAGGTGTTCGACGCCCACATGCGCGGGCCCCATCAGATTCACGTAAAGCGCGACGATGTGCGTGTCACGGCGCGTGACCTGCTCACCGCGCCGGGTGGAGCCATCACAGAGGAGGGACTGCGCAAGAACATCGACGTGGCGTTGCGCTATCTCGCCGCCTGGCTCGCCGGCACGGGATGCGTCCCGATCTACGACCTCATGGAGGACGCCGCCACCGCGGAGATCTCGCGCGCGCAGGTGTGGCAGTGGCTGCGGCACGGCGCGCGCATGGAGAGCGGACGACCGGTGACCGCCGCACTCGTGCAACAAACCCTGTCCGAATTGGTGGAGTCCCTACCTGAACGGGTAGGTGCGGAAGGCCCTGGTATGACTCACTTTTCGCTTGCGGGGCGAATTCTGTCCGAGCTCGCGACCGGCCCGGAGTTTGCGGAGTTCCTGACGACGGTTGCGTACGAGTATCTCGACTGAGCAGCTCGCCCCAACACGGACAGGGACGGCCATGCACAAGATCGACAAGCACGAGTTCACCAGCGCGCTGCAGCGCGAATGGACCACCGACAGCCGCTGGGACGGCATCACCCGCCCGTACTCGGCCGACGACGTGTATCGTCTGCGCGGCTCCATCGACATCGAGTACTCGCTCGCGCGCTACGGTGCCGCCAGGCTCTGGCAGCTGCTCGAGAAGGAAGACTACGTCGCCGTCCTCTCGGCGATCACCGGCAATCAGGCGATTCAGGAGATCCAGGCGGGGCTCAAGGCCATCTACGTGAGCGGCTGGCAGGTGGCGGCTGACGCGAACAACGCGAACGAGATGTACCCGGACCAGAGCCTCTACCCCTCCGACTCCGTGCCTACCCTGCTGCGCCGCATCAACAACGCCCTCAAACGGGCCGACGAGATCGCGCACTTGAAGGGCGATCGCTCGATCTACTGGTTCGCACCGCTCGTGGCCGACGCCGAAGCCGGGTTCGGCGGCCCGCTGCACGCCTTCGAGATCATGAAGAACATGATCGATGCGGGCGCAGCGGGCGTGCACTTCGAGGACCAGCTCGCCTCGGTGAAGAAGTGCGGCCACCTGGGCGGGAAGGTCCTGGTGCCGACCAGCGAGTTCGTGACCAAGCTGGTGGCGGCGCGGCTGGCGGCCGACGTGTGCGGCGTGGACACGGTCCTGATCGCGCGCACCGACGCCAACAGCGCCACGCTGCTCACGAGCGACTGCGACGAGTACGACCAGCGCTTCGTCACGGGCGAGCGGACCACGGAGGGCTTCTTCCGCATCCGCGACGGCGTCGAGGCGGCGATCGCGCGCTCGCTCGCGTACGCCCCCTACGCGGACCTGCTGTGGTTCGAGACGTCCAAGCCCGACGTGAAGGAGGCAACGCAGTTCGCGCACGCCATCCACGCCCGCTTCCCGGGGAAGATGCTCGCGTACAACTGCTCGCCCTCTTTCAACTGGCGCAAGCACCTGAGCGAGGCGAAGATCGCCTCCTTCCAGAAGGAGCTCGGCGCCCTGGGCTACAAATTTCAGTTCGTCACCCTGTCCGGCTTCCACGCCTTGAACCACAGCATGTTCGAGCTGGCGCGGGAGTATGAGCAAAGGGGCATGGCAGCCTACGCCGAGCTGCAAGGGCGCGAGTTCGCGTCGGAGCGGGACGGCTACGCGGCGGTGCGCCACCAGGAGTTCGTCGGCGTGGGGTACTTCGACGAGGTCACGCAGATCGCCACCAACGGGCGATCGTCGGTCACGGCGATGGAGGGGTCCACCGAGCAGGAGCAGTTCCAGGAGCCGCAGCGCAAAGCGGCGGCGGAGCGAGATTAGGTGTAGGCTGCGAGTGGTTCAGCGAACGCTCGTCATCTGCGCTGCACCACCCGACGGCACCCACAGCACGGCGTGCGTATAGCCGGCTGAGTGAGGCGGCAATGCCCACCCGACGATCCAGCCTGCGTTGTTGACGGCGTAGGTGCCAGCGTGGGTCTCCCCTCCTGGCAGGGTCGGAAGCTGGGTCAGCAGGCTGCGCCGCCACGTATACGCCACGCGCGACACGACCGTGACGAGTCCCGACGCATTGATGCCGGTGGCGTAATCACCGAGCGAGGCGGCAGCGGGCGCCCGCATGACGCCGTGATCCCACTCGAAGGCGTGTTCGTACCCACCTCCGTAGCTTTGCCCGGCCACCTCGCCACCGTCGTTAACGTACAGCCCGAATGCCCGGGAGTCCCCCGGCAGCACGCCGAGATCCGTGATCTGCCCCCCGCCCCAGCGCACCGCGTGGACTGCGCCGCTCACCGTGCGGCTGGCACCGACCACCCAGCCGCTGTTGCTGATGGCGCGGGCCCAGCTCGAGTCGCCGCCCTCCAGAGTGCCGAGGTCCGTGACGACCCCCGCCTGCCAGAGCACGGCGTGGACAGTCGAGCCCGTCTTCAGATCGCCGATGACCTGCCCCCGATCGTTCAGGGCGCGCGCGTCGAAGCCCAGCGGAACGATCGCCCCGTTGTCCCACAGAACCCCTTCGCCGTCACTCCTCCCGAGAATCTGACCCGCTTCGTTGATGCGAGTGGCAGAGCTGTTTCCGCCACGGAGCGTGGGGAGCTCCTGCATCACACCGTCTTGCCACAGGAACGCGCGTTGTGGATACCCGGGATATCCCGGCGTCGTGCTGCTGGAGCCGACCACCTGGCCTCGATCGTTGATGTGCGCTGCGGAGGCAAACATCCCGCCCAGCGTGCCGAGATCCCGCATGGCGCCGTTCTCCCATAGGAACGGGTGCGCCCCCGTGGGCAGCGCGCTTGCGCCGACGACCTGGCCCCGCGCGTTCACCGCGAATGCATTGCTCTGCGGCGCATCGCCCGAAGCGCTCGTTGGGCCCAGCGTGCCGAGATCGATGATGGAGTAGGAGGTGCTCGTCCCACAACCGCTGCGCTGGTCTCCCACGACGATGTTGTCCCAATAGCGCTCCTGCGTCTGGGGTGCGGTAGCGCCCCAGTAGTTCTCAAAGAAGATCGCGTTGATGCCGAACGCGCTGTACGATCCCACGAAGTTGAGGCCCGTGCGCTGCGCCTCGAGGGTACCGTTGATCCAGTACTCCAGTACGCCGTTGGCCTTTCCAGGATCGTTCAACTTCATGTGGGCTTCGATGCAGTACCATTCGCCGACCGCACCGCCGCCGAAAATCGGCGCCGTCCCCGCGACCTGCCCGAGCCACGTGAAGTGGTCGACATCATTGTACCCGGTCGTCACGAGCGTGCCCACTTCGTCCGTCCCCCGCACCGGATCGAGCGAGAGCGCATCACCGTCTGACGCGTAAACGTGACCTACGGCGGCCTGGGCCCAGGCCGCCGACGCGAGCACCATGGCCCGGGTAAACGCCCCGCCGCCCCCGCCGGTCCAGCCGGGCTGCGCGCGCAGATAGGCGCGCCAATAGATCTCGCGATAGGCGGGGGCACCGTAACCGACGGGCTTCATGTAATCCGGATCGGGGGATCGGCCGAACGCGAGCTTCAAGTCACCGGCCTGGGGGACGCCCGGGGTGTACACGGCTCGCATGCCGTAGGAGCCGCCCGCGCCGACCCCCGCGGTCCGCGCAAAGGTCGTGGGGCTGAGGTGTTCGAAGTAACTGCTCAGGCGGTCGACCTCGAAATCGTCACACCAGATCGTACCGACCGGAGGACTGGCGCACTCATTCGTTGCGGGCGGCGGAGCCGGCTCGATGGCGGCACTCGGCGCCGGCACACGGGGGCCCACCGGCTGGAGGGCGTCACGGCAGCCGAGCAGCGTCAGGCTCGCGAGCAGAGCAGCATGCCGCTCGGCTCTCGTTGTTTTCATGGGCCGCTCGTTACCACCGCCGGGGAGGGTGACGCGGGCGTCCGGCGCCAGAGGACCGGATGCTCCCCCGTTGGAACGAACGACCAGCCGACAATGTCTCCTCGGTTATTGATCGCGAGGGCCCCACTGTGCTCGTCTGGCCCGCCGAGCGTTCCCAGATCCCGGGTGGCCCCGTCCCACAGGAAGGCATGGCGCGGTGAGCCTTGTTCGCGCCACCCCACGACCTGCCCCATCTCGTTCATCGCGGCGACGCGGTCGTCGAACGACGTTAGCCGGTAGTCGGGGCCCCCTGCCGGCTGCATCACTCCCCGATCCCACAGGAACGGGTGGCGCGCGTCGCACGAGTTGCATCTGATACTAAGCCCCGCCACCTCGCCGCGTTCGTTGATCAGCTGCCCCGTGCTCACACGATCGGCACCTAGAGTGCCGAGGGCGACCATCTCCCCGTCCCAAAGAAACGCGTGAGAGTTGACGTTGGCGTCAGTTGACGACCCGGTCACCTGGCCGCGATCGTTGATGCCCGCGGCGACGGCGAAGACTCCACCGAACGTGCCGAGGTCGCGCATCACACCGTTCTCCCATAGGAACGGGTGCGGCGCCCCGCTAGCGGTAGGCACGTCACTCCAGCCGACGACCTGGCCGCGGCTGTTGATGCCCGTTGCAGACGCGTAGGCGCCCCCAAGGGTACCGAGATCGACCACCTGTCCATGGTCCCACAGCTGCGGGTGCGCGCCCGTCGGCGTCCACGCAGTCCATGCGACCAGTCCAGTCTCAGACAACACAGGTCCCCCACCCGCACCGAGGTCTTGCAGCACACCCCCGGTCCAGAGCACGGTGCGCGCAGAGCCTGCGGCGTCGGTGCTGAAGCCAGCGATGTCCCCGCGATTGTTGATCGCGCTGGCCGAGCTAAATCCTCCAGCAAGCGTGCCCAGGTCCTGCATCACCCCGTCTTCCCAGAGAAAGGCGTGTCGGATGCGTGACGCGGTTTCGCTCCACCCGACAACCTGACCGCGCGCGTTGATCGCCAAGGCGTGCCCAAGGTTTCCACCGAGGGTGCCGAGATCGATGATCTCGTACGAGGCCTCGGACGCCGCGACGTCCGCGGCCAGCGGGGTCGCGGGTCGCTGCGCCAGCTGTACGGGGTCACGACAATCGGCCAGCGCCGCGGCCGCGCCAACGGCTATCCAGTAGCGCACAGTGCCTCCCTTCGTTGAACGATCCCCTCACCTGTCCCACCGTGTCATTCCAACGGCCGCCACAGCACGGCGTGCTGCGCGCCGCCAGATGGCGCAGTGCGCGCAAGCAACGTGCTAAGTGAAACAATGACCGCAGGTGCGCAGACCGCGCACATCGAGCATCGCGCGGACGCCACAATGGCGTCAAGGCGCAACGGCAGGACTGCGACATCGTTGACAGCCCCGCTCCGCTGCCTACCTTAGCACCACCAGCCGCGGCAATGGCGCTATGCGACGAGCCACCCTGTACAGCATCGCAGCCGTCCTCGCCGTCGCCGCGCTCTTCTTCTTCATGACCACGGCGCGGGCCAAGGTTCAATGCCGCGTCTGCATCGAGTTCCGCGGGCGGACCAACTGCGCCAGCGCCCTCGGCCCGACCGAGCAGGCCGCGCGCGAAGGCGCGCAGTCGACCGCGTGCGGCCCCATGGCGAGCGGCATGGACGAGCAGATCGGATGCTCCCGAACGCCACCGACGGCGGTGCAATGCGAGAAGCGGCAGTGAATCGTCGCGTGAAGCCGTCGCGCAGAGACGTCGAACGAAACCGTCGAACAGAACCGTATACGCCTCTGCGTGACGCATTCGTGCGACGCCTTTGCTAGACGTTTGTGCGTGACGTATTTAGTATTCTCCCGTGTCCGACTTCTCCCTGCCTCGTACTCCCCTCCCAGCGCACCTGCTGCAGACCCAAGGGGTGTCCCGGCCCGGCGTGGTCTACGTGATGGAGCGCGTGGCGGACCACGACGGGCCGGAGACGGTGTTGGAGATGCTCAACCGGCCGGAGGGATTCTTCGCGTTCCGGCCCGCCGATGAAGGCGACGTCCTGCTCGTGTCCAAGGCCCACACGATGTGGCTGTCGCAGGACCGCCAGGCCCCCATCGCCGACCCGGCGCGGTTGTCCGCCGCCCGGCTGCTCGGCACCGAGCTCACCCTGGTTGGCGGTGCGACTCTCGGCGGGTGGGCCAGCGTCGAGCTTCCCACGCCCCACGCCCGGCTGCTCGATTACCTGAACGCGTCGCCGCATCCGTTCTTCGCCGTGTGGACCCACGCGTCCACGCACTACGTGAACCGCGCGCACGTGCTATTCGCACGGCCGCTGGACTGACCCATGGCTGCGAAGCTCGATCCGTTCGTCGACGTCCTGCTGCGGGAACACGGCGATCAACTCTACCTGCTCCCGGACGAGCCGGTGACCTTGGTGAAGGACGGCAAGCCGCGCAAGGTCTCGAAGCAGCCGCTCACCGACCAGCACATCTACGCCCTGCTCGTCGAGGTGGCGCCGTCGGAATCGGCGAACCACATCGATACCGGCACCGAGACCGAGTTCGAATACATCGCGGACCGCGGCATGGTGCGCGTGCGCATCGTCCCCGAGATGGGGCGGCTGACCGCCGTGGTGTCTCCCAAGCCGCGACCCGCTCAGGCGGAGCCCAGCGTCGCCGCCCCCGCCCCGGCCCCCGCCCCCGCCCCCCCGGTCGCCGCGGCTCCCCCCAAGTCCAAGACGGCGCGGGCGCCGGCCGCAGGCGCAGGGGCTCCCGCTCCGGCAGCCCAGCGGACGCCCCCCGTCGCGGAAGCCCCCGCGCCCGCGGCCGACAAGCGGGGTGCCGCTCCCCCCGCCGGCCTGCCCGCGGACTTCGCCCCCGGGCAGTACCAGGCAGCCGAGCGGACCCTGGGCGACCTGCTCCGCGCCCTGGTGCAGTCCAAGTCGTCCGACCTGCATCTCCGGGTCGGCGAGCCGCCGCTGTTCCGCACCCACGGTGAGATGACGCGCCAGGCGGGCCCGCCGCTCAGCACGGACCAGCTCCAGCTGATGCTGCTCGCCATTATGCCGGAGCGAAACCGCACCGAGTGGAAGGACACGGGCGACTCGGACTTCGCCTACGAGATCGCCGGGCTCGCCCGCTTCCGCGTCAACGCGGCCCGCGACCGCAAGGGGCCGCTGGCGGTGTTCCGGGTGATCCCGGCGCAGGTCGTCTCGGTGGAGCAGCTCGGCATCACTAAGGAAGTGCAGCAGCTCTGCTTTCTGACGAAGGGCCTCGTCCTGGTCACTGGTCCCACGGGCTCCGGCAAGTCCACGACCTTGTGCGGGCTGGTCGACCTCGTGAACCGCATGCGCACGGACCACATCATCACGATCGAGGACCCGATCGAGTTCGTGCACGAGAACAAGAAGTGTCTCATCACGCAGCGCCAGGTGGGCGTGCACACCGACAGCTTCAAGTCGGCGCTGCGCGCGGCGCTGCGCGAGGACCCGGACATCGTACTGGTGGGGGAGATGCGCGACTTGGAGACCATCGCGATCGCGATCGAGACCGCCGAGACGGGGCACCTGGTGTTCGGGACGCTGCACACCACGACCGCGTCGTCAACGGTCGACCGGATCATCGATCAGTTCCCGGCGGACCGGCAGGCGCAGATCCGGGTGATGCTCTCCGAGTCGCTCAAGGGCGTGGTTTCGCAGACCCTGTGTAAGCGCTTGAGCGGCGGGCGGGTGGCGGCGCGCGAAATCCTGCTCACGACGCCAGCCGTGTCCAACCTGATCCGCGAAGGCAAGACCTTTCAGATTCCCTCCATCATGCAGACCTCGAAACAGCTCGGAATGGTGACGCTGAACGACGCACTGCTCGACCTGGTCGAGAGGAAAGAGATCAGCCCGGACGAGGCCTACGTGAAGTCGGTGGAGAAGGCGGGGTTACAGGCTTCGCTCAAGGCGAAGGGGCACAAGCTGACGATCACGGCGTGAGCGGAACAGAGCCACCGGTCGGATTTGAACCGACGACCGCCCGGGTCGGCCGTCCCACCCGTCGAGCGGAAAACGCTGCGCCACAAGGAGAAGCGTCCCGCGCAGTCACCCGCTGCAACGCGAAAAGGGGGCGTTTCGCACCCCGAACCAGGTTCGAATCCTGGAGGGGCAACTCACAGCGGAACTCACAGCACGCGACCCCCTGAAAGCAACGCAGGGGGTCGTGATGATCGGCAGGCGGAGTATCGCCTGGCCAACAAGGAGTACTTGGAGATGCTCCGGGATCTGCGTTGCAGGCAAGCGGCCTAACCTGCTTTCCCGGGACTACCGGGGCTGGCCCCATTTCCGGCTCCATAGTCCGCGCGCCGAGAGGATAAGGGAGAAGAGCCCGGTCACGCCGAGCGCGAGGAGCGTCCAGACGAAGAAGTAGTCTCCCCTGGCCCTGGCGACCTCGTTGGTGACCACGGTTCGCGCGAGGATCATGTGGAGGACGGGCATCCCGGACCCAAGCAGCGATCCGATGAGCATGATGATGTACCCCGATCGCCGCTCGGCGAGCACCAGCGTTCCGTACAACCAGACGAGGAGGATGAGCACCGCAATGAGGTTCCAGGCCCCTCTCACGGCCATCCCGCCCTCGCGGAGGACGTCGTCCGTGAAATGAAACGTCATCAGGACGATCGAGAGCAGCGACGCGATGGTCAACATGACGTTGTGTTTCATGTGATATCCTCCTTGTG
>Ga0209267_1002289_pt1 | contig 12472 bp, 8 predicted proteins | sample GraSoiAngelo_137_FD_185894 | JGI IMG/M metagenome (GOLD analysis project Ga0209267, IMG submission 185894) | Grasslands soil microbial communities from the Angelo Coastal Reserve, California, USA - 14_0929_09_30cm (SPAdes) (version 2) | ecosystem: Environmental > Terrestrial > Soil > Grasslands ... | reverse complement strand
CCGTCCGCCTTCAAGGCCCATCTCGCGCTCGCGGAGATCGATCTTGCGCAGGGCGACGCGAAGTCGGCTGAGCGGCGCGTCTCCACCGCCTTGGCCCTGCAGCCGGAGTGGGCGCCCGCGTTCGAACGGATGGGAACTGCTCTCGCGCGACAGGGCCGGCATGGCGAGGCGATCGCCTGGTTCGAGAAGGCGCTCGCGGAGAGAAAGGACGATACCGACGCGCTGCAGGGTCTCGGCGTCGCGCTGGCGGAATGCGGCCAGCTCGAGAGCGCCGTGCAGCGCTGGCGGGCAGCGCTGGCTTGCGGGGTGAACACCAGCCATCTGCACGAGAACCTCGCCAACGCCCTCTCGCTTCTCGGGCGAAAGTCACAGGCGCGCGAGCATCGTGCACTTTCCCGCCGCTTGCAGGGAAAGCGGCGATTCGGGCTGGATCTGCTCCGCGAAGCGTGGGATTGGCTGTCCGGTGGAACCAGTCCCGGCCGCTGAAGAGACGCTGCTTCCGCCCCCGGCCCCCGGACCAGGAACGCTGGGCGCGCTGCGGCCGCCCCTGCTCAACATCCTCCTCTTCCTGCTCACGTTCGCCTCCGCATTCCTCGCTGGAAGCGCGCTCAAGGACACGCAGCTGCCCGATCCCACGCGGGACGAAATGCTGCGCCACGGGCTCGGGTTCGCGCTCGCTCTTCTCTTCATCATGCTGGCCCACGAGATGGGGCACTTCTTCCTCGCGCGCCGCCACGGTGTCGACGCCACCTGGCCGTTCTTCATCCCGGCGCCATTGCTCTCGGTGATCGGCACGCTCGGCGCGGTGATCCGGCTGCGCTCGCTGCCGCGGACGCGGCGCGCGCTCATCGACATCGGCGCGGCAGGGCCTATCGTCGGCTTCGTCGCCACGATGCCTGTGCTGATCCTCGGGCTGCGGTGGTCGACGGTAGTGCCGGTCGAGCCCCAGACGCCGCACTGGACGCTCTTCGAGGCGCTGCTGCAGTGGTTCCAGCAGGGCACCTGGCCGCCGCTGCGCGAAGCGTTCGACCTCGGGTATCCGCTGGGCATGTCCATCCTCCAGGACCTCGTGGTCGGTCCGCTGCCGGAGGGCAAGACGCTCGCGCTGCATCCGATCGCGGTCGCTGGCTGGTTTGGCTTCCTGCTCACCGCGCTCAACCTCTTGCCGCTCGGCCAGCTCGACGGTGGACACGTCCTGTTCGGCGCCGCGCCGCGGCTGCACCGTCTGCTCGGTCCTCCGCTCGCGGCCGTGCTTCTCGGCCTGGGCATTTTCACGGCCTTTCCCGGCTGGATCCTCTGGGGGCTCTTGATGGGGCTCGGCCTCGGCATGCACCCCCGCCTTTCCGAGCCGGAGCACCGGATCGATCTCGCGCGCAGGGTGCAGGTGGCGGTGAGCCTGCTGCTTTTCCTGCTCTCGTTTTCGCCGGTGCCTCTCGCCCTGCTCGCGCGGTAGAACGGGACCGTGCCCGATTCACTGCGCGAGATGCTCGGTCCGGGCGGAGCGCTCTCGCGCGTGCTTCCCGCGTACGAGGCGCGCCCGCCGCAGCTGGCGATGGCGGCGCAGGTCGAGCACGCGCTCGCCCGCGGGCGGGCGCTGGTGGTCGAGGCCGGGACGGGCACCGGGAAGACCCTGGCGTACCTGCTTCCCGCGGCGCGCAGCGGACTCAAGACAGTCGTCTCGACCGCGACCAAGACGCTCCAGGAGCAGCTCGCGGAGAAGGACGTCCCGCTGTTGCGGGCGCTCGGCGTCGATGCGAAGGTCGCCTTCCTCAAGGGGAGGCAGAACTATCTCTGCCTGCTGCGGTTCGAGCAGTTCCTGCGCAATCCGACCTTCTCGGTGCGCGAGGAAGCGGCCGTCTTCGACGCCATCGCCGCGTGGGCGGAGACCACGCAGACGGGCGACCGCGCGGAGCTGAGCGAGCTCCCGGAGAACCTCGCCTCCTGGCGCGACCTGTCGGCGACGGCGGATCAATGCATCGGAGCCAAGTGCGCGCACTACGATCGCTGTTTCGTTTTTCGCATGCGGCAGAAGGCCGCGGAAGCGGACGTGATCGTCGTCAACCACCACCTCTTCTTCGCGGATCTCGCGCTGCGCACCTCGTCCGCCGGAGACACGGGCGCCGCCGTGCTGCCGAAATACGACGCGGTGGTGTTCGACGAGGCGCACGCCGTCGAGGAGGTGGCGACGGAGCACTTCGGCGCGCAGCTTTCGAGCTTCCGGGTCGGGGAGCTGGCGCGGGACGCGCTGAAGAGCTTGCAGGACCATCCCGACCGGGTCGAGGCGCTGGGGTTGGCGACACGGCTGCTGCGGGAGGGGCGCGACTTCTTCGAGGTGGCGGCGGAGGCCGCGCCGGAGCGTCAGACCGATCCGGGGCGATCCTCCCGCAAGGGGGGTGGGGGCCCTGCCGTACAGGGCGAAGGGCGATGGGCGCTCCTTCCCGGAGCCCTGCGTCCCGCGGAAGCCGAGCGCCAGAAGCTCGCCGAAGCGATCCGCGCGCTCGGCGCCGCGCTCTCCGGGACGGGCGACGAGCAGCTGGCCCTTCTCGAGCGCCGCTGCCTCGGGCTGAACGCGGACCTGGAGCTGTTCTCAGAGACGAAGCGTCGTCCCGACCTGATCCATTGGGCCGAATCGCGAGGGGGGCATCTGTTCCTGCACGCTTCGCCGATCGACGTCAAAGGCCTGTTGCAGGACAAGCTCTACGACCGCATCGGTCCCGTCGTCTTCACCAGCGCGACGCTCGCCGTGGGCGGGCAGCTCGAGTACTTCGCGCAGCGCATCGGGCTCTCCGATGACTCCGGCCCGCTCTTTCCGCTCGAGACCCATGTCCTCGCCTCGTCGTTCGATTACCAGTCGAATGCGGCCCTGTATCTGCCGCGGGAGATGCCCGACCCGCAGGATCCCGCTTTCGTCGAGGCGGTTGCTGGCGAGCTGCGCGCGCTGCTCCCGATCACCTCCGGCCGGGCGTTCGTGCTCTTCACCTCGCTGCGCAACATGCGCGCGGTGCACGGATTGCTCGCGGACGAGCTGCCCTGGCAGGTCCTGCTGCAGGGCGATGCACCGAAGGGGCAGCTGCTCAAGCGCTTCCGGGAGAAGCCGAGCGTGCTCTTCGCCTCGCAGAGCTTCTGGGAAGGCGTCGATGTTCCGGGCGAAGCGCTCAGCCTGGTCGTGATCGACAAGCTTCCCTTCGCCTCGCCGGCAGAGCCGATCGTCGCCGCGCGGATCGATCGGCTCCGCGCCGAAGGGCAAGACCCGTTCTACCGCTACCAGCTGCCGCAGGCCGCGCTGGCGCTGAAGCAGGGCTTCGGGCGCCTCATCCGCAGCGCCACCGATCGCGGGATCGTGGCGGTGCTCGATGCGCGCATGACCCGCAAGGGGTACGGGCGGGTCTTCATCGACTCGCTCCCGCCCTGCCGGATGCTGCGCACTGCCGACGAGGTGGCGGAGCTCTGGTCCGGCCGTGCTGCCTGTAAAGGTGCGACAGGAGCGTAGCCATGCTCACCTCCCCGCATCGGGAACGGCCGGAAAGAACTCTTGGCGTGGTCGGGTGTTCAGGAGAAACTAGTCGCGACTGATCTTCTCCGCCGGCGAGGCGCCGGGCGAAGGCAGCGGGACCGCGCGAAGGCCCATCGGGCAGACGTGTCGGATCGGGTGATCGTACCGTGCAGTTCAACACGGGCCAACGCGAGCTGACGCTCAAGATCGTCTACTACGGCCCCGGGCTGTCCGGGAAGACGACCAACCTGCGCGCTCTCTACCAGCGCATCCAGCCGCAGCTGCGCGGGCATCTGATGACGCTGGACACGGCCGACGACCGCACCCTCTTCTTCGACACGCTTCCCCTCGTGTTCACCGCCGGAAACCTCAAGGTGAAGCTCAAGTTGTTCACCGTGCCGGGCCAGGTGATGCACAACTCGACGCGGCGGATCGTGCTGCAGGGCGCCGACGCGATCGCCTTCATCGCCGACAGCCAGCCATCGAAGCGGCAGGAAAACTACAAGTACTGGCTGAACATGGTGGAGAACCTCAAGGCCAACGGGCTGACCATCGAGTCGATGCCGAACGTGGTCCAATGGAACAAGAAGGACCTCGGCGACGCCTCGACCGATGAAGCGATCGAGAAGATGCGCAAGGAGAACAAGCAGCCCGTCTACGAGGCGGTGGCGGTGCGGGGCGAGGGCGTGGTCGAGACCTTCCTCGGGCTGGTGGAGATGACGTTCGATCACGTGGACAAGGTGTACCAGCTCTCGCAGAAGGTCGGGCTCGATCGCCAGGCCTTCGTCGACGAGCTGAGGCGGTGTCTGGTCGATCCGCCCTCGGGCGGCGGCAAGACGGGAACGGACGGAGCCTGAGAGGTGGCCGAGAGCATCCTCCACAAGCAACTCGTGCTCGGCGAGTTGCTCGATTTGACGAGCTTCACCAACGTCTGCCGGACGTTCGTCGACCTCTACAAGGTCGGCCTGAAGGTATTCGACGCAAACGGCACCAAGCTGGTGGACATGAAGGTCGCCTCCGGCGACTTCTGCGCTTACATGTTCACCGGGCCGAACGGCCGACGGCTGTGCACGGAGACCGTCACGCACATCAAGGTCCGGCCGCTGGAAGCGCCGAACGCACAGCCTGCGATGGCCGTGCGCAACTGCTTCAGCGGCTTGCGCTACTTGATGATGCCCATCCTGTACGAGGGGGATCTGCTCGGCCGCATCATCTTCGGGCCCTTCATGCCCGACGAAGTTGGCGAGCTGGGCGCCGAGCTGACGGCGCTCCAGGGCGAATTCGATCTGAAGAAGGCGAAGGAGCTGATCGACCGGATCCGCCGGGCGCCGGAGAACACCGTCCGCCGCATCCTCGAGCACTTCGCCAGGCTGGTCGACGTGCTCGTCTTCACCTCGCACAAGGCGATGATCTCCAGCCAGCTGCACATCGAGAGCGTGACCGAGAGCTACCGGGAGGTGCAGGAGAAGAACAAGAAGCTCTCCGACGCCCTCGAGCGCCTGCAAGAGCTCTCGCGGCTCAAGTCGAACTTCCTCGCCACCGTCTCGCACGAGCTGCGCACGCCGCTCACCTCCGTGATCGGGTACAGCGAGATGCTGCTCGCCGGCCTCGCCGGCGACCTGAACGACGAGCAGAAGGACTATCTGAAGACGATTCTAGAAAAGGGCGAGTCGCTCTTGCGGCTGATCTCTTCCATCCTCGATCTCTCGCGCATCGAGGCGCGTGGCGTGCAGCTCGTGCGCAAGGCGACCGGCCTGGATGACATCGTGCAGAGCGCGATGGAGAGCGTGCTGCCGCAGAGCCTGAAGAAGAACCTCCAGCTGAAGTCCGAGGTGTCGCGCACGATCAAGAACGTGACGGTCGACAGCGACAAGATACGGCAGTGCGTGGTCAACCTGCTCTCCAACTCGGTGAAGTTCACGCCCGCGGGCGGCCAGATCCTGATCCAGGCAGGCCCCGCCGAACGGCCGCCAACGCAATCGGGGCCCTTCGGCAGCTCCGGGTACTTCCAGATCTCGGTCACGGACAATGGGATCGGGATCGCTCCCGAGCTGCAGAGCAAGGTTTTCGAGACGTTCTTCCAGGCCGACTCGTCCGCCTCCCGTGAGTACGGAGGCGCCGGGCTCGGGCTCTCGATCGTCCGCAGCTACGTCGACGCGCACGGCGGCGAAGTCTTCGTCAGGAGCGAGCTCGGCAAGGGCTCCACCTTCACGATGATCGTGCCGATCGAGCCGCCGGGCAGCGGGCTCTAGATGCCGCGGAATTGAGCACGGAATTCGAGCTCATCGAGGAGTTCCTCAAGCCGTTCCCGCGCGGCCGGGCGGTGGCGATCGGCCCGGGAAGCGACTGCGCGGCGCTGTCCGTCGCCCCGGGAATGCAGCTCGTCGCAACGACCGATGCCGTCGTCGAGGGCGTGCACTTCGACCTGCGGCGCTTTTCCCCCGAGGACGTGGGTTGGAAGGCGCTCGCCGTGAACCTTTCGGATCTCGCCGCCGCCGGCGCGAGGCCGCGCTGGTTCCTCTGTGCGTTGGCGGTGCCGAGGACCAGCCGCACGACGCAGATCGCCCGCCGGATCTCGCGCGGCATGGCTCCGCTCGCGCGACAGTCCGGCTGCGCCCTGGTGGGCGGCAACGTGACCCGCGCCTCGGAATGGTCGGTGACCATCACCGCCCTCGGCGAGGCCCGGCGTCCGTTGTCCCGCGACGGCGCCCGGCCCGGCGACGCCCTGGTCGTGGTCGGCTCGCTCGGTGATGCCGCCGCCGGCCTCAGGCCCGATCCCGCGCCGGCGGCCTCCCGCGCGCAGCGGCGTCCGAGGCCGCTCGTCCGCGAGGGCCTTCTCGCCGCCCGTTACGCCACCGCCGCCATCGACGTCAGCGACGGCTTCCTCCAGGACCTGGGGCACCTGTGCAACGAGAGCGCGGTCGGCGCCATCGTCGAATGCACCTCGCTCCCGCTGGGATCTGCCGCCCGCCGTCTGCGCGACGGGTTGGACCTGGCCCTCACCGGCGGCGAAGATTACGCCCTCCTCCTCAGCATCCCGCGCCGGAATCTGGAGAAGCTGCGCAAGAAGGTGCGTCTCGCCGAGGTCGGCCGGATGGTCCGGGGCCGTGACGTCCAGCTCACCGAGCTGGGTCAGCCCCGCCCCCTCCCTCGCCGGACCGGGTTCGACCACCTCACGTAAGAAACCCGGCCTGCTCGGCGTTTGATCTGAAACGTTACCGCCGTTACAAAGTCCGCCCGCCCCGCGCAAAAGAATCGCGGAGGCGGTCGTGTGCTTTGGAACCGACTGCATCCACAACTTCGCCTTTCGCGGCCCGGCCGAAGGGCAGCCCGACCGCTCTCGCCGAGTTGCTCGCCGCCATCCGCGGCGACGTCCGCAAGGTGCAGGCGCGTGGGCTCTTCGGCGCTGCCCGGGGGTACGCGCTCTCCCAACTCGTCCAGGACTCGAAGCGGCCGCTCGTCTGCGTAGAGCCCGACGAGGAGGCAGCCGAGGCGCTGGAGCGCGACCTGCGCTTCTTTGCCGGCGAGCGGGCGGTGGTGCGCATCCCGGCGGACGAAATCCTCCCCTACGAGGGGCTGACTCCGGACCGTCTCGTCGCGCAGCAGAGGATGGCGGCGCTCTTCCGCCTCCATCTCGGCGAGCGGCCCATCGTGGTCTGCTCGATCAAGTCGATCGGGCGCCGCGTCCTCCCCCGCGCCGCTCTCGACCGCCGCAGCCTGCAGATCTCCCTCGAGATGGAGCAGGACCGCGACCAGCTCGCGCGCATGCTCACCGCGGCCGGATACGCGAAGGTCCCCCTGGTCGAGGATCCCGGCACGTACGCGATTCGCGGCGGCGTCTTCGACGTCTGGTCGCCGCTCGATCCCCAACCGGCCCGGCTGGAGTTCTTCGGCGACCTCGTGGAGAAGATCCGGTCGTTCGATCCACAGTCGCAGCGCACCTCGGGCGAGTTGAAGGAGCTCTCGCTCTGCCCCGCACGCGAGATCGTCCTGGACGAGGAGGGCCGGCGCGCGGCGATCGCCACCGTGCGGGCGGCCGCGGACGCCGTGGAGACGCCCTCGCGCCAGCTGCGCGAGCTGATCGACGACCTCTCCACCGCGTCGCAGGAGGACGCGCTCTTTGCGGCCGGGCTCACCGCGATCCTGCCCGGGTTCTATCCCGGCGGCCTTTCGCCCCTCACGGAGTATTTGCCCAAGGACGCCATCTGGGTCCTCGACGACCCGCTGGAGCTGGAACGGCAGTGGGGCGAGCTGTGGCAAGCGCTGGAAGATGCCTTTGCCGAGGCGCGCAAGAAGGGCGAGCTGGCGCTGGCGCCCGACCAGCATTTCCTGCACGAACGCGACCTGCGGCCGGCGGTGGAGGCGGCGCCGGTGCTCGAGTTGTCCGGCTTGACCATCGGGGCGGAGGCCGCGGCCGGAACCGCGGAGATCGATTTCGAGTTGCAGCCGACGAGCGACCTGCGCGCCGAGATCCAGAGCCACCACGGCGAGGACGGGGCACTGTCGCCGCTGGTGCGGCGGCTGGAGTCGCTGCGCGAGCGTGGGGTCACGGTGATGGTCGCGTGCCACTCGTCGGCGCAGGCGGAGCGGACGCGGCGCCTGCTGCTGGACCGCAATCTGATGGCGCAGATCGTGCCGCTGCGCGAGGCGGCGTTCTCGCCGCACGTCCATGCCCATCTGGTGGTCGGCGAGATCAGCGCGGGGTTCGTCGATCTGCACTCCCGGCTGGCCCTCTTCTCCGACGAGGACGTCTTCGGGCCCCGCGCCCAGACGCGCAGGACGCCGCGCCGGCCGCGCACCTTCGGGGACGAAGGGGCCGACTTCCGCGACCTGAAAGAAGGCAACCTGGTGGTGCACGTCGATCACGGCATCGCGCGATACGACGGGCTCACCCGGCTGAACGTGCGCGGGTTCGCGGCTGATTTCATCCTTCTGCACTTCGCCGGCAAGGACAAGCTGTACCTGCCGGTCGGGCGGCTGCGGCAGATCCAGAAGTACGCGGGCGGCGACCCCGAGAAGGTCCGGCTCGACTCGCTCAAGAGCCAGACCTTCCAGAAGCGCAAAGCCCGGGTCAAGGAAGAGCTGCTCAAGATGGCCGCCGAGCTGCTGGACATCTACGCCGCGCGGGCCGCGCACCAGGGATACGCGTATACGCCGCCGGACGCGATGTACCGGCAGTTCGAGGCGGACTTCGAGTTCGAGGAGACCCCCGATCAAGAGCGCGCCATCGGCGAGGTGCTCGGCGACATGCAGCAGCAGAAGCCGATGGACCGGCTCGTCTGCGGGGATGTGGGCTACGGCAAGACCGAGGTCGCGCTGCGGGCGGCCTTCAAGGCCGTGGAGGACAAGAAGCAGGTGGCCGTGCTGGTGCCGACCACTGTGCTCGCGGCGCAGCACTTCCGCACCTTCGGCAAGCGGTTCGCGGATTACCCCGTGACGGTGGAGATGATCTCGCGGCTGCGCGACGAGAAGCATGTCCGCGAGATCCTGCAGCGCGCCCGCGAGGGAAGGGTGGACGTGGTCATCGGCACCCACCGGCTGCTCTCCGCTGACGTCTCCTTCAAGGACCTCGGGCTGGTGGTGATCGACGAGGAGCAGCGCTTCGGCGTGAAGCACAAGGAGCAACTGAAGAAGCTGCGCAAGCTGGTGGACGTGCTCACGCTCACCGCGACGCCGATCCCACGGACGCTGCATATGTCGATGATGGGGGTGCGCGATCTCTCGATCATCGGCACTCCTCCGGTGGATCGGCGCGCCATCCGCACCTTCGTTTCGAAGTTCGACGGCGCGACGATCAAAGAGGCCATCGAGCGGGAGCTGGCCCGCGGCGGGCAGGTCTTTTTCCTGCACAACCGGATCGAGACCATCGGCGGCGTGCTCGACTACCTGACGAAGCTCGTCCCGCAGGCGAAGATCGCGGTCGCGCACGGCCAGATGCCGGAGGGCAAGCTCGAGAGGGTGATGACGGAGTTCATCGACCGCAAACACGACGTGCTGCTCTGCACCGCGATCATCGAGAGCGGGTTGGACATCCCCTCCGCCAACACCATCCTGGTCGACCGGGCCGACCATTTCGGGCTCTCGCAGCTCTACCAGATCCGCGGCCGCGTCGGCCGGAGCCGGGAGCGGGCCTACGCCTACCTGCTCATCCCGGCGCGGCGCAAGATCACGCGCGATGCTCAGAAGCGGCTATCCGTATTGCAGCAGTTCACGGAGCTGGGCGCCGGTTTCCAGATCGCCTCGCACGACCTGGAGATCCGCGGCGCCGGAAACCTGCTCGGTCCGGACCAGAGCGGCAACATCGCTTCCGTCGGCTTCGATCTGTACACGCAGCTGATGGAGGAGGCAGTCGCGCAGCTCAAGGGCGAGGAGCGGAGGGAGGAGTTCGAGCCGGACGTCGAGCTGCCGATTCCGGCGTTGATCCCGGAGGACTACGTCCCGGACGTGCAGCAGCGGCTCTTCTTCTACAAGCGCCTGGCGTCGGCGGCCACGGAGGAAGCGCTGTACGACGCCAAGGGCGAGCTGCGCGATCAGTGCGGAGAGCCGCCGCCGGAGGTTGACGCTCTCGTCGAGGTGATGTCGCTCAAAAATGAGCTGCGCGCGCTGCGCATGCGCGGGCTCAAGAGCGGACCGGGCCGGCTCGTCGTGCAGCTCGGACCGGACGCCGCCCTGGACCCCGCCCGCCTGGCGCAACTCGTGGCGAAGGGAAAGGGCCGATACCGCCTTACCCCGGGAATGGAGCTGGTGGCCACGATGGACGGCGACGCGGCCGCCCTGGAGAGCGCTCGCCAGCTCGTCCGCGAGCTGCGCGGTTGCGCACAGGCGAACTAGCGCTTTGCCGTACCCGGCTGCGTCTGGTATTTCCGCTCGGCCCCCTCACGAAGGATCCGCCGCATGAACAACCGCCTTGCCAGCGTTTTTTGCGCCGTGCTCGCCCTTGCCGCTTGCCGCAAGGGGGAGAAGTCCGGACCGGTCGTCGCGGAGGTCGGCGGCGAGAAGATCACCGCCGATGAGGTCCGCCAGAGACTCAACGAGACCAGCCCCTTCCTGCGGGCGCGCTACAACACGGTCGAGCGCAAGAAGGAATTCCTCGAGAACATGGTCCGCAACGAGCTGCTCGCGCAGGAGGCCATCCGGCAGGGATACGACAAGAGCCCGGCGGTGCGCGAGCAGACGAAACGGGCGATGATCCAGGAGCTCATCAAGCACCAGCTCGACTCGAAGCTCGCCGGCACCGACATCCCCGAGGAGGAGCTGAAGAAGTTCTACGACGCGCACCTGGACGATTTCGTAAAGCCGGAGCGGGCGCGCGTGTTTCACATCCTCCTGCCCGCGAAAGACGCCAGGGAGCGCGCGGAAGCGAAGAAGAAGGCGGCTGCCCTGCTCAAGGACATCGACGCCCGTGAGAAGAATGGCGAGGTGAACGCGTTCCAGGGCGCCGCGATCAAGGAGAGCAAGGACGCGCCCTCCGCTCCGCTGGGCGGCGATCTGCGCTTCCTCTCCAAGGACGAGCTGACCAGGGCCTACAACGCCGAGCTGGCGAACGCGGCCTTCGAGCTGAAGAATCCGGGGGACAAGACGCAGCCCTTCGACACGCCCGCCGGCGTCGAGCTGGTAAAGTTGCAGGTGAAGACGGTGGCGATGAACCGGAGCTTCGAGGAGAGCAAGGAGCCGATCCGGCAGCGCATGGCGCGCGAGCGGCGCAGCCGGGACTACGACGAGTGGGTGAAGAAGCTGCGCGAGAACACCAAGGTGGCAATCCACGAACAGGAGCTGGAGAAGGTCCAGGTCGACGCGGCTCCTTCGCCGCAGCAGCCGGCGGGCATCTCCTCCGCGCATCCCCAGGCGCTGCCGCCGGTCGCCCCGGTGTCGCCGTCCGGACAGAAGGCCCCACCGACCGCGGCCTCGAAGATCGGCGGCAACTAGCCGCGCACCGGTCGAAGGCCGCATAGCGGCTACTCTGGAGCGCAACATTCGCAGGCAGCTCATGAAACGTGTTCTGGTCCCTGTCGTGGCGTCCCGGGCTCATCTTGCGGGAGCGGCGGCCATCGGGCTCTTGTTCTGCTCGCAGGCCTGCCGCCGGGCCGCGCCTCCGGCCCCTCCGCCGCCGCGCGCTGCTGCCGTCGTGAACGGCGCGCCCATCCCGCTCACCCGCGTGCAGCTGGAGCTCGACAGGATGCGGCGAGGCTCCGCCGAAGGGGAAGCAAAAGTCCCGCCGCAGGACGTCCCGAAGCTGGCGCGCGCCATCCTGGATGCGCTGGTCGACCGCACGGTCGTACTGCAGCGGGCGAAAGCGGCGGGAATGGCGGTGAGCGAGGCCGAGGTGCAGCGCGCCACCGACGCTCTCGCTGACGATACGCGCAGGGGCGGCGCGGCGTGGGGCGAGCAGCTCGCGCGCGCCGGGTTGAATCCCGAGCAGCTCTCGGACGACACTCGCGAGCGGTTGCTGGCGGAGAAATACGTGGCCGAGCAAACCCGCGCGGAGCGTGCCTCCCCGGCCGAGACCCGCGCCTACTACGACACGCACCGGGCCGAGTTCGAGGAGCCCGAGGCGGTGCACTGCCTCCAGATCGCGGTGCGCACACCGGAAGAGGCGAAGAGCGTCCTCGATCAGCTCCGCGCCGGCGCTCCATTCGACAAGCTCGCGCGCCAGGCGGGGACCTCCCCGGACGCGCGCAACGGCGGCGATCTGGGCTGGTTCTCGAAGGGAACGATGCCGAAGGTGTTCGACGACACCTGCTTCTCGCTCGCGAACAACAAGATCTCCGGCGTCGTGGCCTCGCCCTACGGGTACCACGTGTTCAAGGCGCTCGGCCGCCGGGGGCCGCGGACGCGGAAGTTCGAGGACGTCAAGGCGGAGGTCGAGCGCCGGGCAACGGCCGAAAAGCGTGCCCAGGCGGAACGTCAGCTGCTTCAACAACTCCGTTCTTCTGCCCAGATCAAGATCGACGACACCACCCTTGCCCTGGTCCAATAGGT
>Ga0209267_1002288_pt1 | contig 12477 bp, 11 predicted proteins | sample GraSoiAngelo_137_FD_185894 | JGI IMG/M metagenome (GOLD analysis project Ga0209267, IMG submission 185894) | Grasslands soil microbial communities from the Angelo Coastal Reserve, California, USA - 14_0929_09_30cm (SPAdes) (version 2) | ecosystem: Environmental > Terrestrial > Soil > Grasslands ... | reverse complement strand
ATTACCGTCAACACGGGCCCCGTGAACGCCTACCCGACGGGCGCGCTCGTCGGGCGGCCGCTGCCGGTCACCTATTCGTGGGCGGGCAGTACGCTGTCCAAGGATCCGGGCGACGGGACGGGGTCGCAAGCGCTGGCCACGGGGGTGCAGGTGCAGCAGTTCAGCTATTTCGACACCACGGACACCGCGATCCTCACGTCGAACCTCGCGGCCAATCTCGCCAACATTCGGCGGGTGGCGATCACCATGACGGCGAAATCGACGGCGCCGAATCCCTGCAATGCCCGCAGCTTCACGGTGACGACCTACGTCCGGCCGAGGAATCTCCCGTGACGACGACCGGCCGACCGCGGAACCTGAGTGACGGAGGGAGCAAGACTATGACGCGACTTCAAGCACGGCACCTGCTGAGAGCCGAACACGGCTACGCTTTGGTCCTCTCCCTTCTCATCTTGCTGGGCTTCTCGGTCTTGGGCCTCACGCTGGTGACCCTGGGCACGACCGAGGTCGCGTCGTCGGCGAGCTGGAAGGACTACAGCAAGGCGTTCTACGCCGCCGACGGCGGGCTCGAGTCGGGGGTGGTCGGATTGCGGGCGCTCTTGGTGAGCAGCCCCACGCCGTCGGGTGCGCAGCTCGCCGCGATCACGGCGCCGTCGATCTCGACCCCCGGCCTTAGCTTCAACACCTATGCGGTGCAACAGCTCAACACAACGCCGTTTGCGATGCAGTTCGCGACGGGACCCTATGCGGGCCTGTCCGGCCACTCGACGGACTACCAGGTCACCGCGCAAGTCGTCGGACAGGGAGGCGCCCGGACGACCCTCGCCCAGGTCCTTCAGTATGTCCAGGTGCCCCTCTTCCAGTTCGGGATCTTCTACGGCAAGGGCGTGGACTTGGAACTCCGCCCCGGCCCGGCCATGACCTTTAACGGGAAGATCTTCGCCAACAGCAACATCTACATCGCGGCCGGCACCACCCTGAAGATTACCCAGAGCCTGAAGACGGCCGGCAATATCTACCGAGAGATCAAGTCCGAATCATCCACTCCGAACTACAACGACCCCCAGATCGCCGATGCCAGTGGGACCCTGCAGACCCTGAACTTCGATCACACGTACAAGCCGGGGTTCGGCTCCACATGGTCGTCGCCGAGCGCCTGGGCGCAACAGGCGAACACGACCTTCGGGAAACAGGTCCAAGACAGCGCGATGGGGGTGGCTCAGATCATTCCGCCCCTTCCGGGCCTGTTCAGTAACCCATCTAATCCCGATGTCGTGGCCCACGGAATGATCGAGCTGCCCCAAGTGGCCGATTCGTCGGCCCTCAAGGCGGCCAAGCTCTACTCCCAGGCCGGCCTTCGGATCGTCGATGGGGCTGCCACCGATTCAGGAAACGCTTCGGTCACCCTGCCGCCTGGCGCGGTCACCTCGACGAGCTTCTTTGATGCCCGGGAACAGCGCACGATGACGGTCACCCAGGTCGACGTGGCGAAGTTGAAGGCCGGCGGGGCGCTCCCGGCGAACGGGATCCTCTACGTGGCCTCGTCCTCGAGCACCCCGGGGCAGGCAGTCCGTCTGGTCAACGGCTCCTCGCTCCCGAGCCAGGGGTTGACCGTGGTGTCCCAGAACCCGGTCTACATCGCGGGGGATTACAACACGGCGAAGAACGGGCCGGACGGGAACCACCCGCCGGCGGCCGTCATGGGCGATGCCGTCACCGTCCTCTCCAACGCGTGGATGGCGAACGGTTACGACGCCAAGGGGGACCTGGCCTTCCAAAACCGCGCGGCCTCGGCCACGACCGTGAACGCTGCCATCGCCACCGGACCCAGTGCGGAGTCGACCATGGGCAATGACAACGGCAAGGCGAACAACCTCGTCCGCCACCTTGAGGATTGGACGAACCAGACGTACACCTACAGCGGCTCCATGGTCGCTCTCTGGCACAGCCAGCAGGTCACGGGAGCTTGGCGGTGCTGCGGCGCCACGAGCAATTACTACTACGCACCGCCGACCCGGGTCTGGAGCTACGACACGCTGTTCGACACCTCCGACCCGCCCGGAACGCCGTCCGGGGTGGTCATGCAGAAGGGCCGCTGGAGCCGAAGCTAGGGGACACCGATGGCACTATTGCGCGACGATCGAGGCATGACGCTCATCGAAGTGATGATCGCGATCACGATTCTCGTGGTCGGGATCCTCGCGCTGATGAATACGGTCACGACCGGCTATCTGGACGTGGCGTTCAGCGGAGGCGAGTCGACCGCGACGGCGGCCGCGAGGCAGCTCTTCGAGCAGCTGAAGAATCAACCGTTCAATCCGGGACCCGCCAGCGGTTCTGATACCCCGTCTCTCGGGGTGACGCGGTCGTGGACGATTGCGCCGGTCGGGGCGACGACCTCGCCCAACGCGCTGGCGCGCATTACCCTGACGGTGACGTGGCCGACCGGGTCGGGGACCACCCAGAGCACCACCTTCGAGACGTTGCGAGCACAGTGCTCGGGCAACTGCTGAGGCTCCCTTCGAGAGGAGCGACCCAGCGGGTCGTGGCATCAGAACGGTCACGGCAACACCGCCGCTGACGACGGAAGCGGTGGTGGAGGCGACGGTGGATGGACGCCGGGACCACGCGCCAAGCGATCGTACGCCGCGGACGGTACCGTCCTGCACGCGAGCGTCGAGGCCGCTCCTGGCGCTCGTCGTGTCTCACGCGGGGGTGGGATTAGGGCGCACGCCAGCCTAGAGCCCGCACCTCGTGTGCATCCCTCGGATGCGACCTGCCAACTCGTCCAGAACCGCCTCCTGCGCGGGCATCCGGATGCCGCCGACGATCGCTTCTGACCGCTCCACTGACATTAGACCGTCGCGCAGGTCATCGCGTTTCGGTGGTCCTCACGTTGACCGAGCACCGCCCATCGATCAGATTTTCGTGGATGCACGACGGTGAAGAGTCGGACGCTACCGCCACGCCCGAGCCGGTGACCGCGACGTGATCAACGAGGAGCCGCCCGATGAACCCGAAATGGCTCGTCAGGACCGTGAGATGCCTGGTCGTGCTCGCCCTTATTTGTGGAGTGGAGCCCGCCCTCGGCCAGGGCCCGCCCAGGGGGCAGGCGGTTGGGTTGCGGAGCATCATGCGGGCGAGAGTTGGGCGGTGGGGGCCGACGTGACGCACTGGGAAGAGAACGCGGGCTCAGAGCCCCTCGTGCTGTCGCGGCTGGCGTGCCCAAGGGGGCTCACTAAGCGGCGCCAGGCGGCGGATTTCCGTGTTACGTCTCCGGGCGTCTCGGGACACGACGTCGAGCGGTGACGCGGCTCGTCTCACCCACCTTGTCGGGCGCGAGCCGAACCAGATCATACCCGAGCGCCCTCGAGAGTGCTATGATCGGTGGGCGGATGGACGCCCGCGAGATCGAGCGTCGAGCCTACTCCTCGGTCGCCTGTCACCGCTGAGCGCGGTCGCCGCCCATCCCTTCAGTCCAAACAGCGATGGACGACACGGCGCGCTGGGTCCTTCTGGTCGTGGTAGCGTCCGCACTCCCCCTCCTGGGCTTGCTTTGGCTCTTCGGTGACAGGGTGAAGCGAGAATGGCGGCTACGGCAGTGGCGGAGGCGGTGGAAGGGCACGGGCTACCCTCGCTGGGGCCGGTGAGAACGAATGCGAGAGCGCTCCCCGCTGAGCCCCCGACACCGCTCGAACGCGAGCGATCCCAGACGTGCCACGACGGCCGAGATGACTTGAGCCCGGCGTACCAGAGGCCCCGGGGGGCGCCATTCGGCGGCGTGGCGTCGGCAGATCCCCGCATGGCGGCTCAGGAGAAAGTCGGCCTCGAGATCTGCTGCATCGGGTGTCTCAACCCGCCTGGACGCGGGAGCGTCGCCAACGCCAAGCCGTGAGCCGGGTCGGGTGAACCCCTCGGGGGACGCAAGAGAGCCCCGCGCCGCCGTAGGAGGTGGTTCCCTCCGAGAACGGATCCCGGCAGCGTCGGGGCTCGGGAAGAGGTGAGCCCGCGGGCAGTCACCCCCCCCGGCCACAGAGCGTACCGCCCCCGGCACGATGGTGCAAGCCGACGCCGACCTCGACGGTTCATCCCGCACGGGCCGACCGTGGGGTTCGGGCCTTTATTGCCACTCGATGCAGGGGTCGATGACGCGGTACAGACGCCCGGCCCAGGCGGCTCCCGCACGAACGTATTCGCACTGCTCCCTCGTCTCAAACGGGCCAACCTCGTACCACGCCTTGTCGAGGAGCTCGGGCAAGGTCGAGACCTGGACCCAGAAGCCCCACGCGAGCAGGATCCGCGCCAGAAATCTCATCGCACCCTGGCGCCACAGGGTGGCGTAACCCGCGGGGATCCCACTTCCGTAGAGCGGGTATCCACACCCAGGCGCCGCTTGTAATGTCCCCACGCGCGTCCTCGAGGTCAAGACCCATGAGCCAGGATCCCCCGCCGTATGTGAAGCCCGATTGGTTCACGAGCCGGGTCCTCAACCCGTTGCTCATGCGATTCGGCAGGGTCCCTGGCTTAGCCGTGCGCGGTCGGACCAGTGGACGATGGCGCACCGTCCCCGTCAACGTGCTCGAGCTCGATGGCCAGCGCTATTTGGTGGCGCCACGGGGCGAGACCCAATGGGCACGCAACCTGCGGGCGACCGGCCGGGGTGAGATTCGCTGGCGCTCGCGCACCGAGGCCTTCCAGGCCAACGAGGTTCTCGACAAGGAGAGGCCGCGCGTGATCGAGGCCTACCTGGCCCGCTGGGGCCGCCAAGTGAAGCGCTATTTCGACGCGTTGCCGGATCCAGCCGATCACCCGGTGTTCCGTATCGAGCGGCTGTAGGCGGCCGCCGTCGTCGCCGGAGCCTCCGAGCTTTCGGCGGTCTCCCGTGGCCACATTGGGGACCCCATCGCACGGGCACTCTGAGTTCTGGGCGAAGCGAGCGCAGGGCGGCCGCCCGCACCCCTCCTCGGGCCGCTCTTGATCGCGAGGGCGCCGGCCCGGGTTGCGCGCTGAGTCGGCGGGACCAACGACAGGCGCAGGCGGCGCTCGAGGCCTACGAGAGCCGGTCTTCGAGGATCTGCATGATCTCGAAGGCTAGGCCGCCCGGCGAGCGGAAGAAAGCGAGCTTGCGCCGGCCGAAGCCTGCGCTAATCTCCCGGGGCTCGACGAGGACCTGGGCGCCCAGCGCCTTGATGCGCTGATACTCCGTCTCGAGATCGTCCACTTCGTAGACGGCGTGCGTGAGTCCCGGTGGGACGCCCCCCTCGATCCGATCCTCAAAGATCGTCTTGGGGAAGAGGAGCATCCTGACGCCGCCAAGCCGGAGAATCGCATACTCGAGGGAGGTCCCCTCGCCCGCGTCGAAACGCTCCCGGAGGACGACTTTGGCGCCCACCCGCCGGAGGAAGTCCACCTCTTCCTCGAGGTTATCGGTCTTGATGCCGATGTTCCAGAGCCCCTTAATCATCCTGGCCCCTCCCCGGGGCATGGTTCAGCCATGGGGTGACTGACACGGAATCGACCGTCAGGGCGGCACTAGTCAACGATCGCTTGGTAGACGAGCTGCTTGAAGAGCTTCCGGTGATAGACGCGCAGCGCACCCGGGGCCTGGGTCATGAGGATGCCGATCAGCTCCTCCTTCGGATCAATCCAGAAGTAGGTGCCCGCAAAGCCACCCCACATGTACTCGCCGGGCGATCCGGGGGCCCCTGCGAGGCCCGCTTCCCGCCGGACGGCGAAGCCGAGGCCAAAGGTGTAGCCCGGCGTCCCGAGGAGCAGTTCGCCGGGCGTGAGCACCGCGTCGAGCTTGCCCAGGTGATCCGCGGTCATGAGGGCCACGGTGCTGCGGCTCAGCACGCGCACACCGTCAAGCCGGCCACCATTGAGCAGCATCTGGGCAAAGCGGAGGTAGTCGGCGGCGGTGGAGACCCCACCCGCGCCCCCGGAATCGTTATTCGGCGCGGCCGTCACGTCGATGAGCCTGATCGGGTTGCCCGTCGCCGGATCGGCTGGAGAGGGCTGGGCGAGCCGGGCGAGCTTGTCCTTCGGGACGAAGAAGCCGGAGTCGCTCATCTTGAGCGGTGAGAACAGACGCTCCTGGAGGAACTGCCCGAGCGTCATGCCCGAAATCGCCTCGACCACGCGGCCGAGCACGTCCGTGGACAGGCTGTACTCCCACACCGTCCCGGGCTGATGCGCGAGCGGGACAGTCGCGAGGCGCTCGACCTCCTCGGCAGGAGTCAGGCGCCTGATGTCGAACGGGAGACCGTCCGACGGGGCGAGTCCGGCCTTGGCGTAGGCCTCCTTCACGGGGGCGTTCGCCGTCAGTTCACCATATGCGAGGCCCGAGGTATGCCGGAGCAGATCCTGGATCGTCATCTCCCGCTCCGCGGGGACGAGTGCGTAGGTGACCTTGCCGGAGACGGGATCAATCTTCTGGACGCTGACCTGCAGCTTCGCGAGCGGCGGGAGAAACTTTGAGACCGGGTCCGTGAGGACGGCCCGACCGTCCTCGAGCAGCATCATCGCCGCCACCGAGACGAAGGGCTTGGTCATCGAGTAGACGCGGAAGATCGTGTCGTTTCTCATCGGGGCACCGGTCGCGGGGTCACGCAGGCCGAAGCTCTCGAAATACGCGACCCGGCCCTTGCGGGCGACCAGGGCGACCGCGCCGGGGAGCTTCCGCTTCTCGATCTCGCTCCGGAGGATTCGTCCGATGCGGTCGAGACGGTCCGCCGAGAATCCGACCTGCTCTGGTGCCGCCGACGGAAGCAGCTGCGCGAAGGCAGTCGTGGCGGCGAGGGCGACAACAGCGCACACGGTGAGGCTGGCACGGCGTCTCATGGAGCGCCTCCTGTCAGGAAAAGGAAATCGGGGAACGAATCCTAGCCCCGCCCCTCATCGCCTGTCAATTCAGCTTGCTCGGGCCTCGTGCCCGTGCCGACCGCATCGTCCTGACCACCGAGAAGCGAACCGACCGCTTCCTGCGTGTCGCCGGGAGGCCGCTCAAGGAGCGGATCGCCTGGTACGGCCCGATCGTCCTGAACACACAGAAGGAGCTGCGCACCGCGTTCCGGGAGTACGAGCAGGGGACGTTCGTGAAGCACGCCCGGCGGTAGGCTTCCGCGCAGCTTCGCCCAGAGCCCCGACCGCCGAAGGGCGAAAGACACGCCCGGACGGGCGGCGCGCGCGAGCTCCGCTCGTCCGTGCCGCGACCCTCCGGTTCGGCCCGTCCAGTGCCCCGCCTGGGTCGACCCACCGGCCGGTCAGCAACCGGCACGGCGCCGCGCGTCACGTGAATCGCGTGCCCGAGCCGTCGCATCCCACAGAGGAGGACGGCGGGCCGAGGTCTAAGCCGGGCGCCAGTCTTTCACGATGCGGCATGGGACTGCTGTTCGATGCGCAGAGGGAGGCCTCACGGTGGGCAGGGGCTTGGGTGTTTGGGGGAAGCTGACGGCCGGCACGCCTCCAAGATGGGTCGCCCTCCTGCTGTGGGTGGTCGTGGCGGTGTGGGCGGTGCTCGAGACAGTCCGGCGGTGAGGGCGGTTGCGGTGAGGGCGGTTCTGGGGGATTGACGCTGGTGGTGTGATGCCGGAGCTCACGCTGACCAAGGCGGCGGACGTCTGTCGGCCCTCCGGCTCCTGCCGGAGACGGTGGCTGCCGGTGCCGCCGTGCTCGCCGTCGGTCGCCGAGCTGGCTCTACGTCTTCAGGGGGCCGGCTCGACGCGTCGCACTGCGTGCCGGATCGAGCGGCAAGGGCGGGCGCCGACGAGGGCTCGGACGCGACCCGAGAAGAGCCTTCCAAGCTGGGCGCCGGATCAGAGCATCCGGCGCCGGCGAGCGCCAAGGGAGCCTTCCGGGAGACCGCGCCCTTGCCGAGCATCCGTTGCTCGCGGAGGGGGCGATGTCGCAGGCCTGGGGTGCGACGGGCTCACGGGGCGCCGCGGGCTCGAGAGACAGCGGGCGGCTGGACGGACGAGACGGAGGAGCTGAGGGGGAGCCGCCGGCAGCGGCGCACCCCGTCGACGTGCGCCGGCTCAGAGCCCGCGTGACCGCACGCGGAAGTCGACGTTTTCGCGCACCCACTTCCAGAGGCGCGTCTGGTCGGCCGGCTCCGACCCTGGCGTGAGTTGCTGACGCCAGCCCCCCATCACCTCGGCCTCGACCGTCCAGAACCTGATCCGCTGCCGATGGACGTACTTCCGCCAGTTGTCGTCGACCTTGGGGCTCGCGTAGATCAGCCGCAGCGTCAGGTTCTTGGAGAGGAACTCCAATGGGCTGAGATCGATCTGCCGGTACAGCGCTCCCGGATCGTCTTTGACCGGTTGGACGGCGACGTCAGGAATGCCGTCGCTGACGATCATCACCGTGATCGGGCTCAGGACCAGATTGCGTTCCTTGGCGATCCTGGCCACCTGGGCGAAGAAGACGTTGAAGTCGGTGAGCACGTCGGCGGGGGCAGACCACTTCCGGAGATCCGCCTCGATCTGGGTGATGTCCTTGCCGACGAAGTCATGGATCGGCCGAAAGGCCTTCGGTTCGCTCATTTCGCGGCCACCGATGCCGGCGACAAACAACTCGCGCGGCCGGCGAAGGCCGCCGAGTCCGTTGAGGCGGCCGTAGAGGTAATAGGCGAGAAAGCTCATCGCGTGGTCGTACTCCCGGCGGAATGACCCGCTCGTGTCGACGCCGACGAAGAGCGTCTCGCGAGACTTCCCGTCCGGCGTCTGCGCGGCGATGGGCGGGGCCGCGGCCAGGAGCGTGCCGGCGACCAGCGCCATGGCGACGAGGCGCTGCCGCGGCGTCATAGGTTCCCCTGCTTCCGCGGCTGGAGCTGCAGGCCGGCGAGGACCTCGCGCGTCTCCATCGCCTCCTTGAGCCCCCGGAACGGCAGGCTGAAGAGGGGGCGTCCCGTCAGCAGCACCATGGCGAAGTTCAGGGCCGCCGCGATGAGATGGAGGACGGGCAGGGCGAGGTACTCGAGCAGCTGGTCGCCTCTCTCGTGCAGCCAGCCGATCTCACGCTTGAAGTCCTCGAGCGGCGCGCGCCACCAGGCGGCCGGCGCGGCCGCCTGCGGCGTCATGACCCCCCGTGTGTCCTGCGTCTCCATCGGCTGCCGGGAGATGAAGGCGAGCAGCGGCGGCGTCCCGTAGCGCCCGAACAGGAACCACGTCATGCCCCGCACGCCGACCCATCCAAAGGTCGCCAGGCTCAGGGTGAAGACGATCCCGGGCCGGAACTTGTCGCCGGTCTGCTGGGCGATCCAGGGCGTGATCGCATCGACCAGCTCGCGGTAGAGGAACATGACCTCGAAGATCATGACGAACAGCTCGACCAGGACGATCTGGACGAGGAACTTGAACTCCCGCTTCTTGACCGCGTCGGTCAGCGCCTGGACGCACGCGAAGCTGCCCATGATCAGCAGAAGCAGGAAGAACCAGAGGACCGGCCCGGCGAATCGGGACACCTGCTCGACGCCGGCCATGTCGGCCAGCACCTCCGACACGGTGGCGAACAGCGTGTAGGTGAAGATCGTCGTCTCGAGCATGCACCAGAAGACGAGCATCACGAAGGCGATCCAGGGCACGCCGGGCTGGAAGTACTGGTTGGTCATCCGGCCCGTCATCGTGAAGGGCATGAGGACGAGCTGGTGCAGCGCCTCGAGGACGAGCTTCACGGCGAGCCTCGCGAGCGAGAATACCCAGCCGGCGACGACGGCCGTCATCCGAAACACGCCGACCCAGTAGAGCCAAACCGCGCGCGCGCCCTCCCACCATGTCATCAGCATCGCCGAAACGAAGGCAATGCGTCGGGACCGAAACGGGAGCGTGTAGATCGAGAGCTGCGTACACCAGATCGCGGCGATACCGAGGAGGACGGGGAACAGCAGAAAGAGATACTTCCCCGCCGCGGTCCACCCCGAGGAGGAGTTGATGATCACATCGATTAGCTGCCGCTCCAGGCGGGGGATCCAAATGACCGGCGCAAAGAGCAACTGGGCGATCTCCCGCCACTGTTCCGGAACTGTCCCGACCATCTGCTCAAACATTCCGGCCTCCTTCGGCGGAGAGGGAACGACCCGGCGGTCGTGGTGAGCGTCAAAATGTCCTGCGAAGTCGAGTGTCAGTGCAGCCCCCGTGCCAGCCGGGCGTGACACCCACTACCTCTTCTTTTCAAGGACTTCCGAGGAACCCGTGATCCCGCCCCGACACATTGGACGTCGGAATCCTGACGCTTGTCGACGAAGTGGCCCTGCGGGCTCGGAGCGTCTCCTCCTGCGGGAGAGCCGGGCGACCCCCCGATTCCCCGCGGAGGTGGGGCGGCTCTGACCTCGTGGCCCGGGGGTTCGGCCAAGGCGGGGACGGGGTCCGAGGAGGGCGCGGCGGATGCCGGTCGAATTCGTCCCGTGGCGCCGGGAGGGGTCCGAGGCGTGTCGGGATCGTTACCGGGGTCCCCGGTATCTTGGGGCGGTCCGAAGCGCGACGACCCGCCGCTCCCCCTACCGTGGGCACCGGGCGCCCTCGGCATGCGGCGCCCGGCGGGCCGCGGCTGTCGGGACGACTCCGACTATTCGAGCGACGCGCCCGCTTCGCGCCGACGCCGTGGCTCACGCGTCTGGCGGCGACCCGGATGCCCAGGGGCGGGCACCGGCAGTTCGGCGTCGACGGACGCTACTATCGCAGCTCGTCTCGAAGGGCCCTGACGCCGGGGACCCCGCGTGTGAGGTCGGCGGCGCGGGTCTTGGTCTTGGCGTCGGGCGTCTTGCCCAACAGAGTCACCACGCCATTGTCGGAACGCACCTTGATGTCGGCGTCCTTGAGCCCCCCGTCCTTCTCGAGACGCCCCTTCACCGCCTTTTGAATCTCGTCGTCCTTCAGGTCGACCGACTTCCGCTGCACCTCCGGGACGACTTGCAGGGCGTTGCTGACGGACTTCACCCCGCCCACACCTTTGGCGACCTCTTCCGCCGCGATCCGTTCCGCGACGGTCGCCACCTTGCCGCGCAGGATGACGACGCTGCCCTGCGTCTCTACCGTAATGTGCCGGGCCTTCACGCGTTTGTCCTTCACGAGCGCCATCTTCGTCTTCGTCGTGAGCCATGAGTCTTTCATCACCTGGCCGGCGCCAGCGTCGGCCGGCTTCGTCGGCTCCTCGACCCGGGCGGCCGGGCGAGCGTCGGCGGTCCTCGCCTGGGCGGGGGACGGGGCGGGCGACAGTGCAAGAGCGACCACGGTCAGGAACGGAAGCACTGATGTCATAGCGTCAGCTCCTCCCTTGTGCTGCGGGGCCTTGGTGGAGCACGGCGGCAGTGCGCCGGCTCCTCCTCCACCCCATCGTAACGCGCCTCTCCCGTCTGGGCGAATTCCGGTCGGGCTCGCGGGGAGGGCGCGCCGTGGCCCTGAGCGGTCCGGGATCCCCTCGTCGGAACGGTCGCTTGTGCGGAGCGCGGGCGCACGATGCTCTCGCGCTCGCCTCGTCCGCCCTGCCCCGGCGCGCACTCGGCGAGGACGTGTCGACCAGCTGGTCGGTTACCTTTGCCCTTCCCCGCCCGAGGACTATCATGAGGGGAGCGGCATGAAGACGCGGCAGCGCGTGGCTCGCGGGTCTCACACGCCGTTCGCGGCGTGACGCCGCGGTCGCCCGCCCCGAGAGGGCGCGCCTCGGGGGCGCCCAGGACGTCACCCCGCTCCACGGGCCCTCCGTCAGCGCGCGGGCGGGCCGAAGAGGCCGCGCACGCCCTCGCCCAGCTGGGACGTGAGTTGGTCGGAACCCTCGATCTGGACCGGGTCACCCACCTCGTCGTCGACGCGGTGCTGCGGCTCTGTCACAGCCGGGCCGCCGCCCTCTATGAGCGAGACCGGGGTACGGGAGCGCTCCGGTGCCTGGCCGTCGCGGGGGGCGGCGACGCGCGACGGTGGATCGGGAAGGTCCTCGCGGCCGGCGACGGCGTCGTCGGTCGCGCGGTGATCGAAGGGCGGACCGTGTGGTCGCCGGACTTTCTCGCCGATCCCCGCATCGTCGTGCCTGATTGGTTGCGTGAGCGCGCCAAGGCGACGGGCCACCGGGCGGTGGTCGGCGTGCCCCTGGTGGTCCGGGGCGAGACGGTCGGTGCCCTGAGCCTGGGCGACGTCGCCAGGCGACGGATGACCGAGACCGAGGTCCGGCTCCTCTCCGCCTTCGCCGACCAGGCGGCGCTGGCGCTGGACAACGCGCGGATGTTCGCGGAGACCACGGCGCGTCTGCGAGAGACCGAGACACTCCTCGAGGTGGCGCGGGCGTTCTCGTCCCCGCTCCCGGTGCAGGAGGCCATGCGCCACGTCACCGCGGCCGTCGCACGGAGGTTTGGCGCCGACATGGCAGGCGCGTACTTCCTCGACGCCACGAAAGAGCTCCTGGTCCCCCTCGCCGGGTACCACGTCCCGACGGACCTCGTGTCGACCTTGCTCCAGACCCCCTTTCCGATCTCGCGGTTCAAGATCC
>Ga0209267_1002283_pt1 | contig 12491 bp, 9 predicted proteins | sample GraSoiAngelo_137_FD_185894 | JGI IMG/M metagenome (GOLD analysis project Ga0209267, IMG submission 185894) | Grasslands soil microbial communities from the Angelo Coastal Reserve, California, USA - 14_0929_09_30cm (SPAdes) (version 2) | ecosystem: Environmental > Terrestrial > Soil > Grasslands ... | reverse complement strand
CCGTCTGCCACGGGTCGGGCACCAGGCCCGGCACCGGACCAAAGACCTGTCCCACCTGCCACGGAGTCGGCGAGTTGCGGATGACGCAGGGGTTCTTCCAGATCTCCCGGACCTGCGGCCAGTGCCAGGGAACCGGCAAGGTCATCACCGACCCGTGCATGACTTGCCGCGGGGCGGGCAAGGTCGAGACCGAAAGCGTGCTCACCGTGAAGGTGCCGCCGGGGGTCGATACCGGGACCCGGCTCAAGCTCACCGGCGAGGGTGAGTCGGGGGAGCGGGGCGGCCCTCCGGGAGACCTGTACGTGGTCGTGCACGTCCAGGAACACCCGATCTTCATCCGCGAGGATACCGAGGTCATCTGCGAGGTCCCGATCAGCTTCACCCAGGCGGCGCTGGGCGCGACCATCGACGTGCCGACGCTCGATGGGAAGGTGAAGATGAAGATCCCGTCCGGCACGCAGAGCGGCAAGGTGTTCCGGCTGCGCGGAAAGGGCATCCCGCACCTCAACGGCTACCAGCGCGGCGATCAGCACGTGCGCGTGACCGTCGAGGTGCCGGAGAAGCTGACCAAGAAGGAGCGTGAGCTGCTCGAGCAGTTCGCCTCCCTCGCCGGCGAGGACGCCCACCCGCAGTCGAAGTCGTTCTTCGCCAAGGTGCGCGAGCTGTTCGGATCCGAAGAGTCGGAAGAGGAAGCGACCGGATAGCCGGCCTCCCTGCATCTTACGCCTCGATCGCGTAACCTCCTGCGCGACCGTGGCGTAAGGACTGAATGGGACCGACGGACGAAGAGCTGATGTCGGCCTACGTGGCGGGCGATGCCCGGGCGTTCGAGAAGCTCTTCGCCCGGCTGGCGCCCCGGGTGCACGCGTTCTTCCGGCGCTCTTTCCGGGACGAAGGAGTGGCCGACGATCTGCTGCAGGTGACCTTCATGAAAGTGCATCGCGCCAGGGTGCAGTACCGGCCGGACCTCAAGCTCGGTCCCTGGCTGTTCGCGGTCGCCGCCCGCGTCCGCGTCGACGAGCTGCGCCGCCGTTTTCGCCTTCCCGAGGACGCCGACGAAGACGTGATCGCGCGGGCTGATGCACAGCCGCAGCCGGATCCGCCGCTCGACACGGACGTGAAGGACGCGGTGCGTGCTGCCCTCGATGCCTTGCCGGAATCGCAGCGCACCGTCATCCACCTGCATCGGTACGAGGGAATGACCTTCGCCGAGATCGCGGCCGTCCTTTGTTCCACGCAGGGCGCGGTGAAGCTGCGCGCCTTCCGCGGTTACGAGACGCTGCGTCAGCGGCTCAAGGGGCTGCTGTGAGCGTCTGCGACGATCTGCGAGCGAACGCCGCGGGAATCGCGGCACTGCCTGAGGGCGACCCCGATCGCGAGGCCTTTTTCGCCCATGCCCGCGGGTGCTCCGGCTGCATGGAGGCGCTGCAGGAGGGAGAAAAGCTGGTCGCCGCGCTGGCGCGCGCAGAGCTGCCGCCGCCTTCATCCCGCGCGCTCCGCCGAGCATCCGCGCCGATCCTCGCCGAGCTGACCCCGTCGCGGTGGGGTCTGCGCGCCGCGGCGGCGGTGGCCGCCTTCGCCATTCCGGTCCTCTTCTCAAATCACCGCGATCTGGAAGGTTGGGCGGCCGCCTTCCTGGTCCTCGCGCTCGCCACCACGTTGAGCGCGACCGCTGGAGCGCTCCGCGCCGGCGCCTGGGTCGCGCTCGCCGCCTCCGCGGGCTTCGCCATCGCTGCGGGCGGCATCCCCGGATTTGCCGACACGGAGCCGGGGCTCGCCACGCGCGTCGGAGTCGACTGTCTCCTGCTGGAGCTGGCTGGCGGCGCGGTCGCCACCGCGCTGGTGCTGTGGAGGGCCGGGGCGACCGCCGCCTTCCCCGCTGCGACTGCGGCCGCAGGCGCCCTCGCGGCGCAGGGGGCGCTCCATCTCGCCTGCACGGCGCATGCGCAGGCGACTCATCTCTGGGTATTTCACGTCGGCGGCGTCGCGGCGGCGGCGTTCGCGGGCTGGATGCTGCAGAGGCGCGTCGTCTACCTGAGCAGCGTCCGGAGCTGATCGTCCGGCGGCAGACGGCCTCGATCAGTGCGAGAGGATGGGAAAGCGCGGACGCTGCGGGGCCGCGCGAAGGGCGCCGAGCTGTTGCGCCGGCCCCTCCGCGCCTGCGATGCCGCCGACCAGGTCGTAGTCGCCCGCCTGCTCGATCTCGACGCGCACGATTTCGCCGGCGCTCGCCTGACCGCGGTTGACGTACACCTTGCCATCGATCTCCGGCGCCTGTCCCATCCAGCGGCCTTCAAGGAGAAGATCCGTCTCCTCCGAGACCCCTTCGATGAGGACGTCGATGGCGCGCCCGACCAGCCGCTGCTGGTGCGCCTTGCTGATCTTGCGCTGGATGCCGAGCAGCTTCTTCTGCCGCTGCGCCTTGACGCGCTGGGGGAGCTGGCCGTCGAGAGCGAAGGACTCCGTTCCTTCCTCGCGCGAGAACTGGAAAACCCCCACCTTCTCGAAGCGCATCTCCTCGACGAAGTCGCAGAGCTCCTGGAACTGCTCCTCGGTCTCGCCCGGGAAGCCGACGATGAAGCTCGTGCGGAAGGTCAGGTCCGGCACGCGGTCGCGAAGCCTGCGTACGAGTCTGCGCACCCACGCGGAATCGCGGCCGCGCTTCATCCTGCGCAGGACCGGATCGCTGATGTGCTGCAGCGGCATGTCCAGATAGCGCGCCAGGTTGGGCTGCTTCGCCAACGCGTCGATCAGCGCGTCCTGGAAGTCGCGAGGATATGCATAATGCAGTCGAATCCAGCGCGCGGGCAGGTCCGCGAGGGCCTCGAGCAGATCGTGCAACTTCGGGCGGTGGGGAAGGTCGTGACCGTACGCGGTCAGGTCCTGCGCGACCAGGTTCAGCTCCACGGCTCCTTCGGCGACGAGCCGCTGCGCCTCCGCCACGATGTCGGCGATGGGCCGGCTGCGCTGCAGGCCGCGCAGCTTGGGGATGATGCAGAAGGTGCACTTGTTGTCGCAGCCCTCGCTGATCTTCACATACGCGGTCCAGCGCGGCATGGAGTTGCGGCGCGGCGTGCGGCTGTCCGCGATGTAATCCGGGTCCGGAATGACCGCGCGATCGCGCTCGCCCTTGAGGATCTGCGCGATCCGGGGATACGCGGAGGTGCCGACGAAATAATCGACCTCGGGCATCTCCTGCTGCAGCACGTCCGCGTAGCGCTGGGTGAGGCAGCCGGCCACGACCAGCGCCTTGCACCGGCCGGTCTCCTTGAGCTGCGCGTGCTCGAGGATGGCGTCGATCGACTCCTGCTTTGCTTCTCCGATGAAGGCGCAGGAGTTGATCAGGATCACCTCCGCCTCGCGGGCGTCGTCGACCAGCTGGTATCCCTCGTCCAGCAGGCTGCCGAGCATGACTTCGCTGTCCACCCGGTTCTTCGGGCAGCCGAGCGAGAGCAGGTACAGCGAAGGCTGTGCTGGAAGGGCGGTCTTGTTCATCGGTGCTGCAAAGGGCCCGTATAACAGACCGCGCCCCGGAATCCAGCCCGCGCGTGTGCGCCTTTCGGCTACAGCGTACCGGGCTCGCCTGCCGAAGCTATCGTATTTCGCGGCCGCGGCGCCCTTCGACGGATCGTCGGCCGGAACCGTCAGTCCCGAAAATTCTCGAATCCCAGATCCACCTTCAACTCGTCCTGCTTGCCGCGCACCATCTGGATCACTGCCTGCAGATCGTCGCGGCTCTTGCCGGAGACGCGGACGGCGTCGCCCTGGATCGATCCCTGGACCTTGAGCTTGCTGTCCTTGATCGCCTTGACGATCGCCTTCGCTTTCTCCGTCTCGATCCCCTGCACGAAGCTGAGCACCTGCGAGACGTGCTTTCCGCTCTGCTCGAGGGCTCCGTACTTGAGCCCGCGCAGCGGGACGCCGCGCTTGGCCATCTTCTCCACCAACACCGCGCGCGCGGCCTCCAGGCGCTGCTCCGTGGTGCTGCGGATCTTCAGCCCCTTCTCCGGCGCGGCGATCTTCTCCAGCGACGTCTCCGTCCCCTTGAAGTCGTACCGTTGATCGATCTCCTTGCGGGCTTGCTGGAACGCGTTGTCGACTTCCTGCTCGTTCACCTTGCTGACGATGTCGAAGCTCGGCATGTCACATCTCCAGGACGACCGGCAGCACCATCGGCCGTTTCTCCAGGCCCTTCCTCCAGACGGAGCGCACGGCTCGGCGGAGGGCCTCTTCCACCATTCCGTGATCGGTGCGCTGGGCGGGAGCGAGCTCGGCGAGCGCGTCGAGCGCCGCCTGGCGCGCCTGCGCCAGCCGCGATTCGTCGAGGCCGGCGACGCCTTTTCCCAAGAGCTCCGGCCCGCGCACCACCTCGCCGCTCTTGTGATCCAGGACGCAGAGGCAGACCAGCATGCCGGTCTCGGCGAGAAGCTGGCGGTCCCGCAGCGCGACCTCGCCGACGTCGGCGAAACCGCCCCGCGCGTCGAGGTACAGCCGGCCCGCGGACACCGCGTTCGGGACCACCGCGACGATCTCGTCCTTGCGCAGCTCCACCGCGTCGCCATCCTCCGCGATCACGCAGGCCAGGGGGCTCACGCCCGCCGCCTCCGCGGTGCGCGCGTGCGCTGCGAGCATGCGGTACTCGCCGTGGATGGGGACGAAGCTGCGCGGACGCACCAGGTCGATCATCATCCGCTGCTCGCCCTGGCAGGCATGACCGCTCGTGTGTACCAGCTCGGTCGAGCCCGTGCTGCTGGACATGACCCGGCATCCCCGTCGCATCAGATGGTCGATGATGTTGCCGAGGGTGCGGTCGTTGCCGGGGATCACGCGGCTGGAGAGGATCACCAGATCGTTCTTTTCCAGGTGCACCGTCGGATGCTCGCCGAGCGCCAGCCGGGCCAGCGCGCTGCGGGGCTCCCCCTGCGCCCCGGTGCAGAGGATCACCAACTCTCGCCCCGGGAAGTGGCCGGCGGCCTCGGGATCGACGAACGAGTCGGGCGGGCAGCGGATGTATCCGAGGTCGAGCGCCAGCCGGACGTTGGTCTGCATCGAGCGGCCGAGCAGGACGATCTTGCGGTTCTGCGCCAGCGCCGCCCGGACGACGCTCTGCGCGCGGTGGATGTTCGAGCCGAACATCGCCACCACGATGCGGCCCTTGGCCATCGGCCCCGCGAAGATGCGCATCAGCGACTCGCCCACCTCGCGCTCGCTGGCCGTGGTGCCCTCGCGCTCGGCGTTGGTGGAATCGGAGAGCAGGCACGCCACGCCGGTCTCGCCCAGCTCGGCGAAGCGCCGCACGTCCAGGAGCTTTCCGTCCACGGGACTCCAGTCGACCTTGAAATCGCCGGTGTGGATCACCAGGCCCGCCTCGGTGAGCAGGGCGTATCCGACCGCGTCGGGCACGCTGTGCGTGACCTGGAGGGGCTCGAAATCGATGTGGTTGCCGACCATGCCCATGGTGCGCGGCTCGACCGCATGCAGATCGGCGGCGATCCCCTGCTCGGCGAGCTTCTCCTTCACCACCGCCAGCGTGAACCGGGTGCCGCAGACCGTCGCTTCCGGGAATTCGCGCAACAGGTAGTGCAGCGCCCCGACGTGGTCCTCGTGCGCGTGCGTGAGCAGGATGGCATCGACCTTTCCCGCCGCCCTGAGGTACGCGAGGTCCGGAGCGATCACCTCGACGCCGAGCGCCTGCTCCGCGTTGGGGAACATCAGACCGCAATCGATCACCACCCGGTCGCCGCCCGACTCCACCACCATGCAGTTCATCCCGACCTCGCCGAGGCCGCCGAGCGGGATGATGCGGACCGGAGCGGGCGTGGATGGCACGGCGGGCATGGTAACGTTTTCGGGTTATGACTTCCTGCCCGTGTCCGATCCGCTCGCCAAGGTCCTGAACCCGCCGCAGCTCGAAGCCGTGCGCCACGGCGAAGGGCCCCTGCTCATCCTGGCGGGCGCCGGCTCCGGCAAGACGCGCGTGCTCACGCACCGCATCGCGTATTTGATGCGGGAACGCCTCGCGCGCGCCCCGGAGATCCTCGCGGTCACTTTTACCAACAAGGCGGCGGGAGAGCTCCGGGAGCGCGTGGAGAAGCTGGTCGGGCCGGACTCGCAGCGCCTCTGGGTGGCGACCTTTCACGCCGCGGGAGCGCGAATCCTGCGCCGCGAGGCCGAGGCGCTCGGGCTCACGCGGAGCTTCGCCATCTACGATGACGCGGACCAGCTGGCGGAGGCGAAGCGAGCCACCAGCGATCTGGGATTCGACGTCGGGACCGCGCGCCAGCACCTCTCCCGCATCGATCGCTGGAAGAACGCCGGCCTGCTTCCGCCGGACGTCCGGGTCGCCGAGTACGATGTGCCCGGCAGGACCGCGCTCAAGGTCTACCAGCGGTATCAATCCGCCCTGCAGGCCTCGAACGCGGTCGACTTCGGGGACCTGATCGTCAGGGTCGCCGAGCTCTTCCACAAGCGCCCGGATATCTTGAACATGTACGCAGGGCGGTTCCGGCACATCCTGGTGGATGAGTTCCAGGACACCAATCCGGCCCAATACCACCTGCTCCGCCTGCTCGCCTCCGTGCACGGAAATCTCTGCGTCGTGGGCGACGACGACCAGTCCATCTACCGCTGGCGCGGGGCCGAGGTGGACAACATCCTCGATTTCCCCAAGCACTTCAAAGGCACCAAGGTGGTGCGGCTCGAGCAGAACTACCGCAGCTCGGGCCGCATCCTCGCCGCGGCGCACGCGATCATCGAGAAGAACGAGCGGAGGGCGGAGAAGAAGCTTTGGACGGCGGCCGGGGAGGGCGAGAAGGTGCGCGTATTCGTTGCCGAGGACGAGCGCGACGAGGGCGGGCGGGTCGCCTCCGACCTCTACGCGGAGAACGCGCGCGGAACGTCGTATGCGGAGATGGCGGTCTTCTACCGCGCGAACGCCCAGTCGCGCGCGCTGGAAGACGCGCTGCGCGCGCGGCGCATCCCCTACCGGGTAGTGCGCGGGCGGTCGTTCTACGATCGGGCCGAAGTGAAGGACATCGCGGCATACCTGCGGCTCTGCATCAACCCGCGCTCCGACGGCGATCTGCTGCGCGTGATCAACACCCCGCCGCGAGGGATCGGCGATACCACCGTCGAGCACCTGCGGGCCTCCGCGAACCGGCAGGGGCTCTCGCTCTGGGAGGCGTTGAGCTCGGACGATCCGGAGATGCCGGCGAATGCGCGGACGAAGATCGCGCCGTTCAAGGCGCTGATCGAGAAACTGCGCGCGGGCGTGGCGGCGGATGACGGAGCCGCCAAAGCCATCGAGCGCGTGATCGCGGAGACCGGGTACGCGGATCGTCTGCGCCTCGAGGGGGAGGAGGGCGAAGAGCGCCTCGAGAACCTCCTCGAGTTGGTGGGTGCCGCGCGCGAATTCGACCGCGCGTGGGCGGGCGACACGGCCGCTCCGGCAGACACGATGCCAAGCGAAGCGCCGAGCTTGGAACCCAAACCCGTGGTCCCGAATCCGCTGACGCAAACCCGGGCCCAGTACCTCCGGGCCGTCCGTTCGGCCCCGGGGTCGCTGGGAAGCCCGCAGGCGTCAGACCATCCACCCGGCGACCGGCCCGACGCCCTCGCGGCGCTGGCGGCGGCCGCTCCGGACGACGAGGACGGGCGCGCAGATACCCCGCTGCTCGGATTCCTCGAGCAGCTCGCGCTCGTCGGTGACGCCGACGCCGCTGGCGGCGGAGATCGGGTCTCGCTGATGACGCTCCATGCCGCGAAGGGCCTGGAGTTCGACGCGGTCTGGATGACCGGGCTCGAGGAACGGGTCTTTCCCTCCTCCCGTTCGCTGGGGCAGACCGGTCCACTGGCGTCCGGCGAGGAGGATCCCGCGGAGATGGCCGAGGAGCGGCGGCTCTGCTACGTGGGAATGACGCGGGCGCGCAAGCGGCTGACGCTCTCGCTCGCGCGCTGCCGGTCGCTGTTCGGCGAGCTCCGGTACAACCTTCCCTCCCGCTTCGTGAGCGAGCTGCCGCCCGACCTGACCGACGGCCTGGCCGCGCTGGACCGCCTTTCGCCCATGCAGGAACGGGCGCGCAAGGACGTGTTCTACGACGAGTTCGACCAGCGGCCCCGATACGGCGATCAGGGGCCGCTCCCCGCGCGCAACAAGATGCGGGAATCGCGGTACGACCCGGCCTCGAAACCGGTGGTGAAGCAGGCGGCCCCGGGCGTGGGCGGTCTGGGGCTCGGGGCGCGCGTGAAGCATCCGAGCTTCGGGATCGGGACCGTCGAGGATGCCGACGGCGAAGGGCTCACCCGCAAGCTGGTGGTCCGGTTCGGTCCGGGGGTCGGCCTGAAGAAGGTGCTCGCCCGGTTCATCGATCCGGCGTGATGAATAGCGCCTGAGCCGCCTTCGCGGCGGCCGGCGCTACCACATGCGCGGCGGCAGCAGGTAGTCGACGAACAACCCGAGGGCGACCTGGACCAACCCCGCGGCGAAAGCCTGCCCGAATCCGATGTCGTACGCGATGGTGTACACGAGAAACCACGCCACCAGCGCGATGATCCCGGGCACCAACAGAAACCAGAACCAGGCGAACGGCGTCACCAGCACCGCGACGAGGACCGTGACGAGCAGCGCGCGAGGCAGCGTGTTCTTCGGGTTTCCCTTCGACACCGCCGCCACCGACACCATCACCACCAGTGCGTGGATCAACCACGAGGACAGCTTTAGCGCGAGCCAGGTCATGGCGGGAAGATAGCGTGATCCGGCCCTGCAGATGCGTTAGATCCGTGGGAAGATGATCCCCGACGTCACCGTCACGGACGAGCTGCTCCACGCCCTCCCGAAGACCGACCTGCACTGCCATCTCGACGGGTCGCTGCGGCTGCGCACCATGCTCGAGCTGGCCGAGCAGCAGGGCATCCGGCTTCCCGCCGACAGCGAGGACGGGCTCGCGAAGTCGATGAAGATCGGCGAGCGGCATGGCAGCCTCGAGGAGTACTTGAAAGGCTTCGACATCACCCTCAGCGTCCTGCAGACGGAGGAGGCGCTCTACCGCGCTGCCTACGAGCTGGCCATCGACGCTGCTGCGGAGAACTGCAAGCTGATCGAGGTGCGCTACGCGCCGGTGCTGCATCTGCAGAAAGGCCTGAAACCGACCGTGGTGGTCGAAGCGGTCCTCGAGGGCCTGCGCGCCGCGACGCGGGAGACGGGCATCCTCGCGGGGGTGCTGGTCTGCGGCATCCGCAACATGAGCCCGGATACCTCGCTGCGCCTCGCCGAGCTCTCCGTCGCGTACAAGAACCGCGGGGTGCTCGGTTTCGACCTGGCCGGCGCCGAGCACGGAAATCCCGCCAAGGACCACCAGGAAGCGTTTCAGCTCATCCTGAACAACAACATCAACTGCACCGTCCACGCCGGCGAGGCCTACGGCCCGCCCTCCATCGCCCAGGCGCTGCACTACTGTGGCGCGCACCGCATCGGCCACGGCGTGCGGCTGCGCGAGGACGGCGATCTGCTCAATTACGTCAACGACCACCGCATCCCGATCGAGTGTTGTCCCTCCAGCAACGTCCAGACCGGCGCCGTCGCGGACATGGCATCGCACCCGTTCAAGTTCTACCTGGACTTCGGCATCCGGGTGACGATCAACACCGACAACCGCCTGATCACCGACACCAGCGTGACGAAGGAGCTGTCGATCGTCTCCAGGCAATTCGGGCTCACGGCGACCGACATCCGCAACATCCTGGTAGCCGGTTTCAAGAGCGCGTTCCTCACCTTCCACGACCGGGCCCAGCTCGTGCGCAAGGCCCAGACCGAGATGGACGAGATCATCCGCCAGTTCGCGGATCGGAACGGCGTGCCGAAGAAGAGCCCGGCCGCGAAACCGGAGCCCTCGAAACCCGCAGTACCCAAGCGGGCCTCCGGAAGCTGAACAGCCGGGCGCGCTGCCATTGCGGCATTTCGCGCGGGGGTCTACCGTCGTGCCATGCCCGTCGGAAAAACCCTCGCCATGATCCTCGCCGGCGGCGAAGGCCGCCGCCTCGCTCCCCTCACCCAGGAACGGTCCAAGCCGGCCGTCACTTTCGGGGGCCGATACCGCATCATCGACTTCGTCCTCTCGAACTTCGCCAACTCCGGCGTGCTGCGCATGAAGGTGCTCACGCAGTACAAGTCGGAGTCGCTGAACACGCACATCTCCCGCGGCTGGCGGCTCAGCTCGATGCTGGGGCAGTTCGTGGAGAGCGTCCCCGCGCAGCAGCGCACCGGGCCCGAGTGGTACAAAGGCTCGGCGGACGCCATCTACCAGAACCTGAACCTCGTCACCGACGAGGAGCCGGATCACGTCTTCGTCTTCGGCGCGGACCACATCTACCGCATGGACGTGCGCCAGATGCTCGAGTTCCACGTCGCGAAGAAGGCGGACTGCACGGTCGCCGCCATCCCCATGCCGATCGAGGAAGCGAGCTCGTTCGGTGTCATCACCGCGGACGAGCACGGGCGGATGATCGATTTCCAGGAGAAGCCGAAGAAACCGAAGCCGATGAGCGGCAATCCGCGCGCCGCCCTGGTCTCGATGGGCAACTACCTCTTCACCACCGAGGCGCTGGTGCGAGAGATCGTGCAGGACGCCGGCCGCGACTCGGCGCACGATTTCGGCAAGTCGATCATCACCGAGATGCACAAGCGCACCGAGGTGGCCGTGTACGACTTCGCCACCAACAAGGTGCCCGGACAGTTACCGGCGGAGGTGGGCTACTGGCGCGACGTCGGCGATCTCGACACGTACTACGACTGCAACATGGACCTCGTCGCCGTCGATCCCAAGCTCTCCCTCTACAATGCTCTCTGGCCCATCTACACCGCCCCGGCCCACACCGCCGCTCCGGCGAAGTTCGTCTTCGCGAACGAGGAGGAGCAGCGCGTGGGCAGCGCCACCGACTCGCTGGTGTCGGAGGGCTGCATCATCTCCGGCGGCCGCGTCGATCGCTCGGTGCTCTCTCCGAACGTGCGCGTGAACTCCTACGCCCACGTGCAGGAGAGCATCCTCTTCGAGCGCGTGCGGGTCGGCCGGCACGCGCGCATCCGCCGCGCCATCATCGACAAGAACGTCGACATCCCCGCGGGACTGCACATCGGCTACGATCCCGAGGAGGACAAGCGGCGGTTCTACGTCAGCCCGAAGGGGATCGTGGTCGTCCCCAAAGGGATGCGGCTTTCGGGCTGATCGAGGCCTTCTTGACGCGCGTCGTCCTCCTCTGGCACCTGCACCAGCCCGAATACCGCGACCCGGTCTCCGGCCAGCCGATCCTTCCCTGGGTCCGGCTGCACGCGACCCGCGCCTACAACGACATGGCCGCGGCCTTGGAGCGGAACGAGCGGGCCCGGGCCGTCGCGAACTGGGCACCCTCGCTGCTGCTGCAACTGGAGGCGTACGCTTCGGGGTCCGCCGTCGACAGCGACGAGCAGATCGCCCGCAAGCCGGTGGACTCGCTCACCGCCGCCGAGCGTGCCCACGTCTTGCGACAGGACTTCTCCGTCGATTGGGACGTCTGGCTCAAACCGGTGCCCCGGTACCGCGAGCTGCTGGCGAAGCGCGGCACCGAGATGGCCAGGGTCGATCTGCTGCGCGCCCAGGAAGGATTCTCCACGCACGAGCTGATCGACCTGCAGGTCCACTTCATTCTCGCCTGGATGGGCTTTGCGGCTCGCCGCGAGCACAAGCTGGTCGCCGAGCTCGCGCGCAAGGAGCGGGGGTTCACCGAGGCCGAGAAGACGCAGCTCCTCGACGTCTCGAGGAAGATCGCCGCCGGCATCGTCCCGCGCTGGAGAGCGCTCGCCCAGCGCGGCTCCGTCGAGATCACCTGCTCGCCGATGTTCCACCCCATCTTGCCGCTGCTGGTGGACAGCGATTCGGCGCGCCGGGCCATGCCGGACGCGGCGCTTCCGCCGCGGTTCCACTTTCCGGAGGATGCGCGCGAGCAGATCCGGCGGGGGCTTTCTCGCGCCGAGCGCGACTTCGGCGCCCGCCCCACGGGGATGTGGCCGAGCGAAGGAGCGGTCTCCCCGGAGGTACTGCAGATCCTCGCCTCCGAGGGCGTTCGCTGGTGTGCGACCGACCAGGGGAACCTCGAGCGGAGCCAGCTGGAGAAGCCCGGGGAAAAGCCGCTGCATCACAAACCCTGGATGTGCGGCGAAGTGGCGGTGTTCTTCCGCGATCGCGAGCTGAGCGACCGGGTGGGATTCCGGTACGCGAAGATGGAGGCGCACGAGGCCGCCAACGACCTGCGCGCCCGCATTGCGGCTGCGGAGAAGGACGCGATCGTCACCATCGCCCTCGATGGCGAGAACCCCTGGGAACACTATCCCAGCTCCGGCGAGTCGTTCCTCGACGCGCTGTACGGTTCATTCGATGACAAGCTGATCGCCGTGCTGCCGCACGAGGAGATCGCGGCCCGGCCGCCCGGGGGCCGGATCGCGAAGATCCATTCCGGCAGCT
>Ga0209267_1002275_pt1 | contig 12519 bp, 13 predicted proteins | sample GraSoiAngelo_137_FD_185894 | JGI IMG/M metagenome (GOLD analysis project Ga0209267, IMG submission 185894) | Grasslands soil microbial communities from the Angelo Coastal Reserve, California, USA - 14_0929_09_30cm (SPAdes) (version 2) | ecosystem: Environmental > Terrestrial > Soil > Grasslands ... | reverse complement strand
GGTGTAGCTGACGGAGAACTGCGCCCCCGGATGCGCCGCGACCAGCCGGCGCGCGAGGGTGGTCTTCCCCGTTCCGGATGGTGCGCTGAGGATGAGCAACAGCGGCGTCATTCGACGTTCTGCACCTGCTCACGGATGCGCTCGAGCTCCGCCTTGAGCTCCACCACCGCCGCGGCGATGGCCGCGTGCTGCGATTTGGAGCCGATGGTGTTGATCTCGCGGTTCAGCTCCTGGACGAGGAACTCGAGCTTGCGTCCCGCGGGCGTTTCCGACCGGATGAGTCCCCGCGCCTGCGCCAGATGGCTGGCGAGGCGCGTGAGCTCTTCGGCGACATCGGTTCGATCCGCGAACAGTGCCACTTCCTGCGCCAGGCGCGCGGGATCGAGCGGCACCCCGCGCGTCAGCTCGGCGATGCGCGCGGAGAGCCGCTCGCGCACTGCATCGACCTGCAAGGGCGCGAGACGGGACACCTCGCGCGCGCCCTTTTCCACGGTATCGAGCCGAGCAGAGAGATCGCGCGCCAGCGCTTCCCCTTCACGGCGCCGCATGGCGTCCAGCGCTTCGATGGCGGCAGCGACCGCCCGGTGCAGCGCGGACGCGGCTGCCTCGGCGTCAGGGGCCGGCTCGCCGAGCGAGATCACGCCTTCCATCGCCGCCAGGTCCTGCACCGTCGGCTCGCCGGCGAGACCGAGCGAGTCCTTCATCTCGCGCAGCGCCTTGGCATAGGCGGCCGCGAGGCCCAGATCGGCGCGCGGCGCCGAAGCGCGTCCAGCCGCGGTCTCGCGGCGGACGAACGCATCGATGACGCCGCGGCTGATGCGCGCCTTGATGCTCTTCACCAACTCGGGCTCGAGCGGCATGAGCTCCCGCGGCAGCCGCGCCTTCACCTCGCAGAACTTGGCGTTGACCGCGCGCAACTCTACGGAGACCGTCTCTCCGCCGGCCTCGCCGCGTCCCGCGCCGAAGCCGGTCATGGAGCGGATCAAGGAGTGTCCTCCCGAGACCGGGCAGGTTGTTCCGGAGGACGCGCCGTGTCAAGAAGACGCCCCGCGGCGGCCAGCAGCGGCGTCTCGTCGGCGGGCGCGACCACCGCTTCGAATCGCGGGCCCGGGTGTGCCCAGCGCAATCCGGCATCGTCGAGAAAGACTCCGATGACCGTGGCACCGCAAGCGACGGCGAGGTGCATCGGCCCGGTATCGTTGGTCACGACGAGGGCGGCGGCGCGGAAGGCGGCCGCGAGCTGATCGAGGTTCGTCGGTGGCGCAAGCTTGGCAGAGCCACCCGCCGCCGCGACCACTTCCCGGGCGATCCCGTCTTCGCCCGGGCCCCAGAACACCACCGATTCGAGGCCATGCGTCCCCTGCAGCTTCCTCGCGAACGAGGCGAATCCGGCCGGCGGCCAGCGGTGGTCCTGCTTGCGCGCGCCTGGATTGAGCGCGGCGTACCGCCCCGTCACCGGAGACGGTCCGCGCCCGAGCGCGGTCTCCATCGGCGCCGGAGAGAGCCGCAAGCCGAGCGGCGCCCCCAGCCGCAGCTTCGCCAGCACGTCCGGCGTTCCCGGGTCCGGAAGCGGCGCTATTCCGGCATAGACCAGCCGAGACGGCCCGCGGTCGGCGCCCACCACCCATCGCCGCGCCGCCCACCGCGAGAGCAGTGCCGAGGTGAGCGAGAACGCGTGCCAGTGCGCGGCGTCGATGACGACGTCGTACCGCGCGCGCAGGGCGCGCAGGAACCGGTAGTACCGCAGCGGGCCCGCGCGCTTTTCGAAACCGATCGCGCGCAGGTTCGGGAGCCCCTCGACGACGTGAGCACGCCGCGCCGCGACCAGCAGGTCTACGCGGGCTTGTGGGAGCGCTGCCTGCAGGGCGCGAACGAGGGGAAGGGTCAGCAGCGCGTTCCCGACGCGGTCGTCCGTGCGGACGACCAGGACCGTCCGGATCTGTTCCGGCGGCGGCGGCTTTTCCGGAAGCGGAAACAGCGCGTGCGCCATCCACGCGATCGCCCGCACCAGGGCCCCCGAAGAGGGATCCAGGCGGGGGTCCATCAGGCGAGCACTTCCCGGCAGACGGACGCCACCCGCTCGGCATCGAGGTCGTCGAGACAGCGGTGATGCCCGAGGGGGCACCGCTGCGAGCCGTGCACGGTGCAAGGCGAGCAGGAGAGCCCGAGAGACACGGCGCGCTCGCGCGGCCCGAACAGGTGGACGTCCGAGGGCGTGGGCCCGAACACCGCCACCGTCGGGATCCCGAGCGCGCGGGCGGCGTGGACGAGGCCGGTATCGCCGCCGACGGCGAGCGCGCACATGGAGAGGATGGCGAGGGCCTCCCCGACGGAATTGCCGGTGGTGTCGATGCAGTCGCCGGCCGCGCCCACTTCTCGCGCGAGCTCATGTTCGCGGGGTCCGCCGAGCAGCACCGGGCGAAAGCCGTTGGAAGCGAGCCTGCGCACCAGATCCGCGACGTGCCGCGCGGGCCAGATCTTCGTCGGCCATTCGGACCCGAGGCAGATGGCCGCGAACCTCTCCTGCCCGGACCGCCCGAGAGCCGAGCGCGCCGCGGCCAACCACTCCGCTCGGGGTACGAGCCGCATCGCGCCCGGCGCGGCGCGGAGGGCGACCGCCAGATCCGCCTCCCTGCGCAAAAACGCCTTCTCGCGCGTCAGCACGCGCGCGGTGTAGAGCAGCGAAGCGGGCCCGCCGGCGAATCCGACCACCTCCGGAATCCGCGCGAGCCGTGCGAGCAGCGCCGTGCGCATCGATCGATGCGGAAGCACCGCGAGCTGATACTGCCGCGTGGCGAGCCGCGCGGCGATACGGCGCAAACCGCGCAGACCGCGGTCGCGACCGCGCTTGTCATAGACGTGGACGTGCCCCACGCCCGGAAAAGCGAGCGCAACGTCGAGGCCGCGGGGCGCGACACAGGCGTCGATCGCCGCCGAGGAGAACCTTCGCGCCACCGCCGAGAACAGCGCCGAGGTGAAGACGGTGTCGCCGAGATATGCCGTCTGGACCAGCAGCACTCGCGCCGGCGGGTGCGCGGCGAGCCTCCCCGCGAGCGTCACGTCTGCAGCGGCTTCGCCTCGTCCACCAGCATGACGGGGATGTCGTCCTCGATCCGGTACACCAGCCTGCACGTCTTGCAAACGATCTCCTGCTTCTCTTCGCGGAACTCGAGCTCGCCCTTGCACTTCGGGCAGGCGAGGATCTCCTTGAGCTCCTTCGCGATGGGCATCGAGGCCTGGATATCACGAAAAACGCGACAGCTCCCAGAGACGGGCGTAGCGCCGGAACGCCTCGTACGCCCGCGCCCACGCCATCGCCGCGCCCGGGGCGCCGTCGAGAAAACCTAGGCGCAGCACGTATCCCCGCAAGAATCGCCAGAGCGGCCGCAGCGCGACCTCCCATGCCGAAGCGCGAGCCCCTTGCGCGTGCAGCATCCGCGCCGACTGCTCGCCGTACCGCTCCATCTTCAGCAGGCAGTCCTGGAGCGAATCGTACGTGTAGTGCAGGATCGGCGCGTCGAGGCGGCCGACCGGACCTTCCACGATCAGCTTCTCGTGGACGGTGCGGCCGGGGTCGTATCGGCAGGCCTCGCGCCGGAACAGGCGCACGTGGCGATCTGGCCAGAAGCCGCCGTGGCGGAGCCAGATGCCGCGAAAGTGGTTCCTGAACGGCAGCGAGTACGCCGAAGCGCCGCCGAAAGGCGCGCTGCGCAGCTCGGGCGAGGCCCGCTCGTCGGCGTCGATGGAGAGCACCCATTCGCCGCGCGCCTCCAGTCGCGCGAACTCGTGCTGGCGAGCGAAGTCGTCGAAGGTCCGCTCCAGCACCCGCGCGCCGAGCGAAGCGGCGATCTCCCGCGTGCGGTCGCGCGAGCCGCCATCCACCACCAGGATCTCGTCGCAGAAGCCCTGCAGCGACGCGATACAGTCGCGCAGATCGCGCTCCTCGTCCTGCGCGATGATGGTCGCCGACAGCCGCGTCACAAGAGCGTCTTCAGCCTCGCGATCAGATCGCTGGTCGAGTGGTCCTTGGGATCGCCGGCGACGATGGTGCGGCCGCCGAAACTCGCGACCAGCTCGCGCTCGGGCACCGTCTCCGCCGTATAGTCCGTCCCCTTCACGTGCAGATCCGGCCGGAGCGCGTTGAGGAGCGCGGCCGCCGTCGGTTCGCCGAACAACACCACCCGGTCCACGCAGCGCAGAGCGGCGACGAGCTCCGCGCGCTCCTGCTGGGGAACGAATGGACGGCGCGGCCCCTTGAGGGCACGCACGGAAGCGTCGGTGTTCACCCCGACGATGAGAAAGCCCTCGCCCGCCGCCTGCTTCGCGCCCTCGAGGTACCGCAGGTGCCCGACGTGCAGCAGATCGAAGGCGCCGTTTGCGACCGCGACCAGCTTGCCGCGCCTGCGCGCCTCCTCGCGAAACGCCTGCGCCTCGGCGAGCGTGCAGATCACCTTCGCCCCCGCGAGGCCGCTCGCGGCGCCATGACGAGCGTCGGCTGCGCCACCTCGACGCGGGCGAGCTCCGCGCGCAGCTCTTCGGCGGAGACGGCTACGGTGCCTGGTTTCTCCACCTTGAGGGCGCCTGCGACGTTGGCGATCCGCATCGCCTGCACCGGATCTCCGCCGGCGGCGAAGGCGGCAGTGGCCGCGGCCATCACCGTATCGCCCGCGCCGGTCACGTCCACCGCATCCGCCGACCCGTGCACCGGAACCAGGGCGGTCGGCGCTCCAGGCCGGAGCAGCGCCATCCCGCTGCGGCCGCGTGTCACCAGCAGCGCCTGGGCGCGCAGCGACTTGAGCAACTCGCGCCCGGCTTCCTCGAGCGCGAGGGGGTCGTCGCCGATCGCGCGTCCGACCGATTGCTCCAGCTCGACCTCGTTCGGCTTGACCACGGTCACGCCGCGGTACTTTGCGAGCCCGTACCGGGCGTCGACGCAGACCGTGCGGCCCTGCCCTGCCAGCGTCCGCACCGCCTCGACGAGCGCGGGCGTGAGGAGGCCCAGGCCGTAGTCGGAGACCATGATCGCGTCGCACTTCCCGGCGGCCTGGGCCAGCGCCTTGACCAGCTTCTGCGCCAGCGCCGCCCCCGGCGCCGCAGGGCCGTCCCGGTCGATGCGCAGCATCTGTTGCCGCCGGGTGTTCTTGCCGCCGGCGAGCACGCGCGTCTTGGTGGAGGTGGGTCCGTCGACGCTGAAGATGGCCGAGTCGTCCGCGCCCGCGTCGACCAGTTGATTGCGCAGCCGGCGGCCGATCTCGTCGGCGCCGATCAGGCCGATCGCCTGCACCCGCGCTCCCAGGGCGCAGAGGTTCATGATCGCGTTCGCTCCGCAGCCCGGCTTCAACTCGGCGGACTCGTAGCGGACGATGAGCACCGGCGCCTCGCGGCTGATGCGCTCCGTCTCGCCGTACACGAACTCGTCCGCGACCAGATCGCCGACGGCGACGATGCGCGCGCGCGGGAAGCGGCCGAGAAGCTGCGCGAGGTCGGTGTTCATCGCGCGCTTCCTCTCACACTTTGTTCCGGTGTTCCAGTCGCGGCCGGGTCTTCCAGCGCCGGTGGACCCAGAACCAGTGGTCGGGATGCTGCCGGATCTCCTCCTCTACAGCCCGTGTGACCTGCTGCGTGAGATCGACTACCGCGGCGTGGCCGGACAGCGCGGTGGTGAATGGGCCCCGGATGCGGATCAAGTGCCTGCCGTCCGCCTGCCGGATGGAGAAGGCCGCGATCAGCGGAGCCCCGCTCCGGAGCGCGAACACCGCCGCGGCGGGAGTGGTGCAGGCCTTCTCGCCGAAGAATTCGACGAAGATGCCCCGGCTCGGACGCATGTTCTGGTCGACGGCGATGGCGAGTGTCCCTCCGCGGCGCAGCACCGCCAGCGCCTCGCGGCTCGTTCCGCGCTCGGAGAGCTGGCCGACGCCCATGCGCGTCCGATCGGCCAGCAGCCAGCGCCCGAAGGGATCGCGCAGCTGGCGGACGATGACCGAAAGCTTCAGCCCGCGCCGCACGCTCACCCGCGCGAGCAGCTCGAAATTCCCGAAGTGCGCGATGGCGCCGACGAGGCCGCGGCCCTGCGCGAGCCCGCGTTCCAGGATTTCCCAGCCCTCGGTCCGGACGGTCGCCAGGTCTTCATCGCGGAGCGGCAACAGGATCTCCGCCAGGCTGCGCCCGAGCTGGACGTAGCTGGCGCGGCCGATCTTCTTCCTCTGCGCATCGGTGAGGTCGGGAAACGCGCGGCGCAGCCCATCGCGGGCCACGGCACGGCGCAGGCGCAGGAGCCAGGCCAGCGCTCCGAGCCATTCACCTAGCCGCAGGAGCGCCGCCCTCACAGGATTGCCTCCAGCGCCCTGTCGAGAACGTCGGCGCCGCTGAGGAGGCGCACGTCGATGCGCACCGCAGCGATGCCGGCGGGATCGGCGATCCTCACCAGGTCCTTCTCGGTGGTGACGAGCAGTGCCCCCGCCGCAAGGCGGTGCAGCTGCGCGAGCTCGCGCTCTGTGAAGAGATGGTGATCGCGGAACCAGCGCGCGCCGGCGATCTCGCCGCCGAGCGCGCCCACGGTCCCGGCCAGGCTGTCCGGGCGCGCGATTCCCGCGAAGAGGAACACCCGCTTGCCGCGCAGGTCGGCTTCGGCGTCGTAGGTGCTCTCGACGGCAGGAAACGCGCGCAGCTCCGCGCTGCGCGGATCGCGCGGGAGCTCGCAGCGCGTCCACCAGACCAGACCGTGGAGCACCCGCCGCAGCGCCCCCACCGGCTCGCGCAGCGGCCCCGCCGGAAGCAGGCGTCCGTTCCCGAACGGGTTGGAGGCATCGGCGACGATCACGTCCAGGTCCCGGGCGAGGCCGTAATGCTGCAGCCCGTCGTCGAGCAGAAGCACGTCGGCGCCGCGCTGGATGGCCAGCTGCGCGAGCGCGGACCTTCGCGGGCCGACGAAGACCTTGCATCCGCGGCGCGCGAGCAGGAGGGGCTCGTCGCCGGCCGCCTCGACGATCGCCTCCGGGCCGACTTCGAGCGGTTCACGCGAGCGCCGGCCGTAGCCGCGGCTGAGCACCGCGGGCTTGCGGCCTCGAGCGGCGAGACGCTGTGCCAGGTGCAGCGTCACCGGCGTCTTGCCCGCTCCCCCGACTGTGAGGTTGCCGATCGAGATCACCGGCACGCGCACCTTGAGCGGCCGCGAGGCGGCGCGATGGAGCGCCGCGCCAGCCGCGTACAGTGGAGTCAGCGCCTGCAGCGGCACCGACCATGCTGGAGGATCCGGACGCCACCAGAAGTTCACGGCAGCAGCTCCGCGATCAGCCTGGCATCGCGGGCCGATGCGCCGCGCACCGAGGACACCGCCTCCCGGGCCAGCTCGCCCAGCTTCCGGATCTCGTCCGGGCGCGCCAGCAGATCGCGCATCAGGCGCAGCAGAGCGATCGGATCCTTTACTTGCAGACCGCCCCGCCCGACCAGTACCTGCACGCTGTCCTGGAAGTTCTCCATGCGTGGCCCGAACAGCACCGGCTTTCCGCATGCCGCCGGCTCGAGGATGTTCTGCCCGCCGCGCCTTCCGAAGCTGCCGCCGACGAACACCACCGTCGCCAGCTGGTAGGCTCGCACCAGCTCTCCGATGGTGTCGAGGATGATCACCGGCTCCGCTCCGCCGGCGTAGGAGCGGAGGCGCGCGCGCAGACCCATCGAGCGCGCCAGGGCGAGGACCCGCTGCGCGCGCTCGATGTACCGCGGCGCAATCAGCAGGCGCAGATCGCCGTACTCCTTCTGCAGGATCGAGAAGGTCCGCAAGAGGCCGCTCTCCTCCCCTTCGTGCGTCGATCCGCAGACCCAGAGCCGCTCGCTGCCGAGCGCGAGGGCCCGGCGCAGGGATGCGTCCTCCGCTGCCGGAACGCTGACGGCGAGCGCGTCGAACTTGGTGTTCCCGGTGACGTGCACGCGCTCGGGCGGCGCGCCGAGGAGCAACGCGCGCTCGGCCTCGTCCTCGGCGCGCATCATCAGGACGTCGAACTTCTGCAATAGGTTTCCGGTGAGGCGGAAGAGGAGCCGATAGCGCGGCACGTTGCGCGGGCCCAGCCGGCCGTTGGTCAGCGCCAGCTTGACTCCGGCCTGGAAAGCCGCCTCCACCAGCTGCGGCCACAGCTCGGTGTACTCGAGCACGAGCACGTCCGGCCGGACGGCTGCGATCGCCCGCCGGCAGGCGCCGGGCAGATCGTAGGGAAGGAACGTCACCAGCTCGGCCAGCCCCTGCTGGGCAAGACGCTGTCGCGCCATGGACGCGCCGGAGTCGGTGATCGCGGACACGATCACGCGCGCGTCCGGCCGCAGCGCCTTGAGCTCGCGGACGATCGGCACCAGGCCGAGGACGTCACCTGCCGACGCGCCGTGCAGCCACACGCGCGGGCTGCCCTGCGCAGCCTGCGCGGGGTGGTACAGACCGAGCCGCAGCCGGATGCCCTGGCGCACGCGCGGGTGCAGCAACAGGAATGGCAGCATCAGCCAGAAGACGACGTACTCGATGGCGATCGCCGCCCAGGTCAAAAGCGGGTCCCCACGCACACGCCGGGCTCGAAGAGAAAGCGCGTCGCCGCGTTCGGGCCCGGCTTCGTGGCCAGCTCGATCGCCACTCCGGGGGACAGCTGCACCGGGCCGAGGTCGAAGGCGGCGGCGGTGCCGAAGCCCGCCGACAGCACCGGGGACCACTGCAGGACAGCTTGCGAGGTGGTGAGCCCGACGATCTTGTCGTGCCAGGCGCGGATCCAGTACGCGCGCAGGAACGGCGCCGCGGTGACGGCGAACAGCGGATTCACGCGGTAGGTGGCGATCACGGGCACCTCGATGCCGATGGATCGGTAGGCCCAGACGTCCGTCTGCGTCCTGCCGCTCGCCGAGCGCTCGATCCGCTGTTCTGCGCCGACGCCTACCGCGCGCGCGCCGACCTCGACCGAAAGACCCCCTTCGGGAGGCCGCCCGTGCACTCGCACGCGCGCGCCGATCGCCGCGCCCACCACCATGGGCGTGAACGGCACCACCGGATTGGTGAGCTTGAGCTGCGCCTCGAGCGTCAGCCGCGACGCCGCCTGCCAGCGTACCGAGACGTCCGAAGCGACCCAGGTCGAGACCTCGTACTGCTCCGCTTCCGGGGGAGTCGCAGGCAGGTCGTGGACATCGCTGGGCCCCGCGAGCACCCGGCCCGATTCGAGGGAAATGCTGGCGTGGAGGTCGCCGGATTCCAGGTCGCCCGCCGGGAGGAAGGTCCCCGCGCTCACCACCGGCAGCGCGCAGCCGCAGGACAAGAGCGCGACGAACGCCGCTCTCACCCGGCGAGCCCCGGGAAGGTATCGCGCACGCCGTCGAACATGAACTGCACGGCGAGGGCGCCGATGATGAGCCCGATCACGCGGTTCATCACGTTGAGGCCGGTGACGCCGAGGAAGCGCGCGATCCGGTCGGCCGCAACCAGCATCAGGTAGCTCGCGATGCAGGTCAGCGCGATGGAGAGGATCACCGGCACGGCGAACAGCTTGCGGCCGGCGCGTCCCATCAGCGCGGTGACGGTGGCGATGGAGCCCGGGCCCGCGAGGAGGGGGATGGCGAGGGGAAAGATCGCCACGTCTTCCTTCTCGAAGCCCTCCTGCGTCTCTTCCGGCGTGACCCGGGTGCGCTGCGGCTGGGCGCGCAGCATCTCGATCGCGGTGAGCAGCAGCAGGACCCCGCCGGCCACCTTGAACGCCCCGAGAGTGACACCGAACACCTTGAAGATCAGCGTGCCCGCCACTGCGAACGTCGTGAGGACGAAGAACGCGGTGATCGACGCGCGCAGGGCCATGTCCCGCCGCTTCTGCGGGGGATCGTTGCGCGTCATGGCGAGGAAGACGGGGATGGCGCCCATCGGGTCGACGACGAAGAAGATGGCCGAGAGGGACAGCAGGCTGAAGCTGAGCCATTCCTTGATCATCTGGAGCGCCGCCGGCTGTTCACCTTCAGCGCTGTGTACCATCGTTTGCTTTCCGGCGCGCTGCGCCGCACATACCATTCTGAAGGTGGAGGAAGCGACCTACAGGGAGCTGGTGGAGAACGCCAGCGACGTCATCTACGCCCACGATCTCGAGGGCCGGTTCACCTGGGTCAACCGGGCTTGCGAGCGTATCACCGGCTACACGCGGGACGAGACCCTGCGGCTGCGGATCTGGGATCTGGTCGCGCCCGAATACCGCGCGGCGATGGAGAAGAATCTCTCCGGCGAGATGCAGACCTTCGAAGTGGAAGTGGTGGCGAAGGACGGCCGGCGCGTCCCGCTGGAGTTGAAGAGCCGGCTGGTCTATCGCGGCCAGATGCCGATCGGCGTGCAGGGGATCGCGCGCGACGTCAGCGAGCGGAAGCGGGCCGCCGAAGCGATGCGGGAGAGTGAGGAACGCTACGCGCTCGCCGCGCTGGGCAGCAACGACGGGCTCTGGGACTGGGACCTGCGCGCCAACCGGATCTTCTTTTCGGCCCGCTGGAAGGAGCAGCTCGGGGCGAAGGACAGCGAGCTCACCGACGACCCGGACGAGTGGTTCGACCGCGTCCATCCCGACGACCGCGAGCACCTGTTCGGGGACCTCTCCTTGCACCTGGAGGGGCGCACTCCTCATCTGGAGGTCGAGCACCGCGTGCGCCATCTGGATGGAAACTGGCGCTGGATGCTGGTGCGCGCCGCGGCGGTGCGGGACGCAGATGGGAGGGCGTACCGGCTGGCGGGTTCGCAGACCGACATCACCGCGCGCAAGCTCGCCGAGGAGAAACTGCTCCACGACGCGCTCCACGACGGGCTCACCGGCCTGCCGAACCGCTCGCTGTTCATGGACCGGCTCGGGCAGGCGCTCGCGTTCCAGCAGCGGCGCGCCGACTACCGCTTCGCGGTGCTCTTCCTCGACCTCGACCGTTTCAAGACCGTGAACGAGAGCCTGGGCCATACCGCGGGTGACGTGCTGCTGGTGCAGGTCGCCCGCCGCCTGCGCGCGATCGCCCGCCCGGGCGACACCGTGGCGCGACTCGGTGGCGACGAGTTCGCCCTTCTCCTCGGCGACTTCATGGATCCGGACGAGCCGGTGCACACCGCGGGCCGCGCGCAGGAGGCGCTCGCTGCCCCTTACGATCTCGACGGGACCGAGGTCTTCGTCACCGCGTCGATCGGAGTGGCCGTGGGATCCCGCGGCTATTCGCAGCCCGAGGAACTGCTGCGGGACGCGGATACGGCCATGTACCACGCCAAGGACCTGGGGCGGGCCCGGCATGCGGTCTTCGACCCCGCGATGCACGCGCACGCGCGCGCCCGCCTCCAGCTGGACACCGACCTGCGGCGCGCGATCGAGCGCGACGAGCTGCGGCTGCACTACCAGCCGGTGGTCTCGCTGCGCTCCGGGCAGATCGTCGGCTGCGAGGCGCTCATCGTCTGGGAGCACCCGACGCGCGGAACCATCCCGCCGGGCGACTTCATTCCCACCGCCGAGGAGACCGGCTTGATCGTCCCCATCGGCCGCTGGGCGCTCTCGCAGGCCTGCAAGGACGCCAAGGCATGGAACGACGCGCTCAACCGCGGCCCCGGGGTCTACGTAGCGGTGAACCTCTCCGCCAAGCAACTGGTCGCGAGCGAGCTACTGGAAGACGTGCGCGGCGCCCTGGCGGCCAGCGGGCTCGAGGCGCGCCGCCTCAAGCTCGAGGTGACCGAGAGCGTGATCATGGAGCAAGCGGGGCCCGCCGCGCTGCTGCTGACCCAGCTCAAGGCGCTCTCCGTCGGGCTGCTCCTCGACGACTTCGGCACCGGGTACTCCTCGCTCAGCTACCTGCACAACTTCCGGTTCGATACGCTGAAGATCGACCGCAGCTTCGTCGCCCGCCTGGAGCAGTCGGGGAAGGAAGCGGAGATCGTCCGCACCATCGTGAGCCTCGCCCGGGCGCTGCAGATGGAGGTGGTGGCGGAAGGGGTGGAGAACGCCGCGCAGGCCCGGCAGCTGCAGATGCTGCAGGTCGACTCCGCGCAGGGCTATTGGTTCTCGCGGGCGCTCGACGCGAAAGGGTTTCTCCAGCTGGTGCAAGCGCGCAAATCGTTCACGCTGCCGCCTGCTGAGCACGCCCCGCAGCCGCATCACTGACGGCGGACGCTGCCTCCCGCCTCGAGAGCCGCTGTGGTAGACACCGCGCGTCATGGCTACCCCTCCTCCGTCGCTCGCGGACGAGCTGAAAAGCCTCCGCATCGACCGCGGTCCGGCAAAGCGGTCGCTGGCCCGCTGGGTCCCGGCGGCAGTGGCGATCGCCGTAGCGGCGGCACTCGCGCTGATCGGCTGGAGGGCGCTGGGCGGCCGGCTCTTCGCTCCCGAGGTGGACACTGCGACGGTCGCGCTGATCACGCCGGCGCAAGGAGCCCAGCTGCTGGTGGCGACGGGGTACGTGGTCCCGCAGCGCAAGGCGAACATCTCGCCGCGCATCGGGGGCCGGGTGGCGAAGATCTTCGTCGAGGACGGCACGGTGGTGAAGGCTGGCCAGGTGATC
>Ga0209267_1002271_pt1 | contig 12535 bp, 8 predicted proteins | sample GraSoiAngelo_137_FD_185894 | JGI IMG/M metagenome (GOLD analysis project Ga0209267, IMG submission 185894) | Grasslands soil microbial communities from the Angelo Coastal Reserve, California, USA - 14_0929_09_30cm (SPAdes) (version 2) | ecosystem: Environmental > Terrestrial > Soil > Grasslands ... | reverse complement strand
ATTGCATCTTCCAATTCGCGCTCAAGAGAAAGTACATCGGGGAGAATCCTAGCTCCGGCGTAAAGCATTTCGATGAGCGTCACGAGAGGCCATCCAAGAAAATGCTCACTGTTGAGGAAGAACATCAGATCCTTGAAGCGGCACCACCGTACCTTCGGGTGGCGATCGTGTTGCTGGTTCAAACCGGTGGTCGAACCTACAGCGAAGGGCTGTCGCTTAGGTGGGACCAAGTGGATCTCGTCCACGGCGTCCTTCATCTTGACGGCAGCGTGAAGACTACCGACTCGGCTCAACCGTTACCGTTGAGCCGATTGGCTTGTGATGTTCTCAAGGAGTGGAAGAAGGAACAAGGCTCGGAAAACTGTTACGTATTTCCAAGTCCGCGCAAGCCGGGCAAGCCAATACGGAGTGTCAGGGGAGCATGGCGGAAAGCTCTGGGGAAAGCTGGTGTATCGTATTTCCCGATTTACAATCTGCGCCACGTATTCTGCACGCGTCTCAGTTGGGTCGCTCCAGATGCGGTGGTGCAGCGGGCGATGCGGCACAGCAGTCCAGAGACGAAGCGCCATTATCAACTGGGGATGGTTGACCAAGTTCGTGAGGGCATCGAGCAAGCCAACGAAAAAACCTATCAAAACCAAAAAGTACTACGTTTTTACTACGGTGGGCCCAAGTCAGAGAAAGAGGCTGTTCAGAAGTCTGTAACTAGTTAAAATAGAAGGAGAAACACGACGCGCCCGTAGCTCAGTTGGATAGAGCGTCTGCCTTCTAAGCAGGGGGTCGCCAGTTCGAGTCTGGCCGGGCGCGCCACTCTTTTGGAACTCATTGAAACCGAACGAGTTGGATAAAACTATGTTCACCCCGACCATCTGCTTTTTCGACAGATGGTCGGGGGATGGCGGCACTATGGCCTTTTTTGCTCTTTCTTCTATCGATCCAATTGCTTACGCGAACCGAACTCAATTCTGCATCCACTGAGAATCAGGTCCTGTCATAGAAATGCGTAAAAATGCGTAATACACGCGGAGCACGGCATTAGGACGTTCGGGAAGTCTATTTGATGAAGTGTAATGGGCCTCTAACGAATGTTCGCAGCATCTCCGAGTGGCCGGCCCATACTGCCTACATCGACATTTCTGGCCAGTGACGGGGACTTGTCCGATTACCCGGGATCACCCTGACAAAGAGGGAAACTCTAGACAAGTCTCTGACACTAGCGACGCGTCGATGACGCAGTTAGGGCTTACCGGGCACTGAGAAAATCAATGCGCGCAAATCACCCGCCATCACTGCAATTTTGCATATTCTTCTTTGGCTTGCTTCAAGATGGGAATATCTGGGTCAGCGTCTTTCCAGAGTGTGAGGAAATTCTGATACGCGGCCTTTGCCTTCGCAGTGTCACCTTGTATGGCGTACGCTCTCCCAATCTGGAGGGGAGCTAAAGCGGCGATTCTCGAGTTAGCCACAAGTCCTCGATGATCTAGGATCTTCTGAAATTCTGATGCGGCCTCGCTCCCTTGGTGTGAAGCAAGGTAAGCCATGCCCCTCACGTACGCAGGATAGAGGGCTGTGGGAACCGCCGCCGCCAGGTCGTACGGTGCCGCAACTTGGAGATACTGGATGGCTTCGGAGGAACTGTTGTTGCTGAGCGCAATCTGTGCGTGTAGCGTCGGCAAATAAATGAAATGGACAAGAGTATCCTCCGGAAATCGATTAGCTAAATCATCGCCAAGACTCTGAGACGTAGATACCTCTGAGGCCAGGGCCAGCGCCGCTAAATATTGCACATCCCTGCTGGTCGCAAGGCGCCGAGCTGATGCAGCCCAATCCCGGGCTTGTGCGACATTTCCGAACATCGCTTCTCGGAGCGCGGCATCTGCCGCATACCCCGCAGCTGTCTCTTTGAGTTGTGCTTGCTGCACCGAAGCTATTGCCTTACGAGATAACGATCGCGCTTTCTCCAACTTGCCCGAATAGGCTGCCGTGTCAGCGGCCGTGCTAAAGAACTCGTCCTCCAGCCCGGGCTTGCCCGACGCTAGGGCCACCTCCCGCTCCATTCCCGCGGCATCGTTCTGGAAGAAGGCTAGGTTGTATCGAATCCCAATCATGGCGGGGGAATTGACGTTTTTCACCACCGCTGCATCCGCCGCAGCACGCGCCTCATCAAACCGGTTTAGCGCGATGTAACTACCGATGATGCGTGGGTACATTGCTTCCGAATTCTCTGGATACAGTCGGAAAGCTTCGCGGTACCGTCCGAGTGCTTGGTCATATTGTCCGAGATCAGCAAGCAGGTCCCCAGATGAAACTAAAGCTGACCGGTCTCTTGGATAGGTCTGCACCCAGACTTCGCAGACTTGGTGCACCTTGTTGAGGTCGCCGGTTACCACGCGGTGGTACATCGACTCAATCCACAATTTCTCTCTTTCGCTCACGCTCCCACGCAGCACGTAGGCTTTCCGAATGTTCTCGCTCGCCAGGCTGCTTTCTCCCAACTTCCAGTATCTGTATCCGATTCGGAGATAAGCCATAGCAAAATTCGGGTCGAGCTGGATTGCTTTTTGGAGCAGGGGGATTTCGGCCGCAAAGTCTTTTCCCAAGGCCTCGTACGCTAAGGTGTAGGCCTTAAGCGCTTCCAGTGAGGGAGTCGTTGCTTGTTCCAGTGGCGTGTCAAACCTCTGAAGTGAGGCTGGTGATTCACCAAGCTTTTTGCGGATTTCCGAAGAGACCTTACCGAGTGCCTCAAGGACGCGGGCTTTGTCACTTGCCTGAGCCTCTGCACTAGTCAGTGTCTCCCCATTCGAGCAGTTCACCGCCTTTAGTATCAAACTGTACTGCGTGCCCATTTGGGCCATCGAGCCCTCAAGGACTGTGGTGCTGCTGGTTCGCAGGCAGACTTCTCGCGCAATTTCCGGAGTAAGCCTTGCATCCGAAGACTGCTTCATCATCTGCAGCGTTTGTTGAATCCGCTCATCTGAAACAAGGCTGAGGAAGGGCGATTGTTCCAGCTGCACAGATAACCCCTGGCGAAGTGTTTTGTCGAACGCCGGATCTCCTGTGGTGTTGGTGAAATCCGCCAGAACAATCGTGTCCTTCGCGGAGAGCTTCGGTACTTTATGCGTCCACCAATACCACCCACCTCCACCGATGAGAACTATTGCGATCGCAATCGCCGCCGCGAGGGCTTTCCCCCACCGTAGCGACGCTTCCGGTGCCCTATTGGTCACTGAAGTCGGGTGTATTCCCGTGGATTCCGTCTCTCTTTTTAGCCGCTTGAGGTCCGCGCGTAATTCAGACGCATGCTGATACCGGAGCTCCCGGTCTTTCTCCAGTGTCTTGTCGATGATGCGTTCCAGTTCCGCCGGTGATTCGGGATTCATCCGCACTGCGGGCGTCGGCGCTCGCTCCAAGATCGCGTTAAAAATCACTCCCGAAGTCTCCCCGCGGAACGGCAGCGTCCCCGTAGCCATTTCGTATAGGACGACTCCAAACGAGAAAAGGTCCGTCCGCGAGTCCAGTTCCTTTCCCCGCACTTGCTCCGGCGACATATATGCGACCGTTCCCAGCGCCGTCCCTGGGCTCGTTAAATGGTCTGGATCCTGGTCCACCGTGGCCAGCGACTCCGCTCTCGTCGAGGAAGTACCGGGCGTGCTGACCTTGGCCAATCCAAAATCCAATATCTTTGCGTGGCCTTGTTCGGAAACAAAGATATTTGCTGGCTTGATGTCCCTGTGGATTATGCCCTTAGAGTGGGCCGCATCGAGAGCCTCAGCTACATCTATTGCGACCTTCAGCGTCCTCTCCAATTCCATAGGACGACGCGAAATCAGATGCTTGAGGGTCTTGCCCTCCAGATACTCCATCGCAATGAAGCGCCTGCCCTCGTGTTCGCCAATTTCGTAAATGGTGCAAATATTCGGATGATTTAGTGCAGAAGCGGACCGAGCTTCGCGACGAAAACGTTCGAGGGCCAGTGGGTTTTTCGCAAGGTCATCAGGAAGAAACTTCAGGGCAACGAAGCGGCCAAGTTGGTTGTCCTCGGCCTTATACACCACTCCCATTCCCCCACCGCCGAGCTTCTCCAACATGCGGTAGTGAGAAATTGTCTGCCCGATGAGCGCGTCGGAGCCCGGCATAGCGCCGACATCTTAGGTTGCTAGTTGGGCCAAGTCAACGAACCAGCGCCGCTGTTGGCTGAATAAAGCGCATAGCGATTCCGAGTGCCATCTGGTAAACGCTAGTTACGCCTCGCCAAAACGTCGTACACCTGCAAAATGAATGACTTGGCGAAAAGCTGAATTCGGATAGTTCCGATAAGATTCTTGCTATGATCGTGTCGCTCCGGCATTTCCTCGGTTGGATGTTCAGCGCTTGCCGTTCCCGCGAGGATCTCGTCCTCGACGGCTCTCCGTCGGCAACTGCTGGCCCTGCACGCGCAACGACCTCGCCATCGATTGACTACCCTGCACAAGCTGTTCTGGATTGCGTTGAGAACGTTCTGGTCCGGGTGGACCAGGCCTCTCGTCTTGGTCACTCCTAGAACCGTCGTGAACTGGCATCGAGCGGGGTTTCGTTTGTATTGGGCATGGGTCTCCAGATTCAGACGAGCGGGAGGGCGGAAGCGTGTCAGCAAAGAGGTTCGCGCCTTGATCTTCCGTATGGTTGCCGAGAATGCGACCTGGGGAGCACCCCACTTTAATCAGAACTTGCCGGAGCGAGCGTAAAGCGAGGGAAAATCAGCAAAGCACTCCAAGAGGACGCTCGGGAAGTCCCATTGATGGAATGGCCTTCGCGAATGCGCCTAGCGTGTCCGAGTGGCTGGCGATCCGCAAGGACCAAAACAAAGTGAAATCTAAGCAAATCAATTCTGTCGAATGGTGAATCCGGTTCTTGCTCCGGCGCGACGCCAGCCGTTTGTGGGGGAGTCCGATGTCGCCGATAGAGGCTTCGTGGGTTTTCTTTCGAAAGGCTGTGGCGATTTTGAACGCGAGCCGGGGTCCGGAAAGCGTGCCGGTCGCTAAGCCATTCTGGCCTGGGGTTCCCCCGCAAACAGACATTTGATCCCAGTGGGCGATGAAGAAAAAACTGTGGTTTGAAAGCTCTTTTGGTTTGATAAGGAGCAATCAGCTCCATATTTTATACACATTTGTCAAAGGGTGGTGTTTGTTGGCCGCGGACTGGCTATCCTCTCCAGATTCAATTCCAGTTCCGTCCTGGGTTGAGCTGCGTGCTCTGGAAGATGCTGATTTAATACGCGAATTGGTACGTGGGAACCATGACGCATCTCGTTCTAGATCGATATCACAGGCTTATATTCAGCATCGCAGTCCGCATCCTGAAGAACGAAATTGAAGCGGAGGATGTAGTACAAAACGTATTTCTAAATATTTACCACAATTCGGTCGGCACGTGCGCGCTTTCAAATTCGTTGCACAGTCCCGTGAACGACATTCTGTCCCCGTGCTGGCCCACCTTGAACATCTGCATGGCAATTTCACCCTCGCGCTGCCGAGGCATTTCGAAGCTTCGCTGTGTTCGAGCCCAACGGTCTTCAATCGCTGTTGCACTATGGCTACCTGAGCGAATCGGAATCTGAGAACCTTCGCCGCGAGCTGTTCAAGCAGCGTCACCATGGGTTCGGCATCGCTCGGCACGAGCAGCAAACAAGTTATGTACTAGCCGGGTGCGCTGCGATGCATCATCTCCATCACCACGCTTCTCTGCTTGGGACTAGCAGTCATAGTCCTTCAACTCTTAGAATTATTAGATAGTTTCTACATCAAGTTTCTTCATCTTTGTTACTTGACTTCGCCAGGCACTAGGTGCAGCATTCCGCCACGTCTCCAAGCCTCTTATTCCGGCCACTTATTTATTTACAGGACAGTTCCCAGAGATCTAGAGTAAAGAGGAGTTGTTATGAGATATTGGTGGAAATTGCTGGCAGGTTTCGTTTTTCTCACCGCTTTGAGTATCGCAGGTTATAGCCGTATAGGGGCCAACGGAGCCCAAGAAACTCAGTACCAGGCAGTATCCTCACGGGATGGCTTTGACGGGGTAATTCGACAAAACGTGGGGCAGATGATCACGGAAGGCAAGCAAACTTTCCGTTTTGACACCTTCGGTGACGAAGCCTTTTGGGGAGATACGCTGCACCTTCACCAAGCCATCGAAGGCGCTACGTTCGGAGGAGTTGGCCAGGGTGTCGACCCGAGCACCGCGCTGGCCGTAGGCCTGAAGGTTGATGTGGATGCACTTCCCGAAAACCTCGTCCAAGCCTTAAGGGAAGGCACAGTCAATCTCCATGATCCTGCCACCACGCTCGCGCTGCTCAAGTTGAACTCCGTTGTCGGTGTCACCGGATCGTTCAATTCGAATGGAAGCTTGCGCTCGATGGGGATTCAATGCGCCTTTTGCCATTCGACGGTGGATGATTCTTTTGCGCCCGGTATCGGCCGCCGACTAGATGGCTGGGCCAACCGCGATCTCAATGTCGGCGCAATTGTCTCGCTTGCGCCCAATCTCCAACCCGTGGTGGATCTGCTCAACTCCACCGGCGGTCATCTCACCGTGAACGACCTCAAGAGCGTCCTAGCGACTTGGGGGCCGGGGAAGTTTGACGCCGAAGTATTCCTGGACGGCAAGGCGCTTCGCCCCGACGGCAAGTCTGCGGCGACTCTCATTCCTCCGGCCTTCGGCCTGGTCGGCGTGAACCTTCACACCTGGACGGGCTGGGGCTCGGTCACGCACTGGAACGCATTCGTCGCCAACCTCGAGATGCACGGCAAGGGCACGTTCTTTGACCCGCGCCTCAACGATCCCATGCGCTTTCCCATCGCGGCGACGAACGGGTTCGGCAACGTCCGCAATGATCCCGACCTGATCACCTCCAAGCTGGGCCCGCTGCAATTCTATCAGCTCGGAATTCCGGCGCCCAAACCGCGGAAAGGAAGCTTCGACGAGGAAGCTGCGGAGCGCGGCAAGGCGCTGTTCAATGGTACGGCGCGGTGTGCGACGTGCCATGTTCCACCGCTTTTCACCGAGCCCGGCTGGAACATGCATACCCCGTCAGAAATCGGCGTCGATGACTTCCAAGCAAACCGGGCGCCCGATAAGCGTTACCGAACTTCGCCGCTGAAGGGGCTTTGGACCCACCAAACGGGCGGGTTCTACCACGACGGCCGTTTCGCGACCCTGAGTGATGTAGTCGAGCACTACAACAGCTTCTTTGTATTGGGCTTGGGGCAACAGGAAAAAACGGCACTGGTTGAATACTTGAAATCCCTCTGAACCCCAATTGCAAACGGGAGACAGAACCGAAAGCACGACGGCATTTAGCTCAAGCCCGGTCAGTTCGTCAATTTGACGCTGCACTACCCACCGGAGATGGATGCCGACGGCAATTTCCGGACCTACATTCCTCACTTTCTCCACAGTGCCGTAACCAGGACATGAACTCTGTCCAACCTGCGAGAACTTACGTCGTTGCTGAGGCTGGAGATTCCAAAGGCCACTTCCAGTTCTTCCTTTTCTCCTTGCAGATTCGTTCTGTGACGCTCGATACGGGAAGACCTGGGCCACGAAGGGGATTTCCAGATAGCCGACCAGTTCCGTGCTGGTCCAGATCTTGCGGGTTTCGATGCGGCCGTGGCTCTTAGTCATTTCCGTGTGCTGAGGGGAGAAAAGCCTCGAGCCCGAGGTCTTGAATGTCTTGTTTGAGGGTCGGTTGGTTGTCTTTGACGGTTAACACGTAGTCCGCTTTTTTATCTTCGACCAGGTACCTGGCCGTCTAGATCTGCGTATGTGTTGATTCATCTATATATAAATGAAACAGACGTGGGTACTGCCGTGTGCGTCCTCCGGGATAGCTGACCGTCAGAATCCAGACGCGGTGGCCTTCCCCTCGCCGACGCTTCCGACAACCCCGCCGATGAAAGATTTTCCGGTGTAACAGGGAACCCCGCACGATCTCGGAAGTGTCTGGCAGCTGCCGGACGAGCCGAGCGCGCGCCTTAATACCTTCTTGGCGTTTCATCTAGACGCATGAAACAGCAAGAGATAGTCCCTTGTCAAGACCTCGCGCAGAAAAAACAAACCTAAAACTGGGGGAGGGCAAGCTTCCAGGCAAGCATCTTTCGTACTTCTTTCTTACTTGACTTCGCTAGCCACTCGCCGTAACATTCGTCCACGTCCTACGGTCTCTTATTCCGACCATTTATTTGTTTATGCAACATTTCCCGGGTACGGCCAGAGCAGCAGTCTAATCAAGATGGTAATTCCGGCTCGGATCCGCGTGAGCGTTCTGATCGACACCTACAATCATGAGCGCTTCATCGAGCGGGCGGTTTCGAGGAGCGTGCTCGATCAGGATTCCCCCACAGAAATGAAATCCTTTTCTATAGGTTCTATACGTACTGCCAAAGAATGTTACTTGACAACGGACTTGTATGGGGAAGATAGTCCAACGAAGTCGGTCCCGGTTCCTGCCCAAGTGAAAAAGCTTACTTGTATCTGTTAGCCTTTACTGTCGACAATTGGTGTCTGCGTTTTCGCGTCGGTGATGTGTCAGCCTTTCCTGGGGCATAAGTCGTACTGACTGCAACGCGAACTTGGTGTCTTTAGTCGGGTCCTACTTGTGCGCAGAAATGGAGTTGAAATCGGAAATTCGGGTTCAAATCGTAATTCCCCGCATACGGGGGAATGTGTAGATTGGAGGAAATCAGATGAGAGAATCCAGTCCTGCATTTGGGCTGTTTGCTGTGGTCAGGTCGTTGCTCAACATTTGTTTGGGGACTCTATTGCTGTGGCCAGCTGTTGCTGTGGCGCAGATGGTAGACAACACCCAGGCGATTAACCCGATAAACGCTGGGATTAACAAGTCGTTGAGACAGGAGATCGGTGCTAGTCGCGGCAGCGTTAACACTCCTGACTCCTCGCTGTTCATCATCAATCGCGACGCTTTTCGTGCTGTGCGTCGTGGTCGTCAGCTTTTTCAGCGGAAATTTACAAGGGCACAGGGGCAAGGTCCGGGCATCGACGACGGCGTTGGTAACATCGGTACAACGATTGGAATTGGCGCTGGATTGGCCGATTCCTGCGCTGCCTGCCATGGACGTCCCCGAGGCTCAGCCGGCTTAGGAGGTGACGTGGTTACCCGGCCCGACAGCCGAAATGCGCCACACCTGTTCGGCTTAGGTCTCAGAGAGATGCTAGCCGATGAAATGACCTCGGACTTGCGTGCGGTTCGTAGCCAAGCTATCGCCAGCGCAAAACAGAAGCGTCAGCCCGTCAGTCTTCCACTTGTCACGAAGGGCGTCTCTTTCGGATCCATTACTGGCAATCCTGATGGATCGGTGAACACTTCCCAGGTGCAGGGGGTCGACCCCGACCTTCGAATTCGCCCCTTTTTTGCTCAGGGCGGCACAATTTCCATGCGTGAGTTCATTGTGGGTGCTCTCCACGGAGAAATGGGCCTTGAGGCTGTAGATCCGGACTTGGCAGCTGCAAGCGCCGGAGCCAGAGTGGTAACGCCCTCGGGCATGGTGCTGGACGGATCCCAGGATGCAATCGAAGCTCCGCCACCACCGGATCCACTAAACGGCAATGAGATCGACGTTGCTCTGGTGGATCACCTCGAATTCTACCTGCTTAACTATTTCAAACCGGGAAGCTCGCACCAAGACATCAGGGCACAACATGGTTTGCAGGTGTTCAATCAGCTTGGCTGCACAACGTGCCACGTCCAGAATCTTACGATCAATCACGATCGCCGTGTGGCCGACATAAACACTGTCTACGACCCTGTAAACGGGATTTTCAATCGCATGTTTGCCACTGCGACCGCATTGATCCACACCGTGAACGATCGTAGCGGACTTCCGCCTTTGATGGTGCCGAATGGGCAACCGTTCGTGGTTCAAAACATCTTCACCGATTTCAAACGTCATGATCTTGGACCTAATTTTCACGAACGCAACTGGGACGGCACAATCCAAACCGAGTTCCTCACTAGGGCTCTTTGGGGCGTGGGAAGTGTCGGATCGTTGGGTCATGACGGTCGTAGCATCAATTTGGTCGAGGTGATCCTACGCCACGGTGGCGAAGCCCAGGCGTCGCGAGATGCATTCGCCAATCTCTCCAGCCAAGATCAGCAGGACCAAGGAGATGCTGGTGCCCTGCGGCACTTCCTGGAAACGCTCTTATTGTTCCCACCCGATGACACAGCTTCTAATTTGGATCCGGGGAACCCAAGCGCGCCTAACTTCCCGCAAAACGGGCATGGCAGTATCAAATTGACGGTTCTTTTCAATAACCCCAAAGACCCCGAATGAGGCACGTGAGTTGTAACGCACCGGCGCTGATTGCGTTCTGTTTTCCGGCCTCTCCTCCAGTCTGGCCGTGCCTTCATGCAATGTTGTCGGAAGTGATTCACGCTCAGAGAGAAGTTGGGCCGGATGGCGCATCGCAGAATGCTAGCAGGGCGGGGAATTATGGGCGAAATAACAATTCGCCAGCCACAGGATTCATATCCCCCGAGATGCGCGTTACGCCACAATTGAGCGATGATCTTGACCGCGGGTCGAAGCCCGATGATATCTTCGGCCTGAAGCTCACTATTGCGGTGAGAGGTCTATGCTAACGAAGGACCTATCCGCAAATTCCGCTGGGAAATTTCTGGTCGAAAGTCTGTTCCGCGATTTTCGGTTCGCCCTTCGCGGCCTCGGAAGAGATCGCCGCCTTGCTCTGGCGGCCATTTTCGCGCTCTCGCTAGGGATCGGCGCGATGACCGTGATGTCGGCGTTGTTCACAGCACCGGCCTTCCACATAAGGGAATAGGCGTAGATTGCCTCTGCTTCGTCGAAGGCACAGAAGTCATACCCAGTTTCGAGATTTGATGGCAAAGTGATCAAATACCGCACATGGGTGGCACTGGACGGGTGGATAAAAGTGATGGCCGCCATAGGTGATGGCGGCCACTTCGATTCAGCGTCTTGCGGTTGCTCAGATTTTTATTGGCGAGCCATGACTCGCAACACACTGCCACTTTCCGTTCGGCATCTTCACCCACGTATCGGTCCACTGGACTTAAGTCAACTATCTTGCCTGAGGGATCCTTCGTCTTCGCTTTCAAGATTCCTATCGCCGAAATCGTGGTATGGCGGTCGAGAAATCCCTTCCACCCAAAACCCGAGCAATTAATTGTTCTGATTGGTCCTCGCATTCCTTCGCAGTTAAGCAGAATCCTGATTCCGTTCGAGGAAGTGTGATTCCACTGAATGCTGCCCCCGACCCCCATCTCCCAAAAAGCCGTTTGGACCGTGAGGTCGGTCAGCAACTCGAGAAATAGACCGAAATAGATCAATAGATCCTGTGTACGATAACTTGATTGGCCCCACGATTTTCTCTGTCATAAGAATGTAATACTAATTGTGACAAATGGCGGCAAAACGGCTGCCTAAAGGTGATGAAAAAGGAGTAAGTAGCTTGTCACCGTTAATCACAAGTTGCTGATTTTCCCTCGCTTTACGCTCGCTCCGGCAAGTTCTGGTTATTAACTGGCCAATCTTTCCTCATTTTTGCTCTGTTTGGATCCTCTGCAGTTGGGAAGCAACAGTGAGGAGGCGCTTGCCGAGGCGTCGCAATCGACGGCGGATTTTCTCATCGCCCAACTGACGGCGATACATTTCCAGAAGATGACGTGTGGCCTCCAGTGCCTGACGGATGCCGGGGAGACCGGCGCTTGGCATGTCTTTGGGGAGTGCGAGCGTGGGCAGACGATGCGGATGAGCTGCATTCTGACGGGCCTGGTGGAATTCGCGCTGCAAGTCCTGTTGAGTGACTTCCACGTAGCGCAAGGTCATGCGGATATCTTTGTGCCCGAGTAGCTTCATGAGAGCCGGAAGGCTAACTCCGAGCCGGAGCATTTCTGTCGCGAAGCTGTGCCGAAGACGGTGCGGTGTCACATGCGTTGAGCAACCAGCGCGCTTCGCGGCCTGGGCCAACGCCGATTGGAGACTCAGCACCAGAGCGCGCCGAGTAGCACCGCGACGTGGGAGCAGGAAGCCTTGCGAATTCGCGCATCGTGCGAGTGGGGACGAAGTGCGCAGGGTAAGGATCCGGCCCGCGATCCGCCGCACCTCGGGATCGGCCGGAACCAAACGTTCTGTGTGTAGTTTGCCGAGGGGGACATGGAGCGCCCACTGTTCGGTTCCCACCTGCCGCAGGCAATCCAGTGGCAAATGGATGCATTCGCCAAGGCGGATTCCCGTAGCACGGAGGAGCAGGAGGGCATTGGCGTAGAGATCGTCGGTCCGGCGCAGCTCCTGCTGCACGAGTTGATCTTCCTGGAGGGAAAGAGGTCTTGGAAGATAGTGGGGCTTTGGAGGGAAGTCTTCTCCACGAATGAGATCGGGCTGCAGGTGGTGGCCGCTGGCGGCTAGATCGTCCAGCAAACGGCGGAGGCGAATGAGGTGACCGATGCGGGTTGCATTGCTCACGGGTGGTTGTTGTTCACTCAGCCAACGGAACCAGCCAAGCA
>Ga0209267_1002269_pt1 | contig 12546 bp, 9 predicted proteins | sample GraSoiAngelo_137_FD_185894 | JGI IMG/M metagenome (GOLD analysis project Ga0209267, IMG submission 185894) | Grasslands soil microbial communities from the Angelo Coastal Reserve, California, USA - 14_0929_09_30cm (SPAdes) (version 2) | ecosystem: Environmental > Terrestrial > Soil > Grasslands ... | reverse complement strand
ATCCCGCGCCGACCACCAGCACTTCTTTCGCCATCGGAGGGGACCACTACTACACTCGCGGGCGATGGGAATGCACTTTCCGGCGGAGGCGTCGTGGCTCGAGATCGACGCCAGCGCGCTGGCGCATGATGCGAAGGTCTTCCGCGAGGTGCTCGGCTCCGGCGTCAGGCTGGGCGGCGTCCTCAAGGGAAACGCCTATGGCCACGGATTCGCCGAGGTGCTGCCGCTCGCGCACGCCGCCTGCGATGCCCTGTACGCGATCGAGGTTCGCGATGCCCTCGCCATCCGCGCATTCGAGGCCCGGCTCTCCGCGCCTCGCCGCGAAGTGCTGGTGCTCGGAGCGGTGAACGCGGACGAGGCAGTCGAGCTGGCGCGGGCGCAGGTCGACCTCGCGCTGACCGACTCGGGGCAGGCGCGATTCGTGCCAGCGTTGCGGGCGGCAGGCGTGCGGCTGCGGGGGCACGTCCATGTCGACACCGGCCTCGGGCGCGAGGGCTTCAGCGTGGACGAGCTTCCCTCGGCGCTGTCCTGGCTGGCGCAGGCGCGGGATGCCATCGAGGTCGCGGGGGTCCTCTCCCATTTCGCGAACACCGAGGATGTGACCGAGCAGGACTACGCTGCCCGGCAGCTCTCGGCATTCGACGAAGGGGCCCGCCGGGTGCGCGCGGCGTTCGGCGCGGGCTCCCTCGAGCGGCACATCGCCGCGAGCGCCGCGGCGCTGCTGTTGCCCCAGGCCCGGCACGATGCGGTGCGGATCGGGATTTCCCTCTACGGTCTCTGGGCCAGCAGCGAAACGCGCCTCTCCGCACGCGCGCTGCTGGGCCGCGTCCCCGAGCTCCGGCCGGTGCTCTCCTGGCGTTGCCGCAGCCAGCTCGTCAAGTGGCTGCCGGCGGGAAGCTACGTCGGGTACGGCTGCACCTATCGCTGCCCGGTGGCGACGCGGATCGCGGTGCTGCCGATGGGGTACTACGACGGCTATCCGCGACTGCTCTCCTCCCGGGCGCACGCGCTGGTGAACGGGCAGAGATGCCCCGTGCTCGGGCGGGTGATGATGAATCACGTCGTCATCGACGTCACGCGGGCGGCGCCGCAGGGCGAAGGTCCGATCACGGCCACCCTGCTCGGCCGCGACGGCGAGGAGCAGGTGTCCGCGGATCAGCTCGCGGTCTGGGCGCAGACCATCAATTACGAGATCGTCACGCGAATCGGCGCGCACCTTCGCCGCAATGTGGTCTAAGGTCCGCCTTCCCATGGCGACGGCTTTGAAGGTCGGTAGCGACATCGATGCGTGGTGCACGCGCTGCAAGATGAACCTGGGCCACACCATCCTGGCGATGGTCGGCGGCAGGCCGGTGCGCGTCCGCTGCAACACCTGCCATGGCGAGCACAACTACCGCGGCCCCGCCGGCGCCGACCCGCGGAAGGGCTCCTGGGAACCTCGCGAGGTCCGCGAGCGGCGCGAGGCGAGGCCTTCCGTCACCAGCTGGGAGGCGCTCCTCGCAGGCAAGGACTTGTCCCGCGCCCGCAAGTACTCGGCGAAGGAAACATACGCGGCCGAGGAAGTGATCCAGCACCCATCCTTCGGCATCGGGCTCGTGCAGGAAGTCCGGGGCGACAAGATCCAGGTCGCCTTCAAGGCCGACGTGAAGACGCTCGTCCACGGCAAATGAAGGGCGATCTTCAAATGAAGCAACGACCGGACCTTCAGGGCAGGGAGTAGCGGCGGGAGGCGCGCAGCAGGTCGAGGCAGCGTCCGATGTCGTCGGGAAGCGGCGACTCCACCCACAGCCACCCACGGCCGCGCGGATGCGGGATGCGCAGCCCCGCCGCATGCAGCGGCGTGCGAGCAAGCACGACCTCGTCCGGGTCGGGCGCCCCCGACCAGAGGTCCCCGACCCGCAGCGGATGGTCGACGCCGTAGCGCGGATCGATCGCTAGTGGATGCCCGAGGGCAGCGAGATGGACGCGGATCTGGTGCGTCCGACCCGTCCGCGGCACGCAGGCGCAGAAGGTGTACCCGCCGAACCGCTCCTTCGGCTCGACCCGGGTCTGCGCGGCGCGCGCGCCCTTCTCGTTCTCTTTCGCGATCCGCACGCGCCCTGCGCGCGAGTCCGCAAGCCGCAGATCGACGCGCTCCGCTTTGGCGAGGTCGCCGCGGACCAGCGCCAGGTAGGTCTTCTCCGCGCGCCGGCTCTCGAACGCCGCATTCAGCGCGCGGTGCGCTGCGCGGGTAGCGGCGAAGAGGACGATTCCCGACGTGTCACGGTCCAGCCGGTGCACGGGGATCGCCTCCGGCACGATCTCGCGCACCTGCGCCGACAACGCGGGCGCATCCGGTGCGCGTCCCGGCACCGTCAGCAAACCGGCGGGCTTGTCGATCGCGAGAACGTAGGCGTCCTGGTGCAGGATCCTCACCTCACAACCGTAACAAACCATTCGATCGGGCGCCTTTTCGGGTTACGCTCGCGACCGCGTGCTCGCCGTCTTCGCCGTCCTTCTCGCCACCGGGGGTCCCCTGGGGCTGCGCACGCAAGGGCCTCTGCGCGAGCTCTTCCTGGACATGACCGGCGCGGACGCCCGGCCCATCGGCCGGCCGGAGATCGACGTTCGCTGGACGATGGCCAACACCTGGAACGAGCTGATGACGCTGCAGCGCGGCAGTGACTCGGCGGAGCAGGAGCTCGACGAGCAGGCCGACGCGCTCACCCTGCTTCTGAAAGCGCCCTGGCCGGGGTTCACCAACGTCTGGACGTCGATCGAGTGGAAGGTGACGGAGCACTGGGGCGGATGGTCGGATACGCCGATCGAGGCCTGGCACTGGCTCGTCGGGGCCTTCAACTACCAGCGCTCGCAGTATCCGCGGAACAAGGTGGTGTTGGTCTACCGCGACGTCGGCGGAGAGGCGTTCAACGTGCATTCGGCCACCTTCGCTCCCGGGGACCTGACGGCGAGGACGCAAGTCTCGCTCCTCGATGCGCCCGTCGCCGTCGCCGCCCGGTTCGATCTCAAGCTTCCGGTCGGCTCGCTCAGCAGGGCGGGCGGGTCCGGCGGTGTCGACGTCGGCGCCGGCCTCGTCGCCACCTGGCCTCTCTCCTCCTGGGCGACCCTGCACGCGCTCGCCGCGGTGAGCCGCTTCTCGAACCTCTCCGCCCCCACGGCGCTGCAGCCCAAACCCTGGCACTTCACCGCCGAGGCGTCCTTCGAGTTGGAATTCCTGGGCCAGACGCTGCTGATCGAGGACCGCGTGCTGTCGCCGTTGCTCGAGCCAGGCTGGACGCGCTCGGCCAGCGGCCTCGAAGTCACCCAGGATGCCCTGCTCTCGAGCGGCGTGTACGCAGATTTTCGCGCGCACAACCAGATCAGCATCGGGCTGCGCCGCGGCCGGTTCTCCACCTGGATCAGTGAGGATTTCACGCCGGGCCACAACGGGGCGAGCGTGGTGAAGTGGGCGTGGGTCTCCAACGCGCCCGACTTCGTGATCGGGATCGCGTTCACGCAGGGGCTCTGACAGCGCCTTACGCGAACTCTTCGAGCTGGCGCACCTCGAGCGGGCAGAGCCCGTTCAGCTCGCGCCGCGCGGCCTCCGCCTCCCCCACCACGATCAGAAGCGCGCCGTCCCGCGCCGGCGACAGCTCCGCTGCCATCTCAAGCGCCTGCTCCGCAGTGACGGCCAGGACGCGGCTGCGGTACGTTTTCAGGTGCTCCAGCCCGAGGCCGTCGAGCAGCGCGTCAGCGATCTGTTCGGCGAGCGCCTCGTGGCTCTCGAGCCCCAGCGGAAAGAGGCCGGCGAGATACCTGCGCGCTTTCTCCAGCGCATCCTCCGTCGGGCCCGAAGCTGCATACGCGCGCATCGTCTCCAGGGCGACATCCACCAGCTCGCGCAGGGTGTCGTTCTTGGTGAAGCTGGAGAACACGCTCAGACCGGCGCGCCGGTTCATGTGCAGCCGCGTGGAGACGGAGTACGAGAGCCCGCGGTCGACCCGGATCGCGTCGACCAGGAGCGAAGTGAAGCCTCCGCCGAGCGCCGTGTTCGCCACCACGGCCTCGGCATGGCGCGGCGTGGACCGCGGCAGCCCGGGAGCCACGATCCGCACTTGCGCCTGGGTCGCGTCGGGCTTGTGGATGATCACCGCGCGCGTCGCCAGGGAAGGCGCGAGCGCCGTGAACTGCAGGGGGCTGCGCTGGCTCCGGCCGGGCCAGGACGATTCCCACTGGGCGAGCTTTCGCTTGAGCAGCTCGATCAGCTCTTGCGGCGTGGACTGGCCGACCGCCGCGAGCAGCCCACCCTGCTGCTGGCACCGCGTCGCGTGGAAGCTGAGCGCGTCTTCCCTCTGGAAGGTATCGACGTCCCGGCGAAAGCCTTGCGCGGGGTGCCCGTAGGGATGGCCGGGCCCGTAGCCGAGCGAGACCACCGCCCTCCCTGCGACGTTGCTGGGCTCGTCCAGGTCGCTGTGCAGCGCCGCGATCGTCCGGCGACGCCCCGCGGCGACCTCGCTCTCTTCGAAGGCCGGCTCCAGCGCGACCTCCAGGAGGGCATCGACGGCCCGCTCGGACAGCTCGGCCGGCACGGTCAGCGCCAGGGCGCCTTCCTCCATCGAGACGTCGGTGAAGAGCTGCGCGCCCATCGACTCGATCATCTCGTCGACGTCTTGGGCCGGGCGGCGCCGCGTCCCCCGGCGCAGCAGCTCCACCGTGAAGTGCGCCAATCCCGCCTTCCCGCGCGGATCCTCGCAGGCGCCGGCCGGCAGCGAGAGCCGCACGTGGAAGAGCGGGAGCCCTCGCTTCTGGACCGCGAGGAGCGTGAGCCCGGAGGGCAGCTTCTCGATCTGCAGCGGCGGCAGCTCGACGTCGTGCGCGATCACGCTTCCACCTCGCCGGGGATCAAGGTCACCACGTTGCGGCGATGAGGCGGAAAGGTCTTGCGCGCGACGCGTTGGACGTCCGGGGCGGTGATCACTGCGTACCGGTCCGGGAGATCCAGCATCGCGCGCCAGCTGCCGAGCATGACCTCCATCTGCCCGACGGTGTGCGCGCGACCGTTGGTGGTGGCGAGCGACCGCAGGAGCTGCGAGCGGACCAGGTTCTTCGCCCGATCGAGCTCGCGCTCCGACATCACCTCGTCGGAGACGCGGGCCAGCTCGGCCCAGAGCGCCCCCTCGGCGCGCTGGGGATCGACGCCGGGATTGAGCTTGAGCGAGATCTCGAACAGGCCGGGATCCATGCGCCAGGCGAAGTAGACATGCGCGTCGACGCACAGCTCTTGCTCGTAGACCAGCGCCCGCTTCAGGCGCGCCCCTTCGCCGGCGCTCAGGGCAGCTTCGATGAGATCGAGCACCAGCGAGTCCGGGTCGCGGCCGCCGGGCCCGCGAAAGCCGGCGAGCATCGCGGGGGCCTGCGAGGGATAGCGGATCACCGCGCGGCGCTCTCCTTTCTGCGGCGGCTCTCCGGTTGCGACCTTCGGCAACCCGTCGCCGGCAGGGATGCCGCCGTAGAGGCGCTCGATCTCCCTCAGCGCGGCGGCCGGCTCGAAGTCGCCCACCAGCACCAGCGTGCAGTTGTTCGGCGCGTAGTACGTGCGGAAGTATCTTTCGCACTCCTCACGCGTGATCGACTCGATGTCGCTCATCCAGCCGATCACCGGCCAGCGGTAGGGGTGGGCGAGGAATGCAAGCGCTCCAAGCGCCTCGTCGAGCATCCCGTCGATGTCGTTGTCCGTGCGGAACCGGCGCTCCTCCTTCACCACGTCCCGCTCGCGGACGAGCGACACCTCGTCGATGAGGAGCGATGCCATCCGGTCCGCCTCCAGATCCAGCACGAGAGGCAGCGCCTCGGAGGCGAAGTCCTCGTAGTAAGCGGTGAGATCGTTCGACGTGTACGCGTTCGAGGTGCCGCCCGCCGCTTCCAGGCGGCGATCGAACTCCTTCGGGCCGTACTTCTTCGACCCGTTGAACATCATGTGCTCGAAGAGGTGCGAGATCCCGGTGGTGCCCGGCCGCTCGTTGCGGGAACCGACGCGGAAGAAGCTGTAGAGCGTGCAGACCGGCAGCGAGCGGTCGGGGAGGAGCCGGATCTGCAGCCCATTGCCCAGGCTGCGCTCCTCGACGGGAAAGTCCTTCTCCGAAAGAGGCATCAGTCCTCGCTGGGAGGATCCACAGGCTTCATCAGAAGCTGCTCGGCAGGGGTCATCAGCTTCTTGCGGTTGTTGCATTCCTTGCAGGCGGCGACGACGTTTCCTCTGGCGCTCCGGCCGCCGCGCGCGACCGGGACCACGTGGTCCATGGTCAGCGACCGGGGAGGCACGCTCTTTCCGCAGTATCCGCAGATGCCTCGCTGCACCCGCCGCTGCCACCAGGCGGTCTTGCGCAGGGCGCGGGCCTTTTCCCTCTCCCGGGCGACGTGGACGTCGTCGGCGCCGAGCTCGAACCACTCTTCGGTCATCGCGCGAAGCGTTGTAACCCGCCGGGGCAGCGGCTTCCACGGCTGGGCAACGACTTTCCTATCCTACAAGCGCACGCTCCCCCGCCTGGACCTTGGCACGGAGCGTGTAGATGCACGCCCCCGGGAGTGGTGTTTCCCGGGGGTGTGGAATGCGACAGCGGGCGTTGGCATGCGTGCTGGTGGCGGCGGCGTGCGGTGGCGCGAGCCAGTCCAACGTCCGTCCCCTGGGCGGGATCCTCACCGTCGCGCCGGCCACGCTCGATTTCGGAGACGTCGCGCTGGGCAGGGAGCAGACGCACCGGGTCGTCCTGCGGAACACGGGCCTCGTCTCCATGACCGTCGGACAGCTCGCGCAGTTCGCCGACCCGGCGTTCGAGGTCAAAGGATTGCCCGCGACGCTTGGTCCCGGCAGCGCGGTGGACGTCGCCGTCCGCTACCGGCCTCCAGGGCTCGGCACGCACGAGCGGATGCTGCAGATCGTCACCGACTCGCCCGCGAGCAACGGGGCCGACGTCGACCTGCGGGGTCACGCGGTGCGCGGGCTCGCAACGCTCTCCGGCGACTCTTTCGATTTCGGCCCGGTGGTGGTGAACGAGACGGCCACGCAGGACCTCCTGGTGACCAATGGCGACGGCCGGGCGGAGACGGCGATCACGGTCGCGCCGCCGCTGGACAAGGGGGTGTTCTCCGTCGACCCCGGGGGCGAGCAGATCCTGCCTTCCCAGCAATCGATCGTGGTGCGCCTGCAGTTCCGCCCTGACCGTCTCGGCAGCTTCAGCTCGGCCATCCCGATCACGCCCTGTCCGACCTGCTCGCCGCGATCGATCACGCTCACCGGCAAGGGCGTCGACAAGCTGCTGCTGGTGCAGCCTGAGACCCTCGACTTCGGCGAGCTCCGGCTCGCCGCCGAGGCCACGCAGCCGTTCACCGTCACCAATATCAGCAAGGGCCCCGTCGCAATCGAAGCGATCGCGCTCGCCGGGAGCGCGGACCTGACGGCGGCGCTCGACGGCGGTCAGCCTCCGCGCACCCTCGCGCCCGGAGAGACGATCGGCGGCACGGCGCGATTCCACGCGCAGAACCTGGGCGCTCAGCAGGCCCAGGCCTCGCTGCGCGCGTCCGACGGCGGCCCCGGCATCCTGAGTCTGACCGGCACCGGTATCGGCCCGGTGCTGCAGGCGCTGCCGAAATCCCTCTTCGTTGGGGCGACCGCGCTCGGCACGACGCGCACCGCGCCGGTGACGGTGACGAACGTCGGCGTGGACCCGAAGAACGTCGTGCCTCTGGTGCTCACCGGCGTGTGGATCGACGGCAACGACGGTACCTGGGCAGTCCAGGGTGGCGCGATGACGGTGGGCCCGCCGGGAGCGAACATCGATCTGCGGGTCTCGTTCACGCCGATCACCACCGGGATGTCGCACGCCACCTTGGTGATCGAGTCGAACGACGGGCTGCACCCCCACCTGGAGGTGCCGCTGGCGGCGATCGGCCGGGACCTGCTGCCCTGCAAGCTGGCGGTCTTGCCGGGCAATCCGGTGGATTTCGGCGCGCAGAGGGTCTTCGTCCCGATCGTCGAAGGATACGAGCTGGTCAACCAGACCGCCGACGACTGCATCGTCGGCGAGCCGGAGATCGTGTCCGGCGCGCCCGAGTTCCGCTGGCCGGGAGGGATCGTTCCCTCGGGCCGCACGCTGCCTCCGGGGAAGCGGATGTCCGTGCGCCTCGAGTTCATGGCGTCGCAGGCCCGGACCTACTCGGGCGCGGTGCGCTTCTACGTGAGCAACCGCTCCGCGCCGACGATCACAGTGAACCTGGCGGCGTCTGCCGACGCGAGCTGCTTCTTCGTCACCCCGCCGACCGTGGGATTCGGAGCTACCATCCTCGGCTGCGGCATCGCCGACCACTTCGCGTATGCCGTGAATCACTGCACTTTCCCGGTGACGATCACGCAGGTCGACACCACCGGCGCTCCCTTCTCCGCTTCAGCCCCCGTCCCCATCAAGGTGCAGCCGGGCACGCATGCGGACATCCCGGTCTCTTACCGGCCCCCGTCTGTCGGCGACGACGTCGGCGCGGTGCGCGTCTGGACCGACATGCGCAAAGAGCCCTTCCAGTCCGGCATCACCGGCGGGGCGCAGAGCGCCGAGACCATCGTCGACCAGTGGGACCAGAGCACGCCGAAGATCGACATGTTGATCGTGATCGACAACAGCGGCTCCATGTCCGAGGAGCAGAAGGCCCTGGCGCAAAACCTCGACCGCCTGTGGAACCGGATCGCGATCGCCAATGCGGACTACCACATCGCGGTGACGACCACGGGGATGTACCCATACACGTCCGGATTCGAGCACTGCCCCGGCGGAGCGGAGGGGGGAGAAGCAGGCCGCTTCTTCCCGGTGAACAACGAGCGGCCTCGCCTGCTCACGCCGCAGACTCCGGACGTGAGGAACGTGCTCTTCGCCAACACCAACGTCGGCCTCTGCAGCTACGACGAGCGGTTCCTCGATCCGGTGCTGGCGGCGCTCACCGATCCGCTCATCAGCTCCACGAAGGCGCCGGGCACGCCCTGGCCCAACGACGGCAACGCCGGCTTCCTGCGGGACGATGCGCGGCTCGCGCTGCTCGCGGTGAGCGACGCCGACGACGCCAACGACGTGGTGAGCCCCGCTCCGGTGAGCGACTACGTGCGGCGGCTCGTGCAGGTGAAGAAGGGCGCCCTCGATCTGATCTCGTTCGCGGGCATCGTTCCCCTCCAGTCCTGCAAGACGGCGGAAGGCATCGGCGCGCGGTACATGGAGATCGCCCGGCAGCTCAACGGCCACCTCGAGGACATCTGCGATCTCGGCAATTTCGGGACGCTGCTGGAGAGTTCGCTGGGAAACCTGCTGCTGCCGCTGACGAGCTTCCCGCTCTCCGCGCTCCCCAAGGACCCGCAGTCGATCGCGGTGACGGTGAACGGCGCCCCCGCGACGCAGTGGACCTACGATGCAGGCTCGAACCGCATCGTGTTTCCGGCCAGCGCAGTGCCACCGCCGGGGGCCCACATCACCGCCAGGTACGAGCCTGCCTGCCTGTGAGCGCCCGCATGGCCGCCGGCGTCCCCCGTGGACGTGAAATGCTTGCACCGCCCCCGTCCTGGGGGGATCATCGATCGACCTGCATGGCGATCCCGAAATCCCCCGCCGATTCCGTCCAGGACGTTCTGCGGGACCCCGAAATCCAGCGCCTGATCGACAGCCCGGAGCACCAAGGCCTGGAACTGTCGCCCAGCCGGCAGATCTACACGAACCGGGCGCTGCAGATGGACCAGATCGGCGTGGTCGGCTTCGACATGGACTACACCCTCGCGGTCTATTCCATGCGACAGATCGAGGGGCTGGCGTTCCACATGACGCTCGATCGCCTGGTGGCGGGGCGCGGCTATCGGAACGAGTTGCGCAACCTCAAATACGACCACGAGTACGTGATCCGCGGCCTGGTGGTCGACAAGGACTACGGAAACATCTTCAAGATGGACCGGCACAACCACGTCGGCCGCTGCTACCACGGCCGGCGTCAGCTCTCGCTCGACGAGCGCCGGGCCCTCTACCAGACCAACGAGAAGATCCGCCTCAGCCTGCCGCGCTTCGCCTGGATCGACACGCTCTTCAGCCTGCCGGAGGCGTGCCTGTACGCCGAGATCATCGAGGCGCAGGAAGCGCGGGGCGAGAGGGTCGACTACCACAAGGTGTACGACGACACGCGGGAAAGCATCGACGAGGTGCATCGCGACGGCTCGCTGAAGTCCGAGCTGCGCAAGGACCTGGGACGCTTCATCAAGCCCGACCCCGAGCTTCCTTCCGCGCTGCACAAGCTGCGATCCGGGGGAAAGAAGCTGTTCGTCCTCACCAATTCGCTCTGGGACTACACCGATGCGGTGATGAGCTTCGTGCTCGACGGGCGCCTCCCCGAGTACCCGTCCTGGCGCAACTACTTCGACTACGTCGTGGTCGGCGCGCAGAAGCCGGCGTTCTTCGCCGAGCACCGGCCGTTCATCGAGCTGAACCCGAACGGCACCGTGGCCCGGACGGAGGTGGACTCGCTCGAGCGCGGCAAGATCTACGAGGGCGGCAATCTCTTCGACTTCGAGCGGATGAGCGGATTCGCCGGCGACCGCGTCCTCTACGTGGGGGACCACATCTACGGCGACATCATCCGCAACCGGAAGGCATCGCAGTGGCGCACCTGCTTCATCGTCCAGGAGTTGGAGCGGGAGATCGAGTACATCGAGGAGCACGCCGAAGACGTCCTGCGCCTGAACGAGCTTGACGCGATGCGCGCGCGCCTCGACGACATGATCAACCATCACAAGCTGCTGCTGAACGCGATGGACCGGCGCATCGAGCGCGGTGGCCACCTGGCCTCCGACCTCGAGGCGAGGCGGCAACGCGAGAAGCAGGATCTGGAGAAGCTGCGGCGAGCGTTCAAGGCCACCCTCGCCGAGGGCGCGGAGCTGGAAGCCCGCTTCGAAACGGGCGCGAATGCCTATTGGGGCCTGGTATTCAAGGAAGGCAACGAGAACTCCCGGTTCGGCGAGCAGGTAGAGGACTACGCCGACCTCTACACCTCCAGGGTCGCGAACTTCCTCTATTATTCGCCGATGCAGATGTTCCGCTCACCGCGCGCTACCATGCCGCACGAGCGCACCACGCTCCGGCGGGGTTGAATGCCACACAGGCCGCTCGTGTCTGACATGGCGCCGCGGCCGCCCTGGGACCACCATGATGCGCGCGATGCGCCTTCGTCTCTTGCTGATCACCCTGCTCTCCACGCCAGTGTATGCGCTGGGGCTCACGCCCGCCCGGCTGCAGCCCGGGCCTACGCTCTCGCTCCCCTGGGCCGAGCATGGGCGGCTCTCGGAGGTGACCGGCCGCGCGCCCATCGGGTGGTCACAGGAGGCGTACGTGGTTCCCCAGCGGCCGGGAAGGAACCTGGTCCGCTATTTCGACTATCACTGGCGGGACCACGATTATCTCGACGATGACGGCTCGGCTGGGCTGCGGCTCTATTTCTACGATCGCGAGTATCCCGTGGCGCGCATCGCCGGCGGGCTCATCCGCGAGAGCTGGCGTTACCTGAGCGACCGGTTCCAGTACAAACCCTCGTTCAAGGTCCCCTACATCCTCTACAACACCTACCGGGAATTCCTGGAGACCAACGTCTTCGCCGTGCAGGAGGGCGTGCTCGGCGTCACCAGCCCGCAGGACCTGCGCATGTCGCTGCCTTACGCGGGCGAGCGCGAATTCTTCAAGCTCGTCTCCACGCACGAGATGACGCACCAGTTCCACATCCAGAAGGTGGCCGAGCGCGCCGCCAGCGCCGGGATGGAGAGCCCCATCGGCCAGTTTCCCCTCTGGTTCACCGAGGGTCTCGCCGAGTACTACGCGCACAACCAGCAGATGGACAGCGAGACGGAGATGTTCCTGCGCGACATCGTGCTGAACCCGAACGGCGAGATCGGCTACGACTTTCCCCGCCTCGACGAGGATCGTCCGTATTCGTACCTCTATACGTACAAGTACGGCCAGGCGAAGCTGGTGTTCCTCAGCGAGACCTACGGCGAGCGCGTGATCCAGGGGGTGCTCGACCAGAGCCCCCGCCTGGTGGGCGGCGGGCGCGGCCGCGGTGAGCCGCGCGAAGGCTTCATGCAGTTGCTCGGCCACGTCGCCGGCGACACGCCGGCGCAGATGAATGCCCGGTGGTCCACCTGGGCGCGCAAGCGCGTGATGCGCACCTATCTCGACGCCAAGCAGGACCTGCCGGACATGACGGAGCTGAAGCTCGCCGACGAGCTGGACGCGTTCACCAGCTCGAAGGACGGCAACCTGCTCTTCTATCGCGGGGTCGAGCGGGAGACGGCGCGCGCGAAGCTGGTGGTGCTCGATCGCCGGGATCCCTCCTCCGCGCGGCAGATCGCCATCGATCAGCATCCGGGGACCGAAAGCCTGCACCCGGTGCTGCGGTCAGTGATGGCGGTCAGCGACGACGCCATCGCCTGGTTCGCGCAATCCGGCGACTCCGACGTGCTGCACGTGCGGCCACTGCAGCGCCGCGAGCGCAAGCCGGGGA
>Ga0209267_1002268_pt1 | contig 12549 bp, 12 predicted proteins | sample GraSoiAngelo_137_FD_185894 | JGI IMG/M metagenome (GOLD analysis project Ga0209267, IMG submission 185894) | Grasslands soil microbial communities from the Angelo Coastal Reserve, California, USA - 14_0929_09_30cm (SPAdes) (version 2) | ecosystem: Environmental > Terrestrial > Soil > Grasslands ... | reverse complement strand
GGTCGAGGTTTCCATGAGCGCAGTATATTCAGATGCGCGTGAAAAACTAGGGATTCAGCGAACGCCCGCCGTCGACCGTCAGGATTTCGCCAGTGATGAACGGCTCCCGGGCGAGGAAGAGCACGGCGCGCGCGGCATCTTCCGGGGTTCCGATGCGCCCGAGCGGAATGCGCTTCGCTAGCGACGCGGCATCGGTGCCCTCCGGCAGGAGCACCGCGCCGGGGGCGACGCCGTTCACCCGGACCTCCGGCGCCCACTCGAGCGCGAGCAGGCGGGTCAGCGCGGCCAGCCCCGCCTTCGACGCCGCGTAGTGTGCGTACCCCTTCCACACCTGCGCCGTCCCGCACACGTCGAGCAGCGTGACGATCGATCCCCGCCGCGCGCGCAGATGCGGCAGCGCAGCCTGCATCAGGTAGAAAGGGCCGGTCAGGTTCGACGCGAGCATCGCCTCGAATTGCTCGCGGGGAAGCTGGTCCGCCGGCGCCTTCTCGAAACGGGCCGCGCTGCAGACCAGCAGGTCCAACCCGCCCAGCGCCCGCGCCGCCTCGTGCACGATCCGCTCCGGATCCTTCGCCTGGTCTCCCTGGATCAGCGGGGCGCCCCCCAAGAGCGCGGCGGTCTGCTCCGCATCGGCGCGCGAGCTTCGGTAGTGCACGGCGACGCGGTATCCCGCGCCCTGGAGGGTCAGCGCGATCGTGCGACCGAGGCGTTTCGCCGCCCCTGTCACCAACGCTTGCATCCGGGAAGGATACGCTTTCTATTGCCCGCCGCGATGGGGAAGAAGAGCAAGGCCGGCAAGGCGAAGGCGGAACCGGCGGAGTCCGAGCCCTCTCCGGAGCAGGAGATCCCCATCTCGTCGGCGCCGCTGCCCCTGGAGCGGCTCGACGCGCGCGCGCTCGGCGAGTTCCTCGAGCTCTGTTTCGCCGACCGCCGCCTTCTCCAGCTCTGCGGCGAGCTGCGGCTGTACAGTCCCGGATACCGGCTCGAAGCCATGCCGCCGAACCAGGTCGCAAGGCTCCTCGCGGACGAGGCTCGCGCCGCGAAGGACGCGGCGAGGATGCTCGACAAGGCGATCCGGGAGGCGCTGCGGAACCCGGTGCTCGAGGCCAAGCCGCTGACGGACGAACACTACCGGGACTTGATCGAGCTCTTCACCGGCGACCCGCTGCAGCATCTCGCCCGCGTCGCCTGGCGCGCCCTGATCGACGACGAGGAGAAGCATCGGGCATACGCGCTCTCCGCGATCGAGATCGGGATCGAAGCGCTGGACGCACCCGCCAAGGCCAAGGCGCCCCCGCGCAAGCCTCAGCTTCCCGCCGACGTGCAGGAGCTGCGAAAGGAGCTGGAGGAGGCGCGCAAGAGCGGCGAGCGGGCGGAGAAGGAGCGGGAATCGCTGCGGGAGCAGCTGGCGGCTGCGCGGGCGGACATCGTCGAGCGCGAGAAGACGGTCGCCGACGTGCGGGAGGAGCTGTCGCAGGTGCGCGCCGAACTGACCCGGGCATCGGCCGAGGTCGCCCGCCTCACCGCCGCCGGCGAGGGGCGCGCTCTCTCCGACGCGCGCCGGCTGGCGGACGAGAACCGCTCCTTGTCCGAACGGCTGAGAGCAGCGACGGAAGAACGGGATGCGCTGCGCGGGCAGCTTGCGCAGGCGCAGCGGATCACCGCCGCCGCGCCCGCCGTCGCCGCCGCTCCCGCCGAGGAGGAAGCGCTGCCCAGCGCGGAAGAGGCAGCGACCTTCCTGATCCCGATCTTCACCCGCGAGTTCTACGAGTCCATCCAGCGCTGGGACCGCCGCATGCAGCGCGCGGCGTTCGACAAAGTGTCCCTGCTCGCGCGAGACTGGCGGCACGGCTCGCTGCGGGCCATCGCGCTGGAAGGTCTTCCGGGCTACTACCGGATCCGCATCGCCACCGACGTGCGCCTCATCTACCGGCGCGGAGAGGGAAACACGGTCGAGATCCTCTCCCTGATCGATCGCGAGGACCTCGATCGCTACATCCGTCAAGCGAGGACCCGATGAACGAAATCGACGCCCGATCGCTGCAGCAGAAGCTGAAGGAAGCGGGCCCGCCGCTGATCCTGGACGTGCGCAATCCGCCGGAGTTGGCGGCCGAGGGACGCATCGAGGGCAGCCTGAACATCCCGATGAACGAGCTGCCGGCGCGGCTCGCGGACGTTCCCGAGGGCCGCGAGGTCGTCGCCGTGTGCAAGGCGGGGATGCGCTCCTTCAACGCGGCCGCATGGCTGCGCCAGATGGGCCGCAACGCGGTGAGCCTGCGGGGTGGAATGGATCAGTGGAAGGCGCTCGGGCTGCCGGTGGCGCGCTGAACGGGGTGCGCGAGGCGCTCGCCGTCTGGGCCGCCATCATCGTCGCCCTCGCCGCCCTCGAGCTGATCGGGCAGTTTCTGCCATTCGTCCACGGCCTGGTCGGCGCCGCGGCCGTGGCGGCGTTTCTCTATGTGCCGCTGCGGATGCTCGAGCGGCGCGGGCAGGACGCCCACGACGCCGGGTGGCGATTCGATCGCCTCCCGCGCGATCTGGCATGGTCCTTGGGCGCCTGCGCCGTGGTGCTCCCGTTGTTCGGCGCCGGCTTCGTGCTGTTCGCCAGGTGGTTCGCGCATCTGCCGCCGCAGATGCAGCACTGGATCGCGCCCTACGCGCGCTTTCGCGGATTCCACCTCGACCTTGCCATGTCCTGGGAGCTCGCGGGGCAGGTCGCCGGGAACGCGGCGGTCGCGTTCTCCGAGGAGTTCTTCTACCGCGGCTACATGACGCTGCGCTTCGAAGAGCGCTGGGGCCCCGTGCGCACCGCCGTCACCGCCGCGGCGCTGTTCGCGGTCGGGCACTTGCTCACGCCCGCACCGTGGAGGCTGGCCGTGTTCTTTCCCGCCCTGCTCTTTGCCTGGCTGCGGAACCGGACCGGGACCATCGTGGGCGCGTCGATCGCCCACTTCCTCTGCAATGTGTGGCTGCTGCTCCTGGAGAGGTCGGCGTTCTAATCACGGTGGCTGCCGGTCCGCGCTGGGCGAGGAAGGTGCCTTCGCATTGGGCATGAGACGCCTCCCGGGGAAGGTCGAGGTGCGCACGGTTGCCATGGCCGGGCACGGAGATATGGTGCAGCCGCCGTCGCCCCGGAACCGGGCTGCGCGAGCCATTCAGAGGTTGCGGGGGAGGTTTGTATGCGCCTCGTGCGACTGTTCTTCATTCTCGTTCTCGTCTCTTTTTCCTCGGTCGCCGCCAACGATGCTATTCCCATGGGACGGCTCCCCGACTCGGTCGAGCCGCGCGCCTACCGCTTGACGCTGGCGATCGATCCCCGCCAGGCCGAGTTTTCCGGGGCGACGGAAATCGATCTCTCGTTGCACGAACCCGCGCGGGCCATCTGGCTGCACGGCCACGGTCTCCGCGTTTCCGACGTCGTCCTGGTCACGTCGGGGCGCAGGGTAAAGGGCCGGTATGCGGAAGTCGAAACCGTCAGCGGTGTCGCGCGCGTCGATTTCGACGAGGAGATCGCGGCGGGCAGAGCCGTGCTCCGCCTCACCCATGCCGCGCCGTTCGAGAAGGCGCCCCAAGGCTTGTATCGGACCGATGTGGCGGGAGAGTGGTACGCGTTCTCGCAGTTGGAACCGATCGATGCGCGCCGCGTCTTCCCTGGATTCGACGAGCCCCGCTTCAAGACGCCATTCGACATCACCGTGGTCGCCGATCGGCGCGACAAGGTCGTGTCGAACACGCCGCTGGTATCGAAGACTTCGGAGCGCGATCGGGTGCGCCACCGCTTCGTCGTGACGCCCCCGTTGCCGACATACCTTGTCGCGTTCGCAGTCGGTCCGTTGGACATCGTCCACGGGCGACCGGTCCCTCTCAGCGGCGTCAGGCGCCGCCTGCTGCCGCTCCGATTCGTGGCCAGCAAAGGACAAGGCAAGAAGCTCGCCTTCGCCGCCCGGCATACGGGCGAGATCGTGCTCCGGCTCGAGGAATACTTTGGCTCGGCCTTCCCGTATCCAAAGCTCGATCTGATCGCATCCCCGATCCACGGCCTCGCCATGGAGAACGCAGGTGCGATCGTTTTCGATGACCGCTATCTGCTGATCGGTGCCCGGCCCTCCCCAGAGCAGCAGAGCATCTTCGGCGGAGTAGTGGCGCACGAGATCGCGCACCAGTGGTTCGGGGACCTCGTCACGCCCGTCTGGTGGGACGACCTCTGGCTCAACGAATCCTTCGCGCAGTGGCTCGGCTCGAAGATCAGCGACCGCTGGCGACCGGGGTTTGGCACCCGCGGCGACCAGCTCGCTGCCACGCTGAAGGCCATGGACACGGACGCGCTTCGGGTCGGGCGCCCGATGCACCAGCGGATCGATGACAACCGGCAGATCATCGGGACCTTCGACGAGATCACGTATCAGAAGGGCGCGGGCGTTCTCGCGATGTTCGAGTCCTACCTCGGCGAGGCGCGGTTTCGCCGCGGTGTCCGGCTTCACCTGCGGCGCCATCCTCACGGGAGCGCGACCGCCGACGATTTCTTCGCCGCGATGGCGGACGCGGCGGGCGAGGCGCCCGTCCTCGGAGCATTCCGCTCCTTCGTCGATCAGCCCGGGGTACCCTTCGTATCCGCGGTGCTGTCGGACGATCGGTCATCGCTCATGCTTCGCCAGGAGCGCTATCGACCCCTCGGGTCCGCGATCGCGCCCGGTTTGCTTTGGGACTTGCCGGTATGCGTCCGCGCGCTGTCGTCGGCGGATGCTCCAAGGCAGTGCGTCCTGATGACGGGAGCCGCGGCGCGCATCGATCTGGGCGCGCCCGTCCTGGGCGCGCCCGTCGGCGAAACGGGGATGATGCCCAACGCCGGCGGTGAAGGGTATTACCGGTTCGCCTTGGACGCGACCTCGGCGCGGTCGGCTCTGCGCGACGTTGCGAATCTGACCGGCGCCGAGGCGCTCGCGCTCGCCGACAGCATCGGCGCGTCGTTCGCCGCGGGACGGTTGCCGTTCGAGGAAGTCCTGCACGGAGCTTCCGCCCTCGTGTCGCACCAGGACCGGACAGCCGCAACGCGACTCGGTTTCCTGCTGACGGCGCTTCACGACCAGCTCCGCGACGCCGAGACGCGCGAGCGGCTCGCGCGACGGATCGACGGGATCTACGCCCCCGCGCTGCGTGCGTTCGGATACATCCCGAAGGCAGGCGCGTACGCAGGCGACACCGCGGACCGACAGCTCCGCCGCGATAGCCTGGCCGAGATCGTCGTCGTCTGGGGACGAGATTCCGAGGTCACCGGGACCTTCGCCTCCGCGGCGCAAGCGACGCTCGGCAACCCCGAGATCCTCGACCGTGGCTTGAGGGCGGTGGCATGGGCGGCCGGCGTGCGCAACGGCGATGCCACATTCTGCCGGGCGCTACAGAAGCAGCTCGTCGAGACCGCCGACGCGCAAGTGCGCGCAGATGCCGCCTACGCGCTCGGCCGCGTGGAGCAGGAGCCGGCAGCGTCCGACGTTCGCGCGCTCCTCCTCCACCCGCGCCTCGGTCCAAGCCCGGTGCTCAGGATCCTGCGCGGACAGCTCGAGAACCCGGCGACGCGAGCTTCGACCTGGAACTGGGTAAGAGAAAACGCGGATGCGCTCATCGCGCGCTTGCCCGCGTACTACCAACCCATCCTGCTCCGCGCCGCCGATCGGTTCTGCGACGCAGCAGAACGGGATGCCGTCGAGACCGTGTTCGCGCCGCGCCTCGCAAAGGCCGGGATGGACGCGCTGCCCCTGGAACGCCAGTTGGAACGGATCAGCCTCTGCATCGCGCTGATGAGCTCGACGGAGAACACGATCAAGGCAGCAGTCGAGGAAGGCGAGACGAAACGGGTCCGCTGAGTTCAGACGATTCGGGCAGAGATCGCCCGGACCGCCGTTACAGCGACCGCACGTCCGTCAGCGTCCGCGGGATCGCGATCACTTCGCGTTCCGCCACTTCCCTGAACCCCTCGGTGCCTTGCGCGCCCGAGAGCACCATCGCCGCGCGCAACATCCGGTGCGACTTCACCTTCGGGTCGAGCTCGTTCGCCGAAGGCCCGATCTCGTCCCGCGCGCAGGGGATGAGACCATCGATCACTCCGACCTGCAACGGATGTCCGCGCCGCAGCCCCGCCATCACGCGCCCGTTGCTCACCACCGCCGCCATCCCGGGCAGCGGCTGGCCCACCTGCTCGAACGCCCGCTCCGCCTCGCCGACCGCGGCCGCGAGCGAGCGCGCGGCTGCCTCGGCGCCGAGCTCGTGATCGTCGAGACGGCGGACGTCGCGCAGGCGGGAGAGGAAGGTGAAGAAGAGCCCTTCCGCTGCCGAGTCGCCTTTCACCGAGCGGCGCAGGTAGTCCGGCAGCGCCTTCAGCAGCACGGCCCGGATCGGCGCGAGCGCATCCGGCTGGCCGGCGATGGCGAACAGCCAGTGCTTGAAACGGAAGGGCAGCGTGATCTGCTCGCTGAACGACCGCCCCGACGTCCCCACGGTGCCGCTGCAGATCAGCGTCGCCTCGCTCTCCACGCCGTCGGCGAGCTTCTCCGGCAACGCGGGCTGACCGCCGAGCGGCCGCTTGCGCAGCAGCAGGTCGTCGCTCTGGAAGAATCCGACGCCAGCGGCACGCTCCGAGGATCCGAGCGACACTTTGCCGGCAAGCCTGCGCAGCACGCATCCGAGGAGCGTGGCATCCGACTGGTGGATGGCGAGGAACTCTGCCAAAACGCGAACCCTCCCGTCACTTCAATGTGGGTCTTGTAGGATCGTAGCGCACCCTTCGAGTGAGCGCCAATGGGTCGATCTTTGACCCCCTCCCGCAGCACGGTAGACTCGCCGGAGAAATGGCCGAGCCCGGCGACATCGCGATCGGCATCGATCTAGGCACCAGCTACAGTTGCGTCTCGATCATCGAGAGCGGCAAAACTACCGTGATTCCGAACGAATGGGGCGAGCGCACGCACGCGAGCGTGGTCAGCTTCCTCGAGGATGGCACGGTGCTGGTCGGCAACAGCGCCAAGCGCAACATCATCACCAACGCCGACAACACGGTCTACAGCGCCAAGCGCCTGATCGGCCGCTTCTACTTCTCGGACGAAGTGAAGAAGGCCCAGGCGGTGATGCCCTACAAGATCGTCGAGGGCGAGAACAACTCCGTCCGCATCCAGATCCGCGAGAACGTCTATTCGCTGCCCGAGATCTCCGCGCTGGTGCTGAAGGAGATGAAGGCGATCGTCGAGAACTACCTGGGCCACGAAGTGAAGAAGGCCGTGGTCACCGTTCCCGCCTACTTCAACGACAACCAGCGCCAGGCGACCAAGGACGCCGGCCGCATCGCAGGCCTCGAGGTGCTGCGCATCCTCAACGAGCCGACGGCCGCCGCGCTGGCGTACGGATTCGGCAAGGACATCACGCAGAAGATCGCGGTCTATGACCTGGGCGGCGGCACCTTCGACATCTCGATCCTCGAGATCGGCAAGGACGTCTTCGAGGTCCTCTCCACCGCCGGCGACACCTACCTCGGCGGCGACGACTTCGACGACCGCATCATGACCTGGCTCGCGGAAGGATTCCTCAAGCAGAACGGCATCGACCTGCGCCTGAACAAGTACTGCCTGCAGATGCTCAAGGAGGCGTCCGAGCGCGCCAAGATCGACGTGGGCCGCGACGCCTCCGCCAAGATCCACGTCGAGGGCATCTGCCAGGACCCGAACGGCAAGGTGATGAACCTGGACGCGACGCTCAGCGAGGCCGAGTTCAACCGGATGGTGATGGACCTCGTGCAGCGCACGTTCAAGGTCTGCGACGAGGCGCTGCAGAGCGCGAAGATGACCGCGCAAGACCTGGACGCGATCATCCTGGTGGGCGGTCCTACGCGCCTGCCCATCATCCGCACCTCGGTGAAGCACTACTTCGGCAAGGACGTGATGGCGGGCATCGACCCCGACGAGGTGGTCGCGATGGGCGCCGCCATCCAGGCGAACAGCCTGCAAGACGCGAAGGGCGAGCACTACCTGCTCGACGTCACCCCGCTCACCCTGCGCGTCGGGACGGTCGGCGGCTACACCGACAAGATCATCGACAAGAACACGCCCATTCCCATCGAGCGCAGCAAGTCCTACACCACGAACCGCGACGGGCAGGAGAAGGTCAAGATCCGCGTCTACCAGGGCGAGTCGAACAAGGCGGCCGAGTGCGAGATGCTCGGGGAGTTCGAGTTCTCCGGGTTTCGCATCGGCTACCGCGGCGAAGTGCGCATCGAGGTCACGTTCGAGATCGATACCAACGGCATCGTCAACGTCACGGCCGCGGACGTGGAAACGGGCCAGAAGACCTCGTGCACCATCCGCCTCTCTTCGGGCCTGACCGAGGACATGATCAAGGCGGCGCAGGAGAAGAACTCGCGCACCACGCTGGCGCGGGGTGAGGCGGCCGCCTGATGGACGAGGCATTCGAGATCGAAGCGCAGGCCCTGGCCCAGGTCCTCGACGAGCTGGACTACTTCCAGGTCCTCAAGATCGGCCAGAACGCCAGCCCCCCGGACATCAAGTCGGCGTACTACCGCGAGTCGAGGGCGTACCATCCCGACCGGTTCAGCACGCTGTCCGCGGGAGATCTGAAGGAGAACATCGGCCGCATCTACAAGCGCATCAACGAGGCGTACGTCTGCCTCCGCGACGACACCAAGCGCACCAAGTACCTGGCCGACGTGCTCGGCCCCGAGCGCCAGAAGAAGCTGCGCTTCGTGGAGGCGAGCGAGCAGGAGCTGAAGAAGGAGAAGGAGCAGGAGGTCGGGACGACCCCGCAAGGCCGCAAGTTCTACATGGCGGGACTGACCGACATGGCAGCGCAGCGATTCGCCTCCGCCGAGCGCAACTTCAAGATGGCGCTCACCTACGAACCGAACAATCCCAACTTCAAGGCGAAGCGGGACGAGGCCGGCAAGCTGATCAAGAACGACATGAGCATCCGGTGAACGGATTCGATCTGTTCTGTCTCCTGCTCGTGGTGCTCTTCTCCATCTGGGGCGCGTTCCGCGGGCTGTTCCGGCAGATCTTCGGCCTGATCGGGTTCATCGGCGGCATCGTCCTCGCCCGCCTTCTCGCGCAGAGCTTCGGCGACGCGTTCGCCAAGGACCTCGGCCTGCCGGTGGCAATCGCGACGGCCGCCATGGCCATCGCGCTCTTCCTCGTCGCCGAGATCGCCGGGAAGCTGGTGGGAAGGTTCCTGCACAAGCGGATGACGGGCGGGTTCACCAAAGCCGTGGAGCGCGGCGGCGGGTTCCTCCTCGGGAGCGGCAAGGGCCTTCTGGTCGCCTGGGTCCTCGCCTCCCTGATCGCTCTGCTCCGTCCGCACCTGCAGCATCTGGAGTCCGACACCTCCCTCTCCAAGCTGGACCTCGCTCATTCCCACGTCCTCTCCGTGGCCCGCGAGGTGAACCTGATCACCGAACTGCGCGGCCCGAAGAAGAGCTGAGATCCCGGGAAGAGTTTCGGTCGTTACCGGAGTGGCCAGAGGCAAGAGACGTCGATGCGCGTTGCCGATACACCCAAGGCTACGTCGCGGGTGGCAAAGAGCACGAACTCCGGCGAGGGCCCGAGCACCATCTGGCGCATCCAGAGCGAGCCCGGCACGCCGGCGAGCTCCCCGAACAGCTCCGCGTAGCGCATCCCGGCGGGCTTGCCGAACCAGTGCGCGACCTTCGCGTCGACGAACTCCGCCGGACCTTGTTGCAGCTCGTACACCCCGCCTGCGCCGCCCCCGGCCATCGCTGCCATGTCGTCGTGCGGCGCGCGCCGCGATCCGCTGACCGCCCCATCGTTCAGGGTGCCCAGATCGGCAAACCCCGAGATGCGATACCAGTCGAGGTATGCCGGGCCCGGCAACCAGGCGGCGGCGCCGTGCCGCATGGAGAGGCCGCCGAGGTAGCCGAGCGGCTTCTCCGCTTCCAGGGCCTGGAAGAACTCGCCGAGGTGGCGTTCGTACCCCGACGCTCCCTCCCGCGGCCAGTGCCAGAAGGCGTACGCGAGCATACGGGGACACAATACGCCGGTTCAGTCGCGCAATGCCGCGGCGTCGAGCTTCTTCAGGCGCGCGTATGCGTATCGCCGATCGATCACCAGCCGCTCTCCGCGCTTCTCCGGCGCGTCGAACATCACGTCGGCGAGCAGCTCCTCCATGATGCTGCGCAGGGCGCGCGCCCCGAGCTTCTTCTCCACCGAGTACTCGACGATGGCGCTCAGAGCGCTTTCCTGAAGTTCCAGCTCCACCCCGTCCAGGGCCAGCGCTTCGCGGTACTCGCGCGCCAGCGCGTCGGGCGGCTCGGTGAGGATCCGGTAGAGCTCCTCCGGCCTCAGCTCCTCGAGTTGCACCTGGACCGGAAGCCGGCCGAGCAGTTCCGCGAGCATGCCGTACTCGATCAGCTCTTTCACCCGCAGCCGGGAAGCGCCCATGCGGCGGCCGGCGCTTCCGAATCCGACCAGGCGGTCCACCTGCACCTGGTGGAGGTCGGTGAAGGTGCCGGCGCAGATGAAGAGGATGTCGCTGGTGTCGACCTGCACGAAATCGTGCTTGTTCCAGTGCTGCGTGACGTTGAGGGGCACGAAGATCTCGCGCCCTTCGAGCAGTTTCAGCAAGGCCTGTTGCACGCCTTCGCCGCCGATGTCGCGGCTGCCGGCGCCGGTGCGGGCGCTGCCCGTGCGGCGGGCGATCTTGTCGATCTCGTCGATGAAGATGATCCCGCGCTGGGTGGCGTCGATCGAGTGCCCGCTCTTGAAGAGCAGCTCCGCGACCATCACCTCCACGTCCTTGCCGTAGTAGCCCGCTTCCGTATATTCAGTGGCGTCCACGACCGTGAACGGCACCTCGAGCAGCTCCGCGAGCTTCCGCGCGATGTGGGTTTTTCCCGAGCCGGTGGGACCCATCAGCAGCACGTTCGACTTGCGCAGGAGCGTCGCCTTGCCCTGCCGCCGCTGCTCGATGCGCTTGAGGTGCTGGTGTGCCGCCGTGGCGACGGCCCGCTTGGCGCTCGTCTGCCCGATCACGTAGCGATCGAGATGCTCGTAGATCTGGCGCGGCGTGTGGATGCGGACGTCCTCGCGCGCGGGAGGCCGCCTCGGACCTCCCGACGGGGGCAAGGAGCGCGTTCGATCGTCCTTCGGCATGCCCGGCAGTGTACCTCAGTCGCGTTCCCGCCCGCATGCCCGACCGGCTTGCCGGCGCTCCACGCTTGCCGTCGGCACGTGGGGCGTCCAGCTTTCGCATGGGCACGCGACAGGAGAGGACACACGATGACGATTCGCAGATGGATCACCCTCGCTTCCGCAGCAGCGATGATCGCCGGCGTCGGAGCATGCAAGGACAACATGGGCGGCAGCAGCGCTGGCACGAAGACGGGCTCCGAGGCCCAGGGCCGTCGCGGCGAGACGTTGCCCCGCGCGCGCGCGGATGCAGGCGCCGACATGAGCGGGAGCGCCGCCGGTTCCACCACGACCACGAGCCCGAGCCAGGACACCTCGGGCAGTGCCGGCGGCACTACCGGCAGCAGCTCGGACACGACGAAGAAGTAGCACCGCGCCGCCGGGACGCACACGCCCCGGCGGCCACGTCGGTGGTCCCGGCGCTATGGCCGGCGTCCCCCGCCCGGCGCCGTCCCGGCGCGCGGTGGAGCCTCCTCGTGACCGCCGCCGGGACGGCCCGGATGAGTCAGGCGATGGCTTTCCGCAGGGCCGTCTCCACGCGCGGCAGCGCCTCGTCGATGTCGCGCACCGACACGGCGCCGACGCTGAGACGGAACCAGCCGTTCTCGCCGCTCAGGCCGAAGGCCTGGAACGGCACTGCTGCAAAGCCGGCCTCGTCGAGCAGGTAGCGGCGCACCTCGTCGTTCGTACGAAAGCCGCGCTTTCCGATCAGGTCGAACTTCACCGACAGGTAGATCGCTCCCTGCGGAGGGATGTCGCGCACAGGCAACCCCGCTTTCGCCATCCGCGAGAAACCCTGGTGCAGCCGATCGAGACGCTCCTGCAGGCGGCCGACGTGCTGGCGGACGTACGCGTCCATCGCTGCCGGATCGCGCAGAAGCTCCGCCGTCGCTACCTGCTCCGCCCGCGGCGCCCAGGCGCCGACGTGCCCGAGGATGTCGCGGATCGCGGCGACCACCGCGGTCGGACCGATACACCAACCGACCCGCACGCCGGTGGCGGCGAACGACTTCGAGATCCCGTCGACGAAGACCATGTACCGCGCGACCTCGGGCACCGACCGCGTCGGGATTTCGTGCCGGGCGCTCCCGAAGGTCAGCATCCAGTACACCTGGTCGTAGAGGACGTAGAGCGGTTTGCCTCCGGAGCGATCGCGCCGCCGGTTCTCCTCCACGACGGCCTCGGAGATGCGCCGCACCTCGTCGGGAGACAGGACGGTGCCGGCGGGATTCAAGGGCGTGTTCAGGGCGATCAGGCGCGCCGACTTGAGCAACGGCTTCAGCGAGGACGCCGTGGGGAGGAATCCGTGCTCCGGATCCGTCTCCAGGGCGATCCCTTTGGCCCCCACCAA
>Ga0209267_1002264_pt1 | contig 12557 bp, 10 predicted proteins | sample GraSoiAngelo_137_FD_185894 | JGI IMG/M metagenome (GOLD analysis project Ga0209267, IMG submission 185894) | Grasslands soil microbial communities from the Angelo Coastal Reserve, California, USA - 14_0929_09_30cm (SPAdes) (version 2) | ecosystem: Environmental > Terrestrial > Soil > Grasslands ... | reverse complement strand
AAAAATTTCACCTGCCGCGACCATGCCGGTAACGTTGGTGATGTTGGAAGCAATTCGCGATTATTTTTACGAGACCGGGATTCGGATTGGCATGAAACCGGCCGGCGGAATTCGCACTGCCAAGGAAGCGCTGGCCTACCTCGTGATGGTCAAGGAAACATTGGGCGACGATTGGCTCACACCCGCTCTTTTTCGCTTTGGCGCCAGCACACTCCTGAACGATGTCCTGATGCAACTGGTAAAAGTAATCGACGCCAACTACCAGAGCGCGGATTATTTTTCCTTGCCTTAACTTTATGCCACGACGGAAACCAAGCACGTCGCAGCTCGCGATTGTCGATCGAAACGGCGAGGCCGACGAACGGCCGGTCGCAAAAAGGCCTTTGGATTTCGGCGAGCGTTGGAGTTACGCGCCCGCGCCAGAAGCGAGCAACTACATTAAACTGCACGACCGCTATCAGCTTTTCATTAACGGCAGATTCGTGGCGCCGAAGTCTGGCAACTATTTCGACTCCATTAACCCGGCCACAGAAGAGAAACTGGCGGAGATCGGTGCTGCTAATGAAAAGGATATTGATCTCGCGGTAAAAGCGGCGCGACGCGCTTACAGAAATGTCTGGTCAAAAATGCCGGGACGCGAGCGGGGAAAATACCTTTTTCGTATTGCGCGCTTGATTCAAGAAAAGGCGCGCGAGCTTGCCGTGCTTGAAACGATGGACGGCGGCAAAACCATCAAGGAATCGCGCGACATCGATTTGCCGTTGGTGGCGGCACATTTTTTTTACTACGCAGGCTGGGCCGACAAATTGGAATACGCTTTTCCCGGCCGAAAAGCGCGGCCACTCGGCGTCGCCGGTCAAATCATTCCGTGGAATTTTCCGTTGCTGATGGCGGCGTGGAAGCTGGCGCCGGCGCTTGCTTGCGGAAACACCTGTGTCCTGAAGCCGGCCGAGACCACTTCCATCACCGCTCTTCATCTCGCCCAAATTTTGCAGGAAGCGGAATTACCCGATGGCGTGGTTAACATCGTAACTGGCGCCGGCAAAACTGGCAGCGCACTCATCAATCACACCGATATCGACAAGATTGCGTTTACTGGTTCGACTGAAGTTGGGAAACGAATCGCGTCAGCTGTCGTTCGGACGAAGAAAAAATTGACCCTCGAGCTTGGCGGCAAAGCGGCCAACATCATTTTCGACGACGCGCCAATCGATCAGGCGGTGGAAGGAATTATTGCCGGAATTTATTTTAATCAGGGCCACGTTTGCTGCGCCGGTTCGCGTTTGTTCGTGCAGGAGAGCGTTTTTTCAAACGTCATTCGCAAGTTGCGCGATCGCATTTCCACGCTGCGAGTAGGCGATCCACTCGACAAAAACACCGACATCGGCGCGATTAATTCCCGGGCGCAACTGGACAAAATTTGCGAGCTGGTGGACAGCGGATTGAAACAAGGCGCGCAACTGGTGCAATCACGCGCCCGTTTACCAGCTAAAGGCTACTGGTATCCACCGAGTTTCTTCACTGGGGTAACCGCCTCGCATCGGATCGCGCTGGAAGAGATTTTCGGCCCGGTTCTGAGTGTAATGACTTTCCGCACGCCGGAGGAAGCAATCGCACGTGCCAACAATACCCCTTACGGATTAAGCGCCGGCGTCTGGACGGACAAGGGGAGCAAAATTTTCAAGATCGTAAACCAACTGCGCGCAGGCGTGGTTTGGGCGAACACCTACAACAAATTTGATCCCTCCAGCCCATTCGGTGGCTACAAAGAAAGCGGTTTTGGCCGCGAAGGCGGGCGGCACGGTTTGCTACCGTATCTCACTCTCAGTTAAATCGCAGCGCCTCCTTCTTTCTCCAAGAAATTGTGAGAGCGATCTTAATATCGTTAGCTGCGATCTTTGGCGTGACTGCGATTGCCGGCCTAACGTGGCTTTGCCAGCGCGACCCCGAAATCAACTTCCTCCGGCCGGATAAACGTGCCGAATGGATCTTTTTTCCGTCCGCGGTCGAGGTCAAGGCACGTGGCGTGGCCAACCTGGACACACTTTTTCGTCATGACTTCACCCTCCAGCGACCGGCGCTAAGAGCACTCCTTACCGTTCGAGCAGCGAAGCAGGTACAGTTGACAATAAATGATCGAAAGGTCGATCTCGTTGCCAATCACAATTGGAAGGATGCCTCGACGGTTGAGGTTTCCGGGTTGCTGCACGAAGGCCGGAACCGAATTGAAGCCAGAGTATTTAACGACAACGGTCCCCCTGCTTTATGGTTATTGCTTAGCGGCGATCAATTCTCACTCCGGAGCGACCAGAATTGGATTGCTTCATTCGCGGGCTCGTCCTGGCGAGCGGCTGCTCTTGCTACTTCACCAAGACCGCCAGGCCGGGGCAATTCGATTGATACTAGCGAGCGAACGATAGCTAGTCTCACTAAAGTCTGGCCGCTCTGGCTGCTGTTCGGTGCCGTTGCGCTGGTTTTTTGGGTGGGAGGGAACTGGTGGCTTAATCGCCATTCCATGGACGTTGATTGGATGACGCTCGTCATGGTCTTCGGTTTTGTTCTCTTGTGGCTGATCCTTTTTTGGCATAACGCGCAAATTCTCCCCGCAGTCGTTGGATTCGATGCCATGCAGCACCTTAATTACATCAAGTATTTACAGGAACATCACAGTCTTCCCCTGCCCGCACAGGGAATGGAGATGTTCCATCCTCCGCTTTACTACATCATTTCGGCGGTTGTCCTTTCTTTATTCCATCTATCTGCGACTGATCCTTCGGCAATCTTACTGCTGCGCGCGCTCACGACGCTGTTTGGTATCGCGCAGTTCGTCCTAGTCTTCGCCGCTTTGCGACTGATTTTTCCAAATCGCCCCAAACTTCAATTGGTTGGCGGCGGTCTGGCGGCTTTTCTGCCAATGCAACTCTACATGTCGCATTATCCCACGAACGAGACCTTGGCAGCACTTCTCGTTTCCGCTTCCCTTTATTTTGCGCTTCGGATGGCGAAGGGCGGTGCGGCAACGTGGAAAAGCTATTGCGTTCTGGGGCTGTTGATAGGTGCTGCACTGCTAACAAAGGCGACCGCTGTTTTGGTAGTCCCCTTTATCGTCCTGGCTCTTGCCCGTCAACTGACCTGCCAGCGAGCATCCGTTACAAGGTGGGCCGGAATGCTCGGCAGCATGCTCTGCATTGCGATCCTGATCTGCGCTTGGCACTACATTCGGATTTCGCAATACGGGAGCCCACTCATCGGCGGCTCGGATCCCGTGATCGGCGTTTTCTGGTGGCAAGACGATGGCTATCACACAGTCTCTTACTTCGCCCGTTTTGGTGAGAGTCTGGTCCACCCATTATTTAGCGCAACCGCATCATTCTTTGATGGGCTCTACTCTACTTTGTGGGGGGATGGATTATGCAGTGGAGTATCGGACTTATCGATACGCCCGCCCTGGAACTATAATCTGATGTGCGCCGGCTATCTCCTTTCGTTGTTGCCTACTCTTCTTCTTTTAGTCGGCGTAATGACATCCTTATGGCAACTATTTCGTGAGCCGCGCTCTGACATTTTTATTTTCGTTGGTTTTTCCCTGGCTGTAGCCATGGGACTGCTCTATTACAATCTTAAGGTCCCATGCTATGGCTCTGCCAAAGCATTTTATGGATTGAGCGCTCTCGTCCCGCTCGGTTTCTTCGCAGCAGTCGGATGGAATGTTGTCACCGACGGAAGAAAATGGCGTCAACTACCAATCGCGATTCTGCTGACAGTTTGGGCGATGAATAGCTTTGGTTCGTTCTGGATTTACGATCCGGTAGCACAACATGTCATCACTGCGATGCATCTTTGGGCAGGCAAAAAGCCGGATGCGGCACTAGGGGAAGCTAAAAAGGCGGTAGCTGCCGATCCTTCTGATGCCGCAGCAAGAATAGCCCTGGCCACCACCTTGGAGGATGCGAGACAATCCAGCGAAGCTCTGCAGGAAGCCGAGCATGCGACGGAGCTTGCGCCGCTGGATGGGGCAACTCACTTGAAACTTGGGACGCTGTTGTTCAAGCAGAACAAGCTGGAGAGAGCAATCGAGGAGGCCCGTCTGGCCGTGGCTTACGCGCCGGAAAATACGCGTGCCCATTTACTTCTTCTGGTTTCTTTGTTTTATCACGATGAAGATCCGGTCGATGCGGCGCGCGAGGCTCTGGCGATTTCGCCTTACGATGCTGAGCTCCATCGTGTGCTAGGTGTAGCCCTGACGCGAAAGACGGAGTCGATAGACGCTTTTAATCAACTAACTTACTCTGTCCTGCTTAGACCGGACCGGATGGAAGCACATTCGGAGCTTCACCGTGCCCTGCTCGCACTCATCAATTCCCTTGATGCCGCAAAGCTTCTTCGCCAAGCGGCTTCCTCGATTCCCGATTCAGCCGTCGCGCTGGACGAACTGGCCTGGGTCTTCGCTACTCACCCAAGTGAGGAGTTGCGTGACGGCCATGAAGCGGTCCGTCTGGCCGAGCATGCTTGTGCTCTGACAAAACGGACGAACCCAATCTTCCTCGCAACTTTAGCTGCCGCTTACGCCGAGACCGGAAACTTTGGTCAAGCGATCAGCACAATTCAGGAGTCAATCTCGAAAGCCCGTTCAAACAATAACACGGACGGAATCGCGTTAGGTGAGAAGTTTCTCGGTTTTTTTCAATCGAACACACCTATTCGCCAAGATCCAAACTCGAAATAAATCTCAGCCCGGGCTGCTTCAGACAACATAGGCAATGGATTGCCCCTCACCTCAATCCTCTCCCCAAGGGGGAAGTCGGAATTACTCAGCGCGAAGCCTTTCGGGGGCACGCGCCCCTCGCCTCTCCCTTTCACAAAGGGAGAGGATCAAGGTGAGGGATTTCCTCGTCGCTTCAATGTCGACCAAATCGTTTCAAGAACACTGTCCAGTTCCCGATTGATCTGATGGTTCCAAAATCGCAGAACCAGAATATTTTTGCTCGCAAGAAAGCTCGTCCGTTCCTGATCTAACGACTCCCTGCTCGCGAAATTGTGGCTGCCACCGTCAAACTCAACAGCGAGGCGCGCTTCAGGACAGTAAAAATCAATTATGTAGCGATCCACCGGATGTTGTCGCCGAAATTTCCAACCCTGAAGTTGTCGATTGCGAAGGTGACGCCATAAGAGTCGCTCATGCCTAGTGGTACCTTTCCTTAGCTGACGCGCTCGGGTCATTTAGGAGAGCCTATCGGACTGACGGTCTGGCGGCGCCAGTTCGCTTTCGCTGAAATCGGCACGCGCATCCAAATAAAGCAGGACAAATGCAATGCCAAGAATTGGCCGCATCAGCGCCCGGACTAAGCTGCTGATAGCCATGCTGCCGATTAACACGGCATCGGCAACCTCGGGCGCCTTCAGATTCTGCCACATTTTCATTATTTCTTCAGGAGACGAAGTCGAGACGCTCTGCAACTTCGGCAAGATTAGCGGAATTTCCGCGCCAGCGCTTAATCCAAGCACGATCAGGACCCAGAGCGATGCGAGCAAAGCGCCGCGCCAAAGGGGACGGGTTGATTTCCGCGGCCGGCGTCGATTGCGCGCCAGCATTTTGCTTTCGCGCAACGCAGCAGCGCCTTCGAGGTTCGAAATGTAAGCAGACTGTTGCCAGAAGAGGAAGTTCACCCACAAACGCGCAACCATCATCACCTGCATCGCCAAAATCAGGAGTGCCAGGAGAAGAGAGAGGATCGTTGGACTCTCGCTGGCAAGACTTAGGATGATCGCGACCGGGATAGCGGTACAAAGGAAATAACTTCCGTAAACAATGAGACTGAGCCGGGCAAACCGGAGAAAAAAATTGGCCGCCTGCCGGAGGAGTTGGCGTACCCGCACCTTGCGTCCTTCGAGCACATCGACCGTGGCGATCTGGATACCAGCAAGAAAGACCGGCCAATCCACCACCAGCGTGATAAAAGCGAACAACGCAATGACCCTGGCTCGCGTCAGGCCCTTCGCCCCTTCCAGTTGCGGAAAAATCCCATATACAGGACTCGTGAGCTCCAGCCCGAGCGTCGGGATCGCGATCAACAGAGTCACAACAAAAAACGGCAGGAACGCCGACTTATAGATGCGGAAACTGTCCCGAATGATTTCGCCAAAACTGCGCCGCCGCACCAAGCGATGACCTGTCTGTGCTGGCAAAGGCGGCGGGCCGAACAATTCCGGAATGGTATTGGCCGTCGTCCAGACGCTGTCCGATTCGCGGCGCACTTCATTTGTCGGCAGCAGGCGGCCTTCACGTTTCCAGTCGCCAAGTGTGCCGAGCTCAACCGGCCCGTATTCCTTTTCGCCGACGCGCACGAGCCATCGATCTGCCATAGCCAGACTTATCGCGAAACGGCAACGCTGTCATCCCGAGCGGAGTGAAACGAAGTGGACGGATCCCGTTGCGTTACCTAAAAGGTTCCATTGCGGGATCCCTCGACTTTCGCTCGGGATGACGGAAATAGTTTAGCTTCTCCATTTCATGAAACTACTTTTGATCGACGGACATTATTACGTTTACCGCTCGTTTTTCGCGATCCCGAACCTGAGCAACTCGCGCGGCGAGCCAACCAACGCGATTTTCGGTTTCACCAAAACGCTGCGGCTGATGCTGAAACATTTGCAGCCGCAACTGGGGGCGGTGTTTTGGGACGAAGGTTTGCCGCAGCGCCGGGTGGAACTGCAGCCCGCTTATAAGGAAACGCGCAAAGAAATGCCTGGGCCGATGATTCCGCAGTTGGATTTTATCCGGAGCACAATCACGCCATTGCTTGGATTCGCCAGTATCGCGCTGCCCGATACCGAAGCGGACGATTTGATGGGCTGTTATTCAATCGCAGCCTGCAAGGAGAACATCGAGGTGGTGCTGGCGACGAACGACAAAGACCTTTATCAGCTCGTTGGCCCGTGCGTCAAAGTTTACACGACGGCCAAGGCCGATCTGGCTTCGCCGAAAGACGCCTTCGCCTTGCTTGGAGAGGAAGATGTCACGACAAAATGGGGCGTGCCGCCAGAATTAATCGGCGATGTCCTAGCGATTTCAGGCGATACGGTCGATAACATTCCCGGGGTCGGAATTGGGCGAAAAATCGCGGCTGCCCTGATTCGTGAGCATGGAGGGCTGAAGGCTTTGCTGGGCAATCTTGCTGCAGTAAAGAGCCTTAAAACGCGGGAGAAATTGCAAAACGGACGCGAGCAAATCTTGCAAAACCGGAAAATGGTCGAGCTTGATTGCAAAACGGAACTACCAGTGGGGATCGGTCAACTCCGCATCCGGCCGGATTACCCGCGGCTAATCGCGGCCTTGGAAAAATGCGAGTTTAAATCGCTCTTGCAGGAAGTCCGTGAGGAAGCGGCGAGGCAGGCTGCCACGGTCCAAGAGGAGCTGAGGCTATAAGGGCCAAAAATTTTTCGCAAAAACCCGAGAAATTTCGAACGGCCCCGAAAAGCCTGCTGTCAAATGAGTCAGGTTAAGGCGATTCGGGTAGTCGCACGTTGCTGTATTTGCTGTTTCTCCTTGGCGTGCGCTGCCCGAATCTTTTTTTGGGGGGATTCGCGATATCTGAAATACCCCATTGCGCCTGGTCTTCAGCCGAGTTTGATAGATAGCCTGATGACGGTGCGGAAACAGTCCTCAATGCCGAGTCACGCCTGCGACCCCGGACGGCAGCGGAAACGTTCCGCCCTGGCAACGGCGGCGCCACAAAGATGAGTGAAGGTGATCCGATCGACCTCGCGCTTCGCGAAGATATCGGCGCGGGGGACGTAACAACGAGGTTACTCGTACCGGACGATAGTCGCGCCTACGCGCGGATTTTGCCGCGAGAAAAAGCCATTATTGCCGGGACGATGACGGCAGCGGAAGTTTTTCGCCGGGTTGATCCAGGATTAAAGATTTCCGTGGAACTGACGGACGGAACGGCCGTGCTTGGTGGCGAAACCATTCTCAAAATTCAAGGACCGGCCAGGAGCATTCTTACCGCCGAACGGGTCGCCTTGAATTTTTTGCAGCGACTTTCCGGCATCGCGACGCTAACCCATGAGTATGTGGAGGCGATTGGAAAAAATCCTGCCAAAATCATGGATACGCGAAAGACAACGCCCGGTCTGCGCGCGCTGGAAAGAGCGGCTGTCGTCGCCGGCGGCGGCACAAATCATCGCTTCGGCTTGTTCGACGCGATTCTGGTAAAGGACAATCACCTGGCGGCGGAGCAGGATTTCGAAAAACTCGCGGCCGCGATTCGGCAGGCGAAGGGGCAGAATCCGTCGATTAAAATCGAAGTAGAGGCAGATAACCTCGAGCAGGTGCGCACGCTGGTGCAAATGGAGGGTGTCGACGTCATCTTGCTGGACAACATGGAGACGGCGAAAATGCGGGAAGCGATTGCGCTCGGTCGCAAGCACAACGTTAAATTCGAAGCTAGCGGCGGAATCAATTTAAGGACGGTCCGGCGCATCGCTGCCACCGGTGTAGATTACATTTCCGTTGGCGCGCTCACGCATTCGCCGCGCGCCATCGATTTGTCGCTCGAGCTCACCCATGTTGGTAGCTGACCGTTTGAGCGGCGAGAAATTACGCGCCCAGCTCGGCCCGTGCACGATTGGCCGCGAGATTGTTGTCCTCGAGGAAACAACCTCGACCAACGACATCGTGTTGCAAATGGCGAACGGCGGTGCGCCGGAAGGTCTTGTTGTTTTTGCGGAACATCAAAGCGCCGGGCGTGGCCAGCGCGGCAATGTTTGGGAATCGGCCGCCGGACAAGGTCTTTGGCTTTCAGTCCTACTTCGGCCAAAGATTGCGATTAGCGATCCGGTGCACTTGGCACAGCGTACAGCCCAAATAGTGGCGGCAGCAATCCAGGGCCAATTCTATCTCTCCGCCACCGTGAAGTTGCCTAACGACATTTATATCGACGATCGCAAAGTGGCAGGGGTGTTGGTAGAAATGCGCGCCCAAGCGAAGGCACCGCACCTTGCCGTTCTCGGGATTGGCGTGAACGTGAACCAAATGCCGCACGATTTCTCGGAAGAACTTCGTAAACGTGCAATCTCACTCGCAATCGCTCGCCGCGGGCCAATCGACCGCACTTCCTTTGCCGTCGCATTGCTGCGCAATCTCGATCGGTTCTATCGCGCGGGGTCACTCTAAGCTGTCGCTTAGAAGGAAATATTGTAGGGCAGGCGTTCCCGCCTGTCGATTCAGAGATGAGCAAGCGACGCGCTTGGCCCTACACTGCCGTCATCCCGAGCCGCGAAGGCGGCGAGGAACCTCGCATTCGGAGATTAGGGCACACAGAGGGCCAGTTAGCGTGATCCATGACCGTATGAGATGTCCCTCGCTTCGCTCGGGATGACACCGTTTTTACTTCGCAATGATCCCGTAATTTTGCAGCGCCTTCAATTTTTTTAAGGCGCGACCGGATGCAATTTGCTCTCGCGCCATCGCGATTCCCGCATTCATCTCGCTGGCCAAACCCGCCACGACAAATCCCGCCGCCGCATTCGCAATCACCAACTCGCGCTTTGGCCCCGTCTCCGTGCCCGCAAGAATTTGCGTAATCGTTTCAGCATTTGTCTTGGCATCCCCGCCAGTCAGTTCTGGCAACGTTGCTTGCGGAATCCCAAGCCAACGTGTGTCCAGGACGGCAGACGTGATTTTGCTCGAATTGACTTCCGCGACTACCGTCGGCCCGATCGTCGAGACATCATCCATGGTTAGGGTGTCAGCCGCGGTTCCACTAACGATCCAGGCACGCTCGCAATCGAGTTGCCGCAGGACATCGGCGAACAGCATTGTCAGGTGAGGAGAGAAAACGCCAATCAGCTGGCGTTTTGGTCGCGCGGGATTCAGGAGCGGACCAAGCAGGTTAAAAATTGTGCGTTGATGCGTTCTGGCCAATTGCTGCCGCATTTCCGCCAGCGCCCGAAACGCCGGATGATAGGTTCGCGCGAAAACAAATCCGCAGCCGAGCCGTTTGATGCATTCGCGCAAACCATCCGGCTCGAGATCAATCGCGACCCCGAGCGCTTCCAGGACGTCGGCGCTGCCGCTGCGCGAAGTAACGCCGCGGTTGCCGTGTTTCACAACTGTCGCTCCGCCTGCCGCCAGAACGAACGTTACTGCCGTCTCCGCCTGTTCCGCAAACATCGATAATCGGTCCGCCAACTTCCTCAATTTCCAAGGGCACCGCGCGCTCCAGCAGCACGCGTACAAAACTCGCGATCTCGCTCGCGCTTTCGCCCTTGTCATGGAGCACGGTCAGAAAATCAGTTTTCGTTTTTGCTTCAATCGAATCGGAAAGCAAAAACGCCGCCGCTTCCTGCACGTCAAAAGCAGAGAGATCATTACCCGCGCGGATTTTTTCAATCAGCGAAATCATCGCGCCGCCGCCTCACGCCGCCCGCGGCGTCATTTCGCCCAGCCATTCCCGGTAAAGCATCGGCGAAATTTCCGAGGGCTTGATTTCGCTGCGGCCACCCCAAAAAACGTTGGTGTAGGATACCGGAATATTTTTCGCGGCCAGATGCGCATCGATCGCCGCTTTGTGTTCGAGGAGACGCATTTTATCGGTGCCATGCGCGACGGCCATGATGTTGACGTTGCGAAACTCCGGCCCGCCTTCGCGCCAGTAACAGTGGGTCAAAATATGGTGACGACCGACCTCACCACCCGCTTTAATCTCCCGGCCGGGCGGCACCGCCCAATGAAACAGCGCGTTAAATCGGGTTACCCGCACTCCTCCAACGCTCGGCTTGACGTGTTCCAGAAAAGTGGAAAAGCGCCCGATGATTTTGCGGGCATTCAACTCTTCAGCCACACGATAAAATTCTTCGAGGGAGACGCCCGCCTCGCCCGCGCGCGAGGCCCACGGCGTCGGTCGAATTTCCTCCGGCGCGAACTCCCGTTTCAGCGCCAGCAAAACTTTCCACTCGCGCTCGCTTAAAACGACCGCGCGCACTTCAATCATCTTCGCCGGTGATTCTGCCCGGCTTCCGGGCTCAATTGTCTTGCGACGGACATGGCCGACGCCAAGAGTGAAAATTCCTTTCGCCGGCATAATCCGAAAACGTTCCCCGCCGACTTTGCCGGCCAGCAACCGACAGTGCTCATCGAGCGAAAAACCAAGTGGTACCTTCACTGTTGTCCACAATTTGTAATCTGAGCCTGCGGTCAGAGTGTCGGTTGATCGCAAAACGACGTGACCGGAAAATGGGTCCCGCTGAAACATGAAGTCGAAAGCGGCGTCGATTTTTTCTTCGGGAACTTTCCAGGCCACCAGCGCGCCATCCGCCAGATTTGTCGCGAGCAATGTCTGACGCACCCGCCGAATTGTCCCCGCGCGCAGCATCGCCGCGATCCGCGCCATCACAACATCGGCGTCGACGCCACTACGCTGCGCGATTTCCTGAAACGGTTCGCGAACGAACCCTTCGATTTTGTCCTCCGAGATGGCCAGAATCTCTTCGTTAGTCGAATCGTTGTGCTCGACTGGGAGCATGCGGCTTAATCTCGCACAAATTACGGGGAGCGCAGCCTGCCAGCCTGCACGCGAGAAGGATTGACTTAAACAAATCGAACTCCGCAAGAATCTTTTCGGCCAGCACGGGAACACCGGCCTGCGGCCTGTGCGCCAAGCGGAAATTCTGTCCGCTTTCGGTTTGCATGGAAGCGGAGTGCAACTCCGCTGGGCGCACAGACCTGGAGGTCTATGTTCCACATCCGCCGAAAAGAGCAGACTGGCAGCTTCCGCCTGCTACCTTCGGCATCTTGCCGAATGCTCTTCGATTGTGGAAAAGTTCGTTGCCGAATACTTGCGCTCCCTAACCGAACACGATGATTAAAGCAATCTTCTTCGACGCCGTCGGAACGCTCTTTTATTTAACAAAAACCGTTGGCGATCATTACGCATTCGTCGGCGAAGAAGTTGGCTTGACGTTAAATGCAAAGAAATTGGATGCCGCGTTCTACTCCGCCTGGAAACAAATGCCCCCGCGTGCAGCGATCAATGGCCCGCGCGAAAACGACGATAAAGATTGGTGGCGCGAGCTCGCCGGTCTTGTGCTGGAAGAAGCCGCGCCCACCATTGACGAATTAGATCGGGACAATTTTTTTGAAGTCGCTTACGAGCATTTCGCCGAGGCCGGCGTGTGGGAGTTGTATCCCGAGGTCGTCGACGTCCTCCAGCAATTGGGACCGCGCTTTGAGCTGGCCATCATTTCAAACTTCGACGGCCGATTGCGCGTCATTCTGGAGCGTCTCGGCATTTCGAGATATTTTCGCCACGTCTTCGTCTCGAGCGAGATCGGCGCCGACAAACCCGATCCGGAAATTTTCCGTCGCGCGCTCAAGTTTCTTGAGCTACAACCCGGCCACGTCTTGCACGTTGGCGATGATCCCGAGCGCGATTGGACCGCCGCGACCGACGCTGGCTTATCGATTTTTCAGCTGGATCGAGAAAAAAATTCGCTACGCGACTTGGCGGCAATCCTGTAGTGGCGGCCTGCTCGCGAAGGCTTTCGATGTCTAT
>Ga0209267_1002263_pt1 | contig 12557 bp, 9 predicted proteins | sample GraSoiAngelo_137_FD_185894 | JGI IMG/M metagenome (GOLD analysis project Ga0209267, IMG submission 185894) | Grasslands soil microbial communities from the Angelo Coastal Reserve, California, USA - 14_0929_09_30cm (SPAdes) (version 2) | ecosystem: Environmental > Terrestrial > Soil > Grasslands ... | reverse complement strand
CGCTATCCAACGCGCGTTGGATGAAAACAAACGCGGCGACTATGTGCTGCTGAGCATTACCACGGATCCGGAGAGGGATACTCCCGGAGTGCTTAAATCCTACGCCGAGCGCTACAAGGCCGACTTGCGCCATTGGTCTTTTCTTACTGGCTCACGAAAGGAGCTGACAAAAGTCTGGGATAGGTTCGGCGTCATGGTGAGAAAATCCGGCAGAGGAGAGATTCAACATACAACTTTAACGACGCTGATCGATCAACGAGGCGTTCGCCGTTTCGACTACTACACCGACAAGTGGCAGGAGAAAGAAATACTGAAGGACATCTCTGATCTCGGTCCTCGAGGTCACTCATGAAACGCATTTGGCCCTTAGTCGCGCTACTCTTTGCTTTTTCTCTTTGCGTTACCCCGCCGGCTGTAGCGGCCGTAAACCAAGGGATTCTTGAAGTGCTGATCAGTCCGAAACCCGGACTCATGTTTTGGCAAAGCGGCTGGAAGCGCTTAGCCGTTTCTCGCCAGTCCATCGATCTGACGAAGTATGTCGGCAAAGACAGCGCACCCGTCTTTCGCGGCGGCGTCGATGCCGGATCGTTCGACGCCATTCATCTAAAGCTCAAAGAAGCCAGCGGCGTACTCCATAAGAAGAGCCAGCGCAACGTTCAAATCAAAAACCTGGTTGGACCGATCAAGCTTGCCTTCGAAATTCGCTCCCAAGGCGAGACTTTGATTGTTCTAGACCTGGTAGTGCTCGACATGTCCGATCATCCACCGCAAGCTTACGAATTGGGCATCAAAGGTTACGAGCTCTACACAAACGGCAAGTTGGTCGATAAGATTCCACCTGGACCATGAGCTACAAGCGAAGGGTCAGCTCTACACAAACGATAAATTAGTCGATAGAATCCTCTCCGGTTCTGAGTTTGTCGCTATGAATATCTCGAAGCTGCGTTTTCTCCTGCTGGGGGCGTCCGTGATCAGCCTGGGTGTTGTCCTGGGCACTTTTCTTTGGCTGAAGCTCATGCCAACGGTCGTCTATCGCGATCTGTCTGAAAACTCTTTAGAAGGCATGAAGCACTATGGCTCGGTGCCGGATTTTTCCCTGGTGGAGCGGAGCGGTAAAAAGACCAGTCTGGCGGAGCTGCGCGGCAAGGTCTGGATTGCGGACTTCATCTATACGAACTGCACCGATACCTGCCCATTGCAGACGGCGGACATGGCCAAGCTCCAAGAGCAATGGATAAATGAGAGCGATCTCGAATTGGTTTCCTTCTCCGTCGACCCCGAGCGCGACACGCCGCGGGTTTTGTCGCAGTACGCCGACCGGTTTAAAGCCAGTGCCAAGCGCTGGCTGTTTTTGACCGGAGGCAAAGAAGAAATCACTCGTCTGGTACAAGAGGGTTTTCGCCTCGCCGCAGCGCCCGCTCCGAACAGCAACAACGGCGACGGCGTCATCCTGCACAGCCCGCGATTCGTTCTCGTCGACAGGCAAACAAAGATCCGCGGCTACTATGACAGTCGAAACCCAGAGGCACTGAAGCGACTTAAAAACGATGTTGCAACGTTACTAAAAGACAAGGAGTAGATCCGATGGCAAAGCCTGCCACTAATAAGAAACTTAACACCAAACCAACCGCGCAAGCGTCACTTCGCGGCGGCCCGAACTGGCCGTTATTTGTGCTCGCTCTGCTCGGCATGGCCGTGAGCGCCTATCTCACTTATTCCTCGTGGCAGGGAAAACTGGTCGCCGGCTGCACGGTAGGCAGCGGGTGCGACGTGGTGTTGAGCAGCCGTTGGTCTACCCTTTTCGGCATGCCGACATCGTTTTGGGGATTTCTTACTTACGCTTTACTCGCGGCGATCGCCTGGAACAAGCGTGCGGCTCAACAATGGAAGTGGGCTTGGGTCGTTTCTCTCTTTGGGCTGCTTTACAGTCTCTACCTGACCTCAATTTCACTTTTCGTGCTCCAGGCGGCCTGTCCTTATTGCCTCACGTCGGTTGGTTTGATGACTCTGATCTTTATCACCGTCACGTTTCAACGGCCGGCCAGGTTACCGGGATTCTCTTGGGGGCCGTGGCTCGCGAAGGGCGTTGGTGGCGCGCTGGTGGTCATTCTCACGCTTCATCTTCACTATGCGGGCTATTTGGGAAAAGCCGAAGGGCCTGAAGACCCCTGGATCCAGGGTTTGGCCCAGCATTTGTCCAAAATCGACGCGAAATTCTACGGCGCTTCTTGGTGCCCTCATTGTGCTGACCAGAAAGAAATGTTCGGTAGTTCCGTCAAGCGCTTACCCTATGTCGAATGTAGCCCCGCCGGCCCTTCAGCTCCCCAGGCCGACGTCTGCAAGGAAAAAAATATTCAAAGCTATCCCACGTGGATCATCAATGGTGAGCGTTACACCGGCATACAGCCGTTAGACAGCCTGGCGCAAATCAGCAAATACAACGCTCAAGGGAGCAAGCCCTGACGCATGCCAGAGGATCTCTTAGCCAACGCGCATGATGGGTAAGAAGGCGGTCATTCTTCTTAGCGGCGGGGTCGATTCCTCGACCGCGGCAGCGATAGCAAAAAATGACGGCTTTCAGCTCCATGCCCTCAGCTTTCGTTACGGTCAGCGCCATGAGCGAGAACTCGAGGCAGCCAAAAAAGTGGCAACTTTCCTCGGAGCAATCTCGCACCGGATCATCGAGTTCGATCTCCGCGCCATCGGGGGTTCCGCTCTAACTGACCAGATCGCAGTTCCCAAAGGTCGAAGCGACAGCGAAATCTCTTGGGGCATACCGGTCACTTACGTGCCGGCGCGAAATACGATTTTTCTTTCCTTTGCATTGGCGTTGGCGGAGCGGGTTGAAGCTGAGGACATCTCCTTTGGCGCCAATCAGCTCGACTACAGCGGTTATCCCGACTGCCGTGAGGAATACATCCGCGCCTTCGAACGAATGGCGAATCTCGCCACTAAGGCCGGGGTGGAGCGCAAAAGCCGCATCAAAATCCACGCCCCCTTGATTCACCTGACGAAGAAAGAAATCATAAAAAAAGGGTTCGAGCTGGGGCTCGATTACGCGCTCACTTGGAGTTGTTATGATCCAAGTTCTGACGGGCGAGCCTGTGGGCTCTGTGACAGCTGCCAGCTCCGACTGAAAGGGTTCAAAGAGGCGGGGATCGCAGATCCGATCCCCTACGCGAGTCTTTAAAGGCAGTTCGATCCATGCTCCCTGAGCCATTTACGCCGCAGTTTCTCAGTCAACTGGAAACTTTCAGGCTGCGCACAAGAAAGGAATTCTTGGGCAGTCACCCGGGAAGTTATTCTGCGCCGCGGCGGGGAACCAGCTTGGAATTCGCCGACTACCGCAAATACTCCTTAGGCGATGATCTGCGCTATGTCGACTGGGGAATCTATGCCCGCACCGACCGGCTCTACGTCAAATTGTTCCACGAGGAGGTCGATCTCTTCGCCTATATTTTCATCGACGCCAGCGCATCGATGGCTTTCCCCACCGTCGAAGAAAAATTCTTGCCCGCCAGTCATATCGCGGTGGCGCTTTCTTATGTTGTCCTGGCTAACCAAGATCACGTGAAATTGCATCTCCTGCAGGGGTCGTCTGGCGACAAGGCATCGCCGTTTTACCGAGGGCGGCGGCGCATTGCAGATTGCATCAATTTTGCGGGATCGCTCAAACCTGCAGGTTCGTTGGCAATGGCACAGGCATTGGCGGATCATTTACGGCAGTTTCGCCGTCCGGGGAAGGCGATACTCATCTCCGATTTCTTGGTTCCTACCGTCTCGTATCAACAAGCACTCAATCTTCTGCGCGCCTTCAATTTGGATATTTCGGTCATCCAAGTTTTGTCCCGCCGCGAGGTGGACCCCTCTTTTCCTAGCGGCAGTCTGGCTTTAGTTGACAGCGAAAGCCAGGCGGAAATCAAATGCCAATGGGACTCCAGCACACGCAAGAGTTATCAGGCGCGGCTTGCGCAGCACAATCTTCAAATCCGCAGTTTCTGCCATCAAAGCGGCATCCATTACTCTCTCTACGTGACCGATAGAAATCTCGGCGATTTTATCTTAGCGACCCTCCCCGCCATAGGTCTTTTCAAATAATCCATGGAGTTCCTCAATCCCATCGCTTTTTACGGCCTCTTGGCGCTGCCTCTGTTGCTAGTGCCTTATTTGATCCGGAGAAAACCGCGGCGGGTGATTTTCTCGAGCTTGCTGCTCTTCACCGAAATAAGCTCACGATCTAGCGGCCGGCCCTGGGGAAGGCTTCGTTTGCCGCCGATATTCTTCCTGCAGCTGCTCCTTTTGACACTATTGATACTGGCTTTGGGAGAACCGGTTTTCTCCGTCCGGCCGAATAAGATCGCCATTATTTTAGATAACTCGGCGAGCATGCAAGCGCTGGAAGACGGCAAAACACGCTTTGCGTTGGCCAAGGAAAAAGCCCGGAACCTGCTTGCGGATCTAAGCGTCGGCGGCAAGGTCGATCTTTATTTGACGGCTCCGCGACTGGAGAAAATCGCCGGAGCGCCCTTTGCTCCATCCGATGCTGCGGGAACCATCGCCAGCCTCGAACCCTATGATCTCGGAGAGAGTCCCGTTGACTATAACAAATCCCTCGGGCAACTGGCGGCAGAGCAAAGATACGATCGCGTGTATCTTCTCACCGACCATCCCGTCCGCAGTCAATCGGGAACGGCGCGAGTCATTTCACTGGGACAACCCAAAGACAATCTGGCGCTTACTTCGTTTCAAGTCAGACGTTCGTCGCTGGCGAATTCCCGACTAGAAGCCGCGGCTGAAGTCACGAACTTCTCTGCCAAAGACCAGAGGGTCAGGATTTTACTGCGAGGCAGCGGTGCGGTGCTTGCCAGCCGCGAGTTGGCGGTCGCCGCCGGCAAGAGCGCCTCGGTAGTTTTCGAGGGATTCCCTCTGCATCCTTACTATGAGGCTGAAATCGACGTGCGCGACGCCTTGCCCCTTGATAACCGTCGATTTGCCGTGCCTGCCAAGTCACGAGAGCTGCGCATCCTCGGCATATCGCCACGACCTCAAGCCGTCGCGAGTCTACGATCCGTCCCCGGTGTTTCCGTGGACGTCATTGCACCGGCCGATTACGAAAGGACCGATCGCTCCGGCTACAATCTGGAGATTTTTCATTTCTCGACTCCCGCCGTGTTACCGAGAAATCCCGCTTTATTTGTCTTGCCGCCCGACAATTCTTTGGTTGAATTGGCGCGGCCTATCTCAAGACCGGTCGTGTCGAGTTGGCGTGAGCCACATCCGCTGACCCGCTACATAAACTTCACTCTGCTGCGGCCCTCATACGCCCGCCCGCTGCGGCCTAAGGTTGCCGGCGAGGCGATCATGGAAAGTCCGGACGGCCCGCTGGCGTTCGCAGTGGAGAGTCAGGGCGTTCGCCATTTAGTTCTGGGTTTCGATCCGTTTCCGTACTTGGGGCGAGAGAACCTCCCGGTTTCGATTTTCACGTTGAATCTCTTGGACTGGTTCTTTGAAAGCGCCGCAGGTAAAGAAACCCCCACAGGAGAACTGTTGTCACTTGGGGTCACTCGGCAGGGGGACTGGCTCGTCACACCCAAAGGTGAGAAGATTCCACTTAAGCCTGGCCAAAAAAATTTTCCGCAGACTTTTACTCAGGGAATCTATCAATTGAATCGCGCCGGTGAAAGAGAACTGTTCGCCGTCAATCTTCAGGATACCAATGAATCGGACCTGCGTGCGCTGGCGCCCATAGAAATCCGCGGCGAAACCGGTAGCCCAAGCAGCTCCTCGGCGTTCTTTTCGTTTTGGCCCTATCTCCTCTTGGCTTCACTGGCTCTGCTGCTCCTCGAGTGGTTCATCAATCCTCGAATGGCTCGATTGGGTCTACACTCTAGCTCGAACCGGATGCTGTCCCGTTTATGAGAGAACTCTTCTCCAACGTTCAGTTTGCGAAGCCTTTCTTCTTTTGGCTTCTGCTTGCCTTGCCGCTGCTTTGGTTTCGCCTGCGCGACCAGCGGTTTAGCATCGTTATCTGGCGTACTCTGATTCTGTTGCTCTTCATTGTGATTCTAGCGGATCCCCAGTCCGTAACCGAACAGACCAGGCATGAGGAGCGGATTTTCGCCTTCGATCTGTCGCAGAGCATTCCCGAAAGCATGCATCGCTGGATGGAGAGTACGGCGGATTCGCGTTTCTCTCCGAATCAACAAGACCGGATTTTCGTCTTCGGCTCGGAAACCCGGGAAGTCACGAATTGGCGCGAATGGCTCAAAGGCGAAAATTCAGAACAGAGCTCGATCCGGCCCGGCAAAACTAGCCTGGAGAAACTATTCACCACGCTTTTGGAGCTTCCGGCCGCGCCTCGAAGCCTCTTTATATTTACTGATGGGTGGGAGACCCAGGGAAACGTCGAGCACCTGCTGCCTGCTATCGCTGGATCAGGCCTCAAAATTTACCCCATTCTGCCCGCCGGGCCGCCCAAAATCGCTAACGTAGCCGTAACAAAACTCTTGGCGCCGACTTACGGTAACAGTGGCGAGGCCCTCAATCTGAAGGTTGTTTTAGAAAATCAAAACGAACGCGAAGTTGACGGAACGTTGACTCTTACGCGTAACGGCCAGACCTTCAAGACCGATTCGGTCAAATTGAAGCCAGGAAGCCAAATCTTCACCTATCAGACCACACTTTCCGATGGGTCGCCGACCTCCTTCTACCGTGCCAGTTTCACTCCCCGTCGAGCCGATTTTGATCGCTATGCGGCGGACAACCAGGCTTTGGCCTGGGTCACGGTCCGGTCAAAGGCGAAAGTTTTGTTGTTGAATGGGCGCAGCGGCGGAGGACGATACCTGGAGGAGATCTTCAAAAGGCTGGGTTTCGAGGTTACCTCCCGCACAGCGGACTCGCCCCCCGCTCCAACGGGATACCAAGTGGTTGTCTTTAATAACGCCGAGCGAGAAAAATTCAGCACCAGTTATCTCGCGTCCATCGAGCGGCACGTAGCCGCGGGAAACGGTTTTCTAATGCTTGGCGACGAGGCGAGCTTCGCTCCCGGCAGTTATCGCCGCACTCCCATCGAAAATATTCTACCGGTGGAGCCCCGCGAGCCAAAGCGGGAGGAAAAAAACCGCGCCGTCGTACTGGTCATCGACAAATCAGGCAGCATGCGAGAACAGAACAAGATGCTTTACGCGCTGGAAGCCGCCAAGGTGCTGGTGCGCCAACTCAAGGATAACGATCTACTAGGCGTCGTGGCCTTCGACGTGAGTCCGTTTATTGTGGTGCCCATGGAGTCCGTGGGCAGACTGCGGAGCACATTTAACTCTCAAATTGATCGTCTTAGACCCGGAGGTCAGACTTACATCTATCCCGCCCTGCTCGAAGCCAAAAGGCAGCTCGAGAGACAGAATGCGGCCATAAAACATGTCATTTTGTTGAGCGACGGTGAAACGCGTGGCAGTCAGAGCGAATTAATCGATCTCGTGAGCGTCATGAAGAATGAAATGAAAATCACCGTCTCGGGTATCGCGGTCGGTGCGGAAGCGGATATCCGGCTGATGAAACGAGTCAGCCAGTACGGTGGCGGCTTGTTTCACTATACTCTGGACCCCTCGACCTTGCCCCAAATCGTATTGCAGCAAATCCAGGACAAGCCCACAGACGAACCCCCGCGCGAACGAGACTTTACGCCGCTCCAAGAAAGGGGTTCCCAGCTACTTTCGAGCTTCCCAACCAGGTCCTATCCAACTATTCGGGGTTACATGGAGACCGATCTTAAACGGGGTGCTCACCTGGATCTAATGATTCCCAGGGACGACCGTAAGGCACCCTTGTTAGCTTCGTGGCAGTATGAGCGCGGCAAATCAATTGCTTTGACCACGGATCTGGAGGGCCGCTGGAGCAGAAACTGGATCCAATGGAACGAGTTGCAGAATTTTTTGGGCAAAATTCTTGACTGGCTTCGTCCTAGCGAGGAACCCATACCGCTTCACGAGGCGAGGGTGAGCCTCTCAGCCAGCCAACCTGTTCTAGAGCTTTTTGCGTACGAAGAAGCAAGCGCCGACAGCCAATTCCGATTTTCTGTCATTGGCAAAAGCGGTCGGTCCGAAGGTACGCTCAGGAAATTGGCCCCCGGTCATTACCAGGCTGAACTGCCCATATCAGTGCCGGGTGACTATCGGATAGAGCTCACGGAGGAGCGGCGCGGCCGGCGAATACCTTATCCGCCAATAGGTTATACCCTCCCCTACGACCGCGAAAGCGAAATAGCACGACCTGAATTCAATACCAACTTACTGATTCAATTGGCGCAAGCAACCGGCGGTGAGATTAACCCAGAATCACCGGATAAGTTTCAAAAGCAGGACGTCACGCGCAACTATCAGCCAATGAGACAGCCCCTAATTGTTTTGGCTTTTGTCCTTTTTCTTCTGGAAATCGCGGCTAGAAAACTGCTCTTGTCAGAGATCGATTAGCTTTTGCACCACTATTCTTTACTTACCACTCCCTTGATGCGCTTTTCCGAGTCTACGACGGGAATCATCTGCAAATTGTAGCGCGCAAAAAGTTCGCTTAATGCTTCTTGATTCAGGTGCTCCGGGGCTGTGATCACGTCGGTGCGCATAACCTCCTGGACGGTTTTGTCGCCGGGTGTTATCAGCAAGTCCCTGAAAGTAACTGTCCCCAACAGGCGTTCTTCAGCGTCGGTCACGTAGGCGTAGTAGATGGTTTGCGCGCGATCCCGCGCATCTCTGCGAAGAAAGCTAACAGCCTCGTCGACCGTCATATAAGGACGCAAACGGGCGTACCGCGGGTTTATCAAGTCTCTAGCGTGTTCCTCGGCGTAATCCAGAAGCCCTTTGACTTCCCGGCGGGTCTTGTCATCGAGTAGCGATAAGAGCCCCTCGCGTTCTTCTCCAGGGGCTTGCTGGATCACGTCCACTGCTTCCTCAGGCGCAAGCAGCCTCATCCACACTTTCCGTTCTCCGGGTGCCAGGGCTAAAGTCAGTTGGGACTTATCCTGGGCACTCAGGTGCAGAAAGAAATCCTCCGCGTCATCCCGCTGGAGCAGCTTAAAGCCCTCAACTCGGTCCCGTCTGGAAAGGACAGGCCAAGCCTCATACAGTTCGGCCAGAGCAAGGCTCTTCTCAGCAATGTTTCCTTCATAACTCTCTAAATATAATTCCCTGGTGTCGGCGTCGTAGGCGAACAGTTCAGCTTGCCGTCCCCAACTAATGGCGATGTCCAGCTGTTCTTCGGCCTCGTCGCCGAAATCGGCTTGCAGCTTGTCGTGGAAATAATCCCGAGCCACCCGCCCATTGTCGTCGCGCTGGAGCATTTCGTAGATCCAGCCGATAACCGGCAAGCGCAGGACCCGCCCCGCAATTATTGCTTTACGAGCCAGAATGGTAGCATCAGCGTATGCCCGCCCAAGCGGGGTGAGTAACAGATCGCCTTCATGCACTCTGATGAAACCCAGTAGATCTCCCGCCTCAACTATGGGCAAGAGGTCGTCGAGTTCGAGGACCAGATCGCCACCCATCCGGTAGAGATCGACTCGACCTCCCTCATCCACAAGTTTCTCCAGCAGGCCAGCTACCGCATTGAGCTGCGAATTCGGTAACGGCCGGGTCACCCCCGGCTGTCCGGGCTGAGTGCCAAGCGCCTCTTCTTTTGGCTTGGATTGACCGGCAACGGCCGCATAGACTTTATCTACAAGACTCTGAAAGGCGGTATCTTTGCGTTGGCGCGGGTGGCGCAATGTTACCGCAATCTCGGTAACGATGTGACCAGGGTCCTTTCCCATGATCACGATGCGGTCAGCCATGAACACCGCTTCCTCAATATTATGGGTAACCATCAAAATAGCCTTTGTGGGGATTTTCTTGTTCAGCCACAGTTCCATCAACTCGCCACGCAAAGCCTCGGCGGAAAGCACGTCGAGCGCGGAAAAAGGTTCGTCCAAACATAACAATTCCGGCTCGACCGCCATTGCGCGGGCAAACCCTACTTTCTGCCGCATGCCGCCGGAAAGTTCGCGCGGATAAGCTGATTCGAAGCCATCCAAACCGACAATGTCGATGAGCTTCAAGGCGCGTTCTACGCGTTCAGCGGGCGCCACGCCGCGCGCCTTCAATGCAATTTCCACGTTCTCCTGCACCGTTAGCCACGGATAAAGCGCAAATGTTTGAAAAACAATCGTCGTGTATGGATTGACGCCTTTCAACGGCTGCCCGTGATATGAGACCACGCCGGAAGTAACAGCGTTCAATCCTGCAATGATCCGCAGCAAGGTCGATTTTCCACATCCGGATGGGCCCAGCAAGCAGACAAATTCACCCGCCTTGATCTGGAGACTTATTTCTTTGACGGCGAGAAATTGTCTGGTTTCCAACCGGTAAGCTTTGGTGACGCTTTGAAGGTCCAACAAACTGTCGGCGTCATTGACTGCTGTTGCGTCAATCATGGGTGCCTCCGGTGCAGATTTATTCCATGCGATATCGCTCTTCGGCCAGTTTATAGAGACGGCGCCAGAAAGTCCGGTTAATCAGAACAACAGTGAGAACGAGCGTCAACGTGGCCGCCAGAAGCAGTCCATAGTCGCCTGTGCTGGTTGCGCTTGCGATGAGCGCGCCCGCTCCTATGGTAGCATGGGTTTGGCCGCCGAATTCCACGTATTCAGCCACAATACTTGCGTTCCAAGCGCCGCCGCTTGCCGTGATGGCTCCGGTGATGATGTATGGGAACAACGCGGGCAGGATCAGAGTCCGCCAGCGGTCTAGGGAGGAGAGGCGAAGCAAGTCAGTGGTGTAGCGCAAATCTTGCGGGATAGCCGCCGCGCCCGCGATCACGTTAAACAGAAGATACCACTGCGTTCCCATCAGCATTAGAAGCACAGCCGCGATGTTCAAACCGCCCGGTACCTGCAACAGCGCCAGCAGCACGACGGGAAAAAGCGCCGTAGCCGGAATGGATGCAACGACTTGCACGATCGGTTGGAGAACGGTCGCAAGGCGGCGGTTCGTTCCAATAAACACGCCGACCGGAATGGTCCAAATCAAGGTAATCGCCAGTGCAACGCTCACGCGGACGAAAGTGGCGACGATCCCCTTCCCGAGTTCGGCCCATGTCGAAGTGGGAAGCGCAACCAACAGGGCTGCCGCCCGATAACTCCCGTACAAAGCCACAAGTAAGAAAACAGCTAAGATTCCTATAGCCAAACGCGAAGCTCCCGCCTCGGCGGACGGTTCCGCTAAAGCGATGCTCCCACTCATACGGCGTTGAAACTCTCCGTCTATCCACTCACTGAAGGGTCGCCATATGCGCGTACCGAATTGCTCTGCAAGCCAAGCACGTGAAAGCAGATCGAGAAACCATGAGCTCGGCGGCTCATCCCCTTCTACCATGTCCATTTTGAATCTGTCGGTCCACGCGATGAGGGGGCGCCAAACCAGCTGGTCGAGTAAGACGATAATCCCCACCAATGTGATGACGCCCAAAACAACAGCGTGTGAATCTCCTTGGTTCGCCGCGGTCTGTAAATAGGAACCGAGACCGGGCAAGCGAAAATCACGGCTTCCGACGTTGAAAATTTCCGCGGCCATCAGAAAAAACCATCCACCCGACCAGCTCATCATACTGTTCCAGAGCAACCCAATCGCGGCAAAAGGAAGTTCAACGGTCTTGAAGCGAAGCCATGGGTCAAAGCGAAACACGGCGGCGGCCTCACGCAATTCACTTGGAATGGTGGTCAGCGATTGGTAAAAACTGAATGTCATATTCCACGCTTGCGAGGTGAAGATAAGCACGATAGCCGCAACCTCGGCGGCGAATGCCTGAGGCAGAACAGCGCTGAGACTAAGCAAAACTACCGGAAGGAATGAAAGGATAGGCACACTCTGCAGCACGTCCAGCAAAGGCATGAGCACGGTTCGCGCGGTGCGATTGCGCGCCGCAGCGTAACCGTAGAACAAGCTGAACAGCAACGACAAAAAATACGCAGCAGCCATGCGCCCGACGGAAAGCAAAGCGTACCACGGCAAAGCCAAGGGGGAGAGAGAAATATCGGGACCGGCAATAATTGCAGGGGCGCGAAAGGCTAGGCGTGCGCCGGCGTACAGTATGGTGGTGATGGCCAGCAAAATAACGCCATCACCAACTGTGAAAGTTGGGTTTTCGGGCAGGGCGGGACTGAAGCGAAATTGCCGCATGATTCCCCTACTAGGGCTAATAACCGTCCTACTTGCTACTGACGACGGGGCCCGGTAGGAATGCGGCGCCGAGACTTAAGCGGGACGGCAGTGTATGAGCAAACCTGGATTATCTGAACAATCCATATTTGTTTTCGATAATAGCCGATCAATCAAGTGAGTCAAGCAAGAAGACTCCTATCGGATAGAGCTTACAGAGGAACGGCGCGGCCGAAAACTACCATATCCACCGTTGGCTAAATCGCGCGATCTGATTTCAATACCAATTTGTTGGTTCAATTGGCCCAAGAACCGGCGGCGAGATTAACTCAGAATCACCAGACAACGTTTACGAGAATCAGCCAATGAGACAGC
>Ga0209267_1002256_pt1 | contig 12582 bp, 11 predicted proteins | sample GraSoiAngelo_137_FD_185894 | JGI IMG/M metagenome (GOLD analysis project Ga0209267, IMG submission 185894) | Grasslands soil microbial communities from the Angelo Coastal Reserve, California, USA - 14_0929_09_30cm (SPAdes) (version 2) | ecosystem: Environmental > Terrestrial > Soil > Grasslands ... | reverse complement strand
ACAGATTCGGATAATCTGGCGTGCGCGACCCGAGCGGAGTGCATGGATATCCTGGCCCCAATTCCCGGGAATCCTATCTTCTGTGGAGGCAGCGGTGTCGGCTGCGTTTGAAGATTTTGCAGGGGACACGCCTGCCTCTACAAATTCGCCCTTCGGCAAGCTCGCGGCCGCTTTCTTCTTCGCCGGCCGTGCGGACAAAACGTTGTAGCAGGCGTCGGAGATGTCGACATCCCCGAGAGACCCCGTCTTCGTCAAAAACTTGTCTGAGAAAAAGAAGTGACGAAGGCGTCGGGTTTCTGATTCAATTTCGTGGTCATGGTCGGAGGTCGAGTCACCAGCGAGGAAAAGTCGACCCTTAGCACGTACATCGGTCTCATCGTCGTAACGGTGCTTGTCGTCGGCGCGATCTATTTCTTTTTTCTCGCGCATGCAAGAACAAAGGAGGTCACAGGCTTTGATCCGAACCGCCCCGTACCGAGTGACATGGCTTTGAAGCACCGATTAAAGCCGGAGCAGTATTCTGTCGTGCGCGAGAATGGGACAGAGACCGCCTTCCAGAATGAGTTCTGGAACAACGAGCGCACCGGCATCTATGTCGATATCATCACCGGCGAACCACTCTTCACATCGCTCGACAAATTCGATGGCGGAACGGGCCGGCCGACGTTTACCAAACCGATCTCGAAAGATCTCCTCGTCGAAAGCGTGGACACTTCGCGCGACATGCAGCGTACTGAAGTCCGCGCCAAACGAAGCAATGCCCACCTCGGGCATCTGTTTCCTGACCCGACTTCGCCGACGGGACAACGCTACGCCGTCAATTCCGCAGCCTTTCATTTCATTCCAATAGAACGAATGAAAGAAGAAGGTTACGAAGCGTTCCTGCCGCTCTTGGAGAAAAAGTAGCGCCCAGGTGGGTCGAGCAGTCTCCTGCTCGATCCGAATTTAGGGCACGCGCAGGATGCTCAAACTCGTGGATATGATGCGATGCGGCCGATCGACCCTGGTCGGTCGACAATTTACTCCGGATCACCAACTTCTGGAAATTGCGCCTCCTTCGTCGTATTCTCGTCTGCACAATCTTGAAACAAGACGATATCGAATACGCCATTGAGAATACGCAGGTTATTCTCGCGCCGGAACGGCAGATCGCGACCTTTGGCAACACCAGCTTTGAGTTTCATCTCATCTCCGAGCTGATGGACCGGGTTGATCAGGTCCGCATTCGCACCGGCCGGATTGAAGCTGAGCGCCCGAAAATTCTTAGCCCGGAATATTTTTGCCGAATGATGCTGGAAGGTTTCGGTGAAAAAGCGCAGGAGTACGTGGAACGGCTACGCGAACAGTCGCGCCAGATTGCGGTCTTGCGTTACGGGTTCCAATTTCGCAAGTCTGGCGTCACGGAAAAAACCGTGAGTGCCTCGTTGCAATCGGTCATCGATCGCACCCGGCGTGCAGTAGAGCGCGCCGGTGATCTGAATGGCGCGATCATTCAAGGAGTGGATGAAGGGTGGGAAGTTTGCCTACTCAAGTTCACCATCGAGATGATCGAGCGCTCCGCCGGCGAAAACATCGGCGACTTCAAACGGCGCGGTCTGATTTAAAGCAACGCGCAAGATTGCAGAGCAGGGCGCTCGCTCCCGAAATGTGCAGCCGACACGGCTGCCACTACAGTTTCCGATATTGCCGCATCAATTTGAAAAAACGCAAAGTATCCCGCACGGGATTGATACTGCTGACTTCGTCGGAATAAACCGTGGTGATCGGGACGGACGCGACGCGATGGCCTTTCCTGCTCGCGATGATGAGCATTTCGGTCTCGTATTCAAAACGGCTTGCGCCGCTTAGAATTTCCGGAATGACATCGCGATGCAGCATGCGAAAGCCGCATTGCGTATCCGGAATCTGCTGGCCGCAGACCCGACTGATTTTTCCGCTCATGTAACGGTTTACGATCCGTCGCACTAAAGGCATCGTGCTGGTGTCGTTCATGCGCGAACCAATGAAAATTTTCGCGTCCGACTCCGAGACAGCGCTATCTACAAAACGCGAAATTTCTTCCGGCAAATGCTGCCCGTCAGCGTCGAGCAGCACGACGTAATCGCTGCCCCGCTCGAGCCAGTAACGCAACCCGGTTTTGATCGATTCACCTTTGCCGCGGTTTTGAGGGTGAACAACGACATCGACTCCGGTGGAGCGCGCTCGTTCCGCCGTCGCGTCAGTCGATCCGTCATCGACCACAAGAACATGTGCCAACTGGCCGTGTGCGCGCCGCGCTACTTCGCCGACGTGTTTCTCTTCCTGATACGCAGGAATCACCGCGGCGATTCGCGAACGATCGCGTTCCATCACTCGCGAACGACAGGATGAAAATCGGCCGCGTGATAGGAACTACGCACGAGCGGGCCGGAGGCGACGTGTTCGAATCCTTTTTTGCGCGCAATCTCACCGAAGAATTCGAATTGGGCGGGCGTGATGTATTCAACTACCGGCAAGTGCTCTGGAGTCGGCCGGAGATATTGGCCCATGGTGAGAACCTGCACACCTACTTCGCGCAAATCATCCATCGTTTGAAATAACTCCGGTTCTGTCTCACCAAGTCCAAGCATGACGCCGCTCTTCGTCACTACTTTTGGTGAAAGCTCTTTCGCGCGTTTTAAAACCCGCAGGGAGGTCCGGTATTTAGCGCGCGAACGCACCATCGGTGTCAGGCGCTCGACCGTTTCCATGTTGTGATTGTAAATGTCGGGCGCGGCATCGAGCACGATCTGAATGCACCAATCCCGGGCATGAAAATCGGGCACTAACGCTTCGATAACGATTTTCGGATCCATTTCGCGAATTGCGCTAATGGTGCGCGCGAAGTGATTCGCGCCGCCATCCTTCAGATCGTCGCGTGCGACTGCGGTGATGACGACGTGTTTCAATTTCATCCGGCGCACCGCTTCGGCCACGCGCTCCGGCTCATCTGCTTCCAGGGCAAAGGGTTTCGCCGTCGTAACCGCGCAAAATCCGCAGGCACGGGTGCAGCGATCGCCCGCGATCATCATTGTCGCCGTGCCTTGACTCCAGCACTCCCAGCGATTCGGGCATTGCGCGCTTTCGCAGACCGTATGCAATCGCAAATCTGAAATCAGTGCTTTGGTCGAAAAGAAAACCGGATTCGATGGCAGTCGCACTTTGATCCAAGGCGGTTTTTGAGCTTGGTGTAGAGCAGGATCGATTTTGTTCGCGCAAGACATCGAATAAAAGTTACAACGTTAAAAGGGTTACAAAAGTTAAATTGCGGCCGATACCGCCGCTACTACAGCGCTTCAAACGTGTTAACGATTTAACAAATCACAGCTTCGTTCTTCCGGTCAGCGCTTGGTAAAGCGTGAGCTCGTCAGCTGACTCGAGACCGCCGCCGGCCGGTAAACCGTGGGCGATGCGAGTTAACTTTACCGGTTTTCCTTTCAGCAACTCGACCAAATAGTTCGTAGTCGCTTCGCCTTCGACGTCGGCCGCGAGCGCAAAAATGATTTCCGAGAATTTTTCGCGCTCGATTCGATCAAGCAGCTCTTTGATTCGCAGATCTTCCGGCGCGACGTGATCGAGCGGCGAGATCCGGCCACCGAGTGCGTGATACCGTCCTCGAAAAGCGCTCGTTTTTTCCAGCGGAAGAATATCGGTCGGTTGCTCGACCACGCAGAGCAAATCGCTCGCCCGCGAATCGTCGCGACAAATTTCGCAAAGCTGGTCGGTCGCAAAAAACCCGCAAAGTTTGCAAGGATGAACCTGCGCGCGCGTTTTTGAAATCGCGCCCACGATTTGTTCCGGCTGATCGTTGCGCGATTGTACCATCCACAGGGCAATGCGCTCAGCCGAGCGCGGCCCGATGCCGGGCATTTGCCGTAATTGCGTGATCAAATCACGAAGCGCTTCTGGATACTCGGTTCTTCTCAAGACTCAGATCCGCCAGTCCGGCTCGGACCCGCCAGTTCGGTTCGGGCCCGTCAGTCCGGCTCGGATTGGCTATTGCACCCGCGACTCCATTAAATGCAGCGCGAGCGGTTCAAGGCGGCGCAGATAAAGATTAAGCGGCGCATCTTCCTCGTGGTTCGGTCCGCGCGCCTTTTGGAATTCACTGTAGGCCTCGGCCCAACGCTGCTCTCGGTACAAGACGACACCGTTCCAAAAAGAATCGCGCCGCGCCACTAATTCGCTGGGCGCATCAGCGGCGAAGGCGAGCGGCTCATAAATTTCATGTCGCTCCTGGGCGTTGACACCGCTGAGAAAATCGATCGGGCGCGCAACGATGGCGTTGTTGGCTAGCTCAAAGGTGCGCGGCCCGATGAGGATCCGCGAGCCATAAAAGCGATTGGCGACGCAAAAGCGCCGGGCTAACTCAATCGGCTCGCCCAGCACAAAAATGTCCTGCTTTTCCTCCGTTGGCGCGGTGATCATTGACCCGGAACTAACCCCGACATGCGCGCCGGCAGTGGCGTTTTGGCCGTTACTGCTGGTTGAGTTTTCGGCAAATGCACGCGCAAGGTCGAATGCGGCACGCACGGCTTTCTCCGCGTGATCCTCCAGAGTCCCTGGGAATCCAAAGACGGCAACGACGCCTTCGCCGTCGGCGGAATGCAGGTACGCGCCGGCATTGCGCAATAATTCAGCCGCGCGCGCGGTAAACCTCTCGCTGGCCTTCGCTACCACCCCGGGCTCGTCGGTGTCAGCGAGGTCGTATTTGTTGGCCAAATCGCATACGACCACGCTGGTTTCGAAAGCGCGCGGATTGCCGTCGAATTCAACTTCGCCCGAGCGTAAACGCGTAATTTGTGTGCTAGAGAGTTTGCCATTGAACAAAGAAAGGGGAATGCCGGCACGTTTGCGTCCGGCGATTGCAAGGTAGACTAGCGCCCCGCCGTAACCGAGGACGACAGCGACGATACAAGACAGCGGGGCAAAGAAAATGTGATAGAGCGAAAGAACCCAGGTAAGCGTCAGAAGCTCCGCAATTACCGCGAGAACGAGCAGGGCGACGCCATGCCTTCGAGTGCTGGTGATCGTGATCCATGCCGTGGCGAAACCGAGGAGAGTGATCAGGCTGTATTGCCAAATCTTGCTAAGATCGCGGGCTGACCCGTTCAATTTCACCATCCAGTTTCTCAGCGGAAGCTCAATCCCGACGAACCATCCGCCGGCGTGTGAAATGCTCGCGATCGCCGCGACCGCGACCGCGATGATGCACGCAAAAAGAAGCGAGCGTTTCATCCAGCTTCGTTCGTTTGGCGTGCAGGATAATAGGATTGCACTACCAGATCGCTGAGAAATTTGTCTGGCGCGTCTACCGCCGAAAACGGCAGGGTAAACTTGTTCTGTCCGGAATTTTTGCGCACTAGATTCAATCCAAAATGAAAATCGCGAAACAGATGCGCCGTCAAATCCGCCATCGACATTTTTTCAGTTTGTGCGCGTTCGACCAGCCGGCGCCGGGCCGCGTCCTCGAACGCGATCTCGAGATCATGCCGCAGGCGGTACGATTCGGTGAACACATCAATCTGCTGATCGAGCGCAGCCGCTTCGTGTTTGTAACCCTCGGCCAGTAGGCGATCCAGAACGCGTTTCGGTTCGTGCACTAATTCGGCCGTGACCCGTAGTTGGCTGATACCGGAGCCCGCCAGATAAAACTTGAAATCGCGAAATAGTTTTTCCCACACCGTCAATAAGCCGCGCGCGCCGGTTTTCTCGGTCGCCGCGGATCGCGCCATTAACCGTAGCGCCTCATCCTCGAAACTGATGGCGATACCGTAAGCACGAAAGGCGCGTTCGTATTGCCGCAGCAAACTGCCTTCGGAATACTTCATGATACTGAAGAGGTCATCCGCGCTCAATTCTTCGCAAACAACGCGCACCGGCAAACGGCCGATGAATTCCGGTTCGAACCCGAACTCAATGAAATCCTGCGTGGTAACAAATTGGAAAAGCTCGTTATCCATAACTCGGATCGGTGCCGCGCTAAATCCGATCTGACCCTTTACCCGGCGCGAGACCTGTTCTTTCAAACGCTCGAAGGCGCCGCTAACGACAAATAGGATATGGCGGGTATTGATGGTCTGCCGGCTCGATTTGCCGCGCCTTTGAAATTCCAGCGCCGCTTGAATCTGTCCCTGCAAATCCATCGCGCTGCGCAACGGCACCTCGGTTTCTTCCATTAACTTGAGCAACGTCGTTTGCACGCCGCGACCGCTGACATCGCGTCCAATCATGTTGCCGGCCGAAGCGATCTTGTCGATTTCGTCGATGTAAATGATCCCGAATTGCGCCCGGTTCACATCGCCATCGGCTTTGTGTACGAGTTCGCGCACCAAATCTTCCACGTCGCCGCCGACGTAACCGGTTTCGCTAAACTTCGTCGCGTCCGCCTTAACGAAGGGGACCTTGATCAGATCGGCGATGTGTTTGATTAAATATGTTTTTCCGACTCCGGTCGGGCCGACGAGAATAACGTTTTGTTTGGCGTATTCCGTCTCGACCGCGCGATTGGCATTTTCCTTCTCCAACTGCCGGACATGGTTGACGTGGTTGTAGTGATCGCAGACTGCGATCGAAAGCACCTTCTTCGCTTCGTCTTGTTTGATCACGAAACGATCGAGGTGCGCTTTGATGTCGCGCGGCAAAAAGTGAAATTCGAATTCCTTCGCCTCTTCCGGCGGACTTTTCTCGTCGGCCCCCGTCTCGACCGTATCCGGCTGGGTGAGTGTGGTAAATGCTACCCGATCGCCAAAGTTTGATTTCATAAACTCGGCGAGCTTCGATTTCAGTTCTTCCGGTGAAGGAAATGGCGGCGTCTGTTCCATTTAATTTGCGCTGGCACAAAGATAGGCCCGATGAACGTAACATCGGAACCATTCGTGTAAATCTGACTCTCGAAACCGGGATTCGTTCAGGGCGGTCCACTCAGACATCATTAGCATGCGGCTAAACTGACCACATCCAATTGGTTGTAGCCGTCCTGCTAAGACGGCTTTTAAATGGGATGGCATCTGACCAAGATGCCCTAAATTTATGCGATTCCGGCTACCGGTTGGCCGCGACTTGCGGGGAACTACCACGCGCGAAAATCGTGCTCAGGTCGTCGAGGACTCTCGCCGGGCCGACGTATTTGCCGCTGACATAACTATCGGCCAAAACTTTGCCGCTGGCATCAACGATGACGAGATCGGGGATGCCGCGGCCGGCATATTTTTGCAACGTCGGAACATTCGCGAGCTTGCTGTATTCGATTGCGGGCCAGGGCATGCCGCTCTCCCGCATGTAGATTCCCATGTCGTTGGCCGATTTATCAGCGCTTACGAAAATGATTTCGAATTCGGGATGGTCACGTGCGATCTGATTATAGTAGGCGACGAGTTGCGGGGTGAACTTCCGGCAAGGTCCGCACCAGTGGGCTGAGAAGTAAAGACCATAGATTTGCTTCGGCGCGAGTTCCTCGTCATAACAGGACACCAGGTTGCCGTTTTGAAGACGGATTAGATTGCCTTTGGCTACGCCAGCAATGGCATCGGCAGAACCTTGTCTGACAGGCCGCGCCCGCTGTTTCAGCAACTGGTTTTGGTAAAGAGCATCGTTTCTTTTCGCTCGCTCGGCCATGAGCGCCCGTTCACGTGCCTGGTCTTCCATTTTCTGGCGCGCTTTTTCTAGTTCGTCTTTCGGGACAGTAAATTTTCCGCTCTCAATTGCATCCAGTAGTTGAGTGGTGGCGCCGGCCTTGATCAGCTCTTTGCGCTTAGCCTCATCGAGCTGGTCGGCGAAATGGCGGGTGGCAAGTTCTGCCTCAATCGTCGGCAGAGAATACCCGGATCGTAGCATCAGGCTGATTTCGCTCGTCGTAAGCGGCAATGTTGCCGCCGTGGCCATGCCAAGGGCGAGGAGGAAGCAACAGCAGGCGAGGCGCACACTCCTGGTTTGAGCAGGTGGCTTGCCAGTGATTTACGGTTTCGTCTGGTCGAAAAATTTGCGTGCTTCTTTGTAAGATGGCTTAGCTGAGCAAGCTGCGTCGAAGAGTTGCCGAGCGGCATTGGCCTGCCCGACCGCCCAGGCGAAGACGCCGCAGCGCCATTGCCGGTCGGCATCGATGGCGAAGGAACTCGAGATCGTCACGAGGGTTGCCGCGGGCACTTTCAGCCAGGTGGTTTCGGCGGAGCCGTACGGAACTTTCATTTTCAGCTTCTCCGCGCTCGCGCCTGCGATTCCGCTGTATTGGGTATCGCTCGCAACCACGGCCCCGTTATAGGTGCGGGCATTCAAATCGTTAATCAGCGTTGCCTTCCATTGTGCCAGCCAGTCGGCCGCGTTTTGGTAATTACTTTGCGTCTGTTTTAGCGACGGCTCCGTCAATTTCACTTTTCTAATTGCGTTGGCGGCTCCGGTGAAATCGTAAATGGCAGCAAGCCGCCGATAGGATTCCAGAGCTGCGTTCCATCGTGGCGCTTCACGCGCGAGCAAATCCCGATGTTGTTTTTCCTGGGCGTTTCTCTGCGCTGCCTCGGCGTCGCGGAGCTGGTTAGCCAACGTTCTTTCCACTAACAGGGCCTCGGCCGAAATTGCGGTTGGCTTCTGTAATTTCAGGGCGCGCAATTTTTCAAGCGCACTCCTGATTTCCGCAGGGCCTTTGGCTGATCCATACTGATCTCTCCAAGCCAGCCACGCCCGCAAATCCTCCAGATATTTTCGCGCGATCGGTTTGTATTTATCGATCCAGGACAAACTTCCGCTGGGTTGCGATAAAGTGAACGCCTCCAGTAGTGCCTTAGCATCATTAAATCGTCCGAGCTGGACATCGGTCAATCCTAACAAGAATAAGGCGAATGGCTTCGCCGGATGATCGGGAATATCGGAGAGGGTGATGGCACTGCGCATATTGGCGCGTCGTGCGGTATCGAGGAAAAATGCGCCCAGCTGCAGATCGGCGAAGCCGCCACTGCCGGCATTTTCCACTTCCTGCAAGGCCTGGCGCATTTGCGACTCCTGCTGATCAAGCAAAGCCGCAGCAGCCTGATTGAGCAAAGCCCAGTCGTAGATCGGTTGTTGGTTTTTGGTTTCCGAAGCGAGACGCGCGAAGGTGACGCGTGCCGCTGGGTATTTGCCGTCGATTATTTGCTGGCATCCATCATCAAACTCTCGGTCAACATCGAAGGCCGGAGTGGCGCTGGCCGACGCTGTAACTTCCGCCGGCTCTCGATGACGGCTGAAGAAAAGCCAACCGAAAAATATTAGAGCGATGAGTGTGGCAGCGGCGATGAGTAAGGCCGCTTTCGCACGCCACGGTTCCGGTTCGCCGCTAAGGATGCGCTCCGATTTCTTGAGGGCGAGGATGAGCGCATCGTGCGAAGCGAAACGCAAACGCGGGTCTGGCGCGATCATCCTTGCGATGGCACTGGCGGTTGGCCGTGAGACCTCCGGTGCCACGTCTTTTAGTTTCAACGGATTGTTCTTCAACGTGCGCAGATCGGACGCCGACATGGTTTCGCCGTCGAAAGGGGGCCGTCCGGCGATCGCGTGAAAAAGGGTGGCGCCGAGACTATAAATATCGCTGCGAAAATCTTCCGGCTGATTATTCAATCGTTCCGGCGCGACATAATACGGCGTGCCCCAGATGGCGCCACTGGTTTGCGCGTTCGGCTCGACAATTCCCGCCAAACCGAAATCACTGATCTTCGCCATCCCCTCGGCGTTGAACAAAATATTGGCCGGTTTGACGTCGCGATGGATTAACCCTTTTTGATAAGCCGCGCGTAGTCCACGGGCGACCTCGATCCCGGCGCGCAGCACGTCTGCTTCGGGAAGTTTTTTTTGTTCCGCAATAAGATCATCGAGCGTCCCGCGGTCGACTAACTCCATCACGAGATAGTACTGATCGTGATCGCGGCCGAAGGAAAATACCTGGACCACATGCGGATGATTGACCGAAGCGGTGATCCGGGCTTCCTGCTGCAATTGATTGGCGTATTCCGGACCCAGATCTTTGCGTAAAAGCTTTAGCGCGACATCGCGATCCAATTGAGTGTCGCGCGCTTTGTAAACCGTTCCCATTCCGCCGGTACCAAGGGTCTCGCGCAACTCGAAATGATTAAAAGAACGCGTGATCCGCACCCGTTCGCCGCATGCCGAACAAGGCACGCGCGAGAGCGGTTCGGCGTCGCCGATCTCCATCGGCGCACCGCATCTGGGACACGAAATCGTGTTCGGATCGCTCATTTTTGCGATAGTAACATCCTCAATGGGCCAGGAAAACCGCCGCGAACTTATCGTTAAAGCAACGGATGCGGGCGCGCGGCTGGATCGTTTTCTCGCCGATTTTGCGGACGAGTTCTCCCGTTCTCGAATCCAAGTGCTTATCCGCGATGGTTTCGTCACGGTAAACGGCGCAGTGCCGCGTGCGCGCGACATTGTTCGAGCGGGCGATCGCATTGTCCTGGTCGAACCACCTGTTCAAGCGATTGACCTCGTACCGGAAAAGGTCGCGCTCTCCGTTCTCTTCGAAGACGACGACTTGATTGTTATAAACAAACCGGCGGGAATTCCGGTTCATCCTGGCGCTGGACGGAAACGCGGCACCCTGGTTAATGCCTTGCTTTCGCATTGCAAAAATCTTTCCGGCATCGGCGGCAAGGAACGACCGGGTATTGTTCATCGGCTTGATAAGGAAACAAGCGGCTGCCTGGCGGTGGCAAAGAATGATCTTGCACATCTCGCTCTGTCCCGGCAATTCGCGGCGCGCACAGTGGAAAAAATTTACCTCGCGCTAGTGACTGGGAAGCTGCGTCGCGGTTCCGGAACAATTGTAGCCGCAATCGCGCGTCATCGAGTTCATCGCAAAAAAATGACGATTGCGCGCGAAGGTGGACGAGAAGCGAGAACGGATTTCAAAGTGGTGCGCACTGGAGGCGACGCTAGCTTGCTCGAGTGCCGGTTGCACAGTGGCCGGACGCATCAAATTCGCGTGCATCTTCAACATCTTGGACATCCGATCTTCGGCGACATTGTTTACGGCGGGTGCCGCGCAGGAAATTTTTCGCGCCAGATGTTACACGCATGGAAACTGGGCTTGGATCATCCACGGACGAAAGAGCGGATGCATTTCGAAGCGCCGTTGCCGGAAGATTTTAAACGCGCGATGAGGGAGGTGTTGAGTTAGCTACGTTTAGAGCCTGATGCTGTTGCGTCGCCATTACGGTCATGGCGAAAAGCACGGGCAACACGATTATGCCTCGCAACCATGGTTCGGCGTGCCAGGGAAGAGCGAAAAGGCGCTCATTATAAAAGAGGTAGTAAGCGAAAATAGTGACACTCAAAAAATGCCAGGCGAAGGCGCGCCGCCAGGTTGCGACCGGCAGAATCCAAGTCACATACCAGGCGTTTAAGACCGGCGCGAGGATGAGACTGGCGCCGAGCGACCAAAGCATGCCGCGCCGCCAATTGCGCATAAAAATGAGACCAATCAGCGCCGACACAATCAGAAGAATTACGTCGTAGCGATAATATTGCTGATGCCAGTTTGGCAAAATCGTGTCTTCAATCAGCCACCAGAATAAATCGTTGAGCCGGCTGACATGACCGAAGTCGCCGAACAGATTTTGGGCAAAGGGAAACCGAAACGCGCAATCAAGAAGAACGGGAAAAGCGATGGCAGCCGCGAGGGCAACGAAGTAGCGACGCAAGGCAAAAAGAGATGGAATTAACAAAATGATGCAGACTGGTCGAAGCGCGATGGCAATTCCAAGCGCGACCGCGGCACCGAGGGCAAATCTCCAGCGCGCCCTCTGTTCAAATCGCTCGAGGAAGAAAATCAACGCGGCAATTGCGAGCAGAATGAGGCCGTCGAAATGTCCTGCGCCGAAAAAACTATAAGCGACGAGAGGATTCCAGGCGAGCCAGACGGCGGTTTCTTTATCAAGCAGCCGTAGAAGGAGCGCAATGGCGATTAAATCGGCAGCGCCAAAAATTATTTTGTAAAGCAACGCGCTGTTTGTCGCTGGGATGGCGCGAAATAAAACTTCGGCACCCGGTGCGAAGGCTGTGGGCTCATCGTTTCGCGGCACGCATGCAAGCTCCGGAATTTTGCCGGCTACGCGAGGATCATTCGGTGCGACCTGATAGGGATTGAACCCGGCGCGTTGAATCAACCCGTCGGCTTGAAAGCGCCAGACCTCGTTGGCCGGCGCCTGTGGCAGCGCCAGCAAACGCAGCGCGATCGTGGCGAGCCAGAAAATCCAGACGGCGTTTTTGTTAATCGCGGCGAATTCAGTCGCTGCGAACAAGTAAGCGAGGCCGCAGAGAATCGCGCCGGCGACAAAATACACCGGCATCCATTCCATGGTCCAGTCGTCGAAAAGATTAAGCGAAGCGAAGAGAACCAATTGCGCGACGAGCGCGATCCAAAATCGCAATTTCACTTCGGTGCGCTGGCGATTGGATTGGGGCGAAGACGCGATCGCAAAATGCGATTCATATTGATCCGAAAAGCCGCAAAATCGACCAGCTCCCGCACCCGCGCTTTCAACCGGCGCGCCCTCAGGAAAAGGAACAACGCGAAGA
>Ga0209267_1002254_pt1 | contig 12596 bp, 9 predicted proteins | sample GraSoiAngelo_137_FD_185894 | JGI IMG/M metagenome (GOLD analysis project Ga0209267, IMG submission 185894) | Grasslands soil microbial communities from the Angelo Coastal Reserve, California, USA - 14_0929_09_30cm (SPAdes) (version 2) | ecosystem: Environmental > Terrestrial > Soil > Grasslands ... | reverse complement strand
AGCGGGCGCGCGTTGATCGATGAAATAACCTTCAAAGTCGATCAGCCCGCTCAGCTGCAATTGGAAACGGTTTTGCGGATCGCGGATCGACAATGCGTCGTTCACCCGGTCAAGAAGATCGGCGCGGGTTTCGAGCACAAGCACGAGACCGACCGCGGCGCTGAAGATGTCGATCTTACGTCGCACGAACTAGTTTCCTGATTGTGTGTCGAAGAGCGTCGAGCGTGATCGGCTTATTCAAGACGACGTCTACCGCGGCCGGTTTCGCGCCGTCCGCATCGATTTGTCCACTGAAACCGGTGAGCAGGATAACTGGAATGTTTTTGTTCACCTGCTTGATAAAGCGCGCGGTTTGCTCGCCGTTCATTTCGGGCATGGCGCGATCCATCAGCACGAGGTCGAAATGGCGAAGCCGAAATTTTTCGAGCGCTTCGCGTCCACTTGAGGCCGTGGCGACCGAATGATTATCGGTCTGCAAGTAAGCCATCAACACTTCGCGACTGCGCGCTTCATCATCAACGACGAGAACGTTGAGAGCCGAGTTTGATTTAGCGGCAACTTCGCGGTTGGACTGGGCAGCAGGCACTTCCTGCGCCAGCGGCAAGCGAATGATGAAAGTCGTGCCTTTGCCAATAGCAGATTTGATTTCCAACTGGCCACGATGGCGTTCGACAATTCCATAGACCATCGATAATCCGAGACCAGTGCCGTGTTCTCCCTTGGTGGAAAAAAACGGTTCGAGACAGCGACGTCGAACGGTCTCGGTCATGCCAGTGCCGGTGTCGGCGACGCGAACAACAGCGCGTTCGTTTTCAATCGATGTTTCGACCGAGACGCGGCCGCCTTGCGGCATCGCGTCGACGGCGTTGAAGAGCAGGTTGGTTAGAACTTCGCGGAGTGCGGATTCATCGCCGGCCACGATGGGATAAGCTTTGAAATTAGTTTGGACGTCGACTGTAATTCCGCGCGCCTGGGTCAGTCCGCGCCATTTCGGCTCTGTGAGCGCGACCGCTTGCTGCACAAGTTTCGCAAGATCGACAATCGGAAATTCTTCGTCCGAATCGGCCGGCCGATAAAATTCGCGGAGGCGGCTGACAACGCTGGATGCGTCTTTGGCGGAGGTGCGCAGCATTTCGAGACAGCGGCGCGTTTCCGCTTTGTCGTCGAGCATTGCGTCGTTTTGGAGAAGGACATCGGCGAAACCGAGGATCGGCATCAAGGTGTTGTTAAAGTCGTGCGCAATTCCGGCGGCCATTTGCCCAAGCGCGCTCAAGCGTTCCTGTTGGATTACTTGCTGCTGGGTCGCCTTGAGTTCGACGAGGGCTTTTTCCAGTTCGCGATTCACTTCGCGCAAGTCTTTCTCCGCCTGTTTGCGGCGAGTGACGTTCTCGGCCGATGTGGCGACGATTTGATCGACCGGCTTGGAAAGTTTCTTTGCAAAAAATAAACTCACGCCAAAACCGCAGAGGAGCACGACCACTCCAAACGCGATGATTTTCCAGCGAAGCGTTCGCGCCTCGCGAAGCGACGCGGTGAGGGGATAAAGGCAAACGTCGTAAGCCGGGGCGACCTGCGAGCTTAGCGCTTTGTAAAAAAGGAGATGAGGTCCGCTTTCAAGATCGACAATGAAATTCCCGGCGGCCTGGGTCAATCCGGCTTGGATGCGCTGCGCGATCAGGTGGCGATCGGCGGCGCTCAAATCCGCGATGTAAAATTGGCGGTTTAACCAAATGCCGCTCTTGATTTCCGCGCCGCGGCTATCGGCACCGCGCGCTTGTTTAATTGGGAAACCCAAAATGAGTGCGCCCAAACCGTTGCCATTCCAGCCACAAACTTTTGTGAGGACAATTTGACGCAGCGCGGCCGGATCATTTCCGCGTCCGATCGCGATGAAGGCGACGTTTTGCTCGGCAATATCGCGTAGCTCGAAAGCGACCGGTGCCAGCGCTTGCTCGAGTGAGTGAGGATCGACATTGCCGGCGGGATGGTCGCCCGCCGGTAAGACTGCTCCGTCAACATCGACAAAACGAAAGAACGAAGCTCGAACTGACTGCTGAGCATCATTCGCAGCAGGTTCGTTAGGATTAAAAACACCTTGGAGCTCGATCAGCGCGTTTCGATAAAGGTCATCAACGTCCTTTTCTTCCAACGCGGCGCGCAACCTGACAGAGCGCGATACGTCGCGGCATTTCTCCGCAACGGCGCTGGAGCGCAGGTCCTGGACGGCAAGGAACGAGCGCAATTGATTTTGAAACTGCCCGTTGAGAAGACGCTGTTGATTCGCGCGAAGATTATTTTCGGCGATGTAAACAGTCGCACCCGTTATTGTCAGGACGATGAGCATCATCGCCAGCAACAGCTTGGCCCGGAAACTCAGCGGATTCGTCGGGTTCAAAGTTAAACAGAGATCGCGGCCGTTATTTTGCGGCGAAATCGAGTTGCAGCCGCGCGCCGCTCTTCAAGTCAACGGCGTGTTCACGCACGTTCGCCTCGTTGATCCACGCCTTGACGGTAAAGTGTCCGACGGGGAGATGATCGAGCCGATAGTGCCCGGTCGAATCTGTCTTTTGAAAGTAGGGCGTCTCTAAGACCAAAACCGTCCCGCGCATGCGATCGTGAATTTCGCAATGCACCGTGACGACGCCGGGTTTGTCGAAGACGACTGTGCCCGGCTTTTCATTTTTTCGATAGCGCCCGAGATCGAAGCGTTTCGCTTTCGAATAGGAAAAGACGTTGTGATAAGTGTCGTCGAGGTTTGGAAACTCGACTGCGCCGCCGGTGCGGACGGCAATCAAATCCGGTGCGAACAACATATTTTTTTGTGACATTTGCGCGACGGCACGCGACGTGGTTTTCGGGTTCGCCGTGAAGTTGCCTTCGAGATAAACAACCGCTGCGGGCGGATTGCTCGGTGTTAACGGCGCTTCAGTGTTTGCTCCATAACGCTGGTTCAAGGCGCGCTCGACTGCCGGCGGCGGCAGTTGCACGGTGCCCTCGATAGAGCCCTCGTCTTTCGCCACAGCCCCCACGGTCAGGCCGGCCAAGCAGAAAGGAATGAGACATTTGGCGTTCACGCTGCCAGCCTTAAAGCCAGAAAAATGCCATTCGGGAGCCGACGGCGAGGGGATTGTTCGCCTCGCCGAATCCGTCCTCTGGCGGATCGGTCCTGGCGAAAGCTTTTAGAGCGATTGCACGCTTTTGAGCATTTCGTTGAAAGCGCTGTAAAGGTCGCGATGCTGGGTGACACCGCGACGAAGGACCGGTTTGAGATTGGCGAGATCAGCGATGTTGATGACTTGATCGACGCTATGCACGAATGCGCTCATGGCGTCGTTCGTGGCGAACCGGTGGCTGATCAGAACCACAAAATGCTGGCGTCGCTGGGTATCGGGACGTTGAGTCAACTCCGCCAGGATTGAGTTCGTTTGCAGGGTTAAGCCTTTGAAGTTTTCGTAAACGACAACGACGTCGTAGTTGTAAGTCTTGAGCTTGAGCACCACGTCTTCTTCGAACAGACCGAGGTGCACTTTGTAGGTCATCTCGATTAGCTGCGGCACGATCACTTTTTGATATTGCTGATGATCGACACACACCAGGGCGGTGTTGTCGCCCAGATCGAAAAATGTCGTTTCCTGTTCCTGCTCTGAAGACATAAACATTAGCGGAATGCGTTTTCCGGAAGGTCGAGCCGCAATCCCGAGTTGAGATCGCTATCAACGCCGCGCGCTTTTTGAATCAAATCGATGCCGCGAGTAATTCGGCCTTTGCGTGAGGCAAAGAGTCTGGCTGTTTCTTCGGTGATCAAATCTTGCTCGTAGGCGCGCAGGATCGATTGGTCGAATGTCATCCAGCCAAACGGCGCGCTTGCTTCGATGATTTCGTAGAAGCTGCGGTGCTCGCCTTCGCCGATGGCTACCGCTTCTTGCGTCCGCAAGTTGTGGCCCATGATCTCGGTCAGAAGCTGGCGGCCCCCTCCCACCTTTGGGGCGAGGCGCTGGCTGACGATGTAGCGAAGCGAATCCGCCAAACGAACTCGTAGCTGTTGTTCTTCGCCTAACGAAAACAAACCGAGGATACGATTGATCGATTGGCCGGCATCGACCGTATGCAGCGTGCTTAAAACCAAATGTCCGGTCTCGGCTGCCATCATCGCGATTTCGACGGTAGCGCGGTCGCGCATTTCGCCGACGAGAATCACTTTCGGCGCCTGACGGAGAGCGGCGCGTAATCCAGTGGGATAATTGTTGAAGTCGTGTCCGAGCTCGCGCTGATTGAACGTTGCTTTGCTCTTCGGATGGACATACTCGATCGGGTCCTCCAGCGTGACAACGTGAACCGGTTGGGTTTCGTTGATCTCGTTGAGAATGGCGGCCAGCGTAGTGGTCTTGCCGCTGCCGGTCGCGCCTGTGACGAGGACGAGCCCGGTTTTTTCCTTGGCGATCTCGTAGAAGATTTCCGGCAGCCCCAATGACTGAATCGTGGGCACTTCGCTTTGCAGTTTGCGAAGCACGACTGAAAAGTGACCCTGTTGCCGGAAAATGTTTACACGAAACCGGGCTTCGCCGTCGAGGGAGTAACTGCAATCGCACGAGCCGCCCGTGAGGTAATCGTAAATCAGACGGCGATTGCCTTGCATGACTGTGAGCGCAACTTGCTCGGTTTGATGCGGAGTCAGCGCATCAATCGGTGGATCGACATATACCGGTTTCAGCTCGCCGAAATCCTCGACCTGGAGCGGATGACCGACAGAAAAATTCAAATCGGAAATGCCAGTGTAGGTCTTCAGCATCGCCGATAAGACTTTGTCCAAGTCGGGAACTCTCATGGGCGGATGCTATTCCTCTGTCTGGTCGAGCGGCGGTTCCGCCAAAAATTGCCGGAACTTTTTCTTGTCGATGCACTTGTCGTAAGCTTCTTCCGGTGCAATGCGAGCGTGCCGTAAGTGATCCATGATGGCGTCGTCTAACGGCTGGTTGCCTTTTTTCTTGCCGACCTGAATCATGCCCGGGATTTGGTGCGTTTTTCCTTCGCGCACGAGATTTGCGATGGCGTTGTCGACCACCAAAATCTCGAGCGCAGCAACGCGGCCCGATTTGTCGATGCGTTTAAACAGGTTTTGCGCAATCACACCCTTGAGCGATTCGGCGAGCGTGGTGCGGATTTGATTTTGCTGCGTAGTCGGAAAGACGTCGATGATACGATCGACCGCTTTGGGAGCGTTGGAAGTGTGTAACGTGGCGAAAACAAGGTGGCCGGTTGCGGCGGCAGTGAGCGCGAGCTCAATTGTTTCCAGATCGCGCATTTCGCCAACGAGAATGACGTCCGGGTCTTCGCGCAGCGCGCCCCGCAAAGCGTTCGCGAAGGAGCGCGTGTGAACGCCTACCTCGCGGTGCTGAACGAGACAGTTTTGGCTGCGGTGGACGAATTCGATCGGGTCTTCAACCGTGATGATGTGATCGTGACGATGGAGATTGGAGTGATCGATCATCGCGGCGAGTGTGGTCGATTTACCGGAGCCGGTCGGGCCGGTCACTAGGACAAGGCCTTTCTTCAACATCGGAAATTTTTTCAACACCGGCGGCAAACCCAGTTCATCAAGTGTCAACACTTGCGAAGGAATCGAGCGGAACGCGGCCGAGATGCCGTATTTTTGCTGAAAAAAATTGACGCGGTAACGCATAACGTCCGGCACTTCGTAGCCAAAATCGATATCGAGCGTTTCCTCGAACTGCTTGATCTTCCCTTCCGGGGCGATCTCGTAGACCATCGCCTTCAGTTCGTCGTTCTTCATTGGCGGAAAATCGACGCGTACCAAATCGCCGTTGATGCGCAGCATCGGCGAGTTGTTGGTCGAGAGATGAAGATCGGAGGCCTTTTGCTCCGCCATCAATTTGAAAAAGGCGTCAATGCGAGCCATGGGCGTCGCACCATGGAGAAGCTAAATTGATGCCATGACCCGGGGATTCTCCTCTCCGATGAGAGGCTCTGCCGGCGCGATTAACGCGTCGGCTGACGAGCTGCCTCCAGCGTGGAACGGACTTGTTCCAATAACTTGTCGCGGTTGTAAGGTTTCGGAATGAAACCGCGAAGACCCTGCGCCAACATCGAAGCGATCTTGGTCTGCTCAGCGAAGCCGCTGCTCAGGACAACACTCACTTTTGGATTAATCGAGCGCAGCTCCTCAAACACGGCATCGCCATCGATCACCGGCAGAAAATAATCGAGGATGACAAGCCCGATCTGCTTACCCATTTTTTCGTAGATTTTGAGCGCCTCGAATCCATCGTGTGCGATCACCACCCGGTATCCTTCTTTCGCCAACATTTCCGAAGCCAGGTCCGCAACGTCCGGTTCGTCTTCAATTAAGAGGATGTATTCACGGGGGCCATTCGCATTCTTAATTCTAATGCCGGCTGGAACTATGTTATCACTAGATGCTGTTGATTGTTTAGCATCGGCACTCGATCCGCGTTTTTGGTCGTCTTTGCGCGAAGTTCGCGTGGAACGGCGGGGCCCATCATCGGTCTCGGCCGACGGCTGCACGACCGCAAAACCCGCTTGGCTTTTGCGCGCTGCGGCCGTTTTCCGCGCGGCGCCGGCAAGAATTTTCGATGTCACGCGATCAAAGAGCGACTGCGCCGTCTGGGAAGCGAGCTCAACGCGTTCGCCGAGCAAATCGATGTAATTATGTTCGCCCCGATGTCGGCGGGCGAGATCGGCATAGCGAGCGACCTGTTGCAAGATCGAATTCAGGTCAGTGGAAGTAGCCGCGATCCACTTCAAATCTTCTTGGTCGAGCATAAGCCTCGGCGCTATCTTAATGTCTTTCGTTCAGGCACGCCCACCACACACCAAGTAAGACCGCGAAAAGCGCAACGCCAAAAGCAGCAAACGTCAGCATGAAGCAAGCACATTTACCAGCACGGTTCATGCCCCATGGGGGCGTTGTGCGTCAATCGCAATTATTTTTTTTCAACAATGTTTAGGCGCGATTTTACCTGACCCGCGGACAACGCAGAACATCACAACGAGCGCTAAAGTGACTCATGCGCGTTGATTTTCGGACCGGATTGTTTGTGGGACTGGGCGCGACTCTTACGATCGGTTTGTATTGCCTCTGGCTGTGGCAACCTCAGCGCCAAATCGACCGGCACACCGAAAGTCTTTTTTACAAAATCGAACAAAAAAACTGGGCCGGCGTCGCCGGCTTGCTTGGGGCGGAATATGCCGATCAATGGGGCAACGATCGCGCACTTGTTCTCGAACGAATGCGTTTGGTGTTTGGCTACGGCCGTCATCTTCATCTGCACGTCATCGATGCGAACTGCAGCATCGATAATGGAGTCGGTCTCTGGCGTGGAAGAATTGCAATCGACAGCGATGACGCGGAGTTGGTCACAGTTCTGAAGGAGCGCGTTAACTCACTAACGACGCCATTTGAACTGCAATGGCGTCAGGTTTCTCGCAAGCCGTGGGACTGGAAACTTGTTCGGGTCGACAACACCCAGCTGGAAATTCCAGCCGGATTCGATTGAGACAGGGACGGCGCGCTATTTTCCCAGGGCGTGCCGCAATTCTTTCTTGGCCAATTCCACTTCGCGATCGGTCTGATTGCAAAGCAGGATCGCGCGCAGCTTGTCGCCTTGATAATAGCGCGCCAGAAACTTTTTCTTCGCGTAGGTGCCGCGCAGATCGACCCGAGTCGGCTGCACACTGAAATCTCCGACAAAGTGCAGCCGCAAATCGAACATTTCGGTCCAGAAATAGGGGATTTGTTCGTAACGAATTCGTTTTTTCCCGGTCATGTTTGCGCCGGCGACAAGGCCCTGCGCGCGCGCATTCTCCCAATGCGTTTGCCGGCGGACGCCGCCCATGATCCGGTCCGGATAAAATGCGAGATCGCCGACAGCAAAAATTCCTTTTTCTTCTGTTTCGAGATAATCCGTCACCGGCGAACCATGTGGTCCTGAGAGCGGCGTGTTGCGTACAAGATCAAGGTTGGGTTCGGCGCCGCAAGCGACCACGGCCAATCCAGCCGGGACGCGGTTCCCACTTTTCGTCTGGATATTTCGCAGAACCGTCTTGCCTTCGAAACCGTTCAGGCTTTCGCCAACCAGCATGGTGACGCCGTGCTTCGCATAATAATCGGTCAGCCATGGCCCTGTTTGGGAATCAAGGTAACGATTGAGGAGATAAGCATTGCGATGCATCATGCTCACTTTCAATTTCATCATTCGCAGACTCGCGGCGGTTTCGCACGCAAGTAGGCCACCGCCGATTACCATTACCGTTTTTTCCACGTCCGCCATTTCGCGCAACGCGAGTGCATCACGCACCGAGCGCAGATAAATTACGTTCCCGAGATTCACACCGGCGACTGGCGGTCGCACCGGGCGGCTCCCCATCGCCAAACACGCTTTGTTGAATTCAATGCTTTCGCCGTTTCCGAGCACGGCCAAACGCCGCTCGATATTGAATTGCTTTACGACGGTGGCGAAGCGGGTTTCGATTTTGTGCGAAACGAACCAGCGTTGATCGTAATGCGCGAGTTTTTTGAACGGCGGCGTTTTTTCGCGCAGAAAATCTTTTGACAGCAACCAGCGATTGTACGGCGGCATGATTTCCGCGCCGACAATCGTAATCGTGCCGCGCTTGTCGTGCTTGCGAACGCCTTCGCACGCGCACGCGCCGCCGATGCCGCTTCCGATAACCAAGTAATCGCGCCGGATCATCTTGAAAAAATTGGACGATAAAGAGTTCGCGCGCGCAATGGTAGGGAAAAATGATTTCGACGGTTTAAATGTCGATCTAAGTAGTTGTCGTTGTTGTAGCTGCCAGTCCAATCCGGACTGGGATTGTCTCTGGCGGCAGACGCCTTTATAACACCGCGCGGCAAATTACTACCGACGCAATGACTCCGGTCAGATCAGCCAGCAATCCGGCTGGAATTGCGTGACGCGTCTGCTTGATCCCGACCGATCCGAAATAAACAGCCGCGACATAGAAAGTTGTCTCAGTGCTCCCATAAATCGTCGCCGCCATCAGACTGATAATGTTGTCCGGGCCGAGCCGGTGCACGACGTCGGTCAAAAGCGCCAGCGTGGCGCTTCCGCTCAACGGCCGCATCAAAGCCAGCGGCACGAGATCAGTTGGAAAATGCAACGGAGTCAGGATTGGGCTAAGCAGTTTCGTCAATAGATCGATTCCGCCCGCGCCTTTGAACATTCCAATCGCTACCAGCATCGTCACCAGGAACGGGATGATTCGCAAGATGACGTTGAACGCTTCTTTCGCGCCTTCCACGAATTCGTCGTAAACCTTGATCCCGCGCGCGGCGGCGTAGACCGGGAAAAAGCTGAACAGAAACGGAATCGCAAGAATCGACAACGCGTTAACCATTCTCGCGAAAGGATTCTGTAACGTTGCGTCAGTTGGCATCGGGAGTCGGAACAGATCCGGCATCACCATGCGCAGAAAAAGCATCACAAAAAAGACCGTGAGCAGCACGAGCGCGATCAATCCCCACGGCGCCGGACGCGAAAGCGGCGGTTGGCCAAGCGATTCATCATCGAACGCAAATTTATCGGCGGACTGCGATTTCGAATACGCCGGTCGCGGCGCGGGTTCTTTTTTCTTCTTCGATCCTTCGCTGGTCACTGGGCGGAAGAACGACAATCGCTCGAAGAATTTCGCCGAAAGCACCGCCACAGTCGCGGCGCAAAGTGTCGCGAAAAATGCCGTGCCGACGATCACCGTTGGTCGCGCCGACCCGGCTGCGGCCAGAATCGCTATCGCTGTTGCCGGAATGAGTTGCACCGAACTGGTGTTGATCGCCAGAAAAGTGCACATCGCGTTCGAAGCGACGCCCGGTCGCGGGTTCAACGATTCCAAATCGCGCATCGCGCGCAATCCGAGCGGCGTCGCAGCGTTACCGAGCCCGAGCATGTTCGCCGCCATGTTCATCAGCATCGAACCCATCGCGGGATGATCCGGCGGAACTTCCGGAAACAATCGCTGCATCAACGGTCGCAATCCGTACGCGATCCGTTGCACAAGCCCGGCGCGTTCGGCCAAACGCATGAGACCCAGCCACAATGCCATGATCCCGATCAATCCCAACGCGATCGTCACCGCCGTCTTCGCGCCATCGAGCGCGCCGCCAGTCACGTCCTTTAGGCGATCATTCCAACCGCCGATGGCGACCGCGAGCAACACCAGCGCTAGCCAGATGTAGTTCAGCACGCCGGGAATTTTAAACCACGAAGGCCACGAAGATCACGAAGGATTTCAGAGGATGGGTTTTCTAGCCACGTCGCTGCGCGACGTCCAGTCTTAGACGTGCCATTGGCACGTCGCTACAGCCCGCTTTGTGATTGCATTGTCGATCTTGTCTTCGACAGACTGATGCCATGAACGAATCCCGCGACATTACTGGCAATCCCGCTCCGCTGGGTCTCCTCGGTTTCGGCATGACTACGGTGCTGCTCAACCTTCACAATGCCGGTTTTTACGAACTCAACGCGATGATTCTGGCGATGGGCATTTGTTACGGCGGAATCGCGCAAGTCATCGCCGGGATGATGGAATGGCGAAAAGGCAACACGTTTGCCACCACTGCTTTTGTTTCCTACGGACTTTTCTGGCTCTCGCTCGTCACCATGATTGTCCTGACAAAACTCGGTTGGGGCGCAGCGTCGAACGACATCGCGATCGCGGCGTATCTCGCAATGTGGGGATTATTTACCCTCGTGATGTTTATCGGCGCGCTGCGGCTCAATCGTGCGTTGCAGATCGTCTTCGCCACGCTCACGATTTTGTTTTTTCTGCTCGCTTATGGCGATTTCGCGAACGCGAGCCCCGGTTTCAAACATTTCACCGGTTACGAAGGAATTTTCTGCGGCTTCTCCGCGATTTACACCGGCCTCGCGCAGGTGCTGAACGAACTGTATGGCAAAGTTGTTCTGCCACTCGGCCCGGTAAAGACGTAAAGCGCTACTTTTCTTTCAACAAACTGGCAGCGAGTTGGAGCGCGGACTCGCTTTTGCCTCCGAGCATGCGCGCGATTTCTTCGCGGCGCGCTTTACCTGCGACTTCCTGTAAATTCGAAAACGTACGGCCGCGAACAACGTCTTTGGTCACGACAAAATGCGATGAAGCAGCTGCCGCGACTGGCGCGAGGTGGGTGATACAAATCAGCTGATGCTCTCGTCCGAGCGTTTGCATCTTTGCCCCGACTGCATGCGCGATCTCGCCGCCGACGTTGGTATCGATCTCGTCGAACACGAGAAGAGGAATCGCGTCATGAGCGGCGAGCGCGGATTTGATCGCGAGCATGAGCCGCGAAATTTCGCCGCTCGAAGCGATCGCGCGCAACGGTTTTAACGGTTCGCCGGGATTCGGCGAGAAAAGCAGCTCGACCGAATCGAAACCGCTCGCGCGCGGTTCGTCCAGCGCGCTAAGTTTTGCTTCGAATTCTGATTGCCGGAATCCAAGATCGGCAAGATTCTTACGAATCGTTTCGGAAAGTTTCGGGGCCGCTTTCGCGCGCAGTTTGCGCAGCGCGTCACCCGCGCGATTCATTTGGCCGCGAACTTTTTCGATTTCTTTCGTAAGCCGCTCCAGTTCCGCGTCACGCCCTTCGATTTTCTGCATTCGTTCGGCTGCGCGTCGACCGAACTCAATCACTTCCGCAATCGAGCCGCCGTATTTCCGTTTTAATGTTTCGAAAAGGGAAACGCGCTGCTCGAGCGCAGCGAGTTGCTCTGGGTCGAGATCGAGCTTTTCAGCGTAATCGGAGAGTGATCGCGCAATTTCGGACAGCTGCACGACCGCCGCCGCATGTTCGGAAGAAAGTTCTGCGGTGGAGATGTCGATCTTTTCCAACTCGCGCAACAAGCGCTGTGTCTCTGCGAGCTGCGAGAGGACCGATTCGTCCGCCTCGGAAAGTTTGTTCGCCGCGGAGCCGGCCAATTCAATCAAGCGCTTGCTGCTGCTGCTCAATTTGTAGCGCTTCTCGATTTCGTCTTCCTCGTCGGCGACGAGGTTTGCCGAATCAATTTCAGTGATTTGATGACGAAGGAGATCGAGCTCCTGTTCGCGCGCGGTTTCAGCCGTGTTGAGCGCTGTATGTTCGGCCGCCAGCGTCTCTAATTGTCTGAAATGCTTTCGGTATTCCTCGACCTGCTCTTCGGCTCGCGCGAACGAGTCGAGTAGGTCGAGCTGCTTGTCCGGCGACAGTAGCGACTGGTGATCGTGCGGGCCGTGAAGATCGACCAACGCGTCGCCAACGTTTTTCAAGATCGACAATGTTGTGGGCGAGCCGTTGATGAACTGACGATTATTGCCCGCGGCGGAAAGTGTTCGCTTAATGATAAGATCATCGGTGGACGGTTCGACGCCGACCTCAATCAGCTGCGGGTTCAGCTTCTGTAATTCTTTGCCGGTGAAAATCGCTTCCGCTGTGCAAGTGTCGGCGCCGGTGCGGATAAGTGATTTGTCCGCGCGTTCGCCAAGTAAAAGCTGGAGCGCGCCGATGATGATCGATTTGCCGGCGCCGGTCTCACCCGTGATGGCGGTGAACCCAGGGACAATCTGCC
>Ga0209267_1002249_pt1 | contig 12609 bp, 10 predicted proteins | sample GraSoiAngelo_137_FD_185894 | JGI IMG/M metagenome (GOLD analysis project Ga0209267, IMG submission 185894) | Grasslands soil microbial communities from the Angelo Coastal Reserve, California, USA - 14_0929_09_30cm (SPAdes) (version 2) | ecosystem: Environmental > Terrestrial > Soil > Grasslands ... | reverse complement strand
TCGGCGGCAACGCGCCCTTCATCGTGTTCGACGACGCCGACTTCAAGGCGGCGCTCGAGGGTGCGGTGGCGATGAAGTTCCTGCGCGTGGGCGGGCAGTCGTGCATCTGCGCGAACCGGATCTACGTCCAGCGCGGCATCGCCGGAGAGTTCATCCCGGCGTTCGTCGAGGCGGTCGGGCGCTTGAAGGTGGCGCCGGGCTTCGAGCCGGGTGCCCAGATCGGCCCGCTGATCAACGAGGAGACCCGCGCGAAGGTGCATTCGCTGGTCGGGGACGCGGTGAAGCACGGCGCCAAGCTGGTGGCGGGCGGCCGCTACCTGACCGGTGACCCGTACGCGAAGGGGTTCTTCTATTCGCCGGCGGTCCTGGTCGGCGTCACCGACGACATGGCGATCGCGCAAGAAGAGATCTTCGGGCCGGCCGCGCCGCTACTGGTCTTCGACACGGAAGAAGAGGTGATCCGTCGCGCCAACGCGACCAAGTACGGGCTCGCGGCCTACTTCTACACGCGCGACATGACGCGGCTCGTTCGCGTGGCCGAGCAGCTCGAATACGGGTTGGTCGGCGCCAACGACGCCACCGGCTATACGCACGAGATCCCGTTCGGCGGCTTCAAGGAATCCGGCCTCGGACGTGAGGGTGGTCACGAGGGGATCGCCGAATACACGGAGGTGAAGTCCGTCGTCGTCAACCTGGGTTGAACCACCGGTCCGTCTATCACGTCGAGAGGAGGAGGACGATGCCTCTCTACGAGTTCTTCTGTGACAAGTGCCAGAAGGAAGTGTTGCTGACCCTGTCGATGAGCGAGCGTGAGAAGGGCGAGGCGAAGTGCCCGCAATGCGGCAGTCGCGACATGCGCCCACAGGTCGGCACGTTCTTCCCCAAGACGTCCCGAAAGTCCTGAGCGCGCGAGGGATCACTCTGCCTTCCGGTGAGAGCGCTCGGAGCGGCGACTCACCGCGCGCTCGACGCGCGAGCCGCTGACGTCGACCCGGCCTGCCAACCGAGCCACGCGACGACGAGCGTGAGCGCGAGGAGCACGAGAGCGCTCAGGACGCGTGAGGCGCCGGAGAGCAGCGCGAGCGTGCCGCTCGACAGGCCGGCGAAGACGAGACCGACGACAGGGAGCACCGGCGCACCGCAGCCGACCACGCTACACGGTCCCGTCGACAGCCCGAGGACTCCGGCGAACGCTCCCACGATGCCGCCGGCGCGGCTCGTGCCGGCTCGCCAGCCGGCCAGCCGCCCCTGCTCGCGCCGATGGAGCACGAGCGCGAAGTAGGCGCCGACCAGGAGCGACATGGCGAGGAAGCGGACGAGGTCCATCGCGTCCACCGCGAAGCCCCACTCCGGGAAGCCGTACGGGCCGTCGGCCGAGAACCAGAAGACGGCGACGCGGGACAGGAAGTCGATTTTCTGATCGAGCGGCGCGCTGGAGACCAGGTAATGCGGCAGCTGGGCAAGCCATGGGTTGAAGGTGAAGTAAGTCCAGGGCTTGCGGGTGACCGCAAGGAGCAGCGGCGGCAGGAAGACGTGAAGGGCAAAGACCGCGACCAAGACCGCGAGCGTCGCGCCGGGCCGCGCGCGCACAGCGGCGCCGAGGCCCCTAAAGGTCGTCGTCACCGCGCGCGGCAGTCCGGCCATCATCGCCTCGAGTGGGGAACGGAAGTCGCCGACCACGGATTATAGGCCATGAGGCCGGGCGGCTCCGCCGGGCGTTCCTTGACATTTGCGCGAGGGATGCTACAGGCTTCACGCGTGAGGCCTCACGGCTCGCGAGACGTCCACCCAATGGAGGATCACTATGGCTGGTGAAGTGAATCGTCGGAGCTTCCTGAACTCGCTCGGCGTGAGTGTCGGCGCGGCGCTCGCAACAGCCGGGGGCGCCATCCCGGTCGTCGGCGTCGCCCACGCGCAGGACAAGCCGAAAGGAAACATCCCCGACAAGCCGTTCAAGATCGGCCATATGACCTTCTTCACGGGGCCCGCAGCCGTGCTCGGCGAGCCGATGTTCAAGGGCCAGCAGCTGGCGGCCGAGGAGATCAACGCCGCGGGCGGACTCCTCGGCAAGCGGAAGATCGAGCTCCTCAAGGCCGATGAGAACGCCGGGACCGACGCGAACGTGAAGGAGCTCCGGCGTCTGAAGCTGTCCGAGAGCATCGACTTCTTCTGTGGCATCACCTCCAGCGGCAACACGCCGGCGCTCGGGCCGGTCGCCGAGGAGCTGAAGGTCCTCACGATGTTCGTCGACGGCTGCACCGACTTCCTCTTCGACAAGGCCGTGCCGAACCCGCACTACGTCTTCCGGCTGACCAACATCCAGTCGGCGGACGGCTGCACGACCGCGCTGGCGATCGCGCAGACGTGGCCCAAGTCCAGGCGCATCGCACACATCCATCCAGACTACTCCTACGGCCGTAACGCGTTCGATCACCTGAAGATCGTCATGAAGAAGCTGATGCCGCAGGCCGAGACGGTCTCCGAGGGCTGGCCGAAGCTCGGGACGACGGACTTCAGCTCGCACATCACCAAGGCGATCGCGTCGAAGCCCGACCTGATCGTCTCGTCGGTGTGGGGCGGCGACTACGTCGCGCTCTACAAGCAGGCCCTGCGCTACGGGATGTTCCAGAAGGCGAAGTTCGCGACCACCCTGGCCGGCGGCGTCGCGCCGCACGCGCTTGGCAAGGATCACCCCGAGGGCATTATCGCGGGCGTGCACTCGAACTACCACTTCACGTACCCGAGCGGCGACAAATGGCCGCTCAACAAGACCTTCGTCGAGAAGTACCACGCGCGCTTCAACGAGTACCCGAACTTCCAGGCCGAGGGCGCCTACACCGCGACCTATATGCTGAAGGCTGCCATCGACAAGGCCAACAAGCTCGTCGGCGGCTGGCCGGACGACGACGCGATCGTCGCGATGCTCGAGGGCGCGATGATGGCCGGCCCGGCGGGCTACGTGTACATCCGTCCCGACAACCACCAGGGCTACAAGGACGCGATCATCGGCTTCAGCAAGAACGTGCCCGAGTACCCGTTCCCGATCCTGGATCCGGCGCGCATCATCACGATCCCGATCCGGAGCATCACGGCGCCTCCGGGCTGGCCCAAGGGTGAGCCGACGTCGACGTACACCTGGATCGACAAGACCTGGCCGGTCATCAAGGCTTAGCGTTCGGCCGGGGGCGGAGCCAAGGGCGGGGGGCAGGGGTACGCGAGCGGCTCCGTCACCCACTCGCCCGAATCGCAGCTCTTCGAGCTGCGGGCAGGACTCGGGGGTCCCACTACGCTGCTCGCGTACCCCTGCCCCCCGCCCTCGGCTCCGCCCCCGGCCTCTGTTCAGCGTGAATGCCCGACACCCGCTCGCGGGTTCCCTCGTGCTCGTCGCCGTCCTTTTCACTTCGGCGGAGGCGGGGCACGAGATTCCTTACTATCCTTCCTTCTATCCGCAGGAGATCGCGTTCGGAGTTGCTGATCCGGCGACGGCGGCGCGCTTGTTCGCGAAGAATGCGATCCACGCCTACATCGGGCCGCTGACGGCGCCGAAGGGTGCGGAGCTCGCGTGGATCGAATCGCTGCGCGGCTTCGTGGTGCTCACGTTCAACCCGTCGAGTCGCGCGTTCGCCGACGCGCGCGATCGGTGCGGTGCAGCGACTCGTCTGGCAAATGCGCTGACCGCGCCGAAAACGGAGTACGTCGTCGCCTCTCCGTATCCCATCACGCCCTGGCACGAGGATTACGCGCACCACGCCGACCTCGCGGAGTCCGCCAAGGCACGCCCGGCGACGGGACCGGTTCCGCGGCTTCGCGTACGAAAGGACTTCACCGGCCTTGTCGCGGGACCCGCCTGGCGCCCGGCCGACGGCGAATGGGATGCGACGCTCGAGGAAGTTTCGCTCTCCGAGCTCCTCCGCGACGAGGCCACGCGACTCAACGGCTGGATGGGTCCGCCGTGGCTGAAGGAGGGGTGGTTCCACGCACACGCCCTGTATGCCCGCAGCGTCACCGATGCGGGCGCGCAAAGCGCGATCGGAGAGGTGTTCGCCCGCCGCGTGAAAGGCGGCTACACGAGCGCCATCGAGCGCGTCAATCTCGAGCGTCGTCTGGTCTCGCTTCTGACGCGCGGCTGCGAGCGCGCTCCGATCGGGTATACGCTCCGGCGCGAGGCGGTCAACGACAGCTACTCCGAGGGCGTCGAGAACGTCGGCTACGACACGCAGGCGGGCCTCGGCTCGGGCGTCTTCTTCCGGACCGTGAAGCTGAAGGATTTCCCGTGGAACGGCTGGCTTCGCGTCGCGGCGGCAACCCGCCCCGCGGCGGCGTGGAACCCGATCGCGGGCTTCACCGACGAGGCGGGGGCCCTCGTCTGGTCGGTGCTCGGCGACGCCGCCGTCCTGCCCGAGCCCTACGGCGTCGGCTGGTTGCCCAACCGCGTGCGCGCCGTCGAGGTCTCCGGGCCCGTCGAGGTCCCGCGCGACGCCCTCGCGCCTGAGCCGTCGACGGGTGCGCTGCGCGCTCCGGCGCCGGGCACGGTCGCTCACCAGCGTGTCACCTACCGCGTCGCGCTCTCGAAGTTCCACGACGAGACGAAGATGACCGTCGCCGACCTCGTCTACCCGTACCTGTTCGCCCAGCGCTGGAGCACGACGAACCCGCAGGTGAACCGGACGACCGTGCTCCTGCGCGAGTGGCTGGCCGCGGTGCGCGTGGTGAAGCTCGACACCGAGGTCCGGGACTTCGGCGACCTTCAGGTGTTCCTCGAGACGCCGGTGATCGAGGTGTACCTGCGCCATGCCGCGGAGCCCGCCGAGGCGCCGGCGATCGCGCCGCCGTGGAGCGCGGTTCCGTGGCAGCTCGTCGTCCTGATGGAAGAAGCGGTCACGCGCGGGCTCGCGGCGTTCTCGGAGGACGAGGCTCGACGCCGCGGCGTTCCGTGGCTCGACCTGGCGCGCGACCGCAAGCTCGTAGCCGCGCTGGGGCCGATCGCCGAGACCTTCGAGCGTCGCGCGTACGTGCCCGAGGCGCTCAAGGGGCTCGTCACCGTCGAGCAAGCCCGGCAACGCTGGGCGGCGCTCCGGCGCTTCCGACAGCAGAATGGTCACTGGCTCGTGACGAGCGGGCCCTACCGCCTGCAGAAGTGGTCGGGCGATTCCACCGTGCTCACGGTCTTCCGCGACCTTTCGTATCCGAACGTCGTGGGCTCGTTCGACGGCTGGGCGCTGCCGCGCCGCGCGTGGGTCGCCGCGGTCGACCGGCGGGGCGATCGCCTCGAGCTGCAGGTCGACGCGCAAACCCTCACGAAATTCGAGCGCTCGTATAAGATCGTGCGGGAGCCGATGCGCCTCGAGCCCACCGGCGAGAAGGCGCGCGATGCGGTCGTGGCGCGCTGGACGGCGATCGGCGCCGGCGACGAGGTCGTGGCGACGGGCCGGGCGCAGGACGTGGAAGGAGGCCGGCTGATCGTGGATCTCAAGGGCAAGCTGCCGCCCGGCGCGTACCGCGTCCTGCTGGCGCTGGCGCTCAACGGCAACTCGACGAACGCTGAGGTGAAGGTGATCTCGTACCGCGTGGCCGAGTAGTGGACGTCCTCCTCATCCACCTTCTCAACTCGCTGCTCTACGCGTCGGTCCTCTTTCTGATCGCGGGCGGCCTCAGTCTCATCTACGGCGTCATGCGCATCGTGAACCTGGCGCACGGCAACATCTACGCCTTCGGGGCGTACGTGACGGCGTGGGTCATCGGCTCGGTCGTGGCGAACGCGTCGGTCCCGGTGTGGCTCGTGCTCTTGCCGGTGGGCGCGGTCGCCACCGCGATTCTCGGCGCGATTCTCGAGCCGACGCTCCTGCGGCCCTTCTACAAGCGCGCCGAGGAGTATCAGCTGCTCTGCACGTTCGGGCTCCTCATGATCCTCGAGGATCTCATGCGCTTTCTCTGGGGGCCGTATCCGCTCTCGGCGAGCGCGTTGTTCGAGAGCTTCGGGAGCTTCTCGGTGGGTGAGTCGATCTACCCGACCTACAACTTCCTCGTGATCGGCGTGGGCGCGGCCGCCGCCATCTTCCTCTGGGCGTTCATCTACCGGACGAAGTTCGGCGTCGTCCTGCGCGCCACCTCGCAGAACATGCGCATGGCGTCGGCCCTCGGGGTGAACGTCAACCGCGTCTTCATCGAGGCCTTCACGCTCGGCTGCTTCATGGCGGGGCTCGGCGGCGCGATCATCGTGCCGAGCCAGTCGGCGGTGCTGGGGATGGGCGTGGACGCGCTGGTGCTGGCGTTCATCGTCGTCGTCATCGGCGGGCTCGGAAGCCTCGAGGGCGCGCTGGTCGGCGCGCTGATCGTGGGCTTCGTGCGCGAGGCCGGCATCACCTGGTTCGCCGAGATCGAGCTGGCGGTGCTCTACCTCATCGCGGCGCTCGTGCTGCTCGTGCGGCCCGCCGGGCTCTTCGGACGTCCATGAGCGTGCCGGCCCCGGCGCCCCGGACGACGGCCTCCGCCACTCGGCCCCTGCGTATCGCGGTGCCGATCGCGGTGCTGCTGGCGCTCGTCCCGCTCGTCCTGCCGCCCTATAGCTCGATTCTCCTGGCCTACGGCCTGGTCATGGCGATCGGCGCGCTCGGCTTCAATCTACTCCTGGGCTACACCGGGCTCCTCTCGTTCGGCCACTCGGCGTACTTCGGCGTGGGCGCGTACGCGGTGGCGCTCATGGTCAAGTACCTCAGGGTCACCTCGATGGAGCTCTTCCTGGTGGGCGCGATCGTCGCCTCGGTCCTGATCACCGCGCTCTTCGGCGTCGTCTGCGTTCGTTACACGAGGATCTTCTTCGGCATCCTCACCCTGGCCCTCTCGCAGGTACTCTGGTCGCTTGCCTTCAAGTTCTTCTGGGTGACCGGCGGCACCGATGGCCTTCGCGTGCCGACGCCGTCGTTGTTCGCCGGGTTGGTGACCGGCGCGGGGGACAAGATCGCGTTCATGTCCCACGCGTACTACTACTACGTGCTCATCACGTTCTGCGTCTGCGTCGCGCTGATGTGGGTGATCGTGAACTCGCCCTTCGGGATGGCGCTCCAGGCGATCCGCGACAACGAGACGCGCGCCGAGTTCGTCGGCGTGCAGATCTGGCGGTATCGGTGGGTGGCCTTCCTGGTTTCCGGCGTCTTCACGGGGCTCGCGGGCGCCTTGTGGGTGCCCCTCAACGGGCTCACGACGCCCGACATCATGCACTGGACGTTCTCGGGCGAGATCGTCTTCATGACGGTGCTCGGGGGGTTCCGCTCGTTCGCGGGCCCGATCATCGGCGCCATCGTGTTCAACTACCTCAAGACCTACGCGGTCGGCTACACGGTCTACTGGCAATTGCTGCTCGGCGCCGTGCTGGTGGGGCTCGTGCTCTCGCTGCCCACCGGGATCGTCGGCACCGCGAGCCGGCTCGTGGCGCGCTTCCAGGGGAGGAGCTGACGTGGAGGGGGCCAAGATCAGCCTGCTCGTCACGAAGGACCTCGTGAAGTGGTTCGGCGACACGCACGCCGTCGACCACGTGAACTTCACGGTCAAGGAGAGCGAGGTCCTCGCGCTGATCGGCTCGAACGGCGCCGGCAAGACGACGCTCGTGAACCTGATCTCCGGGCTCTTCCGGCCCGACGGGGGCCAGATCCTCTTTCGCGACGCGGACGTCACCAAACAGTCCGTGCACGGCCGCATCAAGGCCGGGATCGCGCGCAGCTTCCAGCTCGTGAACCTCTTCGACCAGCTGACCGCCCGCGACAACGTCGCGCTCACGATCTTCTCGCGCGAGGGCAAGATCGCCAACCTCGTGGCGCTGGCCGCAAGCGATACCGCCGTCTGGGACGAGGCGCACGAGATCTTGAAAGCGTTCGGCCTCGAAGCGAAGGCGCGGACCCTGGCCGGCGGCGTGTCGCAGGGCGAGCGCAAGCTGCTCGACGTCGCGGTCGCCTACGCGCTGCGCCCGAAGCTGCTCTTCCTCGACGAGCCCACCAGCGGCGTCAGCACCCGGGAGAAGGCGCCGATCATGGACACGGTGACCTCGGTGGTGCGCTCGACCGGCATCTCGGCGGCGATCATCGAGCACGACATGGACGTGGTCTTCAACTACTCGGACCGGATCGTCGCGATGCACCAGGGGGCGATCCTCGCGGACGGCCCCCCGGACGAGATCCGGCGCAACGAGACGGTCATCACGAACCTCATCGGCACGACGGAGGCCCGCTGATGCCGGCCGCCACGCTCGAGCTCGATCGGATCAACACCTTCCGGGGGCCGGCCCAGATCCTTCGCGAGGTTTCGCTGCGGGTGGCGGACGGCGAGGCGATCTGCCTGGTCGGCCGCAACGGGGCCGGCAAGACCACGACCATCGACAGCATCATGGGCCTCCTGCCGGTCCGCTCGGGCCGGGTCGCGTTCCGCGACCGTGACATCACGCGGCTGCCGGCGCACGAGCGCGCGCTGCTCGGCATCGGCTACGCGCCGGAGGACTGCGGAATCTTCCCGGATCTCTCGGTCGAGGAGAACTTCCAGATCACGTCGTGGCTCGTGCCACCGGGGGGTAATGCGCGTCGCGGGCTCGACGAGCGCGTCTTCTCGGTCTTCCCGGAGGTTCAGGGCTTCATGACACGCCGGGGGCTGCATCTTTCCGGCGGACAGAAGAAGATGGTGGCGATCACCCGCGCCATGTCCCTGGCTCCGTCGATTCTGCTCCTGGACGAGCCCTTCGAGGGGCTCGCGCCGGTCGTGGTCACGCGGTTCATCGAGGCGGTGCGTGCGATCAAAGCGATGGGGATCTCCGTGCTGATCGCCGAGTCGCATCTGGCCAATGCGACGCGCGTGGCTGATCGGCTGTACGCCATCGATCGAGGGGAGATCATCTTTCAGGGGAATCCGCGGGATGTCTTCGCGAACGAGGATGTGATGCGAACGCTACGGGGGTGAGGTGATGAGGATACGGAAGCTATCCCGACATCGAGGAGCTCTGGCGCGAGCTGGCGGGCGCGCCCGACCAGAAGAGCCGTGGCGCGCTTCTCGAGCGGATCCAGCGGCTCGTCCACGACAAGGCCGTGTTCGCCCCGATCTGGGAGTTTCCGTCGATCTGCGCGTACGGGCCCCGGGTGGCGGAGTCGGGCCTGGGCCTGATCGCCAATTACCCGTTCTCCGCCCCCTACGAGGATCTCAGGCTCAAAGCGAAGTGACCATTGCTGATATGATCGTCGGATCGTGATCGTTCTGGGGATCAGCGAGACACACTGCGCGACCGCGGCGGTACTGCGTGATGGCGAGATCATCGGCTGCGCGTCCGAGGAGCGGTTTTCGCGGCTGAAGAACGATGCGGGTTATCCGCGTCGCGCCGTCGATGCGCTCTTGCGAGATCTCGGCCTGACTCCGGGTCAGGTCGACCGCGTTGTGCTCGCGGGAACACGGATTCCCTCCTACGACTGGATGAACCGCGTGATGCGGGACGAGGCCTACATGCGGCGATATTACGCCGTGGGCCTGGAAGCGCCGCGGCGCGGCTGGAGCGGTCGGGCGCGTAAGCTCGGCGCCAGGCTCGGGCTGCTCGATCCGGCGCCGGGCAAGGCGCCGCTCACCGACGGCGAGCGGCGCGGCCGCGTGACGGGCCACCTGCGTCTGGCCGACGATCGTGTCCGCTTCGTCGACCATCACACCTGTCATGCGGCGGCCGCCTACTATGGTTCGCCGTTCGCCGGCCGCCCCTCGCTCGTGCTCACCAACGACAACTCCGGCGACGGCCTCTGTGGCACGGTGTCGAGCGCCAGCGGCGTCACGCTGACCCGGCACGAGGCGACACCGAGCGGCCCGGGCTCGCTCGGCTCCTTCTACACGCTCGTGACCTTGCTGCTCGGCATGAAGCCGGGCGAGCACGAATACAAGGTGATGGGGCTCGCGCCCTACGCGCCGGCGCGCGAAACGGAACGGGCGGTCGCCGCGCTCGGCAAGGTCTTCACGATGACCGAGGGCAAGCCGAGCCGCTTCGAGTGGCGGCGCCGCGGGCCTCTCTATCGCGCGCTGCTCGAGGCCACGCTGGGTCTCCGCTTCGACGGGATCGCCGGCGGCGCCCAGCAGATTCTCGAGGAGGCGCTGGTGCGGTGGGCACGCCGGGCGCGTCAGCGCTACGGCGGCGAGCGGCTGGCGCTCGGCGGCGGCGTGTTCATGAACGTGAAGGCGAACATGCTGATCGCCGACGAGACCTGGCTCGGCGATCTGTTCGTGTTCCCCTCGTGCGGTGACGAGTCGAACGCGGTGGGCGCGGCCTATCTCGGCTATCTCGACCTGTGCGCGGAATCGGGGGGCAGGGCGGCGCCCAAGCCCTTCGGTCCGGCCTATCTCGGTCCCGACATCCAGGAATCGGAGATCGAGGCCGTGATCGAGAATCGCGACCTCGCGAGCCGCTACCGCGTGAGCGAGCACACCGCGATCGAGGAGAAGATCGCCGAGCTGCTCGTGTCCGACGGCGTCGTCGCGCGCTGCGCGGGCCGCATGGAGTTCGGGGCGCGGGCCCTCGGCAACCGCTCGATCCTGGCAAATCCGTCCGATCACCGTGTCGTCGGCTTGATCAACCGGATGATCAAGAGCCGGGACTTCTGGATGCCGTTCGCGCCGACGGTGCTGCGTGAGCGCGAGGGCGACTATCTGCTGAACCCGAAGAGCTTCGCCTCGCCGTACATGATGCTGGCGTTCCCGACCAACGCCAAGCGGCGTGACGAGATCGTCGCGGCGATCCATCCGCAAGATGGCACGGCGCGCGCCCACATCCTCGACGAGGCGTGGAACCCGGGCTACTACCGCGTCATCCGCGAGTTCGAGCGCCGGACGGGGATCGGCGCCGTGCTCAATACCTCGTTCAACCTCCACGGCGAGCCGCTCGTGTGCTCGCCCGAGGACGCGGTGGACACGTTCGAGCGCTCGGGGCTCCCGCATCTGGCGCTCGGGCAGTGGCTGATCTCCAAGAAGTAGCGGGGAGATTGCGATGGCCTCCACCGACCTCGCGTTCACGCCGGCGACCGAGCTGGCCGGGCTGATCCGCGCCAAGAAGCTCTCGCCCGTCGAGCTGACGGGCGCGATGCTCGATCGGGTCGAGCGCATCAATCCGATCGTGAACGCGTTCTGCACGGTCACGGCCGATTTGGCCCTGGCCGCGGCGCGCGAGGCCGAGCGGGCGCTCATGAAGGGCGAGGCGCCCGGGCCGCTGCACGGCATCCCGTTCTCGATCAAGGACCTGCACTACACGAAGGGCGTCCGGACGATGTCCGGCTCGTTCATCTTCGCTGAGCGGGTGCCCGACGTGGATCCGCCGGTCATGCGCCGACTCAAGCGCGCGGGCGGCGTCATGCTCGGCAAGACGACGACCCCCGAGTTCGGCTGGAAGGGGCTCGGTGATAGCCCGCTCACCGGCATCACGCGGAACCCGTGGAGCACGGGCATGACGACGGGCGGCTCCAGCGCCGGCGCCGGTGCGGCCGCGGCTGCCGGGCTGGGGCCGCTCCATCAAGGATCGGACGGCGCCGGCTCGATTCGCATCCCGAGCGGCTTCTGCGGAATCTTCGGGCTGAAGCCCTCGTACGGACGGGTCCCGATGTGGCCCATCTCGAACAACGACTATGCCTCGCACGTGGGCCCGATGACCCGCACGGTCGCGGACGCGGCGCTGATGCTGTCGGTGATGGCCGGGCCGGACGATTGGGATCGCACCTCGCTCGAGGCCGCGCCCGACGATTACGTCGGCAAGCTCGATCGCGGCATCAAGGGACTCAAGGTGGCGTTCAGCGCCGACCTGGGTGGATTCCCGGTGGACGCCGAGGTCGCCACCCTGATCGCTCAGGCGGTCGGTGCGTTCGGCGAGCTCGGCTGCGTGGTCGAGGAGGTCAAGCCCGGCTTCGCCGACTCGCACGACCTGATCCGTTGTCTCTGGAGCGCTCACGAGGCCGGAAACTACGCGCAGTATCTTCCGCAGTGGCGCGACCGCATGGATCCCGGGCTCGTCGCGTGCATCGAGGACGGCATGCAGTACAGCATGGTCGAGTACGTCGAGGCGCGCGCCCAGAAGCTCGCCTACTGGGACACCGTGCGGCCGCTCTTCGAGAAATACGATCTGCTCCTGACGCCGACACTCTCGGTGGCCGCGTTCCCGGTCGGGCGTCTGAATCCCCAGCACTGGCCGCAGCACGTGTGGGACTGGATCCGCTGGGCCTCGTTCAGCTATCCCTTCAACTTCACCGGTCAGCCCGCCGCGTCGGTCCCCGCCGGTTTCACGCCCGCCGGGTTGCCGGTCGGGCTCCAGATCGTCGGCCGTCGCTTCGCGGATCTGACGGTGTTACAGGCCTCCGCGGCGTTCGAAGCGGCGCGCCCCTGGGGCCAGCGCCGCCCGGCGCTCGACCGACGCGCATGATCGCCTCGCGCGCAGAGATGCTCTCGGTGCCGCGGCGGCCGGTGCCGTGATGGCGGTGGGAGGCGCCGCGTTCGCGCAGCAGTCTGGCCCCGCGCAGCCCGGTCCGCGCATCAAGGGGCCGCGCGTGTGGCTCGATCTGGATCAGGCCGAGCTCGACGCCGCCTACGATCAGACCGTCTGGGCCGCGAATCGGGAGC
>Ga0209267_1002243_pt1 | contig 12616 bp, 9 predicted proteins | sample GraSoiAngelo_137_FD_185894 | JGI IMG/M metagenome (GOLD analysis project Ga0209267, IMG submission 185894) | Grasslands soil microbial communities from the Angelo Coastal Reserve, California, USA - 14_0929_09_30cm (SPAdes) (version 2) | ecosystem: Environmental > Terrestrial > Soil > Grasslands ... | reverse complement strand
GGTGGCTCCCGCTATAACTACACTTTGCTTTCCGTCGTCATGCTGTCCAATTTGATGGCTGTTCTGCTGCAGAGCCTGGCCATCAAATTGGGAGTCGTGACAGGCCGCGATCTCGCCCAAGCCTGCCGTGACCATTTCAGCCGCAAAGTCTCATTCGCGTTCTGGGGATTTGCCGAGATTGCTATTGCCGCCTGCGATCTCGCCGAGGTGATTGGTTCGGCCATCGCGCTCAATCTGCTGTTTCAAATCCCGCTCCTGTGGGGCGTTTGCCTCACCGCGTTGGATGTTCTGATAATCCTCTTCCTCCAGCAGAGGGGCTTTCGTTTTTTGGAAGCACTGGTAATCGTTCTCATAGGAACCATCGGCGTTTGCTTCGGGCTTGAAATTCTTTTTTCTCGGCCGAGCATGCTCGGCATCGTGCAAGGGTTCTTTGTCCCCTCTTCTCAAATTTTCCGTGATCGCGGCATGCTCTACATCGCCATCGGAATCCTCGGCGCCACCGTGATGCCGCACAATCTCTATCTGCACTCCGCGATCGTGCAAACGCGCGACTTCGATCGAACTCATGAGGGCAAGCGCGAAGCCATTCACTACTCAGTAATCGACTCCACTGTTGCGCTAACTTTCGCTCTGCTGGTCAACGCCGCCATTCTCATCGTTTCCGCCGCCACGTTCTACCGCCATGGCTTCAACCAAATTGCTGAAATCCAGGATGCCCACAAGCTGCTCTCTCCGCTCCTCGGTGTCACCGGCGCGAGCACGGTGTTTGCCCTCGCGCTTCTCGCCTCCGGTCAAAACTCCACTCTCACAGGCACTTTGGCCGGACAGGTGGTAATGGAAGGCTTCCTCAACATCCGCCTGCGCCCCTGGCTGCGGCGTCTGATTACGCGCAGCATTGCCATCGCTCCCGCCATCGTGGTTACGGCATTGTGGGGAGAAAAGGGCACCGCGGACCTGCTGATCTTCAGCCAAGTCATTCTCAGCATGCAGTTAAGCTTCGCTGTCTTTCCATTGGTGATGTTCACCAGTGATCGCCGCAAGATGGGCGAATTTGTGAACGCACCCTGGCTGCGAGCCTTGTCCTGGAGCACGGCGGCTCTAATCGCCACCCTAAACGCTTGGTTGTTAATTCAGGCCATACGCATGTAGCGTCACGTTACACGTAGGGGCGGACGCCCTCGTTAGCCCACGCGAACGAAATTTTCCTTTCCCAAGTAGACCTTCGTGCGCTCGCTCCTCCACACTCGCTCTACGCAAATCCGACTTGAAACGACTAAACTATTCCTTGATGGTTCTCTCCGCTGTTGTGGAAGACGTTCAGGAAGGCACTCATCAATGAATAGCTTCAATGCCCGCGCCATTCTTAAAGTTGGCACCAAAGAATATGAAATCTACCGGCTGGATGCGCTCGACAAGCAGGGCATTTCGACGAAGCATCTGCCTTACTCGCTTCGCATTCTTCTGGAGAACCTGCTGCGTACCGAAGATGGCCAGAATGTGAAAAAGGAAGATATTCGCGCGCTGGCCGCATGGAATAAGAAATCGAAGCCCGACAAGGAAATTGCCTTCACCCCGAGCCGCGTGCTTTTGCAGGATTTCACCGGCGTGCCCGCAATCGTCGATCTCGCCGCCATGCGCGATGCCATGAAGCGTCTGTCAGGTGATCCAACTTTGATCAATCCCCTCCAGCCGGCTGAACTCGTCATCGATCATTCGGTTCAGGTAGATGAATTCGGCACCCCACAAGCCTTCCAGCTCAATTCCGAACTTGAATTTCTACGTAACAAAGAACGTTACGCATTCCTCCGCTGGGGCCAGACTGCTTTTCGCAACTTAGCAATTGTTCCGCCCGATACCGGAATCGTCCACCAGGTTAACCTCGAGTATCTAGCCCGCGTAGTTTTTGTTCACGAAACGAATGGCCATCGCACCGCTTATCCAGACACTCTTGTCGGTACCGACTCGCACACCACTATGATCAACGGCCTGGGCGTCTTGGGCTGGGGCGTGGGCGGCATTGAAGCCGAAGCCGCAATGCTCGGACAACCGGTCTCGATGGTGATTCCGCAAGTGGTCGGCGTAAAGCTCACCGGCAAGCTGCGCGAAGGCGCGACTGCAACCGATCTAGTGCTGACCATTACGGAAATGCTTCGCAAGCACGGCGTGGTGGGCAAATTTGTCGAATACTTCGGACCCGGGCTTCAGGATTTGCCGCTTGCCGATCGCGCTACCATCGGCAACATGTCACCGGAGTACGGCGCAACCTGCGGAATCTTTCCTATAGATAAAGAATCGCTGAACTATCTGCGTCTAACCGGCCGTTCCGAAGAGCAGATCGCATTGGTGGAGGCGTACAGCCGCGAACAAGGCCTGTTTCACGACGAAAAGACGCCTGAAGCAGAATATTCGGAGCTGCTCGCGCTCGACCTGGCGACTGTCGAGCCAAGCCTTGCAGGCCCCAAGCGCCCGCAGGATCGCGTGCCGCTTTCCAAAGCTCGGGAGTCTTTCGAACAAGCCTTGCCGTCTTTGATGAAGCCCAAATCTGGCGCGAAGGCATCCACGCCAGCTGCGACTCCGGCCAATCTCGCGAACAGCAACTTGGGCCGCTGGGAGCAGGAAGGCGGCAACCCCACTGCAATCGGCGTAGGCGACTTGCGCCACGAAGAGCACGTTCCGCAGGACTTGCCGTCCGCTCTGAGCCACGGTAAGGTGGTCATTGCTGCTATCACCAGTTGTACGAATACCTCCAATCCATCAGTAATGATCGCTGCCGGATTGCTCGCTAAAAAAGCCGTTGAGCGCGGGCTCCAAGTTCCAGCCTGGGTCAAGACGTCGCTTGCCCCCGGTTCCATGGTGGTGCGCGACTATTTAGAACGCGCTGGTCTTACGCCCTATCTGGAAAAATTGAAATTCCACATCGTTGGCTATGGTTGCACTACCTGCATCGGGAACTCCGGGCCGTTGCCCGCCGAAATTTCACAATCCATCGACGAAAACGAACTCGTCGTGGCATCCGTGCTCTCCGGAAACCGCAATTTCGAAGGCCGCATTAATCCCGATGTCCGCGCGAATTATCTGATGTCTCCGCCGCTAGTGGTCGCTTTCGCGCTTGCTGGGCGCATCGACATAGATGTGCGCAAAGATCCCCTTGGCCAGGGTAAAGATGGCAAGCCGGTCTATCTCACTGATATCTGGCCCTCGCAACGCGAGGTAAACGAAGTGATCAGCAAATCGATCTCCTCCGATATGTTCCGCCGCAGCTACGGCGAGGTTTATCATGGCGACCATCGCTGGCGCGGCCTGCCCGTTCCCAAAGGCGAGACCTACGCTTGGGAAGATGATTCCACCTACATCCGCCGCGCCCCGTATTTCGACGATATGACGCTCAGGCCTGTGCCAGTGGAGGACATTCATGGCGCTCGCGTGCTGGCCGTTCTGGGCGACAGCGTTACTACCGACCACATTTCGCCTGCAGGAGCGATAAAGAAGGACAGTCCTGCCGGAAAATATCTGCAAGAACACGGCGTGAAGCCTGCCGACTTCAACTCCTACGGTTCTCGCCGTGGAAATCACGAGGTCATGGTGCGCGGCACCTTCGCCAATGTCCGCCTGCGCAACAAAATGGTCCCGAATTTAGAAGGAGGATTTACCCGGCATCTGCCCGACGGCGCCGAGGTGACCATCTTCGAAGCGTCGGAAAAATATCTTGCCGAAGCTGTGGCGCTGATCGTTATTGCGGGCAAGGAATACGGCGCCGGCTCTTCCCGCGACTGGGCTGCGAAAGGCCCTCGCCTTCTCGGCGTACACGCGGTGATCGCTGAAAGTTACGAACGCATTCATCGCTCGAATCTGGTCGGTATGGGCATTCTGCCGCTGCAATTCCGTGCTGGGGAAAATGCAGAATCCCACGGGCTGACCGGCGAAGAAGTTTTCGAGATCGCGGGTATTCGCGCTCTGATGGATAAGTTCGTGTCCGGCCGGGAGCTCACCGTGAAAGCTGCAGCAAATGGCAGAAGCAAACAATTCAAGGCCCTGGTCCGTATCGATACGCCGCAGGAGGCTCAGTATTATGCGAACGGCGGAATTCTGCAATACGTGTTGCGCCAATTGCTAAGCGCAAAGCCGAGCCTCCGGCCGGTGCATGCTTGAGAAAAGCAAGGCTTCGACAAATCCGTGATATCCCTGACGAAATCCCTACGTCTAAGTAATTTCAAATCTTGACAGGAGAACCTATGCAGAAGCGAATCGTTACTTTATGTCTTTCGATGTTCGTTTTGATTGCAGTTGCTGCACTTGCGCAGGAAGAGAAGGCCAGCCGGCCCAGCCCTGCGGCACAGGCACAGTGCCAATTCGCAGATGGCAAGACCATTCGTGTCGATTACTCCAGCCCACGCGCAAAAGGCCGCAAGATTTACGGTGGACTCGTACCCTACGGCGAAGTCTGGCGCACCGGTGCCAATGACGCCACGACCTTCGTGACGGACGCCAACCTTTCTGTGAATGGCAAAGACGTTCCCGCCGGCAGCTACACCATCTTCACTATTCCCAACCAGGGCAAATGGACCCTAATCATCAACAAGAAAACCGGCGAATGGGGCATTCCTTACAAGTATGAAGGCGACGAACTCCTGCGTACCGATATGCAGGTTTCCAAAACACCCACGCCGGTGGAGAATTTCACCATCGCTTTCGACCAGGCGGGCAACAGTTGCACGATGCACCTGGACTGGGAAAACACCCGCGCCAGCGTAGCTTTTGAAGAAAAGAAGTAGCGCTTTAATGGATGGAGGACGGGCGTCAACGCCCGTCCCAAATCACAGGCTCGGTTTCCACCGCAACACCGGCTTCCGCGCCGCCGCAGTTTCGTCCAGCCGCGAGACCCGGGTGGAGTGCGGTGCCGAAAGCACGGTCTCTGCATCTTCCTCCACCTCCGCCGCAATCGACTTCATTGCCTCAATGAACAAATCAAGTTCTTCCTTGGACTCGCTCTCCGTCGGCTCAATCATCAGAGCGCCGGGGACAATCAGCGGGAACGCAGTCGTGTAGGGATGAAAGCCATAGTCGATCAGCCGCTTGGCGATGTCCATCGTCTTCACGCCTTTTTTGGCTTGAATCCGATCGCTGAAAACGACCTCGTGCATGGTCGGCGTCAAGTAAGGTAAATCGTACGTGCCTTCGATTCCCTGGCGAATGTAATTTGCGTTCAGCACCGCGTCTTCCGTCGTCTCCCGCAAACCATCTGGGCCGTTCGCAAGAATGTACGCCAGCGCTCGCACAAACATTCCGAAGTTTCCGTGGAACGCCCGCACGCGCCCAACCGATTGGGGACGGCTATAGTCGAAAGCCAGCGTCCCATCTGATTTCGCGACGACGACGGGGGTGGGCAAAAACGGTTCAAGAAATTGCTTCACTGCTACCGGGCCTGACCCTGGACCGCCTCCGCCGTGAGGCGTGGAAAAAGTCTTGTGCAGATTCAGGTGCATTAAATCCACCCCGAAATCCCCCGGACGCACTTTGCCGACCAGCGCATTCATGTTCGCGCCATCCATGTAAAGCAGGCCGCCTTTGGCGTGTAGAATATCGGCAATTTTATGGATCTCCTGCTCGAAAACGCCAAGCGTATTGGGATTGGTAAGCATTAGCGCCGCCACATCTTCGTTCATCTGCGCGCCAAGTGCAGCGACGTCAACCATCCCCTGCGGGTTGGACTTCAGATTTTCAACTGCATAGCCCACGGTCGCGGCGGTCGCGGGATTCGTGCCATGTGCCGAATCAGGGATGAGAATCTTTTTGCGCGGATTACCTTTCGACTGCTGATAGGCTCGCACCATGAGAAGCCCTGTGAGTTCGCCATGTGCGCCCGCGGCGGGCTGTAGGGTAATGGCGTCCATGCCAGTGATTTCCGTCAGGCAATCGCTGAGCGTTTTCATGATGCGCAGAGCGCCTTGCGAAGCACGCTCCGGCTGGTATGGATGTGCGTTAGCCAGACCTTCCAATCGCGCAACCACCTCATTCACTCGCGGGTTGTATTTCATCGTGCAGGAGCCAAGCGGATACATGCCCAGGTCAATGGCATAGTTCCACGTCGAAAGCCGCGTAAAGTGCCGGATGATTTCGATCTCGCTCACTTCGGGCATGTTTCCAAGGTCTTTTCTCTCCGCATCGCCCAACAGCTTAGACGCATCCACCTCCGGCACGTCGAGCAGCGGCAGCCTCCACGCGGCCTTCCCCGCAGAAGATTTCTCGAAGATCAACCCTTCATTCTGGCTGGTATGACGCGTAGCTTTGCGGGTAAAGTGTTTCAATTTTCTCCGTTCCTCTGTGTTCCGAGCCTGCCCTGAGCGAAGTCGAAGGGTGCCCTCTGTGGTTCTATTTGGTCGCAGCCCGTTCCTATCGCGTCACTTCTTCCACATCAGCCTCTTCACTCGCTGATTTAACTGAGCGTTCACTTTGCGCGGCAAGGCCCACAACCGTATCAATAGTCGTACGGCTGGTCATCTCGGTGCAGCACCATAGCGACACGTTCCCAAGTTCGGGATAAAACTTCTTCAGCGGAAGTCCGCCGACGATCTTATGCCCAAGGATGCGACCGTTGATCGCATACGGATCTTCACTCGTCTGCACGACAAATTCATTGAATCGTGGCGCAGCGGAGAACAATATCTTCGCGTGCTTCCCAAACTGCTGAACAGCATAGTCAGTTTTGGCCAAGTTCTGCCGCGCCAGCTCCGTTAGCCCAACCTTGCCGTAGACCGTCATAAAGATATTTGCCATCAGCGCGATCAGCGCTTGATTCGTACAAATGTTGGACGTCGCTTTTTCCCGCCGGATGTGTTGCTCCCGCGTCGCGAGCGTGAGAACGAATCCGCGCTTGCCATTGCGATCTGTGGTTTGGCCAACCAGCCGACCTGGCATCTGGCGGACAAACTGCTCGCGGGTGGCGATTACACCACAGTACGGTCCTCCGAACCCAAGCGGAACTCCGAAGGATTGCGCTTCCATCGCAATTATGTCCGCCTGGCGCGGAGGTTCTACGATGCCAAGCGAAACCGCTTCGGCGATCGAGACCACCAGCAAAGCGCCGCTCTTGTGCGCAAGTTCAGCAATGCCGCGAACATCTTCGATCGTCCCAAAAAAGTTCGGCGACTGAATCAAAACGCACGCCGTCTCTGCAGTAACAGACCTTCCTAGTTCTTCGAGATCGATGCGGCCAGAGTCAGAAAATGGGACCGAGGCGATCGGTAATCCCTGATGATGAGCGTACGTCGCCAGCACTTCGCGGTACTCGGGATGCACGGCGCGCGCCACCACTACCGACTGTCGGCCAGTGAGCCGCACCGCCATCATCACGGCTTCCGTTGCCGCGGTCGAGCCGTCATACATGGAAGCGTTCGCAACTTCCATGCCGGTGAGCTCGCAGATCATGGTTTGAAATTCGAAGATAGATTGCAGCGTCCCCTGCGAAACCTCCGCCTGGTAGGGCGTATACGCTGTCAGAAATTCTCCGCGCGAGATAAGGGAATCAATGATTACCGGCCGATAGTGGTAGTAAGCGCCTGCGCCAAGAAATGTTGCATAGCCGTCGCCGTTTTCATGCGAACGCTCCCGGAACCACTCCACGATTTCCGATTCCGCCATCTGCCGCGGAACTTTCAGATCGCGGTTCAGACGGTATTCCGCTGGAATTGGCGCAAAAAGATCGGCAATCGAGCGCTTGCCAATCGCTCTCAGCATGGCCTCGCGATCAGCAGGAGATTTGGGCAGATAGCGCATTTGAACCCCTATTAGATGTGACCGCAGGTCGTTTTGATCTTGACTTCGAGTGGCAGCGATCCTGTTCGCTCAATGTGCAGGTCTCCTTTAACTCAAACCACGAAGGGCACGAAGTCACACCAAGGAAATCCTCTGCTTCAAACCTCATTCGTCTGCCTTTGTGCCCTTTGTGGTTCAGGAATCTTCTATAAACAAGCTCAATGGCCTCCTTCTTCCGCCACAAACTTCTCATAATCGGCAGCCGAGAGCAGCGAATTCAGCTCGCCCGGATTCTTCAATTTGATTTTCATGATCCACGCGATGTGAGCGTCTTTATTGATCTTTTCAGGAGCAGTGGCTAACTCCCCATTCACTTCTGTGACCGTGCCTGACGCAGGCGCATAGAGATCAGAAACTGCTTTTACTGATTCGACCGTTCCAAAAGCTTTGCCCGCAGTGAGCTCAGCGCCGACCTTGGGCGTCTCGACAAAAACAATATCGCCGAGTGATTCCTGCGCATAATTTGTGATGCCGACGGTCGCACTGTCGCCATCGGCTTTGATCCATTCGTGCTGCTTCGTGTATTTGAAGTCGGGGGGATAAGACATGCAGGTTTAGCTCCTGGCTTCTGCTTCCGGGTTGCTAATTTCCTCTGTGTTCCTCTGTGCTCCCTGTGGTTAAGTCTTTTTCTGCCGTTTGTAAAACGGTGTCGGCACGACTCGCGCGGTAACTCCCTGCCCTCGAATGTCAACCTTGAGCTCGCGGCCGATTTCTGAAAAGGCAGGCGGCACATACGCGAGCGCAATATTTTTCTTCAGAAATGGTGCTGGCGACCCGCTGGTAACGTAACCGATCTCGCGTCCGGTTTCGTCCTGGACCTTATAGCCATCCCGCGCAATGCCGCGATCAATCATCTCAATTCCGGTGAGCACACGATTCAAGCCTTCAGTTCGCGCTTTCTCCAACGCAGCTCGCCCGATGAACTCGGGCTTCTCCATTTTGCAGAATCGATCGAGCCCCGCTTCCCAAACGTTTATGGTATCGGAAATTTCATGTTCGTAGAGAGGAAGCTTGGCCTCGAGACGCAACGTATTGCGCGCGCCCAAACCGCAGGGAAGAATCCCCAAGTCTTTGCCAGTCTTGAGAATTTCGTTCCAAACCCGCGCGCTGGTCGCCTCGTCGGCAGGGATATAGATTTCGAATCCATCCTCTCCGGTGTAGCCAGTTCTTGCAATCAGGATATTTCTCAGCCCGCAAACCGTGCCACGCATCACCCAATAAAATTTCACTGATGAAAGATCGGCGTCCGTAAGCTTCTGCAAGACCACCACTGCTCTTGGTCCCTGAATCGCGATCTGCGTGAAATCGTCGGAAAGATTTTCCACCCGGCAGTCGAAGTTGCGAGTGTTCTCGCGCACCCAGTTGAAATCTTTTTCGCGGGTGCCGGCATTGATGACCAGCAAATATTCGTCATCAGCCAGCCGATGCACGATTACATCATCAACAAACGTCCCCTGCGGATAGAGCAGCGCCGAATACTGCGCCTGCCCCACCGCAAGCCGCGCAGCATCATTCATTGAAATGTGCTGCACCGCCGCGAGCGCCCCCGGCCCGCTGAGTCGAATATCCCCCATGTGGCTGACGTCAAAAATTCCTACGCCAGTGCGCACCGCCATGTGCTCGGCAATAATGCCGCCTGAGGTTGGATATTCAACCGGCATGTCCCAGCCGTTGAATTCGACCATCTTCGCCCCCATCTGGCGATGGACTGCATTCAGCGCGGTTTTGCGGATGGTGGGCGTAGTCGGAAGCGCGGACAAACAGACCTCGTCACAGCAGTGGCTGGGCTGCCTGAATGGTGAAACTAGTTAACCTAACATGTAGGTGGTAGGACCTCCAAATCGAACCCGGGGGCGGTAGGTGCAGGTTGGACGTTAGACCGCGTTTCCCGCAGATTCCAAAGACTTGACCTAAGCGGGAGGCATCGTAGCCGCCTTTTCCTAGGGTCATGCTAGTATGTATCTAGGATAGTCCAATGGAAATCTAGGGGTAATCCAATGGCAACGCTGTATGTCGAAAACGTTCCGGACGACCTTTACGAGGCCCTTCGGCAGCGCGCTCGCTCTCATCGAAAATCCATCGCGGCAGAGGTGGTGAGCTTGCTGGAGCAGAACATTCCCACCGCGGCCGAACTCAAAAGGCGCCGCAAGGCATTCGAGAAACTCAAGAGGATTCGTTCCGCATCTCCGTCGGGTTCGGGACCATTTCCCACCGCTGAGGAAATGATTCGTGAGGATCGTGAGCGTTGACGACAATCGTTGTCGATGCCAGCGTAGGTGTGAAATGGTTCCTTCCATCGGGGCAGGAGCCGTTTGCCGAAGAAGCTGCGCAATTACTGCAGGCTTACGTGCGCAGCCAAGTCAACTTCCTGGTACCTGACATATTCTGGGCCGAAATCGCAAATGCAGCCTGGAAAGCAGCGCGCCGGGGAGAGCTGTCGGCGGCGAATGCCACCGCGGCGGTTTCAAGTGTCACAGCTTTGCGAATCCCATCAATTTCGAGCAGCGAGTTGTTGCCGCAGGCGCTGGCCATTGCCCTAGCCTTCGAGCGGACCGTTTATGACAGTCTTTATGTCGCTTTAGCCGTGACGAGCAACGCATATCTCATCACTGCCGACGAACGCCTCGCCAACTCTCTGGCCGCACGCTTCCCGGTCAAATGGCTGGGCGGCTATCATTGGTAACCGCCTCTAATTCCATGACCCAGCAGCCACAAATTTCTGAAGAGCAAGCACCTCCTTCCGCGAGCCGGCAATCGCGAGCGTCCATTATTGAGACCTGGTTCGAGGCTCATAATGATCTCGCGGTGGCAACTATCGTCGTAGCCGGGTTTCTGCTTCGTCTCTGGATCGCACACGGAACTTTTCTCAATCCTGATGAAGCTCTGCATTTTCGTGCGGCGAACACGCCATCGTGGTGGCTGACCTATCAGCGAAGTTTGGGCATTGCCCATCCGCCGCTCCTTGTGTTTCTGCTTCATTTCTGGCGTGCGTTTGGAATGTCGGAACTAGTGCTCCGCTTGCCCTCTGTCATAGCCGGGACGCTCTTCTGCTTGATTTTCTACGCGTGGGTGGCGAACAACTTTAGCCGCACTGCTGCCTGGGTCAGCCTTATTTTTGTCAGCTTTCTTCCGCCCATGGTTGAGCTTTCGGCGGAGTTACGGCATTACGCGCTGCTGCTGGTCTTCTGCGCCGGAGCCTTGTATTTCCTTGACGAAACTTTGTCGAGGAATTCCGCATGGCGGATGTCCGTTTCCCTGCTGTGCCTGTATCTCGCCCTGCTCTCTCATTATTCCGCAGTTTTTTTCGCGGCTTGGTTGGCAGTCTATGCGCTGGTGCGGCTGCGCTCATCTAGTCCGTCGGCCAGAGTGCTTATCACATGGTCCGCAGGCCAGGTGGGTGCCCTGGGAATCTGCTTGTTCTTGTACGTGGTCTACATCTCAGGATTATCCAGAGCGTTCAGCGGATCCAACGTCCTGCGCGGCTTCATGCAGGATGCTTATCTCCTCAACTCCTATTATCAGCCTCATCGCGACAACCCCCTTCTGTTCATCTTTGCCCGAACCGGAGGCGTGTTCCAATTCTTATTTGGGCAGTTGGCAGTGGGCGATGTCATGTTTCCACTCTTTATCGTCGGAATCGTACTACTCATCACATCAAAACCAGATCCAACCAAGCCGCGCATTACATCTCGCTGGCTCGGATTTCTTCTGGTTATCCCATTCATCATAAACTGCGCCGCCGCCCTTGCCGGTATATACCCCTACGGAGGCACACGGCACTCCGTATTCCTTGCCATGTTTGCCATACCTGCGATCGGCGTCTCAATTGCCAAAATCACCGGCGAGCGCGTTGCTTACGGAACCGTTGCAGCCTTGATCGTGGTCATAATCTCAAACCTCTTCGGAGCGCCGCATCGTCCTTACATCCCTCGCGCAGACCAGAACATTGCCTACATGAACCAAGCGATCGCTTTTATCGGTAGCCAAATTCCTACCACCGACCCGATCTTCGCCGACAATCAGGCTGCACTTATGCTGGGCCACTATCTCTGCCACCAGCGGCCTGTGCCCTTCGACCGGCCGATTGCTGGCTTTCTGACCCTCCAGTGTGACTCCCACACAATCATAGGTACCGAGGGAAGCACAAATCGTTTCACTACCGAAAACTTCTTTCCCAAGTGGAATGAATTGCTGCGCACGCACGACGATCTAAAATCCGGCCGACCGGTTTGGGTAGTTCAAATGGGATGGGATATCGCTTTGGCTCGCGAACTCCAGACGAAATTCCCGCAGTATCCCAACCTAAACGTGCGGTATTTTGGCCGGAACATCACGATCTTTAAACTCATCGTTGGGGAACAAGAAAACTTCCCCACCGTGCAGTGAAGTAATAATTGAAAACTATGGTTGTGCGGAACCCAGGCGAGAAAAAGTAAAGAACCAGTCGCGAGCGCAGTGAGAGCTTTGCCGTAGAAATTAATGATGATAAGAGAGAAATCCTCTGTGTTCCTCTGTGCCCTCTGTGGTCAGCTGCTCAAAATCGGCAACGCCCGGATTCGCTTCTTCGTCGCTGCATAAATCGCGTTGCACAGTGCCGGCGCCAGCGGCGGCACGGGAGGCTCCCCGATACCAGTCGGCGCTTCCGTGCTCTCCACGTGGTAAGCCTCGACCGTTGGTGCTTCCTTCATGCGCACCGGCGGATAGTCGTCGAAGTTGCCCTGCACCACGCGCCCTTTGTCAATCGTGATTTGCCCGTGTAAAGCGTTTGTGAGAGCAAACACCACTGCGCCCTGAATCTGCTGTT
>Ga0209267_1002235_pt1 | contig 12652 bp, 14 predicted proteins | sample GraSoiAngelo_137_FD_185894 | JGI IMG/M metagenome (GOLD analysis project Ga0209267, IMG submission 185894) | Grasslands soil microbial communities from the Angelo Coastal Reserve, California, USA - 14_0929_09_30cm (SPAdes) (version 2) | ecosystem: Environmental > Terrestrial > Soil > Grasslands ... | reverse complement strand
TGGTGGCGTCCGAGGTCGTCGAGGTCTACCAGGAGGCGCGCCTAGCGCTCGCGGCCCACCCGGCGAAGGCGATGGAGGTGACCAGTGTTCACCACGCGGTTTGAGGCGTGGGTGCGCCGCCACGCGGAGGCTTTGATGACCGCGCTCGGGCGCACTCCACTGACCCCGAACCAGGTCACGGTGGTGGGGCTGGCGCTCACGTTCCTCGCGGCCGGGCTGGCCGCGTTCGGACAGCTTCGCTGGGCGGGCGTCGTGCTCATCTTCGCGGGCACCTGCGACATCCTCGACGGTGCGCTGGCACGATCGACCAATGCGAGCTACCCCTATGGCGCATTTCTCGATTCGACCCTCGACCGCTACTCCGAAGGGGCTGTCTACCTCGGACTTGCGGCCTACTTCGTCACCATCGATCCGCCGCTGCAGGAGTGGCTCGTCCTGTCGACCCTCGCCGCGCTCGCTGGTTCGTTCCTCGTGAGCTACGTTCGCGCACGCGCACAGAGTCTCGGCTTTGTTTGCAAAACAGGTTTGTTCCAGCGGCCAGAACGTGTTGTCGTGACAGTGATCGGACTGCTGGTCGGCGGGTACGTGCTTTACGGCGTCGTGTTCCTGCTTGCGATCGTCACCAACGTCACAGCGCTGCAACGGATCCGCGAGGTGTGGCTGCAGGGCCGGGCGCAACGCCTCGAGCGAGAGCGTGAGATGAAGGCCCGCCGCGCAGCGCCGCATCAGGTTCAATGACCGATCCGTTTCACGGCGTCGCCGGCCATACGCAGGCCCTGGAGCAGCTGCGTTCGCAGGTCAAGTCAGACCGCCTCGCGCACGCATATCTTTTCGTCGGCGAATCGGGTCTGGGGAAGTCGACCACGGCTCGCGCGCTCGCCTCGGCGCTCCTGCCCGAGGCGCCGCTGACCCGGAACCCCGACTACTGGGAAGACGACCGGATCAAACCGCTCTCGATCAACGAGATCCGCCTCCTGCCGGACAAGCCGCCCGAGTTTCACGAGCTGTCGCTGCAGGCGTTCCTCAACCTCAAGCCCGCGATCGGGGCGCGCCGCGTCGCTCTCGTGGTGAATGTTGGCCGCCTCCGCGACCAGGACCAGGGCGTCCTGCTGAAGACCCTCGAGGAGCCGCACCCCCATCGTGTCATCGTCTTGACGACGCCGAGCCTCAACCCCTTCGTCGTGCTGCCCACTGTGGTTTCGCGGTGCCAGCGGGTGTTCTTCCACCCCGTTCCGGCGCCTGAAATCGAAAAGCTGCTGGCCGCCGCCGGGGTCGAAGCTCGACGGGCGAATCTGCTGTCCGAGCTTTCGGGAGGACGGCCGGGTTGGGCGATGCGAAGGGCGAGCGACGAAAGGGTGATCGAGCTGCACCGCGCCTGGACGCGCCGCCTCGAAGAGATCTTCGGCGCGCCGGCGGATGTGCCCCTGAACGTCGCGGCGCAGCTCGACTCCGAGCAGATGGGCTGGCGCCGAAGCGAGGGAGACGAGGAAGACCCGGCGCTGTTCGCCATCGCCAGCTGGCAGATCGAGCTCCGCCGTCGCATGCTCGGCAGCCGCGGCCGCGAGCAGGGCCGGTGGGCGCGCCTGCTCGAGCTTTCCTACGACACGCTCGGATACCTCGAGCAAAACGTCAGCCCCCGACTGGCTCTGGAAACATTCCTGCTCGAATGCCGAAGAGCCTCGTAAGGAAAGCCCTCGAGGGCTTCCAGCCTTACGTCCCCGGCGAGCAGCCACCTGACGGCGAGGGCTGGATCAAGCTCAACACCAACGAGTCGCCCCTGCCTCCATCGCCGAAAGTCCTGTCGGCGATCAAGGACGCGGCGACGGACGCGCTGAGGCTCTACCCGAGCCCGACCGCCGCACCCGCGCGCGAGGCGATCGCGCTCCGGTTCGGCCTGGATCCTTGGCAGGTGGCGGTCGGCAACGGGGGAGATGAGCTGATCGAGCTGTGTTTCCGCGCCTTTGCCGGCGCGGGCGACACCGTCGCCTATCCGACTCCCACCTATCCGCTGCTGGAACCCCTCTGCCGGATCCACGAGGCCAGGCCTTCCGCGCACCCGACCGAAGAGTTCTCCGAGCTCCCGCCGAGTCTCGCGGCGGACCCGGCGCCGCTTAAGTTCATCGTCAATCCCAACTCGCCGAGCGGAGCGCTGTTCGACCGGGACGCGGTCGAGGGGGCGGTCGCCGCTTCATCGGGTGTGGTCGTGATCGACGAGGCGTACGTGGACTTCGCGCCTCACTCGTGCCTGCCCCTCCTCGAGCAGTACGACAACGTCCTGTTGCTTCGAACCTTCTCCAAGTCTTATGGCCTGGCGGGCCTTCGGATCGGTTTCGCGCTGGGCCCGCGCGAGGTCATCGAGACGCTGAGCTCAGTCAAGGACTCGTACAACGTCGACCGCCTCGCCATCGTCGCCGCCGTGGCCGCGATCGAGGATGAGGATCACCACCGCAAGCTCGTAGATGCAGTCGTCCACAATCGTGGAGAGCTGGGCGCAGCGCTTGCCGGGATGGGGTTCGAGGTCGTTCCATCCGCCACCAACTTCATCTTTGCCAGGCCGCCAAAACCCGCCGCCGGCATCGTGGCCGCGCTGCGCGAGCGCAGGATCCTGGTCCGCCATTACGATCGTGAGCCGATCGCAGGCTGGATCCGGATCACGGTGGGCACGCGCGATCAGCACGACCAGCTTCTCAAGGCAATGAAGGAGGTTTTGTGACCACCGCCCCTACCCGAGACGAGGCGTGGGAGCTCGTCACCTCAATGACCAAATCGGACCAGCTGCGCCGCCACATGCGCAGCGTCGAGGCGGCGATGCGCGCCTACGCGCGGCGCTTCGGCGAGGACGAAGAGCGCTGGGCCGTGCTCGGCCTCATCCACGACTGGGACTATGAGTCGGGGCCGACGGCGGAGCTGCATCCGATGCGCGGCATCGAGATGCTGCGCGAGAAAGGTTGGCCGGAGGACATCCTCCAGGACATCGCCTCGCACGCCGACTACCTCAACGTCCCGCGCGACACCAACGCGCGCAAAGCGCTGTACGCGGTGGATGAGATGTGCGGCTTCATCATCGCCTGCGCCCTGGTCAAGCCCGACAAGTCGCTGGGCTCGGTCGAGGCGAGCACAGTGCGCAAGAAGATGAAGGACAAGGCGTTCGCGCGCGGTGTACATCGCGATGAGCTCGTGGCGGGCGCCGAGGTGCTCGGTATACCCTTCGACGAGCACGTGGAATTCGTCCGCGATGCCCTGAAGCCGATTGCACAGGAGCTGGGACTGAACCCATGAGCACCGGCGGGCGGCTCCGAGTCCTCTTGATGCACCCGATCCTCGATCCCGGCCCCTCCATCCTCGCCGAGGCGGCGGAGGTCCTCGCCTATCCGCCCGACCGTCCGCTCGACGAGGCCAGCATCCGCCAGGCGGCGGAGGGGTGCGTGGGGATCGTGAGCCAGCTGATGGACCCTATTCGCGAAACCGTGCTGTCCACGCCCGGACTCAAGTGCGTCAGCAACGTGGCGGTCGGCTTCGACAACATCGACGTCGCCGCGGCCACTGCCCACAAGGTCATGGTCACCAACACGCCCGGTGTGCTGGACGACACCACGGCCGATTTTGCGTTCACGCTGCTCATGTCGGCCGCTCGTCGCATCGTCGAGGCCGACAGCTTCACACGCTCGGGACGATTTCGTGGCTGGGCGATCGACATGATGCTGGGCCACGACATCTTCGGGGCGACGCTCGGCATCGTTGGCGCCGGGCGCATCGGCCGCGGCGTCGCGCATCGCGCAAAGGGCTTCAACATGCGGATCCTCTATTACGACCCACAACCACTGCCGCGAGAGGCTGAAGAGCAGATGGGCGCCACGCGAGTCGATCTTGGCCGCTTGCTCGCCGAGTCCGATTTCGTCTCGATCCACGTGCCGCTGACCAAGGAGACACACCACCTCATCAGCACCGCTGCGTTCAACATGATGAAGCCGACGGCGATCCTCATCAACACCTCGCGGGGCCCGGTCGTCGACGAGGCGGCCCTGGTGGCCGCGCTCACCGCGAAGAAGCTGGCGGGCGCGGGACTCGATGTGTACGAGCGCGAGCCCGCGGTGCATCCCGGCCTGATCCCGATGCCCAGCGTCGTACTCGCCCCACACATCGCCAGCGCTACGGTCCGGACTCGCTCCGAGATGTCGGCGATGGCTGCGCGCAACATGGCCACGGCCGTGCGCGGAGGGCGTCCGCCGAACCTGGTCAATCCCGAGGTCAAGAAATAGCGCTCGCCACCAAGTACAGGCTCCTGGCTCTGGACCTCGACGGAACGATCCTGGACATGCAGCTCCATCTCGACACGCGCGACGTGGAGGCGCTTGGGCGCATCGTCTCCGCGGGCGTGGCGGTCGTTGCGTGCACCGGCCGGCCGTACCCCGGCGCTGTGCCGTGGGTCAAGCGGCTCGGGCTCGAGGGGCCGATCGTGTGTTACCAGGGCGCCGAAGTCAGGACGCTCGAGGGGGGCGTGCTGCTGGATCACGGGGTCCCGCACGCGATCGCCATGGAGGTCGTCCGCTATGCGCGCGAGCGCGACCTGCACGTGCAGGCCTATGTCGAAGATCGGCTGATCATCGAGCGGGACCGGCCTGAAGCCCATCGGTACGCGCAGCACGCCGGAATGGAGCTCCACCTTGTCGACGACCTCGACAAGGCCATGGGTCCGACCACGCCCAAGCTCGTCATCGTCGCCGCGCCCGAAAAGCTCGAAGAGCTATTGCCCGACGTCAGACAGCGGTGGGCGGGCAAGCTCAACGCGGCGACGTCGACCCCCGACTACCTCGAGTTCACGAGTGCCGAGAGCGACAAAGCATCGGCACTCCGCTTCGTGTCGCAGCGGCTGGGGATCTCGCAGTCAGAGGTGGCGGCGGTCGGCGACGGGCGCAACGACACGTCGATGATCGCCTGGGCGGGGCTCGGCATCGCCGTCGAAGGGTCGCCGCAGGAAGTCATCGCGGTCGCCGACCGGACCATCCCCGGTCCCGGCCATGGTGGAATCCAGCAGCTTGCCGACGCGTTGCTCAAGTAGATGGCAACCCTGCTTCTCGTCCACGCGCACCCCGATGATGAGGCGGTCTCGACGGGCGGAGTGATGATGAAGGCGAAGTCACACGGCCATCGGGTCGTGCTCATCACCGCCACGCGCGGCGAGGTAGGCGAGATATACAACATGGACGAGGATGCGTCGCGGCCGCGACTCGGCGAGATCCGGACCGAAGAGCTGAAGTCGGCCGCAGAAATCCTGGGTGTCGATCGTCTGGAATTCCTCGGCTATCGAGATTCGGGCATGGTCGACACGGCGGACAACAAAGACCCGCGCTCGTTCCACCAGGCCAGGCTCGACGAGGCCGCCGGCAAGCTCGCGGTTTTGATCCGCGAGGAGCGCCCAGACGTGGTCGTCACGTACGCAGAAGACGGCGTGTACGGACACCCCGACCATATCAAGGCGCACTTCGTGACCAACGCGGCGCTCGACGTCGTCGAACGCGAGGGCTCGCCGGTGCGCAAGCTCTACTACACGGCCATCCCGCGCTCGATGATGGAAGAGTTCGTCAAGCAGATGCCGGAGGAAGCCCAGCGCGCCATGGGCGGCAACATGCGGATCGCCGGCACGCCCGACGAGCTCGTGACGACAAAAGTCGACGTTCATGCCTATGTCGACCGCAAGCGCGACGCGTTCCGCGCTCACGTCAGCCAGAACGACCCGAACTCATGGTTCACGACGATGGCGAGCCAGGTCTACGAGCTCGCGTTCGGGACCGAGTACTACCAGCTGGCCCGCGGCAAACCGGGCTCTTCGCTCCCGGAAGACGACCTGTTCGCGGGAATCGATTAGAGCGGCTCTCGTAGACTCAAGCCGCCGCCATGGAAGTCCTCAAGATCACCCCCCGCGGCTACTGCCACGGCGTGGTGGACGCCTTTCGGATCGCCAAACGCGTGCGCGAGGAGACCGAAGGCCCGGTCCACATGCTCGGCATGCTGGTCCACAACACGCATGCCACCGACGACCTGCAGCGCCAGGGCGTGGCGCTGGTCGACCAGCCGAACCGGCTCGACGGGCTCGAGCACATCAAGGAAGGCACCGTGATCTTCACCGCGCACGGCGTGTCGCCGCAGGTCAAGCAGCGCGCCGTGGAGCTCGGACTGAAGCCTGTCGACGCGACCTGCTCCGACGTGGTGCGTACCCACGAGCTGGTCGCGGACCTGGCCCGCAAGGGCTACCAGGTCGTCTACATCGGACGCAAGGGACACCCCGAGCCGGAGGGCGTGGTCGGCGAGGCGCCCGGCAGCGTCCACCTCGTCCAGGACCCCGAAGACATCGACGCGCTGGAGCTCGACGGCGGCCTCATCGCGGTCACTTGCCAGACCACCCTCTCGGTTTGGGACACCGAGGACCTGATCGGCCGGGTCCAGGCGCGCTTCCCGCAGGCCGAGGTTTACAACGAGATCTGCCGCGCCACGCAGGAGCGTCAGGAAGCGGCCGTCGAGGCGGCCAAGGAAGTCGACCTCGTGATCGTGGTCGGCAGTCCGCGCTCATCGAACTCCCTACGCCTGGTCGAGGTGGTCAAAAAATTGGGCCATAAACCCGCCTACCTCGTCGACGACCTCGAAGAGCTCGATATCCAGTGGTTCAAAGGCGCCAAAAAGGTTGGCGTGACGAGCGGAGCTTCAACCCCGACGCAGCTCACGCGGCGGGTGGTCGAGTACCTCGAGGCGCTGGAAGCCCCGCTCTAGCTCGTCCCACGCAAGCGGCGAAGGACAGTGCCCAGACCCCTCGACCTGCCGGACCGCGGCGACGGGGCGGCTGGGGGAGCGGCCGCTGCCGGAGGGGCGGCCGTCTCTGGGGTGTGAGCCGCTCGCGGCTCGTGCTCTTCGTCCCGCGCTCCAGACCCGGACGAGCGCCGGCGCCGTCTACGCCGCGAAGGTCCCGCCGCGCGTTCCGGTTTGGCCGACCCGGCGGGAGGAGCGGCCACGGGTGGCGGCTCGGGCAGCACGCCGTTGGTACTGCGGGACCGGCGGCGGCGTCGTCTCGGTCCGCTCGCGGACGACCCCGGCGAGATCGCCGGTTCCTGCGCCCGCTCGCGCGTGGCGACCACGTTCCGCCTGACCTTGGCGCCGACCTCGCCCTCGGCGCAAAGCGCGCCGTCGGCGGTGTGGACGTCGACCCGCCAGACGACGATCGAAGACGGGGCGCCGCCCACCGGCGGCCGCTTCTGGGTGAGCATCCAGTGGGCGTAGATCGTGTCGCCAGCCCGGACAGCGCGGGGGAACTTCCAGTTCAGCCATTCCCACTCGGCCACCGCGGGCACCGGCGTGTCGACCGAGCCCAGGCCGACCGCCATCGCCACCACGAGCGCCGGCGGCGCCTCCCGGCGGCCGTCACCGGCCGAGTCGATGGTCAGGGGCGACAGGTCGCCGACGACGCCGGCAAACAGCGCTATCTCGGCTTCGGAGACGGTGCGGCGGCGGGTCGTCCATTCGCCGCCCAGAGGAAGCTCATCGAAAGAAAGCGGCTCCAGTTCCGGCCGAGTATAGCCCGCATCAGTTGATCGGCGGAGTGGAGCCTAAGGCCGGATTCACTCCGGCTGTCCCCGGCGTGGTTTTCCAGACGCCTCCCAGCGTTGTCTACCAAACGCCTCCCAGCGTCGCCGGGGAGAGGGGGGTTCCGTGGGGGAGCACGCTATCCTCACCCGCGCCCTCATTCAGAGACGAGGTGCGGCCTGAGGCCGGATTTACTCCGGCCGTCTCCCAGCGTTGCCTACCAAACGCCTCCCAGCGTCGCCGGGGAGAGGAGGGGGTCCCGCGGGGGAGCAATCAGTAAGGACCATCCTTATCGCGCTCCGCGCGCGACGCTGTCCTCACCCGCGCCCTTTTATCGAACCAAGTCTCAGTTTGCCGCGTTAACCTATCCGAACTTAGCCGCCAGGAGGGGCACGACACTTGGAACCCGCGGGCGTACTGCTCGTCGTCTCGTTCCTGCTGGTCGTCGCCTTCGTCCTGCTGACAATCTCCCTGATGCGCCTGCGGGGCACGGCGCGTGAGCTCGAGGCCGCGCTGGCCGACGAGAGCGGCGCGCGCGACCGGGCGGCCCTCCTGCTTGCGATCGCCTCCGCAGTCAACTCCTCGCTCGCGCTGGAAGAGGTGCTGAACGTCGCGCTGACCCACGCCGGACGGATCATGGGCGCCGTCGCGGGCGCGATGTACCTCGTCCGAACGGGCAAGGCCGAGATGTACCGCGAGGCTTCCTACAACCTGACCGCCCGCGCCCGCGGCAGCATGCGCAAGATCGACGAGGAGCCGCTCAGCACCGCCCTTTCTGTGATGCGGCCACTGGTCGTCGGGCTCGACGAGCACACCGCGCCTGGCCTGGACGCGGGCGGGCATCCGCAGCACGCGCTGGTGGTGCCGATCGTGCGATCGGGACAGCTGATGGGCGCGATGGAGCTCTACCTGAACGCCTGGCGGGAGCTATCCGAGGACCAGGCCGACCTGCTCAACGGAGTCGCTTCGCAGGCGGCGATCGCCATCCGCCACGCGCAGCTGTTCCAGGCCCAGGAGGAAAACGCGCTCACGGACGAGCTCACGAAGCTGCCCAACCGGCGCGCACTTGCCCAGGAGTTCTTGAAGGAGATGCAGCGGGCACGCCGCCACCACAACGCGATCGCTTTTCTCATGATCGACCTCGACCACTTCAAGCAGGTCAACGACACGTACGGGCATCTGAACGGCGATGCCGTGCTTGCAGAGCTGGCCCAGATCCTGAAGACCGGTGCGCGCGAATCCGACGTCTGCGCTCGTTACGGAGGCGAAGAGTTCGGGCTCATCCTCCACGAAACGACCGAGCCGGGTGCACGCACTCTGGCTGAGCGGATTCGCGCCAAGGTCGCGGCCGCAACTTTTCCCGGCGGCCTGAAGCTCACGATCAGCATCGGCGTGGCCGCGACCGGTGAGCCGGCTCTGTTCACGCAGCTCATCGACCGCGCCGACCAGGCGCTGTATACCGCCAAGCAAAGTGGGCGCAACCAGGTCCGCGTCGCCGATATGAAGGCTCCGGCTCCTAAGGCGCACGCGACCAAGGCGGAAGCGGAACCGGTCTAATCTGCCGATCGTGGGGCACTTCTGCGTCAACTGCGGCGCACCGCTCGAGCTGCGAAGCATCGAAGGCCGCGAGCTCGAAGCCTGTGCCAACGACGGCTACGTGCTGTGGCGGGACCCGAAGGTAGCCGCGGCGGTCGTCGTCGAGGCCGATGGGGGAATCGTGCTCGGCCGTCGGGCGATCGAACCGGCCTATGGCGAATGGTGCCTCCCAGGAGGATTCGTCAACGACGACGAAGATCCCGCAGCTGCAGCGGTCCGCGAGTGCCGCGAAGAGATCAACGTCGAGGTCCAGCTGATCGCACTGCTCGGTGTCTACCACGTGGCGAAGACGACCGCATCGAGCATCGTCGGCATTGCGTATCGCGGCCGCGTGGTGGCCGGTGAGAAGTTGAGCGCAGGACCGGAGATGCTCGAGGTCGGTGTCTTCAGGCCTGACGGGTTGCCGCCGGTTGCGTTTCCGAGTCACCGAGAGGTGCTGGCGCTGTACGCCGCCGCAACGGCTGGGCCTGCATCGCCGCCATCACGAGCACCAGCGCCACGGCCACCGCGGCGCACGCGGTGAAACCGGCCGCATAGCCGTATCCCTGGATGAACGGACCGAAGACCAGCGGTCCTGCGGAAAGGCCAAGGAAAAGCACGGTGCCGTACATGCCCATGGTGACCCCGCGCGTGGACGCCCCGGAGAGATCCCCGAAAACGACACCGATGGCCACGAACGATGTGGCGATGAAAGGCGTGCCGATCGCGATCACGATCGCGGGCACCAAGAACCCGGTGAGGTGACCGAGCACGACCATGGCGGCCGACCACACGATCACGCCGACCAGCACGATCGGCCACCGGCGCCGGGCGCGGTCCACGAGCCGTCCGGCCACCGGCCGTGACCCGGCGTTGAACACCGCTTGCAGTCCGAGCAGCAAGCCGACCTGGAAGCTCGGAAGGCCGAGTGCCTCCTTGGCGAAGATCGGGGCGAAGGCGCCGAAAGTGCCCCAGATCAGGGTCATGCCGATGAGCCCGATCGTCACCGGCACAAAGGCCGCCTGCCTCGCCAGCGCTCTCAACGGCTCGCGCAGGGCGAGGCCCTGTCCGGTGTGCTGGCGCGTCCGGCTCGCGGCCAGGGCGCCTGGAATGGTGAAGACCATCAGCGCGGTCGTGACCGCGATGTCGGTCCGCAGGTCGATCCATTTGAGCGCGAGGCCGGCGATGGCAGGCCCGAGGGTGAAGCCAACCTGCATGGAGAGGGTCAGCCAGCCCATCGCGCGGCCCAGGCGCCCTCTCGAAACTGATTCAGTGACGGCACTGAACAGCGCCGACTGCTGAGCCCCTGCGGCGAGCCCGCCCACGATCTGCCAAAGGAAGAGTGGAGGCACGCTGAACGTGAAGGCCGTGGCGAGCTGCGAGATGGCCGTGGCGGCGAGCGACACGCCGAGCAGCGTGCGGGCGCCGAAGCGATCGACCAGCAAGCCTGAGGGCAGCGAGAGCAGCGCCGCGGCAATCGTCGCCACGGAGAAGAGCGCGCCGACTTCGAAACGACTCGCGCCCAGGTCGTGCGCATACAGCGGCACCGTCACTCCGCGCGCGGCTATGGTGGCGAAAACAGCGCCGGCGGCCACGTACAGGAACACCATGCGACGCGATTCGGGGACGAGCCCGGCCACCGTACCTACCATAGCGGCGAGATGGTTCGCGATTGCGTCGGCCGCGCTACGTGTGGAAATTCGTGGGCAGGGCTGTTCGTGGTCACTCTTGCTCCAACCGGCGTTACGGCCTGGACATTCGACGCTGGCCATGCGATGCAGTCTGTTTTCGCCTGATGGTGGAACGGGCTGCGGCGCTTCTTGCGGCGGCGCATCACGCAGTTGCGCTCACGGGAGCGGGCGTCTCGGCGGAGAGCGGGATCCCGACTTTTCGCGGCGAGGGCGGCCTGTGGGCGAAGTACGACCCGGTGAAGGTCTCCTCCATCGACAGCTTTCTCGCCGACCCCGCGTCCTACTGGAGGGTGTCTAAGGAGCGAGGCGCGGTCGCGCTGTCCGCCCGACCCAATGCGGGTCACCAGGCGCTCGCGGCGATGGAGGCCGCGGGACATCTGGTCGCTGTCGTGACGCAGAACACAGATGGGCTGCATCAGGTCTCTGGCAGTAGGCGTGTCATCGAGCTGCACGGTTCGGGCCGAACAGTGCAGTGCCTTGAATGCGGCAAGCTCGAACCAAGGGCTGAGGTGCAAGCGCGTCTCGAGGTGGAGATGCCGCCGCGTTGCCCGAACTGCGGAGGGACGTTCCTTAAACCAACCGTGGTCCTTTTCGGCGAGCCGATGCCCACCGATGCCATCAACGAGGCTTTCGATCTGGCGCGTCAGGCCGACGTGATGCTCGTGGTTGGTTCGTCGCTGGTCGTCCATCCGGCTGCGGACGTTCCGCTCGTGGCGATCCAGTCAGGCGCGAGGTTGATCGTGATCAACGCCGAGCCGACACCGTTCGATCGGTTCGCCTCGGTCGTCATCCATGGCCGGTCCGGTGAAGTGCTGCCGGAGATCGCGCGCCTCATAGGTGCGTGACGCTGCCAACCACGTAGGCCACGCCGTCGACGATCAGCTCGCCGCGCTGCCCCAGGTCCTGGGCGACACCTTCGATCGCCTGGCCCGACACCTCTACGCGCACCCGCCGGCCGAGCGTGGCTGAAAGCTGACGCCAGCGCGCAAGGACCTGGTCCGCCGGCGCTGCAACCCACAATGCAATCTCCACGCTCAGCCGCTCGAACACCTCTTCGCGCGGCCGGCCCAGCTGGGCGGCGCCTCCGGGTGCCCACGTCAGGTTGACGCCGACGCCGCAGATCGCCTTCTGAGGCGTCGTCTCGACCAGGATGCCTCCGACCTTGCGGCCGTCCAGGAGCAGATCGTTCGGCCATTTCAGGCGCACGCCCCGTCCGCAAGCTTCGGCCGCCGCCACGCCGGCGGCGAGGCTCAGCAGCGGGTTCGGCTCCAGCACGTAAGACACGAGCAAGGCCGTGCCTGCAGGCGAGACCCAACGCCGCTCGAGGCGGCCGCGACCTCCGGTCTGGAAGTCGGCCACGACGATCGAACCGACCGCCAGGTCGCGCGCTACGTCTTGGGTCGACGTCACCGTCCCCAGTCGTAGAACCGACGCTGGTTCCATGGCCGGTAAGCTACGCGAGACCATGAAGATCCACCGGGCGGTCGTGCTCGTGGTGATGATGCTGGTGGCCCTGGGCGCGTTCGTGCTGCTCACCGCGGCGGGAGTCGCCAGCTTCGACGGCCACAGCCTCATCGCGCTCCTGGTGGTCATCGTCGCTGCGGCAATCGGCGGCGTCGCGTTCAGCTGGAAGCGCTATAGCAGGCGCAGCTGATTGCGCCCCAAGCTGCAGCTCGGGTACAAGGCTTCGGCCGAGCAGTTCGGCCCGCGCCAGCTCCTCGACTTCGCCATTGCGGCCGAGGCGAACGGGTTCGACTCGGTGTTCGTCAGCGACCATTTCCAGCCCTGGCGCCACTCCGACGGACACGCGCCAT
>Ga0209267_1002231_pt1 | contig 12666 bp, 6 predicted proteins | sample GraSoiAngelo_137_FD_185894 | JGI IMG/M metagenome (GOLD analysis project Ga0209267, IMG submission 185894) | Grasslands soil microbial communities from the Angelo Coastal Reserve, California, USA - 14_0929_09_30cm (SPAdes) (version 2) | ecosystem: Environmental > Terrestrial > Soil > Grasslands ... | reverse complement strand
CTTTGGCGACTAATCCTGCCTGCAGCACCGGCACGGGTTCGATCACGGTAACGGCTTCAGGCGGCACCGGTGCACTGAGCTACTCCATTGACGGAACGAACTTTCAGGCTTCAAACGTGTTCAGTGGCTTAGCTAGCGGGTCCTACACAATCACAGTGAAGGATGCGAATGGTTGCACCACAACCACCGGTGCTACCGTGACGATTCCGACGGCGGTAACTGCCTCATCGAGTAAGGCTGATCCGTTGTGCAACGGTCAGCTTGGCAGCATGACTGTGACGTTCTCGGGCGGAACCCCTGGCTACGAATGCAGCTTGGACAACGGTTCATTTGCGCCTTGCACTTCACCGGCGACCTTTGACAACCTCGGCGCCGGCTCACACACCGTTGCTGTCAGAGATAGCAATGCCTGCTTAGGACCTAGCCAGACAAAGACGATCGTGATCCCAACGGCGATCAACGCATCGATTACGACGACGCCAGCGAGCTCCAGTATTGCTGCTGACGGGACCATGACAGTTACAGCCAACGGTGGGACTCCTGGGTATTCGGTCACGCTTAACGGCGGCGCTCCCCATACTATCGCCGCGACCGGCGGAAGCACAACCTTCACTGGCCTAACCAGCGGTGGCTACAACGTCGTTATTACCGACGCCAACGGATGTTCGCTCGGGATCGCTGAACAGCTCGGCGTAGCGCCTGCTACCACCGGGGTTCGCCTTTGCAATATTTTAAGCTCCATTGGCACAGGAGGTAAGACCACCTTTATGGTTACCCTGCCAAAGGGTCCTCTTACTCAACCGCTGACTGTTTCCTATGTCATGAATGGCACCGCAATTTTTGGGGTTGACTATAGTTTGAGCGGCATCTTCGGGAAGATCACGATTCCGGCAGGTAAGACGTCGGCCACGGTCACTATCACGGCTTTAAAGAACCTCGCGCGGAAGACAAACAGGACCGCGCCGATGACGATCGTCAATGGACCTGGCTACTTCACCACGACGGGCTTTAACACAGCCACCGTGACAATCCGGAGATAGTACGATCTCACCCCTGGCTGACCCGATAGCTAGAACTTGAAGTTCAGGCCGCCGCGCACGATGTGGCCGCCGTCGTCATCAAAGCCGAAACGAAAAGGGCCCTGCTGGAAGATCGGCACGGTAACCGTTCCGTCCCCCACGTTGAAGTAGAGATATTCGACGCGCAACGACCAGTGTTCTCTGAACAACCATTCCAAGCCGCCGCCAACCGTGTAACCGGATTTGAAGTCATCGTTGGCGGCGTGGCCGAGCTGGAATCCGCAAGAACAGATCTCATTGTCCTCCACGCGCCGCTCATAATCCGAACCGAACCAGCCGCCGGTCACATAAAGCAACCAGTTATCGTGAGCCCAGCCGACTCGTCCGCGAGCCGTTGCGTAGACGCCGGGATTAATCTCCGCGAATGTCCCGCCAGCAGGTGAACCGGGCTGCCTCGCGCGTCCATGCACGCCGAGATAGCCGGCGTCGCCTTCTATTCCGAGCACGAGCCAACTCAACGGTTGCAGGTTAAATCCAACTTGTCCGCCGGCGACTGGGCCGTCGGAATCGAATGAGAAAGTTCGCACCGGCGGACCGGCGTTTAAAAAATCGAGGTCGCTCACCTCACTCTGCAAATCGAAGGCATACCCGGCGTTGATGCCGATGTAGAAACCTTGCCAGACGTGCGGTTCTTCCGGCTTTGATACATTCTTTAATTCATTTACCGGAAGTGGCTCCGGACCAGCCAGGGCGAAAAATCCCAGTGTTACACTCCCTGACAAAACGGCGAAACGAGCTAAGGCTTTCACGTCCGGTTCTATGCGCTAGGATGCCCTCTTTGGTCAAGCGGTTGTTTCGCCAGCCGACGTATTACAGCACTCGACATTCCAGCGGACGTCCTTTCCGCGCTACCCGAACAAATTGTAGCGCAAGATTGCGTAGATGGCGTGGACACCATCTTTCCAATTCACTTTTTTGCCTTCGCTGTAGGTGCGGCCGTTATAAGAAATGCCCACTTCGTAAATGCGGCATTTCGCCTTCGCCAACTTTGCCGTTACTTCTGGCTCGAACCCGAATCGATCTTCGCGAAGGTCAAGATTCTTTACCAACGGCGCACGGAACGCTTTGTAGCACGTCTCTAAATCGGTCAGATTCAGATTGGTGAACATGTTTGAGAGCAACGTGAGAAATCTGTTTCCAACCATGTGCCAGAAATAGAGAACACGATGCGGCCGGCCTCCCATGAAGCGTGAGCCGAAGACCGCATCGGCATTTCCCGAGAGAATCGGCTCGAGCAAAGTTGGATAATCGGCCGGGTTATATTCGAGATCGGCGTCCTGCACCAAAATCACATCGCCAGTAGCAGTGGCGAACCCGGCCCGGAGCGCCGCGCCTTTGCCGCAATTGCGGGGCTGATAAATGATTTGATCGACCATCGGCGAAATTTTTTCTTTCAAAAGCTGTTGAGTTCCATCAGTGGATGAGTCGTCCACAACGATGATTTCGATGTTCTCCACCGGCGCGGAACGGACCGCGTTTACGATCTGCTCAATTGTGCCGCGCTCGTTAAAAACGGGAATGACGACTGAAACTTTCATCGACCTTGCACAGAGTGAATTGTCAATCTCGGGGGCGGCAAGCGAAAACGCCAGTCCGGTCCGCCGGTCGCGCCAGTTGCGTCACAGACGCGAAAACCGCAGCGCCGCACTCCACCTCCGCAACCGTCGCGCCCGCGCTCGAATCATAGCGGCGAACTAGTGGTCGCGATTTTCGTCATCATTGGGCTTGTCTTATATTACTTTTCCCGCTCTAGCGAGCCGCAGTACAAAGTTCAGATGCCAAACGGAGACATAAAACAGATGAGTGAATCCGAGCTCGTCGACTACAACAAACGAGCGATCAAACGGTGGAACGACGACGTCCAGAAGCTACACGATGATGTTAACCAGAGCACAAAAGAACTTAAGGATTCTCTGAGCAAGATTTTTAGTCCGACGCCTTCACCGTATCAGTGGTGATCTAACCAGGTGATGCAGCGAATCGCGCCCGGCTCCGGTGCGTAGCTTTTGTGCAGCTGGTTTCGTTCAGCTCGCGGTCACGCGCGCTCTCTGGCGCGGTCGCTGAGCTTGTGTCTCGTTAGATCGGGGGCGTCGTTGATCTACAAAGAACGCCAGAGCGCAATCGCGTATTGCGACCCTGCGATCTTGATTCCCCGTAACCTTGCAGCCGTGATTCAGTGCGTTCGGGCCGACAAATTATTCGAAGCGTTTGCGCCCATCGAACCCAAGTTCAATGATCTGTTCTCCATTGGCAAAGTCGCGCGAGTTTTGGTTCAAGTGAAATTCGCATTCTTGATTTCAACTGGGAATGATTTGCATTGATGTTGTCCTCGTAATCGAATGTTATTGATGAGCTCACCATGTCCAAACGCCATGATTCAGACTTCATCGGCCGCCGAAATTTTCTCAAGCAAGCAACATTCGTTGGTGCTGCCGTGGTGGCGCCAGGATTGGCGGCGAACGCGCAGCGACCTTCAAAAAATCCGGTGCCAGAGAAACCCAATGAGTTGAGTGCCGATGAGGTTCGCAAACTGCTGAAGCTCGAGCCGCACGCCACGTGCGGATTCGTGCGCGTGACATTCATGAGCAAGGAGAGGATTGCGCCAGGAGGATTACCCGCGCCATTCGCTGCTGGGCGCCCTGTTGGCTCCGCGCTCTATTTCATGGTAACGCCGGGCGCACCCGTTCGGCTGCATCGGATCCGCAACGACCAGCTTTATCATTATTATCTTGGTGATCCGCTCGAAGTGCTAATGCTGCGGGTCGATGGCACGACCGAGCGCGTGGTGGTTGGGCCAGACGTGCGCGGCGGCCAATTGGTGCAGCTCCCGATTCCCGGCAATACGTTCCACACCGCGCGTGTGATCGGACGCCGCCGCTGGTTCCTCGGTGCGAGCACCGAATGGCCCGGCGTAGAGCCGGTTGATGTCGAGATTGGCAACGTCGATGCGCTGGTGGCGAAATATCCGCAGGTTGCCGACGATCTGCGCACCTTCCCGGTACCCGTCAAGGAGTAGGACGGCGAGCACGCGATTGGACCGCTCATTGGTCGGCTTACGGACTGGCCAAAGCATTTTGGGAACTCGATCTAAATATTCGTGCCGTGTCATCGTGCGGCGAAATTTCCGGAGAAAGTACGATCACGCATGGGAGCGTTGCGACTTTTCGCTCCGTACTTGAAAGAGCACAGCTGCGCGGGGCTGAGCTACACGGCCTACGGCCTCATCATGCAAGAGTTGGAACGGGCCGACTCTGGCCTGCGTTCGGAAGCATCGGTGCAGGGCGCGCTTGCCATATATGCGATCCATTCCTTTGGCACACCCGAGCAGCACGCTCGCTGGGTGCCGGGATTGGTTTCGGGCGAACGCGTCGGTTGTTTTGCACTGACGGAACACGGGCACGGCTCAGATCCTGGCGGTATGGAGACGCGTGCCACACGCCACGGTGAGCCCGGTGAGTAAGGCGCTGGACCAAACGGTGGCCGCCTGGACTCGATTCCATCCCGTGCTTAGTTGAGCCATGTTCATCACGGGATTGGGAACCGCTTTGCCCACCAGATTCACGCAACAGCAATGTTGGGAAGCAGCACGAGTGTCAGCGCCTTTTCAGCAGCTTAGCGCACGCGGGCAGGCTATCGTGAAAGCCGTGCTCCTGGGCGAGCCCAGCGTCGCCACGCGGCATTTCGGCGTCGAGTCAGTCAGTGAATTGTTCGAAGGTGGCCCGGATGAACTGCACGCGCGTTTCACCAGGAACGCGCCTGTGCTGGCGGCGGAGGCTGCGGCTTGCGCCTTGACAGATGGCGCGCTCGACGCCAGCGCAATTGATGCCGTGATCGTGAGCACATGCACCGGCTACCTCTGCCCTGGACTCACCAGTTACGTCAGTGAGCGCCTGGGCCTGCGGCGCGACGTGCTCGCTCTGGACCTCGTCGGTCAGGGCTGCGGCGCCGCGCTGCCAAACCTCCGCACCGCGGAGGCGCTGCTTGCCTCCGGCCGCTGCGGGTGCGTGCTGAGCGTGTGCGTGGAGGTGTGCAGTGCGGCGTTCTATGGCGATGAAGACCCCGGCGTGCTCATCAGCGCGTGTTTGTTCGGAGATGGCGCGGCCGCAGCGGTGCTCTCCGCAAGCCCAAATCGAAACCACCGCCGCATCGAATGGAAAACAGCCGGTTCGATACTGAATCCTGAACACCGCGACTACCTCCGCTTTGAGACCAAGGGCGGAATGCTGCGCAACATCCTCACGCAGCCCGTGCCGGAACTGGCGGGAAAATACGCGGAGCAACTGTTTTCAGATGTGATGGCGAAGCACGGCGCGGCCCGCGGGCAAATCGCCGCGTGGATCATGCACGCTGGCGGGCGCGACGTACTCATGCACCTGCGTAAAATGCTCGCGCTCACCGAGGAGGACCTGCGCTGGAGCGCCGCGGTGCTGCGCGATTGCGGAAACCTGAGCAGCCCCTTCGTCCTCTTCGTCCTGCACGCCGCTCTTGGTGGCAATGCGCCTGGCGGCCTTTGGTGGATGTCCTCCTTCGGCGCAGGCTTCAGTTGCCACGGCGCGCTGCTGGAAGTGGAGTAGCGCAGACTTTCGAAGTCTGCCGTATCGCACATTTTCAAAATCTGCACGCGGAGACGCTGGCAGACGCCCGCTGCAGGCCGGAGGCGCTGTCCCGCAGCCGCGGGAGCAGAACTGGAGTTCGCGGCTACTTGAGTCCCTCGCGGCTGAGAGCTTGACACATCACGACGGCGCATCCAAAACTGCATCCATGCCCGGCAAAGAACCCATTGCCATCGTGGGAATCGGCTGTCGGTTCCCCGGTGGCGCAACCGATCCGGAATCATTTTGGCGGCTCCTCTCCGACGGTGTGGACGCCATCAGGGAGATTCCGCCGGATCGCTGGAACATCGAAGCCTTCTACGATCCCGACCCCGCCAAGCCTGGCAAGACGTACAGCCGCTGGGGCGGGTTCATCGCGGACATTGACAAATTCGACTGTGGATTTTTCCACATCTCCCCACGCGAGGCCGCGTTCATGGACCCGCAGCAGCGCGTGGCGTTGGAGACCGCGTGGGAGGCGCTCGAAGACGCCGGCGTTGTTCTGGATCTGGTGAATGGATCAAACACGGGCGTGTTCCTCGGCGTGGCGGACCTCGACTGGGGCACGATCCAGCAATCGTTTCGCGACAAAAGTTTATTCGGCACGCATACATGCACGGGAAGGGTTCCGTGCATCGTCGCCAACCGCATCTCGTATTGCCTGAACCTGCTCGGGCCGAGCTTCGTCGTGGACACCGCGTGCTCATCCGCACTGCTGGCTGTGCACCTGGCCTGCCGCAGCCTGTGGAGCCACGAATGCGAACTCGCCCTCGCTGGCGGGGTGCAGTTGCTCTTCGTGCCTGACGGCTTCATCGGCTTCAGCAAGGCTTCGATGCTCTCGCCAGATGGCCGCTGCAAAGCCTTCGCCGCCGCCGCTAACGGCTACGTCCGCGCCGAGGGCGCCGGCATCATCGTGCTCAAGGCGCTCAACGCCGCGCTCGCGGATGGTGACCGCATTTACGCCTGCATCCGCGGCACCGCAGTGAATCAGGACGGGTTGACCAGAGGCATCTCCCTCCCCAGCCAAACCGGGCAATCAGCCCTGGTGCGCGCTGCCTGCCGCGATGCGGACATTGATCCGCGCAATGTGCGCTACGTCGAGGCACACGGCACCGGCACGCCCGCAGGCGATCCCATCGAAGCCGCCGCGCTTGGCGCTGTGCTCGGTGCCGGCCGCCCGTTCGACGATCGCTGCGTCATCGGCTCGGTGAAAACAAACATCGGCCATCTCGAAATGGCCGCCGGCGCCGCGGGCATCATCAAGACCGCGCTGGTGCTCCATCACGGCCTCATTCCGCCCAGCCTGCACTTCGATCAACCAAACCCAAATATTGACTTCGATGGACTGAAACTGCGCGTCGCCACGGAGGTCGAGCCGTTGCCCAACGGAGCGAAACCAACTTTGGCCGGCGTGAACTCCTTCGGCTTCGGCGGCGCAAATGCGCATGCCGTGCTACAGGCTTCACCACGGGCCAACAAGTCATCCACCTCCGCCGCGGACACGAATGCTGAGCACGCCGAGATCCTCGTCCTCTCCGCACGCAGCCCGGAAGCCCTGCGCGCGCTGGCGCAATCCTATCAGCGCTTCCTCGCGCCAGACGGCGCGGGCGCGGCGCACTCACTGTGCGACATCTGCCACGCCGCGGGCGCTCGCCGCATGCATCATGACCACCGGCTCGCGGTCGTTGGCCATTCCAAAGAGGAAATGATTCGAAATCTCGCGGCGTTCCTCGCTGGAGAAAACAATCCGAATCTCTGCCACGCCCACGCGGCATCGCATCGTCCTCTCGTTTTTGTCTTCAGCGGACAAGGCCCGCAGTGGTGGGGCATGGGTCGCGAGCTGCTGCGCGATGAACCCGTGTTCCGCGATACGATTGCGCGGTGCGACGCGCTGCTGACTGAGTTCGGCGCCAACGGTGCAAGCGCGGGCGACGGCGATGGAATCGGTCCATTGCTGCGCGAGTTCACCGTGGAAGAAAGCGCCTCGCGCCTGCGCGAGGTGTCCGTGACACACTGGGGTGTTTTTTCTTTCCAACTCGCGTTGGCGGAACTCTGGCACGCCTGGGGCATCCAGCCGGATGCCGTTCTCGGCCACAGCATCGGCGAACTCGCCGCTGCTCAGGTCGCTGGCGCGCTGAGCTTCGATGATGCGTTGCGCGTGATGTTTCACCGTGGCCGCATCATGGAGAAGGTGTTGCCAAAAGGAAAAATGCTTGCCGTCGCCCTGCCCGCGCGGGAGGCGGAGGAACTCATCGCCGGGCGCACAGCCTGCCTCACGATCGCCGCGGTCAATAGCCCATGCTCCGTGACTTTGTCCGGCGATGCCGAGGCGCTGGAAGCGATTTCCGGGGAACTCGAAGAGCGCCAGATCTTCCGTCGGTTTATCCACACGGATTTTCCGTTTCACAGCCCCTATCTCGATGCGGGCCGCGAGGAGTTCCTCGAATCCATTGCCTCGCTCAAGCCGCGCGCTGAGTCCACCGCCATCATCTCCACCGTCACCGGTGAAGCCGCCACAGGCATGGACTTCGACGCCGCCTACTGGTGGCGCAACGCGCGCGAGCCGGTGCGATTTTTTCCCGCGATGAACGGGCTCGCGGCGACCGGGCACGATCTGTTTCTAGAAATCGGCGCGCACCCCGCGCTCGCCGGCGCGATCCACGAGTGCCTGCGCCGCCGTGGCGGCACGGGCACCGTGCTCGCCTCGCAGCGGCACATGGAGCCGCAGCGCGCGGCCATGTTGCGGGCGCTGGGCGCGCTGTTTTGCGCGGGGCGGCGGGTGAACTGGGCGGCGGTTTTTTCAGGGTCTGCAAATCAATTCGTGCGCCTGCCTTCCTATCCCTGGCAACGGGAGCGCTGCTGGCAGGAGTGCGAGGACGTCAGGAACTCGAAACTCGGCCCGCCAGGCCATCCGCTGCTGGGGCGCCGATCGCGCTCCGCTGTAGTGTGCTGGAAAAACTTTCTCGACCTCCGCCTCCTGCCGTGGCTCAAGGATCATGTCATTCATCGCTGCGTGGTTTTCCCGGCGGTTGGATACATCGAGATGGCACTCAGCGCCGCTCGCGAGGTCTTCGGTGACGTGCCCTGCGTCATCGAGGAAGCGGAATTCCAGCGCGCGCTGCCGCTGCCGGACCCGCCGGAGCGCGTGCAAGCGCAGTTCACCTTCTCCGTGGAGGATGCCGGATTCGCGATTCATACGCGGGTGGGCGAGAGCGCGCAGGGCTGGCGGCGTCACGCTGCGGGGCAGTTGCGGCATTTGGATGCAGGCGCGCCCCGCAAGCAAATTCGTCCCGAGGAATTGTGGGAACGTTTCGGCGGGGATGAAGTCACCGCGGGCCAGTTCTATGGATGGCTTCGCCAAATCCAATTCGAGATCGGGCCGGCGTTCCAAAGCGTGCGCCGACTCCGGCGTGCGGACGGCGAAGTGCTTGTAGAACTCGCCCTGCCGGAGGCGGTGGCGCACGAGGCGCAGCGCTATCGAGTCCATCCCGCGTTTCTCGATGGCTGTTTGCAAACCATCTCCGCCACCTTTGATTACGCCGACGGCGATGGACCGCGCGAAGTGTGGATGCCGGTGCGCATCGCGAGACTGCGCTTCCACGCACCCCTTGGCCCGCGAGCCTGGATGCACGTTCAAGTCACCAAATCCAGCCCCCGCCATCGTGATGCAAACGTGCAAGTGTTCGATGGCGACGGCAGGCTCTGCGTCGAGATACTCGGCGCGCGCATTCAACCCGCTGGCGGCACCACGGCAAGCGCAACGGGCCTGGACGACCTCCTCTACATACTGCGCTGGCAGCCCAAACCGCTCTCGCCCGCGGAGCCGGAGCCGAACGCCGGCGAGCCCGACAGCGCGCGGGGAACCTGGTTGCTCTTCGCGGACGAAGCTGGCGCGGCCAATGCTCTTGCGGAGGCGCTCCGCGCCTACGGCGGAGAGTGCGTGCGGATTTCGCCTGGAGAGATCTTCAAGTGCATCGAGCCAAACCATTTCGAGGTTTGTCCGTCAAGCGCCGATGATGTCCAGCAGGTTCTACAGGATCTCGCGGGACATGATGCGTCCCCGTGTCGCGGCATCATCCATCTGTGGAGCGTGGACGAGGGGGTCGCATTCCCAATCTCATTGCAGGATGCGCAACTGCGCGGCTGCTACAGCGTGCTGGCGCTCGTTCAGGCGCTGAGGGCTGCGAATCTAACGATCCCGATTTGGCTGCTCACCCGCGGCGCACAAGCCGTGGACAAAAAATTTATGGATGCGATATCCGTCATGCAGGCGCCGCTGCTGGGCCTCGGCCGTGTGATTCAGAACGAGCATCCCGCATTGCGCTGCCGCATGGTGGATCTCGACCCGCACGGTGGTGGCGACGACGAAGTGCGCGCGCTTGTTGCGGAGTTGCTCCATGCGGATGCGGAGCAGGAAATCGCGTTGCGTGACGGCACACGCTTTATCCAGCGGCTCGCGCGCGTGGCGCATCATGAGCTGCCAAAGGCCAAATACCGCCCTCTGTCGGCCGCGGGGCACCCGTTTCACATCGAGGCGCCGAGGACCCGGTTGCTTGGTGACGTTGTCCCGCGTGCCAGGGAACGCACTGCGCCAGGCGCTGGTGAGGTGGCGATCGAAGTGCGCGCTGCCGGATTGAATTTTCGCGACGTGATGGTGGCGCTCGGCCTTTACCCGGCGGAGGATGAGAGTGAAAACTATCTCGGACTTGAATGCGCAGGAGTCATCGTAGCGCTCGGCGATAGTGTCGCCGATTTCAATGTGGGCGATGAAGTGATCGCGTGCGGGCGCGGCTGCCTCACCTCGCACGTCGTCACGCCCGCGACACTGGTTGCGCGCAAGCCGCCCAACCTGGGCTGGGAACAGGCAGCGGCGCTGCCGATTGTTTTTCTCACAGCTTGCCACGGTCTGGATGAGCTGGCGAAACTCTCGAAGGGCGAGCGCGTCCTCATCCACGCGGCCACCGGCGGCGTGGGCCTTGCCGCGGTGCAGGTCGCGCGGCTAGCAGGCGCGGAAATTTTCGCCACCGCTGGCAACGACGAAAAACGCGGTTACCTCCGCGCACTCGGAATTGCCCACGTCATGGACTCGCGCTCCCTCGCGTTTGCGGATGAAGTGATGGACATCACGAACGGCAGGGGCGTGGACGTGATCCTCAACTCGCTCGCCGGCCAGGCTATTGCCAAGGGTTTGTCCATTCTCGCGCCCGGCGGGCGATTCATCGAGATTGGCAAGCGCGATATCTTCGAGAACAGCCGCATCGGCCTGAAGCCTTTCCGGCGCAATGTCTCATTCTTCGCCTTTGACCTGCCGTTGTGCGCGCAACTGTACCCCGAGCGCAACATGACCGTCCTGCGTCGCATCATCGGGTCATTCGAGACGGGCACATTCCAACCGCTGCCAGTAACCGCGTTTCCCGTTTCGCGTACCGCCGACGCGTTTCGCCACCTCGCCCAGGCAAAGCACATCGGAAAGGTCGTCCTGTCGTTCGAGCAGCCCGATGTCGTCCTCGACCGTGCCACGGTGGATGGCAGGCTCAAGTTGCTGGCAGACGCCACGTATCTTGCTACCGGCGGTTTCGGTGGATTCGGCATTGCAGCGGCCAAATGGCTGGTCGAACGCGGCGCGCGGCACCTCGTGCTCGTGAGCCGCAGCGGCGCAGCCAGCGATGAAGCGCGGCAGGCGCTGCATGAACTCGCTGCGGCAGGCGCTCAGGTGATCGCCGCGCAGGCGGATGTCTCAGATGAAGCAGCACTTGCCGGGGTGTTCGCGGACATTGAGCGCAACATGCCGCCGTTGCGCGGGATCATTCATGCCGCGATGGTGCTCGATGACGGCATAGTGCAACGGCTTGATGCCGGGCGTTTTCGCCGCGTGATGGCCCCCAAGGCGGAAGGGGCGTGGAATCTGCACCGGCTCACATTGGACAAACCGCTGGACTTTTTCGTGATGTGCTCATCCGTCGCCGGCGTCATGGGAAACGCGGGCCAGGGCAGCTACGCGGCGGCCAATGCGTTTCTCGATTCGCTCGCTCATCACCGGCACGCCCTCGGCCTGCCCGCGCTCACCATAAACTGGGGAGCGCTCACCGGCGGCGGCATACTGGCGCGCCATGCGGAGACGGCGGAAAGGCTCACGCGTCAGGGTTTTGGCGCGCTCACCATGAGCCAGGGTTGCGAAGCGTTGGAAAAACTTCTGCAGAAGCACGCGCCGCAGCTCGTTGTCGCACCGGTGGACTGGCGCCAGCTCGCCGGTTTTTCATCAGCAGTGAGCACGCATCCCCGCTATGCGGGCATCCTGGAAGAAGGGCTCGGCGAGTCGGCCACACTCGGCAGCAGCGGCTCCATCCATGACGTGCTGGTCAAGTCCACGCCGGTGGAGCGCCGCCGCCTGCTTGATACGCGGATGCGCGAGCATCTCGGCGCGGTCCTCGGCATTCCGGCTTCGAGAGTGTCCATGGAAAAACCGCTCAACGAGCTCGGCATTGATTCGCTCATGGCCGTCGAGCTGACCACGCGCGTCGAGTCCGATCTCCGTATTTCGATCCCCATCGGCACACTGACGGCGGCGGGCAATCTCTCGCAGTTGGCGGCCCGGCTGCTCAGTGATCCGCAACTTGCGTATCCAGAATCTTGAATTGCCGGCCGGCGAAATCGTCCTGGAAGTTGACATGGGAAATCCGGGATCGGTCTGCCAAGAACATGATGTCAGCCTGCCCGGCCCGTGAATTTTTTCACCAAAAATTTTCTCACGTCGATATAGATCGAGACGGCCCTTCGGTGCGGGCCTCTTACCACCGACGGGAGGGCATTGTTAGCAGGGACACGAATTTTTCCCGTAGGCGCGCGGCGCTCGCTAAGTCAGTTTGCGTCGGAGTCTCTTTCAGAGTCTCCGAATGGCCATTTACGCAAGAGTCGATGCTGGCGTCCCATCTCGCCAATCTCAATTTTCCTTCGGAACTGGCAGCGTATTGGTCGAAACGCGTCAGTCGATTTTG
>Ga0209267_1002226_pt1 | contig 12678 bp, 10 predicted proteins | sample GraSoiAngelo_137_FD_185894 | JGI IMG/M metagenome (GOLD analysis project Ga0209267, IMG submission 185894) | Grasslands soil microbial communities from the Angelo Coastal Reserve, California, USA - 14_0929_09_30cm (SPAdes) (version 2) | ecosystem: Environmental > Terrestrial > Soil > Grasslands ... | reverse complement strand
TTTGCGATGCATCGCCCCAACAACAGCGAGCGATTTGCCTTCGAACGGATGGCGAGGACGAACAATCGTGACTCTCTCAGGAAGGTCCTGATGATAGGTAGTGTGTCGTACGTTCCATGCTCCAGAGACTGTCTTTCTAGCTAAAGGGTGTGGCTGGCGAATTGTTGTTTCGCCCATATTTCCTTAGGATTTCCCTTCCTGCTACGATTCTGCGATGAGCAATCTGGTCATTCTTTTTATCCACTTCATTGCTACCCTGGCTCGCTTGCTCGGTCCTGGCGGCGTCCGTTCCATAGTTGCGGAGTCTCTTATCGTCAAGCACCAACTCTTGATCGTGAATCGCTCCCGGCAACGATCGCCGAATCTATGCACCTCGGACCGCATCCTCGCAGGCTTGATAGCGCTCTTGGTACGTCCCACTCGCCTGCTCCGTTCCGCAATCGTTCTGAAGCCTTCGACACTGCTTGGCATTGGCCTTCACAAAGCCTTGAGCAAGCAAAAGTACCGCGTGCTGTTCTCCCCGAATCGCCGTCGGAAGCCCGGCCCGAAAGGACCCAGTGCAGAACTCATCCGTGCGGTAGTCGAAATGAAGCAACGTAATTCCAACTGGGGCTGTCCGCGAATCGCTCAACAGATCGCCTTGGCGTTTCGGATCCAAATCGACAAAGACGTGGTCCGCAGGATTCTCGCCCAGCGCTACCGGCCGGGACAGGACTCTGGTGGTTCTTCCTGGCTGACTTTCCTGGGCCACATGAAAGGCTGGTGCATAACCTTGGAATCAACTCCTTGATTGCTGCGAGAAATGACAGCGGACGACGCTCGGGCCGCAGCTCATCGCCGGTTTGGCAATACCTGAAGGAAGAAAGTCGCATTGCGTGGGGCTGGGAATCGTTCGAGAACGTGACGTCCGCTAGACTCGGTTTCGGGTTGACAATGTAGCTTCATGAAGCTACATTGTAACTATGAAAAGCGTGGGACTTCGAGAACTGAAGAACCGTTTGAGCGAGTACGTTCGGGAAGTGCGGTCCGGCGAGGGCGTGCTGGTGACGGATCGCGGTGAAGTCGTTGCAGAACTCCTCCCGCCGGGGCAAGGACTCGATGAGAGCGGTGTCCCTTCTGGACTGATGGCACTGGCGAGGAGAGGGCAGCTGACGCTCGGCGCCTCAAATGAGGCGACGTTGTATCCAAAGCTTTCACCTCTCCTGAAGCGCCATCGTGCCGCTGTACTCCTCAATGAGGAGCGCGGTACACGGTGAACATCTATGCAGAGTCCAGCGCGGTGTTGGCGTGGTTGCTCGGGGAAGCGGCCGGCCGCCGCGCCCGCGAGGTACTCCGCCGTGCGGAGCTTGTGATGGCCTCCGATCTCGTGCTCATCGAGTGTGATCGCGTGCTAATCCGCGCAGTAAAGCTCGGAGAAATAGATGAATCCATGGCCGCCGATCGCCGGGCACACCTGAATGCAGCCGCTGCGCACTGGCACCTGTGCCGACTCAGTTTGGACATTGTTGACCGAGCAAGGCGTCCGTTTCCCTCGGAACCTGTGCGTACCCTTGACGCGATTCACTTGGCATCCGCGTTGGCCGTACGTTCCACCGTCCCCAGTGTGGAACTCCTAAGTCTTGACGATCGCATTCGCCGCGCCGGTGAGCAGCTCGGATTCCGACTTCAGCCAAGGTGACCAGCAGCAGCGCCTATGGGGACATGCTGGGGACAAGAAAAGAGCGTTTGGGGATGGCCCCGAAGCTGTTAACTGACGCCAGAGAAACGAGTTATTTGATTTGAAGTTCTCTGTTAACAGCCGAATGCTCTACCGTTGAGCTACCGGGGAACCGCGCAACATATTTGTTTTCATTCTAGTACAACCATCGAAATGATGCCAGTTCCGTTGTTGGTTCCAACTTCAGTCCCAACGGCGCGATTTGTCGAACTTTTTTGGTGAAATCGGATGACTGATTTTCAAAGACTTAGACGTAATGTTCTGGGAGAAATTCACGATCATTCGGCACCCCACCGAATGCTCTTTTCCTATGAAAAAAAAGAGCTGAGCGCGGCTCAGATATGGGATTCACTTCTGGTGCCTACCCAACGCAAAGGGGGTTGGGCCGGACCTGTCAAATATTGTCCTGGTCTTGCCGCGTGAGTACGAGTAACCCATGGCTCTCGGAGAGCCACAACGAAGGATGAAAATAGCCGCTCACTGTTGAGCCAATCTTTTCAATGAGATACGCGGCTATTTTCATAGGAATTTCATAGGAATAGGAGTGGGAAGGAGGCGTGCGCTTGCAGAGTCAGATCGAGTGTCTGCTAGAAGAGATGCGTATCAAGCTGTCCAGCGTAGCCAGCGATCTCTTGAGCGTGGGGCTTTGTATTCTGTGGGCCTTGGCGCGGGGAGGGCGACCCGAAGAAATTGGCGGCTTTGGGAGAAGAGCGCTTGCGGCATCGCGAGGAGCAGCTTATCGATGCCTTGGCCGGCAGCCCGCAGCCGATGCACCGGGAACTACTCTCGCTGCAACTGGAACGGCTGCAATTGCTCCATGAGCAGATCGCCAGGCTCAACGGCATGATCGCGCAGGCGCTGAGACCATATCAAGAGGTGGTGGCCCCGCTTGGCCGAAGTGCCTGGGTTCGGAGTAGATTCCCGCGCAGCAGGTGATTTCCGAAGTGGGCGTACAGGCCAACACCTTTCCCTCCGCCGCGCAGTTGACCTCCTGGGTAGGGACCTGTTCCGGGAAGGAGGAAAGCGCCGAAGAGAACCACAACAGCCGTTCAGCGAAAGGAAACAGATATCTGCGGCGGGTGCTGAACCAGGCAGCCACGCTGCGGCGACAAGTCGGGAGGCACCACGAGACGCGGCCTAATCCAGAATCATTGTCAGCAAAGAAGCGAACTTAGCCTTAAGATCTCTTGCCCCGGTGCTCTCGAATGTACTCGCCGACCTCTGCCACGGTGGCCAGCCATATTCCGTGTGCAGGATCCTTCAAATATTCAAAAAGCGACTCGAGCGCAACCGTGTCCGTCACCTGATAACCTCGTTTTCCGATCGCGTGGCCGACGAAAATCACCCATCGGCCATCTTTGACAGCGTCTTCCACGTGAGTCTTGATCTGTTCAAAATCCATATCGTCGAACGGAGTGCCCATCGCTTGCGCCAAATCGCAGACCTCTGGGTCATTTGCGGATTCATCTAAGTAGCCGCGACCAACCAGGAAGCGATCGGCAACGAGTGGCACATAGCTCCTCGTGTCAAGCCCCCTTCCCACAAATTTCTGCCCGCAAGGATAGGCAAAAGTTCGGGGCTTCACTCCAAGCAGGGTCTCAATCTCAGCGTTCGCGCCATCGAGCTGCGCTGCCATCATCTCGAGCGTGTAGTTTTCGAGCGCATTGAGCCGTGAGAAGCTATAGTTTGCCGTGCATGGGTGCGTGTTCGAGTGATTGCCGATCTCGTGCCCTTCAGCGACGGCCTTTTTCCATCCGTCCAGGCGTTTGCGGATGTTCTCCGCCTGCACAAAAAAGGTGACTTTGACGTGCTGCCGGTTCAGAAGGGCGAGCCCAGCGTCAATTTGGCTGACCCGCGCGTCATCGAAGCTTAGGCTGACGGCCGCACGCTTTCCGTCTGGCCAGCGGAACGGCTTCGGAATATCGGGAGTAGCACACGGCGCTTGCTGCCCGATTGCTGTGCCTACAATCATGCCAACAACCAGCAGTATAGCGACGAGACTCACGTCAACATTCGTCCGCCACGTTTTTCTCTGCATTTCAGCCCTCAGTTGGCTGACACTGTCGCAAACATTTCGTTCTATGTCTATGACCTGAGTAAATAGGTTTGACAAGTTTTAAACCTTCGTGTTAAGAGAAAAGCCGCACGTTCGATTAGTTCGTGTAATGGGGTGGTGGCACGCGACTGACGAGCCATCCAACATTACAGCCGTGACCAGCCTAGCGCTCCCGTGTTTGGATTGGGGGCATCATGCGTACTGAAGTCATATTTCGCGGCACTGCAAACATCGCTTTGTTTCGTCTTCGTCGGAAGGGGGCTTAATATGCGTGTGCGCTTTTCATTTGCTGCGATGGTTCTGTGCGCCGCGCTGTCCGGTTCTGTATTCGGGCAATCGGAGCGCGGAACCATCTCAGGCACGGTTCATGACTCTTCCGGCGCTGTAATCCCGGCAGCCAGGGTAACCGCAACCAACATAGGAACCAACTCAGCGATCAACGTGGCCAGCAACGAGACTGGCGATTACACCATCCCTAGTCTCCCCGTAGGCCTCTACAACGTGCTGGTGGAAAAGGAGGGCTTCCGGCCTGCTCAGATTACCGGTTTGACATTGAACGCTGCAGCAAACGTGCGCGCCGATGTCACGCTGCAGGTCGGTACAGAAAAACAATTGGTGGAAGTGCAGGCCACAGTTGTGCAACTCCACACCGAAGACGCGAAAACCAGCGCAACAGTGACCAATAGGATGGTGGACCAGTTGCCTTTGGTGGTCGGCGGTGCGTTGCGCAGTCCGTTTGATCTGGCAGCCCTCACGCCCGAATCAAAAAACGTCGGCGGCGACACAGGATTCCTTCTAGGCGGCGGGCAGGCCGCTGCATACGGCACGACACTTGACGGTATCTCGGCCAATACGTCCCGGGCGCTGCAGGTGAGCTGGGTATCCTCCAACGCGCCGTCACTCGAAGCGGTCACCGAGTTCACCGTGGATACCAACGGGTTTAAGGCTGAGTTCGGTCACGCAGGCGGAGGAGTGATGACCTTTGTCTCCAAGTCGGGCACGAACGACTTCCACGGCTCCGCGTACGAGTTTCTTCGCAACGACGGTTTCGACGCCAACTATTTCTTCAGCAACAAGAAAGGTATCCCTCGGCCGATATACAAACAGAACGACTTCGGTGCCAGCCTGGGAGGTCCGGTTTGGATTCCGAAGGTTTATGACGGACGCAACAAGACGTTCTTCTTTTTCGCCTATGAGGGCTTCCGCAATCGTCAAGGCGCCACGGCATTCACAACCACAGTCCCCACTCCCGAAATGTACAACGGCGATTTCAGTAACTGGGTGGACAAGAACGGTAAGCAGATTCCCATTTACGATCCGACCACGCAGGTCACCAACGCCGACGGAACGGTGACGCGCAAGCCCTTCCCCAACAATCAAATTCCCAAGGCGCTGTTCGATCCGTTGGCGGTGAAGGCGCTTGGCGTGTTCCAGGCGAGCGGCGTCTTAACGCCGAACACCGGCGCCGCTCCTGGGACAGTCGGTTACGTAACCAACAACTATGTGGTCACCAAGGGTTCGAACGTCAGCCCGATCAACAAGTGGAGCATCAAGGGCGATCACAGCTTTTCGGAGAAGGACCGCATTTCCGGCTACTACGGCTACGATCGCGAAGCGATTGTCCCCGGCCCGGATGGACCGGCAGCGCTGCCCGGTTTGTATGCGAACTATAACGATCTGCATCAGAATACTGACGTCCTGCGGTTTAGCTGGGACCATATCTTCAGTCCAACTAAGTTCAACCATTTCTATGCAGGCGGCAATAACTGGCGGCAGAATCACAACCCGCCACAGGAGTATATCGGCAACTGGAAGGACAAGTTCTGCTTGCCGAACGTGCCCGATTGCAATCAGAACCTGGTGAACTTGACTTTTAGCAATGGGTACGGGGGATGGGGAGGTAATGCCAACAACGGATCGGAGAACACGATCTATGGCTACAACGACGACTTCAGTTGGATCCGCGGTGCTCATACGTTCAAGTTTGGCGGCATGTTCCAGTTGACACATTACAACGGGTTCGGCCGCCAGTGCGTGTCGGGCTGTGTGAGCTTCAGCTTCACCGAAACCGGCGTGCCCGGCAACACCAGCTTCGCCGGTGGCAATCCCTTTGCCTCATTTCTGCTGGGCTGGGCGGACAACGGACAACTGGACACGATTCGCTTCATCGGCCAGCAGTGGCCGTATTTCGCGGGCTATTTCCAGGATGACTGGCGCGTGAGCTCGAAATTGATTTTGAACATCGGGTTGCGATGGGAGACTCAAATTCCTCCCACGGGGCTGGATGACCGATGGGCCGACTTTTCTCCGACACGCCCGAATCCCAATGCGGGAAACATTCCCGGTGCGGTGATCTTTGCCGGCTCCGGAACCGGACGCGAGGGATCGCGCAATCTAGCCGACTCCTACTACAAGGCCTTCGGACCGCGATTTGGCTTCGCGTATTCGTGGAACAGCAAGACGGTGATTCGCGGCGGTGTCGGCGTTTCTTACATGGCGATTCAGACAGTTACCGGTTCGACCCACAACATGGGCTTCACACTTACCGAGACCTTCCCCAATGGCAGCAATGGCATTCAGCCCAGTTTCCTGCTCAGCCAGGGTCTGCCCCCCTGGACTGCGCCGCCGTTCGTGGATCCATCGGTGTCGAACGGGGCGGGTGTGTCGTGGTGGCAAGGCAGGGAGGCGACGCGGCCACCTGCGTCCTATAACGTCAACCTGTCAATCCAGCGGCAGCTGAGTTCGAGCATGGTACTGGAGACCTCATACAACGCGGTGATCGGCGCGCACCTCCAGGACGGTGTGCTCAACTATAACCAGGTCAACCCCGCCTACTTGGCGAAAGACGGCGCGGCCCTGCTCACCTCGCCAATTAATTCGTCGGCGGCAATCGCGGCGGGCATCACGGCGCCGTTCCCTGGTTTTCAGCAACTCTGGGGCAAGCGCGCCACAGTGGCCCAGGCATTGCGGCCGTTCCCTCAGTACTCCACGATCGACACTGCGGGGGGGCAAGGGGATCACAGTGGACACTCGACATATCATGCCTGTCTCGTCAAACTGGAGAGGCGCTACGCGAGCGGGTTGACGTTCCAGACGTCGTATGTGTTCTCTAAGTTGCTGACAGATGCTGACAGCGCCTGGCCCCAGTTACCGGCGGCCGATCAGTACAACCGGCGCCTCGAGAAATCCATCGGCCAGTTCGACATCACGCACAACTTCAAACTCGCCTTGATTTACGAACTGCCGTTTGGTAAAGGCAAACAGTGGCTGAACCATGGGTTTGCGTCGGCCGTTCTTGGCAACTGGCGCGTGAGCACGGTCAACATCTATCAGACGGGCACGCCCGTCAGCATTTCAACCAGCGTATCCCAGCCCATCTTCGCTGGGCGGACTGTGCCATATGTGACGTCGTACAATGGTTGGCAGCCGAACTGGAGTGGGAGCTTCGATCCGTCCGTGGACAACTTTTTCGTTCCGTACGGCTCGGGACCATTCCCTATCCAGGGGCCCGGCACGCCTTACACGGGCATCGGCAACGTTACCCGCTATAATCCGAAGGTCCGGTACTTCCCCAGCTTGAACGAGAATATGTCGCTGGCCAAGACCATCCCGATCCACGAGCGGCTCCAGATAGATTTCCGGGCGGAGGCATTCAATATTTTCAACCGCGTGCGGTTTGGTACCGGTGCAACTCAGCTACAGGACCAGAACTTTGGCCACCTGACGAGCAACGCCGATATCCTGAATATTCCGAGGCAGTTGCAACTCGCGCTGAAACTATATTTCTGACATGGAGCGACCTGTCAACAGCTGAGTGTGCCGGTAGCGGCCGGAGCCGGGGGGGAGCCTAGCTGGAAGCGCCGATCCCGATGGGATGGTCGCGTCTTCTTTCTTTTGGACAGCAAGGCGGATGACAGGGCGGGAGTTCATCAGAGCGAAGGCATCCAGCCAGACCTCACTTTTGCCCATGTCCTATTGGGTTCCCACTGGAGTACGACGGAACTCATTTTGGAAAGGATCAGACTTGAGCGGACGCAAAGGCGCTTTAGAACTTCCTTGTACTCATCCAGGATGTCTTCCGTTGTCAGCCAAACAAAGCGGTCTCTTTCTGCCTGTGGTTCGCCAAAACTTCAGCCGAGACCCAAAACGGGGCGGTTCTCGGTGGAGTAGGCAGGCGATGATCGGTCCGATACAGCAAGAAGACTCTGGAGGGGCCAACCCGCGTGCGCGTGGAGCGCACGTATATAAACGTATATAAGGACGTGAATTTCGGTCCAACTTCAGTCCAATTCAAGAGGGTGATTGCGCGACCTTTCGGCTGTAAGCGACACCAGATGCAGCACTTATTTGATTTTTACTGCCTTCTTAACAGCCGAATGCTCTACCGTTGAGCTACCGGGGAACCGCGCAACGCATTTATTTTCATTCTAATACAGCCATGGAAATCATGCCACTTGAACTGGTGAGTCCACGTTGGGTCCAACATGGAGTTTTCGAAGATTATTGGTGAAGAGCCACGAATCGGCCGACTGATTCTCAAGGAGTTAGACGCAATGCTCTCCGAAAATTCACGAATTCGGCACCGTACCGAATACTCTTTTTTCTATGAAAATGTGGAACTGCCGACTTAGAGAGACTGCAGTTGTCTGAACAGGCCGTAATACCCCGAACAGAACCCTACAACTTGGATAGGTCTACACTGGCCGACTTCCCATTACTAATCGCGGTAAGCCGGCATTCAGATCGCTTCGCGATGAAGCTCTTACGAAGTTCGGTGAATTCATCGGCGCCGGGAGGGAGTTTTCCTTCTGTGATTCGCCCTACACTTGTACGAAGCCGCCATCGGAATGATTCGACGGTCCATATCGATGCTCCTCCGCGCAGGGTCTTGCCGCTCGATTAGATCTGCGCTCTGCCGCCGTCAACGAACAGTTCGATACCCGTGACGAAACTGGAGTCATCCGACGCCAGAAACAACGCAACCTTAGCAACTTCCTCGGGTCTCCCCATGCGTCTCATCGGGATCGTGGACACAATCCGCGCAATCACGTCTGTAGATTGCCGACTCGCCAGCGGCGTATTGATCGGACCCGGACTAACAACGTTTGAGCGGATACGACGGTCCTTCAGATCTGTAGTCCAGGTTCGCACGAAAGAGCGGATTCCAGTCTTACTCGCGGCGTAGACGCCGAAGGCGGCAGTACCCTTAACACTCGCGACAGAGCCGTTGAGAATGATAGAGCCAACATCCTTCAGTAGTGGTAAGGCCTTTTGCACCGTGAACAACGCTCCTCTCACATTGATGTTGAATAGCTTGTCGAAATGTTCTTCGGTGACGGCCCCGAAGGGGACAAATTCCCCAACGCCAGAGTTTGCGAAAACAATATCGATACGCTCTACCGGAAAGGAGACGCCACCCTCAAATGGGCCTAGGTCGGCTCAACACGCAACGGGCAATTGGGGCCCGCAGGCTCTTAGCTCAGAGCCTCGTATCGATACTCCGTAGGACTGGCTCCGCAGATTCAGCGGAAGCACTCGCGCAGCTCCTGTGTGAAAAGAGCTGGCCGCTTGAAGGCGGCGAACTGGTCACCCTTCTTTAGCTCGCTTTCGCCTCTGCGTCGCGCTTTCGGAAGGCGGCTTCTCCAGCGCCGGACACCTTGACCCACTTCGGGTCAGGCGAGGCCTCGGCCTCGTAGTTGTCGTGCCAGTTCCACCACTTGTACGTCGGGGTCTGCGGGTAACCCTCTGGCGAGTCCTCCCAGGTCTCCTGACGGCCAAGCGCCGTCATATCGAGGTAGCTCCAGGTGGTTCCCATCGCCTCGTCGCCGCGGCCGTTGATGAAGTATGTGCGGAACACCCGCTCGCCGTCGCGGATGAATGCATTGTGGCCGTGCCACTGGTCGACGCCGAAGTCCACATCGAAGCTGTCGGTGATGGTGTACCAGGGCATCTCCCAGCGCATCCGCGCTTTCAGGCGCGCGATGTCCGCCTGCGGCGCGCGTGAGGCGTAGGCGAGAGTGGTGTCGCGGACGTTCAGATGGGCCAGGTGCGCGACCTGATCGGCGCCCAGGGAGCAGCCGCGGCAGGCGTGCTCGGGCCAGCCGAACACTCCGGGTTCGAAGAAGGCGCGATAGACGATCAACTGACGGCGGCCCTCGAACAAATCGAGCAGGCTTACCTTGCCCTTGGGTCCGTCGAACTCGTACTTCTTCTCCACCGCCATCCACGGCATTCGTCGACGCTCAGCGGCCAGCGCGTCACGGGAGCGGGTCAAGGCCTTCTCCTTCACGAGCAGCAGCTGGCGCGCAACCTGCCACTCCTGCGGCGATACGACCGGCGGTGTTTTCATTCCGCCTTTCTGGTTCTCCATTTTCTGCTTGCTTGTTGCCATATCATTTCTCCTTTGTTTTCCTGTCGCTAATTAAGGCGTTCCTTAAGCGCTGGCAGACCGCTGCGGCACGAAAGCGGCGAATTGGCGCTCAAGCGCCTTGGATACACCAGCGCGCCAGCCCTCCGCGATGGACCGGGACGTGGGATCGGGGAAGATCTCCTCTTCGCCTTTTTCCAAGCCGTCGAAGATGCCTACGGCTGCGGACTCAGTCGAGACTTTCGGTATGTTGAAGCCGCGGTTCATATCGGTGTCCACGGGGCCGAGGACGACTGCATGGACCGTCACGCCTTGGCCGGCCAAGAGCGCTCTCAGTGACTGCGTCAAGTTGAGCGCTGCGGCCTTTGAAGCTGAGTAGGAAGGTATGATCGGTAGAGGAGCGAGCCCCGCCAGGGACAAGTCGTTGACGATGGCCCCTTTGGAGCGTTTCAGCAGCGGCAAGAACGCGTTGGTCACTTTGAGCAAACCGAGGAAATTAACCGCGAAGGTCTGTTCGAGCACGTCGAGATTGCTCAGATCGTCGTAGATGGCGATGCCCGCATTGTTAATGAGGACATCGAGTGTGTCGACCTCATCGACTGCCCGCTGGATCTGCGAACCGTTGGTCACGTCGAGCGTCAGGGGCGTCACGCGTTTATCAGGATGTTGTAAAGCGCCGCGCGTTCCCGCATATACTTTTTTTGCTCCGCGTCGAAGCCCCTCATCGAGAAGGGCCCGGCCGATACCACGGTTGGCGCCCGTGATCAAGACTGACTTATTTGAAATATTCATGACATTCTCCTTTGTTGACTCACCTTTTGAATTCAGAACCTCAAAAACTCAAGCTGAAAATCCATTTCCCTTACTGGAAACCCTGTGTACCTAGGCCTTACTAGCTGGCATTAGCCTGCTCGCTTCCGATTCCTGCCAGGCCGTCTCGGCGGTCTTGGCCTGTCGGGCTACTTTCACTTGAGTTGGGAGTGACTTCGTGTCCCGGCTTTTTCTTTTGAGACAGCTTCACGGCCAATGCCGTCAGCCCTCCGGCGGAAGTCGTGCTGGCGACGATCAGCGCCATGCTTGCTATACAGAATGGGCACATCGCATCACCTCTCATTCAGGCGGCGAAGCGTGACCGCTAAGCCGCCTCTGTATGGATGACGGGCAAGGTGGGGCGATTTCTACATCAGGCGGCGGAAGGAATCCGAAGCTTAGGAGGCTACTGATAATACAGGGTTTATGTTCAGACTTGGGTTTCAGCTGCGGCGAGAAAGCCGGAAGACTCAGCCACGCTTCTGGAGCAGGAACTCTCTCACTGCCGGATCTTCCGCTAGACCGATCGCTCGGTCGTAGGCGTATGCGGCCTCACGTTTTTTCCCAAGACGCTGCAGGAGGTGAGCGCGAACAGCCCAGTACGGTTGATAGTGCGACACAGCGTCTGGGGCAATCGGGTCCAAAACGGCGAGTCCTGTTTCTGGTGCCTCCGCTTCCGCAACTGCGGCGGCGTATCCAACTCGTGTGCCGAGCGCGGGCGATATGCGGACCAGCTGTTCGTAAAACAATGCTATCGCCGCCCAGTCGGTCCGGCCAGTATGTGCACGCTCAGCATGTACCGACTGAATTGCAGCTTCGAGCTGAAACCTGCCGGAGCGCCCGCGCTTGAAACCCTCGGCGAGATGACGTTCCGCCTCTTCGATTAGAGGAAGTGACCATTGCTTCGGGTCCTGCTCTGAAAGAGGAACGTATCGGCCATCAAGTGCCCTGCGTGCCGAGCGCCGTGATTCACTGTGCAGCATGAGAGCCAGCAGGCCTTGAACCTCAGCCTCGCTGGGCATGAGCTGCAGAAGAACCCGCGCAAGCCAGATGGCTTCCTCTGCAAGATCGCGGCGACGCGGGTCAATGCCAAACATGTCGTCCCAGCTGATTCCGAAGGCAGCGTAGATAGCTTCCAGCACGGCATCGAGCCGCTCCGGCAAATCGCGCTGTTGCGGAATTTCAAACTGGATACCACCATCGCGGATTTTTGTCTTCGCGCGGAAGAGCCGCTGGCCCATAGTCTTCGGTGGGACAAGGAAGGCATGAGCAATACGATCCGCATCCAAACCCAGAACCGTCTGCAGCATAAGCGGCGTGTGCATGGCGGGATCGATCGCCGGGTGAGCGCACACGAAGAGCAATTTCAGCCGTTCATCTGGAAATTCTGTGGACAAATTCGCCTCCGGGGAGTTTTCCTTCAGGAGTGCGAGCGCCGGCTCGCTCGCTAAGACCACGCGCTGGTGACGAATAACATCAATGAGTGAATGGCGTGCTGTTGTGAGCAGCCAGGCTTCGGGGTTTTGCGGCAGGCCGTCTCGTGGCCAGGCCTTGAGTGCGGAAACGAGCGCTTCGCTGAGGGCATCCTCAGCGCTCGCCACGTCGTGCGTGTGGACGGAAAGATACGCCACCAGACGGCCGTAGGATTCTCGGGCCACGCGCTCTATGGTCCGCCCTACGGCGCTCTGGATGTCCTCCTGACTGCCTTTATTCATCCTGTGAACCCCC
>Ga0209267_1002222_pt1 | contig 12702 bp, 13 predicted proteins | sample GraSoiAngelo_137_FD_185894 | JGI IMG/M metagenome (GOLD analysis project Ga0209267, IMG submission 185894) | Grasslands soil microbial communities from the Angelo Coastal Reserve, California, USA - 14_0929_09_30cm (SPAdes) (version 2) | ecosystem: Environmental > Terrestrial > Soil > Grasslands ... | reverse complement strand
GCCTCCGCCTTCGGGATCAGATCAGTGGCAAAGGCCCAGTCAACCGAGAGGAAAATGCCGAAGCCGAGGCCCAGGATGACGCCGAAGATCAGGACGAGCGGGATGCTCGTCGCGAAAATCATCAGGCCGGCTCCCAGCGCCCCGATCAGACAGGCGGCCGCCACGAATCGCTTGCGGCCATACCGCTCTGACAGATAACCGGCGCTCAGACTGACCACCGCGGCGACGGTGACGATGATGATGATCAAGTAGCCGGTGTCGCGCTTGGCCGCATCATCCGACAGCCTGAACGCGTCCTGCAGGAAATTGAGCGCGAACCGCTGGATGCCGACCAGGGCGATCAGGAAGAGCAGCCGGGATACCATCAGCCAGGCGAAGTCGGGGTAGCGCTTGACGTCCAACACGAAGCTGAGCGCGATGGACCGACCCAGGCTCTCGGTCGAGCGGCGGGTCGTACGCACATCGCGCACCCCGAAGACTGCCATGGCGCCGGTCACGGCGATTACCAGCGCAATCGACATGATAGAAATCCAGCGCAGGTTGCTCGGGACCAGGATCCCGATCACGACGGCCGCCGAGACCAGGCCGACCATCTGCAGGGCGCCGTAGTAGCCGGAGGCCTGACCCCGCTGATCTTCCGGCACCTGGTCGGGCAGCATGCCCTGGTACGGTCCTTGCGCCGTGTTGGAAAACAGCTGCAGCGCGCTGTAGACGACGAAGAGCATCCAGAAGGATGGCACGATAGCCATCAACGAGAGGCAGATCACCACCCCCAGCGCCCCCACGGCGATGTAGGGGCGCCGCCGGCCGATGGCAAACATGCTGCGGTCACTGATGGCACCGATGGCAGGCTGCCAGACCACCGCGAAAATCGTCCCCAGGCCTTCCAGCACCGCAAGGTAGGTGTTCTTGTTGAGAGTCGGAGTCAGGATGCCCAGGTGAAGCGTGACCGGGTGGGTCAGGTCCTTGACGATCCCCGGCAGGATGAAGAGCGCCAGGGGATTCCAGAGATAGGAGATCCCGAACCAGAGGCCGCTGAGCAGGATCATCTCGCGCAGTCCGACGCGCCGGCGAGGCGCACTGTCAAGCACGACCGGGAGAAAGCGCCGGCGTGCGGGGATCGTGGTGGCAGCCATGCGCGGAGTGTATCCTGCGCCCGACCGATTTGCTAGGTTAACCGGATGCGGCCGAAGGTCACGGTCGTTGGCGCGGGGAACGTTGGCGCGACCCTGGGTCAGCGACTCGCGGAACGTGGGTATGCGGACGTCGTCCTGGTTGACATAGTCGAGGGGATGCCCCAGGGAAAGGCGCTCGACCTGCTGGAGGCCGGGCCGGTGGTGGGCTACGACTCGCGCGTGATCGGGACCAACGGCTACGAGGAAACCGCCGGCTCGCGCATCTGTGTCGTCACCTCGGGCGTCCCGAGGAAGCCGGGAATGAGCCGGGATGACCTGGTCAAGACCAACATGAACATCGTCCGCGGCGTCACCCAGGAGCTGGTCCGGCGATCCCCGGACGCGATCCTCATCATCGTTAGTAATCCCCTCGACGCCATGGCCCAGCTGGCTCACCACGTCAGCGAGTTTCCCCGCGAGCGGGTGATAGGCATGGCGGGCGTGCTCGATACTGCCCGCTTTCGGAGCTTCATCGCCCAGGAGCTCCAGGTCTCCGTGCATGATGTCCAGGCATTCGTCCTTGGTGGCCACGGGGACACCATGGTGCCCCTGGCCCGGATGTGCACGGTCGCGGGAGTTCCTATCGAGAAGCTGATCAAGCCTGAGCGGATCGAGGCAATCGTCAAGCGCACCCGTGACGGTGGCGCAGAGATCGTTAACCTGCTCAAGTCGGGGAGCGCCTTCTACGCGCCTTCCGCTGCAGTGGCGCAAATGGTCGACGCCATCATCCTCGACCGCAAGCAGGTTCTGCCCTGCGCCGTCCGGTTGGAGGGCGAGTATGGGATCAGGGGACTGTTTGTCGGGGTGCCGGTCAAGCTGGGCGAGCGCGGCGCCGAGGAGATCATCGAGCTGGACCTGACCCGGGATGAGCGGGCGGCGCTGCAGCACTCAGCCGATTCGGTCAAGGAACTGGTCCAGGTAATGGGTATTTAGGGATCATCGGTACCGCCCGGTATCCTTAAAGCCGATGACCATCGAGATCCGTAGCGGTTACATCCCGCAATCCCGCCGACTGATCGAAAACCCATCTGCTGAGGAGCTCCGCGACCTGACCGCGGCCATGCCGAACGCCCGGCGCACCGTGTTTGACAACTACAACGTTCACACCCGGGTCGACGCCCGCAGTACCAAGAGCACGTACATCGTGACCGACCATCCGGAACGCCATACCGCCCAGACCGTGACGCCGGAAGAGGGGCGCAAGTGGGCGAGGATCCAGGATGAGTACATCAAGGACCGCGAGATGGTCCTGGTCGATGGGCTGATCGGTAACGACCCGCGCTTCATCACCCCGGCTCGGCTGATCGTCGAAGCGCGCAACGCCAACGTGGCCGGCATGCAGCGCTGGCTCTACTATCTCGACGGAAATCGGCAGCAGCCCGAGATCACGCTGATCTACACGCCCAACCTGGCGGCTCCCGGCTATCCGAACGACCGGGCCATCTTCGTAGATCTCGACGCCGGCATCACTCGCGTCCTGAACTCCGACTACTTTGGTGAGTCGAAGAAGGGCGGTCTGCGGATGTGGAACAAGAAGGTCTACGAGGCCGGCGGCCTGGCCCTCCACGCCGGCTGCAAGGTGGTGCCGGTGGGTGACCAGCAGCGAGTCTTTCTGATCGTCGGGTTGAGTGGTACCGGCAAGACCACCACTACCTTCACCACCCAGAACAACTCGAAGCCTGTACAGGATGACTTCGTCGCCCTCATGCCTGGCGGCCGGATCTACGCCAGCGAGAACGGTTGCTTTGCCAAGACCTTCAGCCTCGACCCGAAACACGAGCCCACAATTTACAAGGCGGTCACCCGGCCGACCGCCTACCTCGAGAACGTATCCCAGAAAGAAGAGGGCGGCCCGGTTGACTTCTATGACACCAGCTACACGCAGAACGGACGCGCGGTCTTCAGTTTGGCCGACCTGGGCTGGAGCGAAGATGCGCGGAAAATCGGACCGGCGGACGTGCTGCTGATCCTCAACCGCAACGAAAACATCATTCCCGCGGTCGCCCGCCTCGATTCGGAGCACGCGGCCGCCTATTTCATGCTTGGCGAAACGCAGGGCACCTCAGCCGGCGGCAAGGATGAGATGGGGAAGGCGCTTAGGGTGCCCGGGACGAATCCGTTCTTCCCGCTCCGCCACGAACAGCAGGGCAACCGCTTTCTCGAGCTGCATCGGTCGCGGCCCTTCGAGGTCTACCTGATGAACACGGGCCGCGTCGGGGGCGGTGACGGGACCCCGGACAGCAAGAAGGTGGAGATCGAAGACTCCAGCGCCGTGGTCAAGGCGATTGCCGAGGGAACGATCCACTGGACGCACGACCCCGACTTCGGCTACGAGGTCGCGCAAGGGCTACCGGGGATCGACGACGTCGAGCTCCTCCAGCCGCGGCGGCTCTACGAGCGGACCGGCCGGGGCGATGAGTATCGAGCCCTGGTGGCCCGGCTCAAGCAGGAGCGGCAGGCCGAGCTGGCCAAGTACCCGGGCCTGGACCCGGAGATCGCCGCCGCCGTCAAATAACCCCCGCCTAGGACTCCCACTGCGAGACGGCGAGGAAGTAGCCGCAAAGGTTGCAGCTCCAGCCGGTGATTGGATGGACCCCGAGCCGTCCGATGGTATCGGCCTCGCGTCCCGGATTGCGGATCTCCTTCCAGTTTGGCTGACCGTTGCAGCGCGGGCAGCGCACCGGCGGCCTCAGCTCTTCCATCCCGATGGCTATAGTATCTGGGCCCGTGCCGGACGAGCGCCTCTACTCGATCACGCAAGCAGCCGAGTGGCTGAAGGTTTCACCTGCCACGATCGCGACATGGATCCGCCTCGGCATCGCAAAAGCGAGCCGCCAGGATGAGCTGGGTCGGTACCGCTATACCGAACAGGACCTGATAGACATGCGGGAACGTTTCCAGCAGCGGCAGGCACGCAAGCGGGCCGGCTCGAGCGGTGGAGAGCACGCTCCGTAAAATAACCGGGGCGATCGGGTGGGGGGAAGGAGAGCCATGCAAGCACGGATTGTCACGACTGCACCAGACCAGGTTGCCGCGGACGCGATCATCCTCCCGTTGTTCGAGGGGTCCAGGCGGATACCGCCTGAGGCGGCCTCACTGGACCGCCAGCTGCACGGCGCCCTCCAGGACCTCCTGAAGTCCGATCATTTCCGGGGAAAGTTCATGGAACTGGCCCAGGTCCACACGCTCGGCACTCTGTCCAGCCGCTGGGCGGTCCTGGTGGGGCTGGGGCTGGAACGCGAGCTCGACCTGGTGCGCCTGCGCAATGCGCTCCAGCATGCAGGCCGCTCCCTCCGCAAACGCGGCACCGAGAGTCTCGCCGTGGTGCTCACGTCTCCGGTCCGGCGGAAGGGAGCCCCCGCCGATGTTGCCCGGGCCGTGACCGAGGCGATCGCGCTGAGCAACTTCGAAGCGAGGGCATTGCGAACCCGCAGCGATGAGGCCGAGGGTCGGCTGACCAGCCTCAGCATCGTGGGGCTAGACGGCGGGCGTCCCGCCGCCACCTCCGTCAACCAGGCCGTCGCCCTGGCCGAGATCACCAACCAGGTCCGGGAGTGGATCAACCTGCCGGCCAATGCCTTTACGCCCACGATCTTTGCTACCAAAGTGCGCGAAGCCGTCCGTGGCACGGGGCTCGAGTTGAATGTCCTCGAGCTGGCGGACGCGCGCCGGCTGAAGATGGGCGCCTTCCTGGCGGTGGCCAAAGGGTCGGACGAGCCGGCCAAGGTGATCGTTCTGCGTTACCGCGGCGGCAAGAAGGGCGGCCGTTTTCTGGGGCTTGTGGGAAAGGGCATCACGTTCGACAGCGGAGGCATTTCTATCAAGCCTGCGGAGCACATGGAGATGATGAAGGGCGACATGGGCGGCGGAGCGGCCGTGATCGGTGCCATGCTTGGGATCGCCCAGCTGAAGCCGGCCATCAACGTCATCGGGGTTGTCCCGACCACTGAGAACCTCCCATCAGGTAAGGCATCCAGGCCGGGAGACGTGGTCACCGCCTCCAACGGAAAGACCATCGAGATCATCAACACCGACGCAGAAGGCCGGCTGATCCTGGCGGACGGCATCACCTATGCCATCCGGCAGGGAGCGACTCATGTGGTCGATGTCGCCACCCTGACGGGTTCGATCGCGCGCACCCTCGGCCCGGTGGCGACCGGCGCCTTCGGCAACGACCCCCGGCTGATGAGCTTGGTGAAGAAGGCCGCCGACCTCGCAGGCGAGCGCGTATGGGAGCTGCCCACCTGGCCTGACTACGACGGACTGATCCGCAGCGACATCGCCGACATCAAGAACTCAACCGTCCAGTGGGCGGGGGCGACCACGGCGGCGCTCTTCCTGCGCGAGTTCGTCGAGGACCGGCCCTGGGTGCACCTAGATATCGCGGGCAGCGCCTGGCAGGACGCAAAAGAGTTGAAGACCATCCCGCTGGGACCGACCGGGGCAGCGGTCCGCCTGATGGCCCATCTGGCGGGTCTCCTGGCCAAGTCCTGAGTCCCGACCAGCTCGCCGCGCTAGCCGGCGGTTACCGCTTGTCCCAGGCTGGGATCGGATATCTTGGCAGTGCGCCTGCGGCTTCTGGAGGCCAAACCACCACTGGCTTGCCGGACTGGACCTGCTCCACGTAGACGGCTTTCGACGGGTTGGCCCCCTGGTCATCGAAGCGGATTTCACCGAAGAAGGTATGCAGGTCAACCCTGGTGAGCGCGTCGCGCACCTTTGCCGGGTCCGCACTTCCTGCCTGGTGGGCGGCTGCAGCCAGCGTCAGGCATGCCGCGGTGGCGCCCGCGCTGTGCTGGTCGGGAGCGTGGCCGAAGCGGCTGAGATACTGGTTCGCATAGTCCTGCCCGGTCAGGAAGTCAGTTGTTGGCACCTTGGCCAGGGGCGACCACTGGGTGGTGCCCACGGCGTAGTTCGCTATCTTGCCTAGCGGTTTCACGAAGTCGGCCCCGGTCGGCTCCTGAGTGAAGGCGATCAGACGAGCCGGGACGTTCAGCTGCCCGGCCTGCTGCATCGTGAGAACGCTCTCGTCGGAGTGGCCGGCCTCGAGCAGGAGATCCGGATTGGCGGCGGCAGCCCCAGCCAGCTGCGACCGGACATCGTTCGTTCCGGAGGGATAAGCACCGAAGTAGACCACGCTGAGGCCGCGACTGGTCGCGTAGTCTCGCATCTCGCCCCCGAGCTCGGTGGAAAGCGTGTCATTCGCGGCCAGGATTGCCACACTCTGAGGTTTCACGTCCTGGTTTAGGGCCATGTCGATCACTCCTTCCATCTGCCGGCGGGCGGGCGCACCGACGCCGAAGACGTAGCGGTAGTGATTGTTGAAGATCGCCGCAGAGGGACCGTCGCTCTGAACCATGGGCAGCTGGTGCTGCTCGGCAATGGCCGCGTCGCGAGCCGTCGTGGAGTTGGCCGAAGGGCCGAGCAGGAGCTTGACGTGGTTCTGCGAGATGAGCTGCTCCAGGTCGCCGGCGCTGAGCGAGACCCGGCTCTCGTCGTCCATCATCCGGATGTCGAGCCGGTACGGGTGGCCATTGAGCGCCACTCCCCCATGATTGTTGAGCCACTCCTGGCAAAACAGGTAACCCTCCTTGAGCAGCTGCCCGTCTTGCGAAAGGCTTCCTGTCAGCGATAGGGCAGCCCCGACGCTGAGCGGGTCCGCGTCCCCGGGCAGCGCGTCGGTGCCTACCAGTCCGCAGGAAGACGCAAGCAACCCGATCAGGGCAAACCAGACCGGCCGGTTACCGGCACGCACGGCCACTGATTATGTGGGCTAGGCGGTCCTTAGAGTGTGAGCTAGACTTACCGGTTGTTTGTCAAGGGCGAGTTAGCCAAGTGGTAAGGCAGAGGTCTGCAAAACCTCCACCGCGGGTTCGAATCCCGCACTCGCCTCCATCGTTTTGAATCGACCGAGGCCTGGCCTGAGCTTGATAGACTTTTTTCCCGCTGGGAGGGGAGAAAGATGATCCAAACAGCTTTCACCCGGCTGATGGGCGTGGACCACCCGGTCGTCTCGGCGGGGATGGGAGCCGGAAACGCGGACGGTGAGCTGGCGGGTCGGGTCAGCGAAGCCGGTGGTCTCGGCGTGATCGGCGCTTCCTTTCTCGATGCCCACGAGGTCGCCGAAATGATCAACCGCGCTCGTGAGATCACGTCTTATCCGTTTGGCGTCAACCTCCTGCTCTTCAGCAATGAGCACCTGCTGGAGGGCGTGCTCGGCGCAAACCCGTCGGTGCTGTCGACGGCGTGGCCGAGGGCTGACCAGGACCTGAAGTCGATCTTCGCGAAGGCGCACGACCGAGGGATCAAGGTAATGCATATGGTGCCGACCCTCGACGACGCTAAAAAGTCGGCCGAGGCTGGAGCCGATGTCATCGTCGCTCAGGGAACAGAAGGCGGCGGTCACATCGGCCTGATGGGGACGACGGTCATCGTGCGTCAAGTGGTCAAGGCCGTCGCACCGCTGCCGGTGCTGGCAGCGGGTGGGATCGCCGACGGAGCCGGACTCGCCGCGGCGCTGGCGCTCGGCGCGCAGGGTGTGTTACTCGGGACCCGGTTTTACGCCACCACAGAGTGCCCGTCTCCGGCTGCCTGGAAGCAAGCAATCGTTGCCAGTGACGGCCATGACACCATCGTCACATCAGTCCCCGAAAGCCTGACCGGTCGCGATTGGCCGGGCGCATGGTCGCGCGTGGCCAGGACCCGCTTCGTTGAGGAATGGCTCGGCCGTGAGCCGGAGCTTCGCCGCCGGCGAGGGGAAGTTTGGTCCGCGCTGGAGCGCGCCGAAGCGGAGGGCCAGCTGGATTACCGGATTCACCATGTTGGGCAATGCGCCGGCCTCATCGATGCCATCCTGCCTGCGGGCGATGTCGTCCGGCAGATCGTGGCACAGGCGGAAGACATCTTGCGAAAGACGCTTCCAGCGATGGTCACCGCCGATCCGATTCGAGCCTGATTCGTACTCAAGGGGCCCGGCGATGACTGAGGGTTCGAATCCCGCGCTCGCCTCCAGTCTTGGAATAGACCCATTCCGCCTGGAAGCGCTTGGTATCAACGGTGCGCGAGGGCAGTGTGGTCGAAATCCGATTCCAGGGCGCCTGGCCCTGCGATCGCCGTGACCGAGCGGACGTCGAGCCGCTCGCCACAGCGCGAGCAAACCGGGACTGCCTGGACGACGCGGCCGCAGCCTGTGTGCCTGATCTTGAGGGGTGGACCATTGGGCGCTGCCCATCGATCACCCCATTGGCGCATCGCCGTCATCACATGCCACAGGTCGCTGCCCTTTGGCGTGAGACGGTACTCGGAGCGGGGTGGATGGTCCTCGTAGGGGACTCGCTTGAGCAAACCATCTTCGACCAGGCGGTTGAGCCTCTCGGTCAGGATGTTGCGCGCGATCCCCAGGCGAGCCTGGAAGTGGTCGAAGCGAGTCACGCCCAGGAAGGCATCGCGGAGGATGAGCAGACTCCACCATTCACCGACGACCGCGAGGCACTGCGCCACCGAGCAGTTCATGTCGCCGAGGTTGGTTCGCTGCATGAAACAACAATACAGAGTTGCATATTGCAACGCACAGGGACTATCCTCCTCAAGGCGACCATCTCACCGCCTGGAAGGAGAAGCGAATGCCAATGATCGATGTCTACGCCGTCGAAGGGACCTTTAGCGAAAAGCATGCCCTGGCAAAGGATCTCGCCGCAGCCGTGATGCGCTGGGAGCAGGTCCCGCAAATTCCCTTGTTCCGGAATAACACGGCCGCCTTCATCCACGATCTGCCGGCCGGCTCCGTCTCAAACGTGTCCGGTGACAGCAACTACGTCCGCGTCCAGGTCCTCACACCTGCCGGCGTCCTCGACCGGGACAAGCAGCTCGGCGTGGTCAAGGAGCTGACCGAACTGGTCGCGGCCGCCGCCGGCGATCCCAGCCTCATCGAGCGCACCTGGGTGCTCATCACGGAGTCACCCGAAGGCGGCTGGGGTATCAACGGCCACGCCAACACCGGCGCCGACATCGTCCAGGCGGCCCGCGCCGCGCTCGCCGCCGCGAAGGCGAAATGAATACCATATCGAGACATGGCGGAACGGGACGTCTTCATCCTGTCCGAGCGCGCCCTGGCGGGTGTGATCGACTCCATCCAGGATGATCAGTGGGATCTCCGAAAGCCAGACTGGTTTCAAACCGGCGGGCAGGGTGACGCATCACTCCGGGAGATCGTCAACTATCACGCGTACGATTCCGCCTGGGTGCCGGACGTGCTGGCAGGAAAGACCATGGCTGAGGTTGGAAACACCTACGAGCACCTGAAGACAGATCCCAACACCGAGTACCGGCCCTACAGCAATAAGGCGATAGGTGCGGCGAAGGCGCTCGATGACCCGGACAAGATCGTTCATCTCTCGTATGGAGACTTTCCGGCTCGTGAATACCTCAAGCACATCACCAGTTTTCGAGGATTCCGAGCCTTTGACATAGCCAAATGGATCGGCGCGAGTACGGTGCTGCCCGACGACCTTGTTCAGGGAATGTGGGAGCAAATCGCTCCAGAGGTGGAGGCGTGGCGAAAGATGGGAGTCTACGGACCTCCCGTTTCCGTCTCAGCCGACGCTCCTCTACAGGACCGTCTTTTGGGCCTGGTTGGCCGCGATCCCCGCGCCCCGGCTTGATACCCAGGCGATGGACGACACCGTGCGGCGCTACATCAACGGCATCGCCCCTGAGAACCGGCCCCTGTTCGACCGCATCCACCGGCTGGTGCTCGAGGCGCACCCGGACGCCGCCGTGGTGCTCTCCTATCAGATCCCTACCTACAAGCTAGGCCAGCGCCGCCTCTTTGTCGGCGCCTGGAGGCACGGCATCTCCATCTACGGCTGGGACCAGGGCCGCGACGGCGGCTTCACCGCTCGCCATCCCGAGCTGAAGACCAGCAAGGGGACGCTCCGTCTGCGGCCTCAATCCGCTGCCGATATCAGCGACGACGAGCTCCGGGACCTGGTGCGCGCCGCCCTGGAGCGCTGACGCGCGGGAGGCGAACATTTGATCGGATGTTGACTAATTGGATTGACATAGTCAACAATAACCCGAACATAAATGACCGAGAAGGCTGCCGAAGCGATCATCGACCTGGCTGAACTTCGCGAGCGACTCGACGACCCGGATCTGACTCTCGTCGATGTTCGAGCCCTCCCCGCCTACAACGGCTGGCGTGCGAGAGGCGCCGTTCGAGGAGGGCATATCCCGGGCGCGGTTGCCTTCCCGAGCGCCTGGCTGAAGACCGTTGATTCGCCGGAGGTCGAGCGGCTGCTGCGCTCGAAGGCCATTCTCAACAGCCGGGAGGTCGTCCTCTATGGCGATCGGCCCGAGGATAGCCTGCCGCTGAGGACAAGGCTGGCGGCGTTGGGACAGCTGGGTGTCCGGACTTACCAGGGCGGCTGGGCCGAGTGGGCGGCGCAGAGATCTCTGCCGGTCGATCGGCTCAGCAACTACCAGAAGCTTGTCCATCCAGACTGGCTTCGCGAATTGCTCGACGGGGGGACCCCGGAGGCCGGACCGGCCGGGCCGTTCCGGCTCTTCCATGTCAACTTCGGCGTCCCCGAGGAGTATGTGGAGAATCACATCCCGGGAGCGCTCTATCTCGACACGAACCGGCTCGAGAATCCTGAGGACTGGAACCGCCGGACGCCGGCCGAGCTGGAGACAGCCCTCCGCTCACTCGGAATCACCCATGACACCACGGTCATCCTCTATGGACGCGATACGGAAGGTCACGCGAACGAGAAGTGGCCGGGACGTCGAGCCGGACAGATCGCGGCCTGCCGGGCGGCGCTGATCCTGCGTTACGCGGGCGTGGAAGACGTTCGCCTGCTGGACGGCGGCTATGACTGCTGGGTCCAGGCGGGAAACGCACTCGAGACGGATCTACGCGCGCCGGCGCCGGTCGCTTCATTTGGGATAGAGATCCCGCGCCACCCGGAGCTGATCATCGACATCGACGAAGCCAGGCAGATCCTCGCTGACCGAGAGCATGCTGCCCTGGTCAGCGTTCGCACCTGGAGGGAACACATCGGGCAGGTGAGCGGCTACAACTACATTGGCCCGGCCGGCCGGATCGCCGGCGACGTCTGGGGAAACTGCGGCTCGGACGCCTACCACATGGAGCATTACCGCAATGTCGACAACACGATGCGGTCCTATCCGGAGATCGCGGCAAACTGGACGGGGGCCGGGATCACCTGGTTCTACGCCTACCTGATGGGCTGGCCGCGGATCGCAGTCTACGACGGCGGTTGGTTCGAGTGGAGCCAGGATCCGATCAGCAACCCAATCGAGGTCGGAGAGCGGGTAGCGGTTTAGTCCCGGCTAGCTGTCCCTGGCCCTCCAGCACCGACAGGATGTTGCCGGCCGGGTCCGAAGTCGGACAATTCGCATGTTGATCGTCCGCGCAGCCGTTCAGGCAGACCTCGAGCCCGTCCGGTCGATCGCCGATAGCTATGGCAACCTCGCCGGCTGGCCTCAACGACCCGACTACCTCGACCATGAGCTCGCCACGGCCACGCTGGCGGTATGCGAGGAAGCGGGTGAAGTCATCGGCTTCGGTGCTGTGCTTCGCCGTGCGGGAATCGCGCACCTGGCCGACCTGTTCGTCAGGCGGGATCGGGTTGGGTTCGGGATCGGCAGGGCCATCCTGGCGCGTCTGCTTCCTCCCGGCGCCGACCGGGTCACCTTCGCATCACCCGACCCGCGGGCGCTTCCCCTCTACGTCAGCTTCGGCATGCTCCCCCTCGCGCCCCTGCTGTACTTGAAGGGAGACCGGGCGGCCGCTACGCTCTTACCGGATCCGGACGTCACGCTGACCGATGCGGACCAGCCAACTCTCCGCCGCCTCGATCGCGCCGCTTCGGGTAGGGACAGACCGGAGGATCTTGACTTCCTGCGTGCCGCCAAGGCGCGTGGGCTTACCGCACGTCATGGGCGAGAGATCATCGGCTATGGCTACTGCCGGCTGGCCGATGACCCCGAACACGGTTCGCCGAGTGCGTATCTCGGCCCGGTCGGGGCGCGAAGCGAGGCGGACGCGGTGCGAACGGTTACAGCGCTCCTTCGCTGGTCGGCCGAGCACGCCACGCAGATGACGATTCCGGTTTTTGGGCCGCACCCCGCCACCGCGATCATGCTGGCCTCGCATTTTCGAGTCAAGGACATCGACACCTACATGGCCAGCCGGGACGGTCTGATCGATCTCGCTAGCTACTGCCCCTCGATGGAGCTCGGCTGAGCCCGAGGATCCCTCGGCAGAAATTTGCATCACAGTTTCGAAAGGTTATCCGGCGCACGATGTCCACATGCGATACGCAACCGCCGGAGCTCACCAGCCGCAAACGCCATGGCTCCCACCACACTGGTCGCGACGCCAGGTTCTGACCGCAGGTGGCCTGGCGGTGGCGGGCGCGATGATGACCCGAGCCGTGAGCGCCGGCTTCCTGCGCCCGGGCACAGGGACCAGCGCTGCATCGAATCCCAGTTCGGCCGCGGC